>Ga0302301_1000008_pt1 | contig 365916 bp, 285 predicted proteins | sample III_Palsa_E1_2_FD_194544 | JGI IMG/M metagenome (GOLD analysis project Ga0302301, IMG submission 194544) | Peat permafrost microbial communities from Stordalen Mire near Abisko, Sweden - III_Palsa_E1_2 | ecosystem: Environmental > Terrestrial > Soil > Palsa > Peat permafrost | place: Sweden... | reverse complement strand
CTAAACTCCGCTAAAGGCTCGGACTCAAAAGACGTTTTTTCACAATAGGGTTTCGTCCCCTATTAAACCAACGTAAAAACATTCAATAAAAAAACCGTCCCATAATTCCTTATGAGACGGCCTCTTCCTATTTTTCCACAATTTGTAATTTTCCCTTTACAAATTGAAAAAACTAATTATATTAGCATAATTATCACAATTAAAAAAGAACATTATGAGTTTTATTGAAAAAAATTTAGCTAACAACGAAAAAATCGTTTACACGGCAAAGCTGCATTGGTGGATTTATGGAAAAAATCTTCTTCTATTGGCGCTAGCTTTAATTATTGGTTTTAATGCAGGTAACAGCGAAGGAGGTAAAGCATTTGGAGGGTTATTGGTATTTATAAGCCTAATTGGTTTAGTGGGCGCTTACAGGCGTTCAAAATCTTCTGAATTTGTTGTAACCAACAGACGCATTATGCTAAAAACCGGTGTCTTAAAAAGAAAACTGGTTGAACTACAGTTAAACCGTGCAGAAGGTTTAAGCGTTGACCAGGGTATAATTGGCAGAATGCTTAATTATGGCAGCATCATTGTAACATCAGGTGGCGTTAAGGAAGTTTTTTCTCCTATCGCACAGCCTTATGAATTTAAGAAACAGATAAACAATGCTATTGAAGGTTCGTTTACACCAATCAATAACCCATCAATGGTATAGGTACATATCAAAACCAACAAAAAAGGGGCAATTGCCCCTTTTTTTGTTGGTTTTGATGAAAAACAATGCTTTTTTTGTATCTATTTTGATGAAAACTGATTGTTTTTGAGGCGTTTTTGGGGTAAAAAAGTGCCAGAATAGCACTATTTTGAGCAGATTTTCATTCTAAAAACGTCCTTTTTGGGTACTTTTAGGCCATTTTTGGGGTAAAAAGTGTACCATATGTACCAAGTGTTTCACTTGTACCGTGGTACGGTTGACTCACCCCGACTACGCTTCGCTGGTCGCCCTCTCTCCGCCTGCGGCGCATAGAGGGTAACTTCATTCATTATCTTTAGCCTGTATATGCGCTTGCTTCGGTCGAATCTACCTGACTTACCAGGTCATAGTTTGGCACGAAAGTTTTTTCGCTGCTTATAGCCATATCTAATTCAAATGTTGACGGATATGGCGTGCTTAGTAAACTACCTTTAGGTATGTAGGGAAATAGTTCGCCATAGGTTTGGATCTGGCTGCTGCTTACCCGGCGGTAAATGAACATACGGTGTATATCGGCAGGATGTTGCAGGCCTGCCGCTCCTATCATTTGTATTGCGCTTGCTACCGTAGCTTTATGAAAATTGGCTACACGCTGTTTCTTTTCTTCTACTACAAGGCCTTTCATGAGGCTTTTATCTTGTGTGGCTACACCTGTCGGGCAGGTATTGTTGTTGCATTCCAAAGCCTGTATACAGCCCAATGCAAACATCATTCCTCTGGCGCTATTGCACATGTCCGCGCCTAAAGCAAAGTTCTTCACCAAGTCGAATCCGGTGGCGACCTTACCTGAGGCTATAATCTTGATATGCCTTTTAAGGTTGAAACCGGTTAACGCATCATATACAAACGCCAAAGCCTCGCGTAACGGCATACCAACTGAGTTGGAGAATTCTAATGGGGCAGCACCAGTACCACCCTCGCCCCCATCAACAGTAATAAAGTCGGGATAAATCCCGGTACTTATCATCGACTTGCAAATAGCCAGGAACTCGCTTTTATGGCCCAAGCACAGCTTAAAACCAATAGGTTTACCTTCAGATAATTCACGCAATTTTTTGATGAAAGCCATCATCTCCAATGGATTGGTAAATGCGGTGTGATATGGTGGGGAAATCACATCTTCGCCCATTTCAACTAATCTTATCTTAGCGATCTCAGGAGTTACCTTAGCAGCAGGTAAAATACCGCCATGACCTGGTTTTGCGCCCTGCGATAGCTTGATCTCAATCATCTTTACTTGCGGAAGGACAGCGCGCTGGGCAAAGGCATCATAATCAAACGTACCATCCTTATGCCGGCAACTAAAATATCCTGTGCCTAGTTGCCAGATGATATCGCCACAGGGTTGCAGGTGATAATGGCTAAGGCCGCCTTCGCCTGTATTATGTGCGAAGCCGCCTATTTTGGCTCCGCTGTTAAGCGCTAGAATTGCATTCTCGCTTAACGAGCCGAAGCTCATAGCCGAAATATTATATACACTTGCAGAATACGGTTTAAGGCAATCCGGCCCGCCAACTGTTACCCGGGGGCTCATGTTTAATTTCGTATGATCAATAGCTGCAATACTGTGGTTAAGCCATTCATAGCCATTTTCGTAAACATCTAGTTCTGTACCGAACGGGCGGGTGTCATCATCCATTTTAGCACGTTGGTAAACAACACTACGGTATTGACGATTGAACGGGGTTCCGTTAGTATCACTCTCAATAAAATATTGGTAGATTTTAGGTCTCAGATCTTCCATTACAAACCGTAAGTGACCAAAAACCGGAAAATTGCGGGTTATGGTGTGCTCCGTTTGGATCATATCATATATACCTAATACAACGAATGGTACAACTATTACAAGTGACCATACAGCAGGATGCCAAATGATACTCCAGGCAATTAACATGCTTAAAATTATAACGGCAGATACGATGAATAGCTTTCTCATTTGTAATGGAATTTACTTGTAAATCTAAGTTTTCAGCAGAACAATTTCACAAATGAATGGTTAAAGATTTAAGCCAATGTCGATAAATTGTCAATTTAAATTGATATTGCATGTTTAAACATATATTTATCTACATTTGTTCAATTAATCAATCATAATAAAACCATGGCAACAGCAACAAAATGGGTTTTAGACCCAATGCACTCAGAAGTACAGTTTAAAGTGAAACACTTAGTTATATCAACTGTAAGCGGCTTTTTTAAAAGCTTTGAAGGTGAATTAGATACTGAAAATGATGATTTCTCAGATGCTAAAATCTCTTTCTCTTTAGATATTAACAGCATTGATACTAACCAGTCACAACGTGATGAGCATTTAAAATCTGCTGAGTTTTTTGATGCAGAAAAATACCCTAAAATTTCATTTAAATCAACTTCATTCACCAAAGCTGGTGATGACGAGTATAAATTAGTAGGTGACTTAACTGTAAAAGGTGTTACTAAACCAGTTACTTTAGATGTTGAATTTGGTGGTGCAGCTGATGACTTTTATGGCAACACTAAAGCAGGTTTCGAAATTTCAGGTAAAATAAACCGTAAAGATTTTGGTTTAACCTGGAGTGGTGTAACTGAAGCAGGTGCAGTAGTTGTAGGCGAAGACATCAAACTGTTAATCAACGTGCAGTTTGCTAAACAAAAATAATTCAATTGGGTTATATACAAAGGCCATCCATAACCGGATGGCCTTTTCTGTTTTATAAGGTATATTTGCATACTATGTTAATCAAGATCTACCCTGAAAACCCAAACCCTAAAGCTATAGAACAGGTAGTTGAAGTGTTGCGCAAAGGTGGCCTCATCATCTACCCTACTGATACTGTATATGGTTTAGGTTGCGATATTACCAACCACAAAGCTATTGAGACGATTTGCCGAATTAGGAATATCAAACCTGAGAAAGCTAATTTCTCGTTCATTTGCTATGATTTGAGTCACATATCGGATTATATCAAACCTATCGATAGCACGACTTTCCGAATTATTAAAAAAGCTTTACCGGGTCCATTCACTTTTATATTTAACGCCAGTCATGCTGTACCTAAGTTGCTTAATTCTAATAAAAAAACGGTTGGTATCAGGGTGCCGGATAACAGCATTGCACGCGAGATTGTAAAAGCGCTTGGTAATCCTATTGTATCAGCATCTATAAAAGATGATGACGAGATCATCGAATACTCTACCGACCCTGAGTTGATCTATGAAAAATATCAGGATCAGGTTGATTTGGTGATCGATGGCGGATACGGTGGAAATATCGCATCAACCGTGGTAGATTGCACCAGCGGCGACTTTGAAGTTATCCGTGAGGGTAAAGGGGATTTAGAACAATTCCTTTAAACTTACGAAGTTTTAAAAACTTCGTAAGTTTCTTACTGTTTGATAGACTTTATAAATGCAGGGATATTATCCAAATAATCATCTTCGCCCAATAATTTCACAAAAGCACTCCCAACAATTGCTCCGTTAGCATACTCACAGGCCTTATCAAAGTTGGTTTTGTTTGATATGCCAAACCCTATAATCATCGGATTTTCCAGTTGCATCGCTTTTATACGTTTGTAGTAATCCTCGATACCGCTTGATACATCCAAACTTCCCCCTGTAATAGATGATGAAGAAAGCAGGTAAATAAAGCTGTTACTTAGCTCATCTATTTTACGGATACGATCTTCTGTTGTTTGAGGTGTTACTAAAAATATATTGCTTAAGTTATTATCGATAAAGTATTTTGAGTATAAGGCTTCATATTCGTACATCGGCAAATCAGGAACGATTACTCCATCTACACCTACTTCAGCAGCTTTTTTACAAAAATTCTCTACACCATATTGTACAATCGGGTTTACATAACCCATTAGTAAAATAGGAATACTTACAGTTTTACGAAGATCTTTCAATTGCTCAAACAGCACATGAAGTGTCATGCCATTTTCTAAAGCTATCTCTGAACTATGTTGTATAATCGGCCCATCAGCAACCGGATCTGAATATGGAAAACCAATTTCCAAAAAATCGGCACCTGATTTTTCAAGAGCTTCAGCAATAGCAACGGTGCTATTTAATTCCGGGTATCCGGCAGTAAAATAAATGGATAGCAGGCTGTTAGTCTTATTTTTAAAAAGGTTTTGTAAACGGTTCATGTTATTAAAATCCAAAATATTTTATGTAAGTATCCAAATCCTTATCGCCTCTGCCTGATATGCAGATCACCACGTTATCGTCTTTTTTAAATTGCATTTTTTCTAAGTAAGCCAGTGCATGCGCTGTTTCAATTGCCGGGATAATACCTTCTAATTGAGAACACAATAACCCTGCCTGCAAAGCCTCATCATCCGTGATACTTACGTATTGTGCTCTATTTATTTTATAGAGATATGCATGTTGCGGGCCGATACCAGGATAATCTAAACCAGCTGAAATAGAATACGGTTCAATAACCTGTCCATCATCAGTTTGCATTAAAATAGTACGACTGCCATGCAGCACACCTTCTCTACCTAAGAAAGTTGTAGCTGCGGAATGCCCGCTATCAACACCTTTACCTGCTGCTTCAACCGCAACCAGCTTTACATTTTCATCATCTAAAAAGTGGTAGAACATACCCATAGCATTGCTACCACCGCCAACACAAGCCATTACATACTGCGGTAATTCATTACCGGTTTTCTCCAATAACTGTTTTTTTGTTTCTGATGAGATGATCGACTGAAACCGCGCCACCATATCAGGATAAGGATATGGGCCCACTACCGAGCCTATAATATAATGCGTATCAACAGGGTTAGCTATCCAATCGCGCAAGGCCTCATTGGTTGCATCTTTAAGTGTTTTACTACCCGATGTTGCCGGTATCACCTTGGCGCCCAGCATTTTCATACGTGACACATTCGGCGCCTGACGTTCCATATCAATCTCGCCCATGTAAACAATGCATTCAATACCCATCAACGCGCAAACCGTAGCCGTAGCCACGCCGTGCTGGCCTGCACCTGTTTCGGCTATAATACGATGTTTGCCTAAGCGCTTGGCCAGTAATATTTGGCCGATGGCATTATTTATCTTGTGTGATCCGGTATGATTCAGATCTTCCCGCTTGAAAAATATATTGGCTCCGTATTTTTCAGAGTATCTTTTCGCGTGATATAATGGCGAAGGCCTACCAACATAGTTCTTCATCAAATCATCAAACTCAGCTTTAAAAGCAGGATCTTCGATAATAGTTAGATACTGTTGTCTTAATTCTTCAACATTGGGGTATAGCATTTCAGGGATGTATGCTCCTCCAAAATCGCCATAATAGCCTAAATCATTAACTCCGTATTTCATTGGTATCGTCTTGTTTCAGCAAATTAAATGCTATTTCTAATTTATCAATATTTTTCACCCCCGGTTCAATTTCAAACCGACTATTTAAATCAACGCCATAAAACTGTGGATGGTTGATGTTTTTCACTTCATCTAAGTTATCTAAACTTAATCCACCGCTTAAAAAGAACGGTTTATCCAAATCATATTTATCTAAAACAGTCCAATCAAACGTTTTTCCTGAACCTCCGTGGATACTTGTTTTGGTATCGAACAAAAACAAATCAACTTGGTCTGCATAAGCGTATAGTTCGGTAAAATCAAAATCAGCGTTTAAACCAAATGCTTTAATAACCTTAACCTTACCCTTAAACAAAGCGCAAAAAGCCGGGCTTTCGCTACCATGTAATTGTATAGCATCAAAATTATATTTATCAATTAAGGCTTCAATGTTTTCAGCGGTTTCATTAACAAAAACAGCAGTTTTAGTTATGGTCACTGGTATGGTCTTTAATAATTCAACAGGCAATTCTTTTACAAAACGTGGTGTTTTATCATAAAAAATGAAGCCCATATAGTCTGGTCGTAACTTCACTACCTGCGTAATATTCTCGGGATCTCGTAAACCACAAACCTTTATCTTCATTGTATTAGTTGGCTAATAAAAGTTTAAAACTATTTAAAGCCTTTTTATTTAACAATGCTTCCTCGGCTTCATAAAAACAATCGGCAAAGCTTTTGTTAGCATCAATTGTTTTAATAGCTAATGCCGCGTTACATAAAACAACATTGTTTTGGGCTGACGTCGCCTCTGCATTCAATACCTTCATGAAAATATTAGCAGAATCGCTTACGGTATGCCCGCCTACTATTTCAGCAGGACTTAATTTATCGAAACCTAAATCTTCAATGCTAAATATCTTCTCACCATCAGCGCTAAAGGTCTTAAAGTCGCAAGTGAGTGAAACCTCATCATAGCCATCTAACGCGTTAAGTATGGTATAGTTTTTATTTGATTTTTGATAAAGATAAGCATAAACCCTTGCCAACTCCAGGTTAAAAACTCCTACCAGTTGGTTTGTAGGTTTAGCCGGATTAACCAATGGACCCAGCATATTAAAAAATGTTTTCACACCCAATTCACGGCGTATTGGTGCAACAGTTTTCATTGCAGGGTGAAATAGCGGCGCATGCAAAAAGCAAATATTTGCATTATCAATGTTTTCTTTAAGCTTATCTGTATCGCTAGTAAATTGATAGCCCAAAAACTCTATCACATTTGATGAACCACAACCTGATGAAACCCCGTAGTTACCATGCTTAGCTACTTTATAACCAGCTCCGGCAACTACAAAAGATGCTAGCGTCGAGATATTAAAAGTGTCTTTACCATCGCCGCCGGTTCCGCACAGATCAATTAAGTTCTCTGTTTCCAGGTCAACCTCCAGGCACAGTTCCAGCATGGCATCACGAAAGCCTTCCAGTTCGCTCACCGTAATGCTGCGCATGCAATAGGCCGTCATAAAGGCGGCTATTTGCGAGTTATTATATTTACCAAGCGCCAGATCGGTCAAAATTTGTTTCGACTCTTCACGGCTAAATGTTTTATTTTCAAATAAGTGATTTAATATCGCTTTCATAATGCAGGGCTAATAAAAAAGGGTTACCACATGGCAACCCTTTTTGTATATGTTAAAAAAACAAATATGGAATTGCCTTACGATCTCTCGTTAAGCCACCACCAATTGTTATTTAATTCTATCGCTTTCATTTTGTGCAGCAAATATGGAAATAGTTTTTCTAAAAACAAACAGAATAAAAAATTTGCGATATTAGTTGCTTAAGAAACTACAAATGGCCCTCCATCACAAAAGAAAAATAAACCCGGAAGACGATCTAGGCTTTGGCTACCAGCCGGTGATGAAAAACCAGCCTTTGATCAATAAGGATGGCTCACCAAATGTCAAGCGGAAAGGCCTATCCTATTTTAATACAGCTGATAATTACCACAAACTTATTACTATGAGTTTGGGAAAGTTTTCTCTATGGGTAGTTCTTACATATTTTATTATAAACGTACTTTTCGCCTTTATTTATTTAATTATTGACCCTAACAGTTTATATGGAATAAAAGATGATACCGGGCTAAATCATTTTTGGGAAGCGTTCTTCTTTTCGGCGCAAACTATTACAACTGTAGGTTACGGCCACATCTACCCTAAGGGTATGGCAGCTAATAGCGTAGCGGCCTTCGAATCAATGCTAGGCCTATTATCATTTGCAATGGCAACTGGTTTATTGTATGGGCGTTTTTCAAAGCCATCGGCTAAAATCATTTACAGCAAAAGCATCCTCATTGCTCCCTATAATGATAATTGTCGCGGTTTAATGTTCCGACTGGCAAATGAGCGGAGGAATATTCTGGTTGATCTTAATATAGAGGTTATTTTCTCTTATAACGAGGATGTTGATGGTAAATTGATTCGCCGCTTTTTTCCTTTAGAATTAGAACGAAAATCTGTTAGTATACTTACTTTAAACTGGACCGTTGTTCATCCGCTTAACGAAAACAGCCCATTAAAAGGGATGACATTTGAGTATCTGAAAAAATCCGAAGCGGGCTTTGCTGTATTATTAAAAACCTTTGACGACGCATTCTCTCAAACCGTACACTCCCGCACCGCTTATCTGCATGAAGAAATAGTTTGGGGTGCCAAGTTCAGGCCAATTTTTGACAGGGATAGTGATGGTCGTATCATATTAGATCTGGGCAAAATAAACCACTACGACCTAGTTGATTTGCCAGATATGCAAACTTTATAGCCTATTTAAGCAGAGAGTCTTTCTCTTTCTTAAATACATTATATACCAGTTTATCTAGTATACCGGGAATAAATTTACTCAATGCAACAGTAAGTTTACCCTGCCCGGTCATGATTAAAGTCCTTGTTCTGTTTTCAACACCATCCACTATAATTTTGGCCACCTCATCAGCAGTCATCATTTTTTCTTCGTGGAGGGTACTTTCGCCCTGTTGAGTACCATTTTTATCTAATGCTGTATTGCGAATATTTGATGCGGTGAATCCCGGGCACGCTGTTAAAATATGAACGCCTGTGTTTAAGTTTTCAACCCGTAAAGCGTCCAAAAATCCATTCATGGCAAATTTTGAGGCTGAATATCCTGTACGCCCCGGTAAACCTTTGTAACCGGCTATGGACGATACGCCTACTATACTGCCTTTAGTTTTAAGAATCTCGGGTAACGCAAATTTGGTGCAATAAACTGTACCCCAAAAATTAACGTCCATTAGTTGCTTTAATACATTAACGTCAACATCATTAAATAATGCACGCATGGATATACCCGCGTTATTGACCAATACATCAATTTTTTTGAAGGTAAGCAGTGCTTGTTTAATTAACAGGTTACATTCATCCTCAATAGCAACATCACAATGTACCGCTACAGCTTTAATACCATAGGTTTTCTCCAGTTCAGCTGCAATTTCGCATAGCAGAACGTATTGGCGGGCTCCTAAAATAAGATTTGCGCCACGTTTGGCAAATTCATGAGCAAGTGATTTTCCGATGCCTGATGATGCACCGGTTATGATTACAACTTTATCTTTCAACTTCATAAGCAAGAGGCAACTGTCCTGTGCCTTCTAACTTAATTTCAGGCATTTTGAACAAATATTTTACGGCGAATATAATCATAGCGCCATAAAAGTTCTTAACGAATTGCCAGTTTAATTTAGGAGTATTAACCCAGTTAAAATTGATGATATATGTTTTTGGAAAATAATAATTTTTAAAGCCTGCTAGCCTTATGCGATATGATAGATCAATATCGTGTCCATACATAGCGAATTGTTCATCGAAAAGGCCTATGTCATTTAATACAGACTTGCGTAGCAGCATAAATGCGCCATTCACAAAATCAACTTCTGATGTTTGGAATTCCTCTACCCAATCTTTACGGTTACGATCGCCAATACGCGATTTGGGGAAATATTTGGACAAACCCGTCAGTTTAAAGAAAGTTATCCATTGGCTTGATAAACCACGGTTTGATTCCGGCAGAAAGCTTCCTTTAGGGGTTATCATTCTTACGCCTACCGCACCTGAATCAACATGTTCATCCATAAATTCAAGCGCTCGTTCTAAGGTCTTTTTGGAGCTAATAATATCCGGATTGACTAGTAAAATATACTGTCCGGTTGTGAGGTTAATCATCTCATTATAAGCCTTAGAGTATCCAACCTTTTTTTGACTGGCTATGATATGGAACTGAGCGAACTCATTTTCAATCATTTTCACAGAGCCGTCTGTAGATGCGTTATCATATATAAAAGCCTCATAATCAATGTTTTTACCAGCATCAACCAAAGAAGATAGTGTATGCCTAAGCAATTCACACATGTTGTGATTGATAATAACTACTGAGAGTTTCATATTTACCTGGATAATGAATTTTCGTATGGAACACGTGTAGCAATGGACCGACCTAAGGTTAGTTCATCAACGTACTCTAATTCACCTCCAAAAGCTATGCCACGAGCTATGGTAGAGATAGTTATATTGTAAGATTTTAATCTTTTATTTAAATAAAACAAAGTGGTATCGCCCTCCATTGTCGCACTCAGGGCAAATATGATCTCTTTTACGCTATCATCTTTCAAACGTTCAATAAGCGTATCCACTTCCAGATCAGACGGGCCCACGCCATCCATAGGCGAAATCAATCCGCCCAAAACATGATACAATCCGTTATACTGATTGGTATTTTCAACAGCCATTACATCCCGGGTATCTTCAACCACGCATATGGTGCCTTTATCCCGTTTAGGTGCCGAGCATATTTCACATATTAACTGATCAGATATATTATGGCAAGTTTGGCAAAATTGTATTTCGTGCCTGAGTTTAGTTATAGCGCCACTAAATCTGTCGACCTCTGCACTATCCTGCTTCAATAAATGCAAAACTAAACGCAATGCGGTTTTTTGTCCCACGCCCGGTAATTTGGCAAATTCAGCAACCGCATCCTCCAACAACTTTGATGAAAAGTTCATGCTACAAATGTAATTAGCGAATGAGTGATTTAGTGAATAAGTGATTAATATTTTTAATGCCGCTTTTCATATTTTAACTACTTTTGAATCACTCATTCACTAAATCACTCAATCAATCCATGAAAAAGATATGTGTTTACTGCGGTGCCAATTTCAACGGCGATCCATTACTAAAACAATCCATTGAATTATTAGCCGAGGTAATGGTAAATAACCACATCGATTTGGTTTATGGCGGCGGAAAAGTTGGTGTAATGGGCCTGATTGCCGATACTGTTTTAACCAAAGGCGGACAGGTAGAAGGTGTTATCCCTCAATTCCTAATGGATAAAGAAGTTGGTCATACCAATATAACTAAACTGCATATAACAGAAAACATGCACGAACGCAAACAGTTAATGAGCGATTTGTGCGATGGGTATATAACCTTACCCGGCGGCTTAGGCACAATGGAAGAGTTTTTTGAAGTACTAACCTGGCTACAATTAGGCCTGCATAATAAACCGATTGGCATATTGAATGTAAACGGCTATTACGACTTTTTACTTAAACAATTGGACGTGATGGTTGAACAACGTTTCTTAAAACCTGTAAACCGCGAGCTGGTATTATCATCTGCCGATCCGATTGAATTGATAAACCTGATGAATAGTTTCAAACCAGATGTTGATGAGGTTTGGTTTAAGGATAGGAATTTGATTTAAAGCCCCCTTGATTTTGGGTTAATTTCAAACAAAATTATTCAATTTTATCTTTTCTTGCGGTAATGTACTACATTACGTTTTTTCTGACCGACCAATTATGGATATTGAATTCAACAAAAACGAAGACATTAATAAACGGCTTGTTTATGAAGTTGCTACCAAGCTGAAAAAGATTTACTTAGGCGGCGGCGAGAAAGCCGCAGCCAAACAAAAAGAAAAAGGTAAAATGCTTGCCCGCGAGCGTGTAGCTTATCTAATAGACAAAGACAAACCATGGTTAGAAGTTGGCGCATTTGTTGGCGACGGCCTTTATGCTGAACATGGCGGCTGCCCTTCCGGTGGTGTAATTTGCGGCATTGGTTATGTATCCGGCAGGCAATGCGTTATCGTAGCTAATGATGCCACTGTAAAAGCTGGTGCCTGGTTCCCCATCACCGCTAAGAAAAACCTTCGTGCGCAGGAAATCTCCATGGAGAATAAGCTTCCTATAATTTATTTGGTTGATTCCGCAGGGGTTTATTTGCCTTTACAGGATGAAATATTCCCGGATAAAGAGCATTTCGGCCGCATATTTCGCAACAATGCTATCATGAGCGGTATGGGCATCGTACAGATTTCCGCTATCATGGGTTCGTGCGTTGCTGGTGGGGCTTATTTGCCTATCATGAGTGATGAGGCCATGATAGTTGAAGGTACAGGTTCCGTGTTTTTAGCAGGATCATACCTGGTAAAATCAGCTATTGGTGAAGATATAGATAACGAAAGCCTTGGCGGTGCTAAAATGCATTGCGAAATATCTGGCGTTACGGATTATAAACAACCTAATGATCAAGCCTGCTTAGATAGCATCCGTAACATTTTCAGCAAGATTGGTGATTACAATAAGGCTGGTTTTGACCGTATAAAACCTACTCAGCCAAAGCTTGATCCAAAAGACATTTACGGAATACTACCCGACACCCGCGATAAACCTTATGATATGAGGGATATTATTCTGCGTTTATTGGATGATTCAGAATTTGAAGAATATAAGACGGAGTATGGCCAGTCGATCATCTGTGGCCTTGGCCGTGTTGACGGATGGGCAGTGGGCATTGTGGCTAATCAGCGTAAAGTAGTAAAATCAGGTAAAAAGGAAATGCAGTTTGGCGGTGTGATCTATTCAGATTCTGCCGATAAAGCAACCCGGTTTATCATGAATTGCAACCAGAAAAAAATACCATTAGTTTTCCTACAGGATGTTACCGGCTTTATGGTTGGCAGCCGCTCAGAACAAGGTGGTATTATTAAAGATGGCGCAAAAATGGTAAATGCGGTTGCCAACTCTGTTGTACCTAAATTTACTATTGTTATAGGTAACTCTTATGGTGCTGGCAATTACGCCATGTGCGGCAAAGCATATGATCCAAGATTGATCTACGCATGGCCATCAGCCAAAATTGCGGTTATGGGTGGTTCACAAGCTGCTAAAACTTTATTGCAGATACAGGCTGCTGGCTTAAAAGCAAAAGGCGAAGAAATCATCACCCCAGAAAGAGAAGCAGAACTATTAAAAGAAATAAGCGACAGATACGATGCGCAAACCACCCCCTATTATGCAGCTGCAAGGCTTTGGGTTGATGGTATAATTGATCCGCTGGAAACACGAAAGGTAATATCAATGGGGATTGAAGCCGCTAACCACTCGCCTATTGAAAAGGCATTTAATGTGGGAATTATACAAACATAAGCTCAGTTGCTTTGATAAAAATCTTTCAGGAATAGTTTAAGTATGACAATCATAGTTATTATAATAATTATAATAATGATTGTGAATTGTGTGAGTGCTCTCTTTTTACTCGCCATAAATTTCTAATATAATGTTATACTTTGACAGTATATAAAATTCATTATTTTTACATACCAAACTTATTACGATGAAATTTTTTTATTTGTTTTTACTAAGTGTGTTAACCCAATCATTATTTGCCCAAGGTGTAAAAACTTACTTAACTATAGACGGGAGTTATACAGATAATCCGGCTAAGGCTTTTTCTTATATAATTTTCGAAAAAGCACAAGACTCGTCTTATCTAATGCAACAATTTGATTTGCAAGATGTGATAATGATGCAGGGATTTTATAAAAATAGAAGCCTTAATTTCCCAAATGGCAAATTTGATTATTATAAAAAGCAAAAAATAGACACAGATCTAGTAGCTCATACTGCTACCTACGAAAATTTTGTTCAATCAACGGGAGTTTATATTAACGGCTTACAAGAAGGTATTTGGATTGAATATTTGAGTAATGATATAAAATATTCTACTTCGACTTTTAAAAATGGAAAGCTTAATGGTATTTATCAAAAGTATGATGCAAGAAGTAACAATCATGTTGTTGAAGCTAGAAATTATATAGATAATAAACGCGAAGGTGAATGGAAAACATATGATATAGTAAATGATGTTGTGTTAGGTGAGGTATATCATAATGACATTTTAATTAACACAATTTGTTACAAAAAGGATATACAGACACCTAATGATTTCTACAAAACGATATCGATTATAAATAACGACTATAAAAATAATGAATTAAAAATTTCATTTGAAGTTGACACAGATGGCCATGTAGGAAATTTTATTTTTGACAAAAAACTATCTGATAGCCATAAAAAGTTTATCACTGCCGCTATTATTAACAGCGGCAATTTCATACCGGCATTATTAAATGCAAAATCAATAAAAGGAGTTTATTCATTAACAATTAATAAATATTCTTCTGAATTGGAACATGCAGCTCAACAAAAACAAAGTGATATTATAGGCAGGCATGCCAACGATATTGGAAGAGGATTAAATCAAGCCGGTATTGGTAAGCCTCTTAATTATTAGAATCAATAATGTTTACCAACATCTGACCATCGAAATTACCTTTTTTCTTAACTTCGTGCTTCAATTTAAAAAATAACAATGTCTCAAGATTTTGAACACATTAAATGCCTGATTATTGGATCAGGCCCTGCGGGATATACCGCTGCTGTTTATGCTTCACGCGCTGATTTAAAACCTGTATTGTATACTGGCATGTTAGCAGGCGGCCAGCTTACACAAACCACTGAGGTTGAAAATTATCCTGGCTATCCTGAAGGTATTATGGGCCCTGAGATGATGGAAAACTTCCGTAAACAAGCAGAACGTTTGGGCGCTGATATCCGTTTTGGATACGTTAGTTCGGTTGATTTTTCAAGCATGCCACATAAAGTGGTAGTAGATGAAGTAAAAACTATACTAGCTGACACTGTTATTATTTCAACAGGTGCATCGGCCAAATGGTTAGGATTGGATTCTGAACAAAAATATAGCGGATTTGGTGTTTCTGCCTGTGCGGTGTGCGATGGATTCTTTTTCCGTGGGCAGGACGTTGCCATTGTTGGTGCAGGTGATACCGCTGCTGAAGAAGCTACTTACTTGGCCAAAATGTGCCGTAAAGTAACCATGATTGTTCGTCGTGATGAGTTTCGTGCTTCAAAAGCTATGATACACCGCGTTTTACACACCCCTAACATCGAAATACTATATAATACCGAAACCAAAGAAATTGTAGGCGACGGACAAAGTGTTACCGGTGTAACTGTAGTTAATAACATAACTAATCAGGAAACAACATTGGATGTTACAGGTTTCTTCGTAGCTATCGGCCACAAACCTAATACTGATATTTTCAAAGGTTGGATACATATGGATGAAACAGGTTACATCCTCACCAAACCGGATTCAACGCAAACAAACGTAGAAGGTGTATTTTGCTGCGGTGATGCACAGGATCATATCTATCGCCAGGCGGTTACAGCTGCTGGTTCAGGTTGTATGGCGGCTATCGAAGCTGAACGTTATTTAGCTGCTAAAGAGCACATTGTAACAGCTTAATATATTGTTTAAAACAATTAAGCCCATTGTCATCTTATTAGCTTATAAAATTATAAGATAATGGGAAAAGGGGATAAAAAAACACGTAAAGGCAAAATAGCGATGGGCTCATATGGTAAAACCAGGCCACATCATGTAAAAGCAGCCTCATCGATACCATCAGAAAAGGCTGACAAAGCAGAAAAACCTGTAGTCGCTGAAAAGCCTGAAAAAACTAAAAAACCATCCGCTTAGGCGAATGGTTTTTTAGTTTAATGCACTTTTTCACACAACAATTCCCTCAACGTTTTCAAATTCTACTATATTCACGGTTATTATACCAAAGCTGTTGATTTACTATGTATAAAAATATTTTTCTGATATTAATTGTTCTTATAACTTCATTCTCAACAATTACAAACGCCCAGGATAATGGGCCAAATATGGGGATCATCCCCGCTCCTGTTTCTATCAAAAAAAATACAGGAACATTTACCCTAAGTCGGCAAACGGCCATAGTTGCCGATAGTCCTGATAATAAAGCAGTTCTTTTTCTGGCTGGCTATCTGCACAGCAAGAAAATGCTAAATATTCAACCCAAAGCTAACGGCGGGAATGCTATTGCTAATAGTATCGTTCTAACCTCTTCGGGAACCGATGGCTTACCTGCCGAAGGTTATCGTTTAACCATCACACCTGAACAAATAACTATTGCTGGCAAGGGCGCAGGTTTATTCTACGGCATACAAACGTTAATACAACTAATCCCTGCCGAAGGTATGGCAAGCTTAAACCTTCCTTGTGTACAAATAGAGGATTATCCACGTTTTGGTTACCGTGGCATGATGCTTGATGTTTGCCGTCACTTCTTCTCGGTAGAGTTTGTGAAAAAATATATCGACCTGATGGCCGCTTATAAATTTAACACATTTCACTGGCATTTAACTGATGATCAGGGATGGCGAATTGAGATAAAAAAATATCCACGATTAACAACCATCGGCAGCCAAAGAGCGCAAACCGTGATTGGCAATTATCATGACCGCACCCCACAACAATATGATAATACGCCTTACGGAGGGTTTTATACACAAGATCAGATACGTGATGTAGTTAAATATGCCGCCGACAGGTATATCACCATCATTCCTGAAATAGAGATGCCGGGCCACTCCGAGGCGGCGCTTTCAGCCTATCCTGAATTAAGCTGCGACCCAAGCAGGACTTATAAAGTATCAGAAACATGGGGTGTTTTTTACGATGTATACTGTCCATCAGAAAAAACTTTTACCTTTTTACAAGATGTGTTAACTGAGGTAATGGATCTTTTCCCAAGCAAATACATTCATATCGGTGGCGATGAAGTACCGAAAAATGTTTGGAAAGAATCTCCATTTTGCCAAAAACTGATCAAAAAACTTAAGCTTAAAGATGAGGAAGGTTTGCAAAGTTATTTCATACAGCGCATGGAAAAATTTGTGAACTCTAAAGGTCGCAGTATTATTGGTTGGGATGAGATTTTAGAAGGTGGCCTGTCGCCAAACGCGACAGTAATGAGCTGGCGCGGTGAAGCTGGAGGTATAGCTGCGGCGCAACAAAATCACGATGTAATTATGACACCCGGAAGCGGTGGTTTATACCTTGATGCTGCCCAAGGCAAATTAAGCGATGAGCCGGTAGGTATTGGCGGATATTCACCTTTACAGAAAACATATAGCTACAACCCTACTCCACCATCGTTAACTCCTGATCAACAGAAACATATATTAGGCGCGCAAGCAAATTTATGGACGGAGTATATCGCTACTGAAGCTAAAGCGGATTATATGTTATTACCGCGTTTACTTGCGGTTAGTGAGTTAAACTGGACACCTTTAGCCAATAAAAACTTTAATGATTTTGCCAATATACGTCTACCTTATCATTTGGCATGGTTAGATAAAAACAACTTTGATTATCGTGTACCACCAGCAATTGGCGCTAAGGATACCATCGTTTTTGGATCTCAGTTAAATGCACAATTAAAACCGTCGGTTGTTGGTGCTACTGTATTTTACACCATTGATAGTTATACACCCCGCGAAACCGATTTGATTTACAGTACGCCATTGAGCTACAATGTGCCCCAAGATCAATTCCGCGAATTGGAAACTATAGTAATCACACCATCTGGCAAACGAAGTGTAGTAACCCATACCGTTATGTGGAATAAATCTCCGTTGCCACCGGTTAATTATAATGGCACCACAAGCGGATTAAAATATGAGCTTTACTCAGGGATGTTTACCAGCACAGCTGATCTTGATAAATCTGTTGCCATTGACACTGGTGTCGTAAAAAGCTTTAATCAAGCCGCCATTAAAAAAAGTTCTTTGGCTTTTGGTGTAATATATAATGGTTTTATACGTATTGATAATGATGGTGTTTACGGTTTCACTACACAATCAGATGACGGTTCGGTATTATTAATAGATGGTGTACCCGTGGTAAATAACGATGGGAAACACGGCTCGTTAGAGCAAGGCGGATCGGTTCCTTTGCAAAAAGGGTTTCACCACTTTACTTTAAAGTATTATAATGTTGGTACAACTGCATCTTTGCATGTATATTTAACCATTCCGGGTAAACCTAAGGGTGAACTACCGCCCGATGAGTTGTATTATTAATAGCTTTACTACATGAGTAACAGGTTATATATTTTAATATTTATAGCAGGTATTTTAGCGGCAGGATGCGCCCAGGAATCTGGTAAACCTGCTGCCACCACAGCCGCGTCAACTATTCCGCAGAAGCCCGTTTTAATAGAACCGTTCCGGTATCATAAATTAATTGAAGTTTCTCCGGGTGATGATTTTGATATTTTGAGTTGGGGGCGTGGTTCAACCGAGACAGGTTCGTTTGAAATACTACATTCCGATTCTGTGAATATGAACTATACCACTACCACAGGAGACCTGAACGGCTCGATTGTAGATGCTTTTAATACTGATATGGATATGGATGGTAACCCTGAGATCCTGATACAGGCAAAAACAAACGATAGTGTTTACAATACCGCCATTTACGCTTTTGAATTTAGCAACGGAAAAGCAAATAAACTCGATTTCCCTAAATTAACCTCTTCGCAAAAGAAAGGTTATCGTGGCAACGATAATTTTTATATACAGGATGGCAATTTGATGCGTCAATTCGTTCTTTATGAAGGCAGCGGTAAGCAAGCTAAACCAACAGGCCAAAAACGCTTGTTTCAATACGGCTTACGTAATAACGAATTTACGATAAAGCAAATCGGTAAAGATTCAACCAATGTTAAGCAAACTGCAGCAGCGGCAACTCCGGTTAAAAAAACAACTGAAGAAAAACACAATAGTTCTCAAAAGGAAAATCATACTTCTTCAAAAAAGAAAAAGCATAAAGAAGAAGAGCATAAAAGCACCTCACACAAAAAGAAAAAGAAACATCACCACAGTGATTAAAAGCAGGTTTTACATTCACCTACATATTAAATCATAGCATTTTGATAGATAATTTTTGTCTGCATAATAACTAATAAGTATATATTTGAAAATTGGATCAGCACTTTATATTGCTGAATTTTATTTATATGACAGTTCTCGCAGACTCAATAAGTGATAAATACGAATTAGTTGTAGGGTTAGAAGTTCACGCGCAATTATCTACTTTAAGCAAGGCATTTTCGTCGGACTCAGCGGCATTCGGCGCTAAACCTAATCATCATATCAGCCCTATATCCTTAGGTCATCCAGGCACACTGCCACGCATAAATAAGCGCATGGTTGAGTATGCTGTGAAGATGGGGATTGCTTGTAATTCCACTATCAATTTAAATAATACATTCGCCCGTAAAAATTATTTTTATGCTGATTTGCCTAAGGGTTTCCAAACCACACAGGATCAGCAACCAATTTGTTTGCATGGTTTTGTTCCAGTTAGGTTATCTGATGGCAGCGTAAAGAATATAGCTATACACCATATACACATGGAAGATGATGCGGGCAAAAGCATGCACGATAATCATAGTGAAGATTCATTAATCGACCTTAACCGTGCCGGTGTACCTTTAATTGAAATAGTTACCGAGCCTGATATGCGCAGCAGCGAAGAAGCTGGTCAGTTTTTAACCGAGACACGCAAGCTATTGCGTTACCTGGATATTTGTGATGGCAATATGGAAGAAGGCAGTATGCGCTGCGATGCTAACATCTCCGTAAGGTTAAAAGGCGCAACTACCTATGGCAACCGTTGTGAAGTAAAGAATTTAAACTCTATACGTAACGTACAACGTGCTATTGAACATGAATTTGTAAGACAAGTAAATATTATTGAAGCAGGTGGCCGCATAGATCAAAACACATTAAACTTTAATGCTGATACTGGTGAGACATCTGTTTTACGTTCAAAGGAAATGGCTAATGATTACCGTTATTTTCCGGAACCTGATCTGCAGCCCCTGTTTTTGAATGAGGCCTATCTGCTTAACATAAAACAAGCAATGCCTGCTCTACCAAACGAGCTCTATAAAAAATATATTGCCGAATTATCCTTATCTGACTATGATGCATCTGTAATTACCGCGGATAGGGATTTGGCATTATTTTTTGAGGAACTGATAAAACATACCAACAACTATAAATCGGCAGTGCACTTATTAATGGGCCCGCTTAAGTCTCATTTAAATGAGCACGGGATTTCCATCAGTGAACTAAAAGTTAAGCCTGAAAATTTAGCTGGCTTAATTCAATTAGTTGATGCGGGGAAAATAAACAATACAGTTGCCTCGCATAAGTTATTTCCAGCTTTGTTGGCATCACCAGAAAAAAACGCCACACAACATGCTACCGAATTAAATTTACTTATAAGCGACGATGGGGGCGATTTAAGCCGCTATATTAGCGACGCCATTGCCAAGTACCCTGATAAAGTAATTGAGTACCGAAAAGGCAAAAAAGGCGTTTTAGGTTTGTTTATGGGCGAGATCATGAAAAGCTCAAAAGGCAAAATCGATCCGCAAAAAACAAACCAATTGTTAATAAAAGAATTAGAAGCAAAATAAAGATGAAGAACCGTTTAGTATTATGCAGCGTAATTGCACTATCACTGTTTATATTTTCATGCGCAGATAAAAATGCGTTCACCATCTCCGGAACTATCTCCAATCCGGGTAGTGTAAAAACTGTTTATTTGATTGAGGCGGATAGCACTGCGCTGAGCGTTGTGGATTCAACTAAGTTAAGTGAGGATGGAAAATTCAAGTTTAAACACAGTGCTGGCTATGCAGGTTTATATAAACTACGTGTAGGTGGGGTACAATTTGATCTAATAGCAAAAAATGGAGATGAAATTGACTTTAACACTGATAATAACGATAACTCTCATGCTTATCAAATAACGGGCTCCGAAGAATCGGAGAAACTAAAGGAATTTAACAAATTGACTAATGTTTATGCTGATGAAAACACCAAACTGTATAACGATTACCAGGCAAAAGCAATGGCGTTGGGTAAAGAATCAGATTCATTAAAAAACATATACCTGCCCCAATTTGAAAAGATCAATACAGAAGAAAGCGCTGTTGTATTAAAATATGTAAATGATAATAAAAACTCATTAGCTGGTTTTTACGCGGCAACAATGCTTGATCCTGATAAATATGAGTCGCAATTGGTAGCCTATGCCGAGGCCATTAAGGGTAAATTTGATGCAAATCCAGGTGTACAACAGTTTATCAGGCAAATGATGGCTATAAAACCCGTATCTATCGGGCAGCCTGCGCCGGATTTTACAGTGATCAGTATCGATAATAAACCAATCAAATTATCAGATTATAAAGGCAAATATGTAATGATAGATTTTTGGGCATCTTGGTGCGGCCCTTGTCGTATGGAAAACCCTAATGTGGTAAAGCAATACGCTATCTATCATCCTAAAGGACTTAACATTTTAGGTATATCGCTTGATACCTCAAAAGAGAACTGGCAACAAGCAATTACGCACGATCAATTAAGCTGGGCACATGCATCAGATTTAAAAAACTTTGAAGGCCCAACTGAGAGGTTATATCATATTGAGGCAATACCTTCAAATTTCATCATCGATCCTAAAGGAATTATCATTGCAAAGAACATGCGCGGCGTCGATCTTGAAACTTTTTTAAACAAAACATTTAATAAGCCTCAATAAATTGTTAACATTACGTAACATTTAATAATTTGTTAATATCAAATTAACCATTTGATTCTATTTAGGTTATACTTTTATACCAAAATTCAACCGTAATGAGTAACACATCTAAACAGAAAATATTAATAGTTGATGACGAACCGGATATTTTGGAGCTGATTGAATACAATCTGAAAAAAGAAGGTTACCAGGTATTTTTAGCACACAACGGCCAGGAAGCTGTTACCGAAGCAAAAAGATCATTACCCGATCTTATTGTGCTTGATATAATGATGCCTAAGATGGATGGCATCGAAGCTTGCCGTATAATGCGCACTATGCCTGAATTTAAAAATACCTTTATGGTTTTTTTAACTGCCCGCAGTGAAGAATACTCAGAAATTGCAGGTTTTAATGTTGGTGCCGATGATTATATCGCGAAACCTATTAAACCCCGTGCTTTAGTAAGCCGCATTAATGCCATACTACGTCGCAATGCTCCTGCCGAAGATGTAACCGATAACAAATTAGAAATTGGTGATCTGGTTATTGACCGTGAAGCTTATTTGGTTTACCAAAAAGGTGCTAAAGTTGTGTTAGCGAAAAAGGAATTTGAATTACTTTACCTCTTGGCATCAAAGCCAGGTAAAGTTTATACACGTGAAGTAATTCTGAAAAACATTTGGGAAGATTCGGTAGTAGTTACCAATCGTACTATTGATGTGCATATTCGTAAGGTAAGAGAGAAACTGGGTGATGATGTAATATCAACAGTTAAAGGTGTTGGCTATAAATTTGGTGCCTAACCCCTATCTCATTAAAATATTAAAGGCTCCAAATATGGGGCCTTTTTAGTTTAACATGATTTGCCGAAAGCAGATGATTTATATTTATTGTTTCACCTCAAATTTCCCGGCTTTATAATCAGCAACAAACTGTTTATAGTATCGCTTAACTTTTTCAGCGTATTTGCGCGAATATTCAATAATAGTATCTTGCCATTGCTGATCATTTCCCCATGCCTCTAATTCATCAATAATAGCCGAACCATGGATACCACCGCTTCGTAATTGCGCCGATGCGGTTAATGCAGCCATATCATCAATAACCTGGTAAATATCACGGTACTCATCTTTAAGTAGCTTAAATTTTATCGTATCCTTTACGGGTTGTAGCTGCTGTATCACATAAGAATCTTCGCGAAAAACAGTAGCGCTTAATAAGGATGATGATACGTTCTGCATGCGTTGTTGGATGGCAATAACTCTATCAGCCTCAGTTGGCCATTGTAATTGCTGTACGGTTGTATATGGCAAAACTGACGATGGCCTGGCTTGCTTCATATCTACAAACAAATACTTATTTTTAGTATTGGTACTTTTCAACAAAAATAAATAACGCTTTACCCCTATACTGCCGGTACCCGCCAATCTGAATACCACTCCCTTAACCTTGTAATTATAAGGTCCATCGCTACTGGTGGTTATCCATTCATTAATATGCGTCTTTAATTCGGACCGTAGCTTCTTATCTACCTTAAAATGTTGGGCATCTTCGACCAACAACACGCTTTTATTTTTTTTGCCCACAGTAAGCTTTTTAATAATATCTTTTTCGGTTGAATCATTAGCAGCGGTCAAAAAATCGCATACAATACCTTTTGCCGTGCGTGGATCTATACTTATTGCCTTTCCTTTAGCCAATGTATTACAGTAATTCTTTACAAAAAGCCGGGCCATTTTCAAGGCCTTTTCCGGTTCAATATCCAATGAATCAAATGCGATAAATATGCTGGTTACCATCCTAGTCAATTCGTAACTTGCCGGTGCCAGCAGGGCCTCATCAAAGTCATTTAAATCGAAGTAAACCATTTTATTATCGCCTTTATAACTACCAAAGTTCTCTATATGCAGATCACCGCAGATCCAAACTAATGGCGAAAGCGGTAACGCCCCTGCATTTGCTAAATCTTCATAAAATAAATGACATGTACCACGATAAAAACGAAAAGCATTTTCGGTCATAGCTTCGTATTTAAGCTGTACCATATCGGGGAGAAGGTCTTTATTAAAGGCTATTAATCGATCGGAAAGTTTTGACATAAATTGGTTTCTTACTCACTAATGAAGATGTAAATAGATAACCTATAAAGCAACCTATTATTTAATTGTTTTGTCCTATAAATTTAATTAGCTACAGGCTCAATAAAAACCTGCTTCATTCTCGGGAATTCAGTCTGGATATTTTTAGTAATACGTTCTATTGCATCTGTTATTTGTTTGGTAGTAAGCCCTTGCTTAAAAACAGTGTTCAGCTGAAGCAATACATCCTCGGGTGACATATACGTTGAAAAATGTTTTTTAACCTTTACTACTGCTTCATCAGCCTGCACCATAGCAATTACTTTTTTAAGAATTTTTCTACCGGTTGGCTCACCCATCAATAAGCTTTTACTTTCGCGCACCAAAAATGCAGATATAACTATTAGTACAACACCTATTAACATTGAAGCTAAACCATCATAGTATGGGTTATGTAGCAATCTGCCTAAAAACACACCTAAAAAAGCAATAAACAGCCCTATCAGATCGCCAAAATCGCCTAACAAAACAATTATGGTTGATGGATCTTTAGTACCTACAGCCGCTTTCCAAAAAGTAATTTTACCTCGTTGTGTATTAAATGCTTTTAGGGCTGTTACCATTGATACGAGATTAAAAGCAAAAGCGATAGCTAAAACCACATAGTTCCAGGTGGGGTTTCCTTCAAATTGTGGTTTGCTAAAGCGCAGCCACCCTTCATAAAAAGAAATACATCCACCCAGAATAAAAATAACCAACGAAACGATAAACGACCAAAAATAAAGCTCTTTACCATATCCAAATGGCCTATCGGCATCAGCGGCCCTTCTGCTGGTTTTAACGCCCCATATCAGCATTAACTGGCTTACAGCATCAATTACCGAGTGAATACCTTCGGAAACCATAGCTGAACTACCCGTAAACGCTGCCGCGATAAATTTAGAAATAGCGATACTTAGGTCAACGCCCAAAGAGACATACAGGAAAAGCCTTGATTTCATAGTATCTGCAAAAGTGTATTGTAACAACTTTAATGCCGATAACCTGATAATCAGGTTTTAGTTTTAGGGAGAGAAAAGAAATAGTGCAGAGGCATAAAAATCACCTCTGCACTAATAATATTATTCAACAGTTATTTCGTCAGCGAAGATATAAGATGGGCTGCCTTTAAACGGATGCCAGTCGGGCAAAGGGCCGTATTGCTTCGCGATAACCTTAACATACCTTGCATGCGTATTTAGGTCAGCGGTAAATTCTTGTGTTTGCACGGTGAGATCCTTAACATCAACTTTTGTTTTTACGGTCGATAACAGTTTGTAATCTTTACCATCATCAGATACCAAATACTGTACATATTGCGGAAACACAATCCATACGTTTGTATCCTGTAATGTACCTAAGCTAATTTTATTAATTGGTTTTACTGATCCAAAATCGAGTATTGCAACCAGATCAACGCCTTGATAACCTTGCCAGTTACCCAAGCGCCAGTCAGTTTTGCCATGAACTCCATTTATTAATGTTTCATTACCCCGATCAGCATAATTGGTTAGATATGGATTAACAAGAGTTAATTTAATATCATCTCTTATTTTCACAAAAGTACCCTCATCTACAAAGCTCGATTTACCATTCTTTATCGCTATTGCCTTGATTGTAGTATTTTTTGTAACAGGGATTGGTACTTTATATAACTTTGATTTTACTGTTGGCGTTGTACCATCAAGCGTATAATATATTTTGGCGCCTTTATCGCCAGATTTAATTACTGCATTAAACGGCTTTTTGAATGTTTTTGATGGTGTAACGATGTATGGATTAGCAACTATCAAATCATCTGTAATTTTTGATGTTGGTTTAATTAATCCTTTCTCATATACCTTATTTGGCACTTTCCCGGTTACCACTTTCAGCTCACCACCATTATAAACCGTGTTATAATCCAGGTAAACTTTATTGTAGACTGCATTATTCAGCTTCATACCCTGTATATAAATATTCGAATTACTTATATCGGCATTCGGGTTTAATACAGTGAATTCTTTACCGTTTTCAAGATGAATAACCGCTTTACCAAACAGCGGCATTCCTATTTGAAATTGCTGTTGGCCAGGCATAGTATTATATATACCTAATGAACTAATTACATACCAGGCCGACATCTGTCCGCAATCCTCATTTCCTGACAAACCATCAGGATTAGGGCTATACTGCTCATTTAATATTTTATTTACATAATACTGAGTTTTGTAAGGTGCGTCAGTATAATTGTACAGGTAAGCCATGTGATGGCTCGGTTCATCACCGTGCGCGTATTGGCCAATTAAGCCTGTAACATCAGGTTGGTCATTACCCGTAAGTTTTGAATTTGTGGTAAATAATTTATCGAGTTTATGCTCAAAATTAGCCTTTCCCCCTATGCGGCTTATCAAACCCTCAACATCCTGCGGAACTAAAAAAGAGTATTGCCAAGAGTTACCTTCAGTATAATTACTGTTAACTTCTGTTGGATCGAAAGGCGTGTACCAGCTACCGTTTATACGGGCCTGCATAAAACCATTTTCGCTGTTATAAACGTTCTTCCAATATTGTGCACGCTGAATAAACTCCTTATAATCATTTGGCTTATTCATCATTTTCGACATTTGAGCAATGCACCAGTCATCTATCGCGTATTCTAGTGTTTTGGATACAGATTCCGCTTCACCATCTGATTGTACAGCACCTGTTTTGCGATAACTTTCCAAACCAAATTGATTTCGATTTACGGCAGACTTCATAGCCTTTAAAGCCTCTTCAGCATCAAAGCCTCTTATTCCTTTTGCATAAGCATCAACAATAACTGGTATGGAATGATTGCCTACCATACAAAACGTTTCATTAGATGCTAATGGCCAAATCGGCAATAACCCGCCTTGCTCGTACATCGCTAAAAAGGATCTAACAAAATCTTGTGTGCGTTTACGATCAATCAAATTAAACAGTGGATCTTCTGCGCGATAGGTATCCCATAAGGAGAATACAGTATAATAATTAAAACCTATAGCGGTGTGAATCTTTTGATCCATTCCACGGTATTGGCCGTCAACATCATTATAAACATTAGGTGCCAGCATACAATGATATAAAGCAGTATAAAATGTAACCTGTTTATCATGTGCTTTTTCAGCAGACGGACTACCACCCGATACTTCAATTTTTGAAAGTTCTTTATTCCATGCAGCTTTAGCATCTTTCTGAACTTTGTTAAAATCAAATCCGGGTACTTCGCTGTCTAAATTCCTTAAAGCACCATCAGCACTAACCGATGAAATACCAACTTTAGTAATTACTTCGCCCGGATTATCAAAACGGATAAACATTTTCACATTTTTACCCTGCACTTTAGATTTTCCGTCTTGTAATTGGTCATCTGAAGCTATTCCGTAAGTTTTAAATGGCTTAGAGAATTTGGCATAAAAATAAACCGATTGATCAGCAGCCCAGCTTTTTGAGCGGCGATAACCACGAATTTCGTGATTGCTGACAACCTCTATCCATGAATCTAAAACCTCATCACGATCTTGCAGATCAATAATAACATTCCCCTCTTTTGCAGATGACGGATAAGTATAGCGATGAACACCAACACGGGTAGTGGCAGTTAGTTCAACACCAATATTGTATTTATCTAATAGTGTTTTATAATAACCCGGAGTTGCACTTTCGTTTTTCTTTTTAAAGCCAGATTCATAATCCTCTCGTTTGAATTTTGGCTCGCCAACGGTCGGCATAAATAGCACATCGCAGTAATCAGGAATACCAGTACCGCTTAAATGTGTATGCGAAAAACCATAAACAACAGTATCAGTATAGTAATACCCTGAACAACCATCCCAACCATCGTAACGTGTATCCGGGCTTAATTGAACCATACCAAATGGCATAACTGCACCCGGATAAGTATGACCGTGGCCCCCTGTACCGATAAATGGATTAACTAATTGGGTATAGTCTTTTTTTACTTGTGCCGATGCCGGTAAAATTAAAGCAAAAGACAAACCTGCAAGCAGAATGCCGCGGAATAATATTTTCATAAATGGGGTTATTAAATCGGTTGGCAAGTTAACGTTTTAGCAAACTAATTTAAAAATCTTTCTAAAAAAATTTAAAAAGTTTCCCAACTTATTTAATCTGAAATTTGTCAGCATCATTTAAAAAAGGTAAAGCACGGCGTGTTTTTTCCGGATCATCTCCACTAATAGTGAAAGTATACAAATCCTCTTCATCGCGCTTATAGTAAATCACATCACCCATAGGGCTTATGCAGGTGGAATCGCCTGAATGGTATACTTCATGCCCATCATGTCCTACTCTATTTACACCAATAACATACGCCTGATTTTCAACCGCCCTGGCAGGTATCAATGTACGCCAATGCAGTGCGCGGCGTTCAGGCCAGTTAGCTACAATAATTAACAAATCGTATTCCTCATCAACATTCCGCATCCAAACCGGGAAGCGCAGATCATAACAGATCATCGGGCATATCTTCCAGCCATTTAACTCCACTATAAGCTTTTTATCGCCGGCTGTGTATGTTTCATCCTCTTTACCTAAGGCAAATAAATGGCGTTTATCATAATGCACATGCGTACCGTTTGGGCGCATCCAAATCAGGCGATTATAGTATTTATTATTTTCTTTAATAATGATACTTCCGGTTACCACGCAATTATACTGGTCAGCAGTTTTTTGCATCCATTGCATGGTTTTACCCCCCATTGGCTCGGCAAGGTTAGCAGCATTCATGCTAAACCCCGTATTAAACATTTCGGGAAGGATGATTAATTCAGTTTTTTCGCGGATACCGGATAAACGCAATGATATATTTTGCAGATTTTTATCCGTATTTTCCCAAAAAAGGTATCCCTGGAAGATGGTAATTTTTAGATTATCCATTTGGTTTGTTTTCATGGCGGTAGGCCATAGTTTAAGCTAACATACTGGTAGATAGTACAAATATAGATTTAGCTTTATAAAAATTAACATTCATGCTATTCATTAAATAGCATGAGTAAACTAAACAGTCATTAATCTATCAACGGCTTTATCCAGTGTTTCTTGCCTTTTTGCGAAACAAAACCTCAAAACACTATGATTTGTGCCCTTACTATAAAACCCGGAAGTAGGTATTGTAGCTACACCAAATTCCTTTGCCAGGCGTATAGCAAAATCGGTATCACGCTCATCTGTAATATCATTATAGGTTACAGATTGAAAGTATGAGCCATAACAAGGCAACAATTTAAAACGGGTTTGTTCTATACCATTTCTAAAATGATCCCTTTTTTGCTGAAAGAATTCCGGCAAGCCTAAATACACTTGTTCATTCTTTAAATATTCGGTAATACCGTATTGAGCTGGTGTATTCACGCTAAAAACTAAAAATTGGTGTATCTTCCTGAACTCCTGCATCAAATGTGCCGGAGCAAGACAATAACCAATTTTCCAGCCGGTAGCATGGCATAGTTTACCAAAAGAAGCTACAATAAAACTGCGTTGTTGTAATTCAGGATAGCGGGCCATACTTTGATGGGTTTCGCCATCATAAATTAAATGCTCATAAACCTCATCACTCAAAATATAAATGTCCTGGTCTTTCACTAACGCGCTTAACGCCTCAATATCCTGCTGATGTAATATGGTAGCGGTAGGATTATGCGGCGAGTTAAGGATGATCATCTTTGTACGATTGGTGATCAGTTTTTTCACCATATCCCAGGCAATACGATAGTTTGGAGGTTCTAATTCTAATGATTTCACCACACCACCCATCAATTTTATAGCCGGGGAATAACAATCATAAGCCGGTTCAAAAATTATGACTTCATCATTTGGATGAATGATAGCACTTATGGCAGTAAATATAGCTTGTGTACCTCCGGCTGTAATAGTTATTTCTGTATCCGGATTATAAACCGCACCGTATAATTTTTCAGTTTTGTAGGCTATTTGTTCGCGTAATGCCATTACACCGGCCATTGGTGCATATTGGTTATGACCACTTTTCATGGCATTATCAACTAATTCAACCAAATATGGATCACAATCATAATCAGGAAATCCCTGCGACAAATTAATAGCGCCAACTTCGGCAGCCAATGCCGACATTATGGTAAAAATAGTAGTTCCCGTTTGGGGTAGTTTAGATGTTAAGGGCCTCATAGCGGGTGCTAAAATAATTAAAAACTAATAAAATTAGCCAAAAGGTTTTACACATCATGTTGAAAGGATTTTAAAACAATCATTAAAGCATCACCTTTCGGCTTTATACTTCCGCCTTTCATCGCTATTAATTAACTTCGTAACATGAAGCTTGAAAAATACCTTTTTGCAATTTTTATACTCTGTTTTTTTGCATCCTGCAAACCAAAAACTAAAAATAACGTACCCATTGTTGGGTTTGTTGATGCTTTTGAGGATGCTACCATATCACAAGCCCATACCGGGTTTGTAGCTGCTTTAAAAGACAGTGGTTTTAGCGAGGAAAAACAAAACATAAAAATTGAATACCGCAATGCGCAAGGTGATATCCCTACCCTAACGCAGATAGTAAACTATTTTGTATCTGAACCAGTAGATTTACTGGCTACCTGTACAACATTATCATCTGTAACAGCGGTTCAAAAAACAAAAACCATCCCGATTTTCGAAATGGTTTCGCCAACCCCGGCACGAATGAATGTGTTGGACGCCAATGGCAAAGCACCTGCAAACCTATTTGGCGCTGTTGAGGATCTGCAATATATTGATACTTCATTCTCTATCATTCCTACAGTATTAAAACCTAAAGGCCACCAATTGGTTATCGGCATGATCTATAATCAAAGCGAACCTCAGTCGGCCGATGCTATGCAATATATTAAGACTTTGGCCGCTAAATTTAATATTACGCTTATCGCATTGCCACTAAATTCATCTGCCGATGCACAACTGGTAACACAATCGCTATTAAGCAAAAACATAGATGCTTTTTTTGCCAACCCGGATAATACCGTGTTTGCATCCTTCGAAACCATTAAAAAGAATTGCGATGAGAAAAACGTACCAATATTCACCAGTGAAGCGGGCTTAGTTAAACGTGGGGCGGTAATGGCTTTTGGTGCCGATATTTACCAATGGGGATACCAGGCAGGTGAACAGGCTGCCCAATATTTAAAAACGCACAGCACTGCTGGTTTGAAGCCCGAAATGGTTAAAGTACGAAAACGTGTTTATAACCCCGAAATGATTAAAAAATATAATATTATCCTGCCACACAATTTTGAAGTAGTTAAATAAATGGACTTTTACCTCACCGCCTTATTGCAGGGACTTTGCTTTTCGGGGATCGCTCTGGGTATTTATATATCGATGAAGATATTTAATATACCTGATATCACTACCGATGGAAGTTATACCTTAGGCGGAGGATTTACAGGGATTCTATTACTGCACAATCAACCGAGTTATATTATTTTACCTGCGGTGATTTTAGCTGGTGCTATTGCAGGGGCTTTAACGGGCATCATCCATACCAAGCTTAAAATAAACGCCCTACTTGCAGGCATTTTAGTAATGACGGCTCTATATTCTATTAACTTAACACTAATGGGGCGCTCGAATTTACCGTTGAATGCTTTACCTACAATTTTCAGTTTAGTAAACCTGATAACTAACCCTAATCAAAACACACTATACATACTACTATTTTTTGTGGTGATAATTACCTTGCTCATCGGTTACCTACTTAAAACCGACTTCGGCATTGCCATGCGCGCCACCGGAAACAGCGAAACCATGATCAGGGCGCTTGGTGTTAATACCGATCGTATGAAAATTACAGGATTGGCTATCGCCAATGCTTTAACCGCTGTAAGTGGTTATTTGATGACACAATACCAGGGTTTTGCAGATATTAGTATGGGTATTGGTATAGTAATAATTGGTTTAGGCTCGGTAATTATAGCCGAAGCATTTATAAACTGGTTTAAGATCACTTCTATTTGGATTAGTCTTTTGCTTGTTATTTCAGGCGCTATAATTTTTCAGTTTGTTTTGGCATTTACTTTAAGTATTGGTATTGACGCAACACTTTTAAAACTAGTAACGGCTGTTTTTGTATTGCTGATAGTTAGTTTACCCCGTTTATCTTTTAACAGATCAGCATGATAGAGATAAACCAAATCCATAAAATTTTCAATAAAGGTAAAGCCAACCAGGTTGATGCTATAAACGGTATCGACCTAAAAATAAACAACGGTGAGTTTTTAGTTATCGTTGGCTCCAACGGATCGGGTAAAACCACCTTGTTAAATCTTGTTGCAGGCAGCGTTTTACCAACCTCTGGAAGAATTAATATTGATGGCAATGATGTAACCGACCTGCCCGATTATAAACGCAGCCAATGGATAGCACGCGTTTTTCAAAACCCCGTAAGCGGTACGGCATCTGATTTAAGTATAATTGATAATTTCCGTTTAGCTGCTATCCGCACCAAACCAAAAGGGTTATCAATTGGCGTTGATGAGGCGTTTAAGAAACTTGTAAAGGATAAAATAGCCACTTTAGGCATGGGCCTGGAAAACAAAACAGATCAAGCTATGGGAACCTTATCAGGCGGCCAACGGCAGGCATTAACACTTTTGATGAGTATTATGGACAGTTGTAAGGTTTTATTACTCGATGAACCAACAGCAGCTCTTGACCCACGTTCAGCAGAAGTAGTGATGAAAACCGCAGATAAACTGATCAAAGATTTTCAACTTACATCTATTCTCATTACACATAATTTAAAGGATGCATATAATTATGGTACCCGCATAATTCAGATGAGCGAAGGGGCTATTTTAAAAGATCTTAACACTGAGTACAAATCAAAACTAAAGCAAAATGATCTTTTTGACTGGTTTGGATAAATGTGTAACAATTATACTAATCATTAATTCAAGATATTTTTTGGCAAAGTAATTGCATTCGGTGTTGTACTATGAAGAACAACGAATTTCAATATATAACAGATGCCTACCAATTAGTGCAAGGCGCGAAAATAAAAGGCAAAAAACAAGAAGAGATTTTTGAACTCGGCGCATATGACCCCAATAAAAGAGGATATACTGTATTCCCTTTTGAAGAAGGCGTAAAGTTTGACGATTTCAGCGTTTTGATGTCAGAAAAAGAACTAATGAGTAATTACCTGATAGAAAATTTAAAGATAAGCAACTCAATTGCAGCCTAATACAACTTACTATTATTTCAGCCTAATATCCTGTTTATAAAGCATTTCACTTTGTAACGCTAACCTCATGTTTCCTTGTGTTTTTGAAAAATCACATTTTAAGTGTATTTTTGTAGAAAATAAATAAAGGAAATGCTACTTCTAAGTTCGTTCTGCAAAAATTATAAGCGACCAATGGTGGTATCGCTGCAGAAGAGGTATGCATTCGATCTACCCTTCTCCAGTCCTGTTTAGTATAAAAAAACAGCGACAATTTTCACAGTTTATTTAATACCCTGACCGGCAGCGATGCCATCAGGAAATATCATTAAAAACCATGGACACATATTATACCATTGAAGAAAAATACCTGCAAGCTGTTGATGAGATAAATTATGGCGAAAACCCTAAGGGGTTAAAACTATTGAATGAAATTATTAGCAATGACCCTTTACATGCCCGGGCTCATTACCAGTTAGGAAAGATATTTTATTACGAAATCAAAGATTACCAGGCGGCGGGTTATCATTTTAAAACCTGCGCCGAACTGGAACCATCATTTCCTGATGTATATCATCACTACCTGCATTTAATTGTTTTTTTAAATATGGACAAAAAGGTAAACGAGGTTGCAGCAAAAGCTCTAACTATTCCTGGAGTAAGCGCGGCAGCAATACACAACCTTTTAGGTTTATATGCCGAGAAGAATAAAAACTGGGCAGTTGCCATAAGTGAATATCAAAGCGCTTTTATCGAAGTAATTGACAAAAAGCATCAGGAAGATATTGAAACCAGTATTGAACGTGTAAAGCAAAAAATGCAACACAATAGCAGTTACCGGTATTATTTAGCCGATTAATTTAAAGCCACTATATTAACAGTGGCTTTTTTGCTATTAAGCGTTTTTACTTGTGCCGTTTCCGAATAAATCTTAATCGAGAAAGTGATATAAATCAGTAATTAATACCATTAATAACACCATTATTACCATTACAAACAGCACTTTTGATGTAAATTTGCGGTATGGTAAAAGATAGATTTCCGGTTTATGATATTGGCCACTTAGTCGAATTTAGGCAGGACGACCTCGTGATTAGCCAATTTGCGCCTTATCTTAAGATTCATAAAAACCTGCAACAGGCCCACAAGCATACATTTTACCATTTGGTATTTTTTACTGAAGGAGCGGGTAGTCAAACTATAGATTTTCAAAAGTTCGAAGTAAAGCCCCATCAAATTTACTTTATGGTACCGGGGCAGGTACATAATTGGGCCTTTGAGGGAAAAGTTGATGGCTATGTAGTAAATTTTTCACCTAAATTTTTCCAATCCTTTTTACTCAAACCGGATTATCTTGAACAATTCCCTTTCCTTAGCGGCAACGCGAATGAGGCAGTAATTAATATTGAAGCAAATCTCAGAATAAAGCTAATTGGTCTTTTCGAGAAATTATTAAATGAGTCTATCGAAAACCAACGTACAGGCTTGGATATGGTTAGGTTACTTTTATTAGAAGTTTTTATCTTGGTAAGTCGGACTGTTATCACTCCTCAATCAAAACAAGTAAGTCCTTACAATCTAACCCTGCTAAAAAACTTTAAAAATCTCATTGAGACAAATTACATAAATAGCAAGCTACCAAAAGATTATGCCGAATTACTTTATATAACGCCTAATCATTTAAATGCGTTATGTAACGATCTTTTAGGTATACCTGCAGGTGAAGTTATTCGCAACCGTGTGGTTTTAGAAGCCAAGCGTTTGTTGATTAATCCGCAATTAGGTATTACAGAGGTTGCCAATCATTTAAATTTTGCGGACAACTCCTACTTCACTAAGTTTTTTAAAAAACAAACTGGTGTAACTCCGGAAGAATTCAGGAAACAATTTATAAAATAATCAATCATGAAAACATTACAAATGGAAAATTACAGTATACCATCAGAATTCCAGGCAGCGTTACATGCAAAATGTCCAAAATGCCGTACGGGTAATATGTTTTCGGGCGCTATGTACAGTTTCGGAACACAAAAAATGAATACGGCTTGTCCGCATTGCGGCTTTACCTTTGAGATTGAACCTGGCTATTTTTATGTAGCCATGTTTGTAAGCTATGCCATGAATGTTGCAGAAATGGTTACCGTAGCTTTAGGATTGCACATTTTAACCGGCAGCAATTCTCCGTGGTTGTATTTGGGGGCGCTGTTTGGAGTGGCCATTTTGTTATCACCTTTCCATTTCAGGTATTCAAGGGTTGTTTTGTTATATTGGCTTACACCTGGTGTATATTTCGATCCTAAAAGAGCCGAAATGAAAAGCAAAGAAGATATCAAAGCTTAATTCATTTAACTTTCAAACAATATGGGTAAGATTTTATTTGTAATATTTTACCCATATTGCTAGAAGTAGGTATTACGAGAGCACATTACCAACCTATCCCTTAAACCTGCCCTCAACAGGATCCATCAACAAAACAGAACAAAACTTATTGCAGCTTTTAAATGTTCATCAATAACAACAAGTCAATTTTAAGGTAATTTTTAAGTTACATACAAGTTGTATAAATATTGTACGAACTAATTTAGTTGTGACTATAAAATTTACCTGTTATAATTGCGTTCTTAATGTTTCATCAAAGCTGGCTATATTTAACGCCATAAACTACATCTTAGTAAATGTTCAATCGTATAAAAAACCGATTTCTCAGGTATTTTCTGATACTTATATATTTTATCATCATATTCTTTTGCGCTATAGAAGTTAACTTCCTTTGGTTGTTTGGCTATTCGCCGGATATGAATGATATAAAAAACCCAAGCATGTCGGTTGGTTCACAGCTATACACTGCCGATGGTAAACTAATAGGGCAATATTATAAAGAGAACCGTTCACCGGTACTCTTTAAGGACATCTCCCCTAACCTTATTAATGCGTTGATATGTACAGAAGATGTGAGGTTTTACAGCCATCATGGTATTGATCTATATTCGTTTCTTACAAGTATGCTCTCAACCGCAAAAGGCGATAAACGCGGTGGTAGTACAATAACACAGCAGCTTGCTAAAAACCTTTTCGAAACGCGTAAACGTAAATCACAAGGAGTGATTAAACATGTGCCATTACTAAACACTATTGTTTATAAATGTAAAGAGTGGCTAACCGCGCTTGAAATTGAGCATGTTTACAGCAAACAAGAAATACTTGAGCTTTACCTGAACACCGTACCCTTTGGCAACAATACCTATGGGATAAAAACTGCCACCTTAAAGTATTTCGATAAAACGCCGGACAAGGTTAATCCTGCAGAAGCGGCAACACTTATAGGTATGCTTAAAGCAACTTCTACTTATAACCCGATTAACAACCCTGATAAATCACTGGCAAGGCGCAATACGGTATTAAGTCAGATGGAGAAATATGGCAAACTGACTAAATCCGAATACGACACAAATGTTAATCTTCCCATAAACCTCAATTTAAATTATGTTGATGATGAAGGCCAGGGCGATTCATATCTACGCGAAGCAGTTGAAAAATGGTTAAAAAAATGGTGCAAGGATAACGGTTACGATCTTTACTCTGATGGGTTAAAAATATACACCACTATTGATTCAAAAATGCAGCAATATGCTGAAGAAGCTGTTGCTGAGAAAATGAAAGTATTGCAAAAACGTTTTGATCAGCTTTGGGGTAAGAAAAACCCATGGCGTGATTTTGCAGGCAACGAGATTAAGGATTTTGTATTGAAGGGCGAGCAAAGCTTACCGATTTACAAGTTATTACAGAAAAGAAATAAAGGCGATACTGTTGCCATAAATAAATACTTCACCACCAAAAAACGGATGACCGTATTTACATGGAATGGCGACAAAGATACGACCTTTTCCAGCGTCGACTCGTTAAAATATTACGCGCGTATTTTAAATACCGGGATGATGACGATTGAACCTTCAACCGGCTATATTAAGGACTGGGTTGGCGGTATAGATTATAAGTACTTTAATTATGATCACGTAAATCAGGCTAAACGCCAGGCGGGTTCAACATTTAAGCCGTTTGCATATGTAACTGCTATTGATAATGGTTTTACTCCTTGCGATAAGTTTACAGATAAGCCGGTTACCATTAATTATATGGATGACGGAAAGCCTCAGGTTTGGCAACCCAACAATGCCGACTTTAAATTTAGTTATCAGGAAATGTCACTACGATGGGCGATGGGTAAATCAGTAAACTCAATAACTGCGCAGTTAACCCAACAAGTTGGTTGGGATAAAATTGTTCAATACGCGCATAAGCTAGGTATTGAAAGTCCGCTAAAATCTGTGCCATCAGTTTCATTGGGTTCAAATGATGTTTCGGTTTATGAGATGGTACGTGCTTACAGTACTTTCCTGAACAAAGGAGTGAAGATAGATCCGCTATTAGTAACTAAAATCACCGATCAGGATGGGAATGTATTGGCTACATTCACTTTAAACAGTGAAAGGGTATTGAGCGAAGAAACAGCGTGGCTGATGCTTTATATGTTCCGTGGTGGTATGGAAGAACCGGGAGGTACATCTCAAGCGTTATGGGAGTATCCGGGTTTATGGAAAAAGGATAACCAAATAGGTGGTAAAACAGGTACATCATCACATTATGTTGATGGTTGGTACATGGGTATTACTAAAGATTTGGTTACAGGTGTTTGGGTTGGTGCCGATGATAGAAGTGTGCACTTCACAACCTCTGAAAATGGTGAAGGATCACATACTGCTTTACCTATTTTCGCACGATTTATGGAAAAGGTGTATGCCGACCCTAAATCAGGTTATACCTGGGGGCCGTATCCAAAGCCTTGGGTTAAAATAACTAAAGAGTACAATTGTCCATCGCCACATATTTCTACAGATACAACATCTACTGATAGCACATCTGCGCCGGTGGATACAACTGGTGGTGTACCGGCAGTTGCAACACCCGACGATTCAAAAGACAACCCTCAGCAATAAAATTTCGTACTAGTGGTATCACAATTATGAGAAAGCTGGTTTTAATAACATTTATAGTTTTAGGTTGCTTGCACTTACATGCACAAACACACACTGACACGTTACTTTCGGCTCCTAAGAAAGACCTTTCCACTTTTATTAAAGCTGTAAACGCCGCAGGATTAAAAAATATCTTCAACGGGCAACCCGTAACTATTTTTGCTCCGGATAATGAGGCTTTTGATAAATTTTCGGTAAACAAAATGGATAGTTTATTGATGCCTGCTAATAAATCTTTATTAATAAGTACTCTGGATTTTCATATTATAGCAGGAAAACTAACCGCAAAAGATATTGCAAAAGCTATTCATGATGGTGGTGGTCAGGCTACATTCCGCACGCTTGCCGGCACTAAACTAAATGCAAAGATAAACGCTAACAGAAACATTGTTTTGTTTGATGGAAGTGGTTGTGAAAGCGTTATTAAAGTATTCAATATCAATCAAGGCAATGCAGATATGTTTGTAATAGATTCTGTTCTATCGCCTAAAAACAAATACCTATAATTTACTTCTGCTAATAGCGTAAGGAAACAATCAGTCACCCGACTAAGGTTGTAATATCTATAAATGATTATACGCTATAATGACAAACTATAAAGGTTATTTAAGCGTATCTTATATAGATTGCAGGCGCATAATTAGGTGCGCCTTTTGTTATATATCAATATAAATATCTAAAAAATGAAAAAGTCAATTTTAGCTATAATGCTTTTAAGCATAGTAACCTTATTCAGTTGCCAGAATATTAATGCGCAGGATAATGCAAAGATCCTTCAGCACAGGAAAATGAGTAAAACACCTGCTCAATGGAAGGCTATACTTACCCCAAACCAATATGACATAATGGTTAATCGTGGAACTGAACCACCTTTCCACAATGCTTATGACGAAAACCATCAAAAAGGTGTTTATAAAAGCGCTGCAACGGGCGAAGTATTATTTACTTCGGAGGACAAATTCGATAGCGGAACCGGCTGGCCAAGTTTTGTTAAACCTGCCGATATGAGCAAAATTGAAATTGTAAAAGACGACAGCTACGGTATGGACCGAGATGAAGTTATTGAAAAAAGTACCGGATTACACCTAGGTCACGTTTTTGATGACGGACCCGCTGATCGCGGAGGTAAACGTTATTGTATGAATTCAGGTGCGCTTATATTCGTTAAAACGAAGTAACCGCTCTTCTGAAATTACCCACTGAAGGACGAATTTGCGGCCTTGTACGCACCTTGCTTTCAAAATCCAAACCAATGGTCAGATCTACCCAATCAGGGTTAACAGGTCTGATCATTTTTTCTTTTTGAGGGCGTGTGTAAGTACTTACCTGTTTAAATCTCTCCATCGCCATTTCCTCGCTGTTGATTTCTTCAAAATAAACCAAACGGTTAAGTTGCTGCGCGCTATCGAAAAATAAGGTAGGCATATCGCTGTAAAACTTTAAAGTTTTAACCAGATCCGAGCTTAAACCTACGTGTAAATTGTTCCTGTTTCTGTCTGTGATAATATAAATAAACCGTTTCATTTGACAATAAATTTGGTGTTTGAAAAAATATTACTAACTTTATGAGCATAAAATTACTAATAAATTTAGCAATTCCAAATTTTATGTCAATTATTTCATCAAATATTAAATTTCTTCGAAAAAAGAAGGGTTTAACACAGCAACAGTTTGCAGATCAGGTAGGTATCAAACGTTCATTAGTAGGTGCCTACGAGGAAGAAAGAGCTGAACCCAAATACGAATTGCTAAAAACCATAGCATCTTTTTTTGAAATTAGCATTGATGACTTTATAAAAGAAACTATAAACGAGAAATGGGCACCTGTGCCTAAAGGCAATCTGCGCATTTTAAGCATATCAGTTGATAAGGATGATAACGAAAATATTGAATTGGTACCTTTAAAAGCCAGCGCCGGATATTTGAATGGTTATGCCGACCCGGAATATGTAGCGCAGCTGCCAAAGTTTTATTTACCAATGTTTAAGCAAGGCACATACCGCGCTTTTGAAATAAAGGGCGACTCCATGTTACCTTTAGTATCAGGTACTATTATTATAGGTGAATATATGGAAAACTGGGGTGATGTAAAAAGCGGCGAAACCTATGTTATTGTATCAAAAAGCGAAGGCGTGGTTTATAAACGTATGGGAAGCAAATTCAGGACTGATAAAAAGCTGAAGTTAATCTCAGACAACCCGGTATATGAACCCTATGAAATAAGTGGCGAGGATGTTTTAGAAATTTGGAAAGCTAAAGCCTATATATCAACTCAAATGCCCCTACCCGCTCCTGAGCCTACAATGGAAAGCCTTACCAGCATGATGGCGCAAATGCAGCGGTCAATATCTAATCTACAGCAGAAGAATTGAGTAATGGACTGAATTAGTGATTGACTGAATGAACTAATAGCGGGCAAAATCACCTATTCGCTCATTCACTCCATCACTCAATAGCCAGCTGCAACAATTAAGTTACATCGTCGTTATTAAACCATTACCTGCTATCTTTATCATACTAATCATAAAACGTAAAACTAAAAAAATTAAGCGATGAAAAAATTTTTGTTAATGTGCTGCTTCGTTGTAGGAATTACAGCAGCGAGCCATGCACAACAAGGCGGCGGAATGAGAATGAGCCCTGAAGATAGAGCTAAAGCAATGCAAACTCAGTTAAAATTAACTGATGACCAAACAGCCCAGGTTACAGCTATTTTTAAAACTTCTGCTGCTAAACGCGATAGCATAAAAAATGCAGGTGGCGACAGAGAAGCAATGCGACCTGTTATGATGGAAGCTAATCAAAAAATACAAGCTATACTTACTGATGACCAGAAAGTAGCTTACAAAAAAATGATGGATGACATGCGCGCCAAAATGCAGAATGGCGGCGGCGGCAACTAGATTTTGCTATCCAAATTAATAAAGAAAGCGCCCCGATAATATCGGGGCGCTTTCTTTATTTTAGCAGAAAATTTACCGGGTGAAATCATCAGAAACATTTATTGAGCAAAGATTAGCCGAAAGGAAGCTTGCAGGTTCCTACCGGACGCTTAAACCGGAAAATTTGCTTGTTGATTTCTGCTCGAATGATTATTTAGGATTTGCCCGATCATCAGAACTAAAAAATAAAATTGATACTGAGGTAAATGGACTGCAATTGGCTTTAAATGGCTCTACTGGGTCGAGGTTGTTGTCGGGCAATTTACAGTATACAGAAGATTTGGAGCGAGAGATAGCATCCTTTCATAATAGCGTAGCGGGATTACTGTTTAACTCAGGTTACGATGCTAATGTTGGCTTATTTTCGTGTATTGCACAACGCGGTGATACTATTATTACTGATGAGCTAATACATGCCTCTATTATTGACGGAGCGCGCCTAAGCCATGCCAACCGCTATACTTTTAGGCATAATGATTTAGATAGCCTGGAAGCCAAACTAAAGCAGGCTAAAGGGAACTGTTATGTAGCCATCGAAAGCGTGTATTCAATGGATGGTGACACCTCTCCTTTATTAGATATACTTCTGCTTACAGAAAAACATGATGCTGCTTTAATTGTTGATGAAGCCCACGCCATAGGTCTGCATAAAAAAGGCCTAATTAATAAACTGGGTATTGAAAACAGAGTATTTGCCCGGGTGATAACATTTGGCAAAGCATTAGGTTGCCATGGTGCCATTGTTTTAGGGAGCGAAGCGTTAAGAAACTATTTGATCAATTTCGCGAGATCTTTTATCTATACCACCGCGGCATCTGTGCACCAAATAGCGTCGATAAAAATGGCGTACCAAATGCTACAGTATTCAGACGAGACGATTGAAGCCCTACACAACAATATTTCCTTATTTAAGGAGAATATATCAAACCCATCTGCTCTGCTTAAAAGTGATAGTGCCATACAGTGCTTGCTTCTAAATAATAATGAATGGGCGAGGAAAGCCGCCTTATATTTACAAAATAAAGGTTTGGATGTACGTGCTATATTAAGCCCCACTGTACTTGCGGGTACCGAACGATTGCGTATTTGCCTACATGCGTATAATACGATTGATGAAATTAATTTACTGACTAAAACCATAAACGAATTAATAAATGCCTGATAAAACGTTATTTATTACAGGAATAGGCACCGGGATAGGTAAAACCATCGTATCAGCGGTATTAACGGAAAAACTAAAAAGCGACTACTGGAAACCCATACAATCGGGAGATTTAGATGATAGCGATACCTTAAAGGTGAAGGGGCTGATATCAAACCCCACCTCTGTTTTTCATACAGAGGCTTATAGATTGACACAGCCTTATTCTCCGCATAAATCCGCTGCTATTGATGGAATAACCATCGACCTAAATAAAATTATCGCGCCAGAAACCAACAATACCTTATTAATTGAAGGAGCAGGCGGTTTAATGGTACCATTGAACGATGAGTATTTAATGATCGACCTGATTAAACAACTTGATGTTGAGGTAGTAATAGTTTCGCAAAATTATCTCGGAAGTATTAATCACACTTTATTATCTGTTGCTATGTTAAAACAATATGATATTAAAATAGCGGGAATAATATTTAATGGAAAAACTGATGAGAACTCGGAAAGTTATATTTTAAATTACACTGGGTTAAAATTGTTAGGGCATCTGCCCGAATTTGAGATGGTAGATAAAGACGCGATAATAAAAGCAGGCGATTTTATTACATTGTAAATTGCCAATAAAATATTAGCTTCAAAACGTTATAAGCCAATAAATAAATCATGAAGAATATTACAGTTATAGGTTCAGGAACTATGGGTAATGGCATTGCACATACCTTCGCGCAGCATGGGTTTAATGTTTCGTTGGTAGATATTAACGAGGCTGCATTAAACCGAGCCCTGCAGACCATAACCAATAACCTCGACAGGCAAATTAAAAAAGGCACAATAGGTGAGCAGGCAAAAACGGCTACACTAAGCCATATTAAAACTTATACTGATTTAAAAGATGCTGTACAAAACGCCGATCTGGTTATTGAAGCCGCTACCGAAAATCGGGAAATTAAACTTGGCTTGTTTAAACAGTTAAGCGAGTTATGCAGCGATAAGGTAATATTAGCTTCCAATACTTCATCTATATCCATCACTCAAATCGCTTCGGTAACTAAGAACCCAGAGAATGTAATCGGCATGCACTTTATGAATCCGGTGCCATTAATGAAGCTGGTTGAAATAATAAGAGGTTATGCAACTTCGGATGAGGTTACTAAAACCATAATGCAACTATCTGAAACTTTGGATAAAGTACCGGTAGAAGTAAATGATTACCCTGGCTTTGTAGCGAACCGCATTTTAATGCCGATGATAAATGAAGCAATTTATACACTTCATGAAGGAGTCGCCGGAGTTTATGAGATAGATACAGTAATGAAACTAGGAATGGCGCACCCTATGGGGCCTTTGCAACTTGCGGATTTTATAGGGTTGGATGTTTGTTTAGCTATATTGAATGTTTTGCATAGCGGTTTCGGCAATCCTAAATATGCGCCTTGTCCACTCTTAGTAAATATGGTAACAGCTGGCCACCTGGGCGTAAAATCGGGTAACGGATTCTATAAATATGTAGCAGACAGCAAAGAGTTAGTAGTTGCCGATAAGTTCAACAAATAGATTATTAAACCTTTTTGACAGTTATTTGTCCATACTTATTATCCATCAGAAATAATACATATGAAAACATTACAAAAATTAGGAATAATGACGGCATTAGCCGGTTCTCTATTTATGTCAGCCTGTGCAGGAGAGTATTATGTAACCAGTCAACCTGTAGAAACTGTTTATGTAAGGCCTGGTGCGCCATACCCCGGTGCAATTTGGATTGATGGTGATTGGGTTTGGAACGGTGGCGTTTATGTGCGCAGGCCGGGACATTGGGCTCGGCCTCGTGCCGGAAGGGTTTGGGTAGCAGGCAACTGGCACCATGGCCCGCGCGGTTATGCATGGCATAGAGGATATTGGAGATAATTAATTCTCCGATACCCCTTAAGGAGGTCATTAAAATAAAAGGAGCTATTTCATTTTGGAATAGCTCCTTTTTATTTTAATTAATATTTAAATATTAATGCTTACTTTTAGATAACCTTAAACCATTATCATGTCATCTCAACTACCACCAAAAGGAGCGGATGGTTTTTACCACCCTATAACTGAAAATGAAATTGTAGCGCTTGTACAAAAAGCAGCTGAAGAATCTCTTGAAATAAGATGTAGAGGTGCTGCGCATTCGCTTGCCAGAGCCATTTACACCGACCCGGGAGTAGGCGACCCGCCGCTTCCTAACGAAGTATCAGAACAAAAACCACCTGAAGGCCCTAATTTAAATATCATGTTTGATCAATATAGCAAACTGGTTTGGATAGATGAGACTAAAGGAATTATTGAAGTTGAAGCAGGAATACATCTTGGTTATGATCCGGAAGATCCTACCGGAACATCTACACTAGAAAATAGTTTACTATACCAGGCTTTTACCAAAGGATTCACATTAAGCGACCTTGGCGGCATATCCCATCAAACAGTAAGTGGCTTTTTAATGACTGGTTCTTCAGGCGGGTCGTTATGGTATACTATTGATGAAAATCTACTTGCACTATCAATTATTGATGCCAGCGGAACAGTTGAATGGTTTACCAGAGAAAATGAAGAATTTGGAGCCGTTGTTCTTTCATTGGGTTTATTAGGCATTGTGAGTAAAATTCGCCTACAGTTAACCCCTAATTTTAATATATATGGGCAGCAAATCACCTATCCTACTAGTCCTGATGCCTGCCCTATTGATTTATTAGGTAATGGTGCGAATGGAAAACCGGGATTGGAAACCTATCTGCAACAAACGCCCTATTCAAGAATATTATGGTGGCCCCAGGAGAAAGTCGAACGGGTTGTGATATGGGAAGCTTCCAGGGGTGCCGCCATGCCTATATTTGATCCTGCACCTTACGAAGAGTTTGCTGATAATAACTTTGTGAGCAATGTAGAACAATTGGGTGCTTCTATGCTGTTCACGATGCTCGGAAATAGTAAATTCCTTATTGTATGGAAAAAACTGAGACCATCATTCGCTGAATTCAGGCATCTTACTGAACTGTCATGGGGAGGCGGATTATTCGCGAAAGTTATTGCTACCATTATCACTTTCCTACTAAAATGTATTGGCTTTTTGCTGACGTTATTCTTCATGACTTTTAATGGATTATTACATGCGATATACCCTGTTGTGGTTGATGTGCTACAACCCTTAACAAAAAAGGGTAATGCACAATTATTTATGGATTACACTTATAGCAGCTTACCTATGGATAATGGCGCAAATGATGTACTGATGGGTACTGAATTTACTGAAATATGGATACCATTATCCGACACGCAACGCGCTATGACACTTTTAGATAAGATGTTTAAAGAGGATAAGTTCAAAGCAACGGGCTATTATTCTACTGAGTTATATGCAGGTAAAAAAAGCAGTTATTGGTTAAGCCCCGCCTATGAGCGCGATGTGTTTAGAATAGACTTTTTTTGGTTTAGTAATAACGAGGGTAATCCGGCATCAAAAGAAGGTTTTTTTAGTCAGTTTTGGGAAGCGCTAAGAAATGAAAACATTCCTTTCAGATTACATTGGGCTAAGTTTTTACCGGAGTATGATTATAAGGACTGGGCCACTTACTTACGCTTACAATACCCCCGTTGGGATGATTTTATGGCCCTCCGCGCAAAGCGCGACCCTAATAACATATTTCTTACTGATTACTGGTCATTGCATTTATTTGGAAAGATTAAAGATTTGAAATAATCTACAGGCTATGATGAGTTGGATATTTTTTATATGAACAGCAAAAAGTAACTCTTTTACCATATTAGTAATAAAAAGCTATGCTGAAATAGCAATCAGATAACTCACAAAATAATTGTTAATTCTTGTCAATAAAACCACTTTATCAATTAATGCCAGGCGATTTTTTCGGATCGTTTGGCATTAATTAAAATTGAGTTAGTACCTTTCATTTATTATATTAATAGTTTAGTTACCATAACTTCTCAGTTTAAGCAGCCAAATTAAAATAATGATCACATGCAGGTTATCACCTGTTTCTATTGCTTCAAAACACACTAACTTTATTTGATTTCACTCCAACGTTTGCGTAGATATATACGCTAATTTCCTTCAATTTAAAAGGAATACGTTGTAATATTGAAAAAGTAAATATTGTATTAATAATACATAAAGGAACACTAAGTCCTATTTAAACCCTTTATAATCATGAGAATAAAAAAAGCTTTTATTATAACCTTAGTTTTTCTGAATTTCTTTGCAACGAAAAATATAGTATTGGCTCAAACCAATCAAAAAACTGCTGAGCAATGGGTAAAAAGCAAGGTATGGAGCAACGGACTTTTAATAGATGTAGCACCCTCTGTTAATGCATTGGAATTTTACAAACAGTACAATGCTAGCAAAGCTGTTTGGGACAAGGTATTCGCATTCATTAAAAATCAAGATTTAAAAAAACTAGCTCCCGGAAATTATCCGATAGATGATAAGAATGCTTATGCAACTATCACCGATAATCCGTCTAAAACATTGGAAGATGCGAAATGGGAATCACATCAAAAATATATCGATCTGCAATATGTCATCAGCGGAGAAGAAAAAATAGGTGTAGCGCCAGTAAGCACCGCTACTGTAACTAAACCTTATAACCCAGCTAAAGACGCGGCTAACTACACAGCCGACGGGACTTATTACATCGCAAAACCTAGTCAGTTCTTTTTATTTTTTCCACCTGATGCTCATCGGCCCAACATCAAAGTTGATGGATATGATACAGTGAAAAAATTAGTTATAAAAATTAAAGTGGTTAATTAATATCTGAGCAGATATAAGCATACATAATAAAACGGTAAATAATAGCATACTAAAATGATACAGAGTAATTTATTTCAATTTGAGGAAAAATCTGACTGGAAAACAGTTGGTGCGGGAGTACAGCGACAAGTATTGGGATATGACGATAAAGTAATGCTTGTTAAGGTTAAGTTTGAAAAAGACAGCTGCGGGCAATTACATAACCATGCTCACTCGCAAGTAACCTATGTAGAAAGCGGCACTTTTGAAATGACTATGGGCGATACAAAAAAGATCATCAGCAAAGGTGATGGTTATTATGCACCACCCTATACTGTACATGGTTGTGTTTGTCTTGAGGAGGGTATGCTAGTTGATGCATTCAGCCCTTTAAGGTGGGAATTTATAGATACAGATCATAGCCAATACACACTGTAATCATAAAATTCTTATTCGGACAAGATATAATCCTACAACCTTATTCAATTAATTTTCTCCTAATGATCATTAACTCTTCTAAATGTGTTTAGATTTATGTTGAGCTATGAATGAAAATGTTAGATTTGTAGGTACATCCATTAACCATTTAAATGATCAGCTATTCCAAACAAAGTCGGTTCACACAGGCAGTAGATTGTATTATATTTGGATTTGACGGTGATACCTTAAAAATTTTATTGATACAACGTGGGTTTGAACCCGAGATGGGTAAATGGAGCCTTATGGGGGGCTTTGTACAACCCGATGAAAGCCTCGATCAGGCATCAAATCGAATACTTAAACAGTTAACAGGCTTAGATGGTATGTATTTGGAACAATTACATACTTTCGGCAATCCACTTCGCGATCCTGTGGAAAGAACAGTATCTACAGCCTACTTTGCCCTGATAGATATTAACAAGTACCAAAAGCAAATAAGTGCAGATTTCCATCCTGAATGGTTCTCGCTTAAACGCATGCCTAAACTTATATTTGACCAGCAAGAAATGGTTGAAATGGCAAAAAGGCGTATTCGCTATAAGGCAGCACTACATCCAATCCTTTTTGAATTGCTGCCTAGTAGGTTTACCATCCCACAATTGCAAAGCCTTTATGAAAGCGTGTACAATACTACTATTGATAAGCGTAATTTCAGTAAACGAATATTGGCGACCGGTTTACTGATTAAACAAGCTGAAAAAGATAAAGCCGGATCAAGAAGAGGTGCATTTTACTATCAGCTTAATATGCAAAACTATTATGCCAAATTCCAGGCATTTTTAAACCTCATCCCCAACCCTACCAACCTAATATTTTAATTGAGAATAATATAATAAAACAGGCATCCCAAATTGAGATGCCTGTTTTTATTTACGGTAAGTTTATACTACCAAAATTTCACATAAAGCGTTGTAAGTAATAACAGCGTTATTACTATAAGCGCCAATGTTGAAGGCTCTACCTTGAACATCGATCGATCTAAAACAAAATGTTTAGGATTAATTTTAGGAGCAAATAAACTTATAACTACCATCACTATCATGGTAAACAAGAAAGATAGCCCCATACAAATCAGGAATGGAATTTCGTAGCCACCATGCCCATTCGGGAAAGCGGTATACAAAAAGGTCTCGTTTCCAAATAGAGAGGGCGCGTAGTTATTGAACAAAACTGAAGCTAAAAACCCTGTCAGGATACCTGCAATTGCGGCCCCACCTGTAGTACGCTTCCAAAAAAAGCCCAATATAAATATGGCAAAGATACCCGGACTGATAAAGCCGGTATATTTTTGTATAAATGTGAAACCACCTTCGCCGCCTATTCCTAAAAGATCTTTCCAGGTAAGTAAAATAGAAAGGAACAGTGCCACACCGATAATGATCTTGCCCATGTTAACCATCGATTTCTCATCTGCATCCCTTTTTATATATTTCTTATAAATATCCATTGTGAATATGGTGGATATACTATTAGCCTTACCTGCTAATGATGCAACTATGGCTGCAGTTAGTGCCGCTATGGAAAGGCCTTTTAAGCCATTAGGCAAAAACCCAAGCACAGCAGAATAAGCATTATCAGGGTTTAGGTGACCACCTGCTGTCATCTCGTGTTGAAGACCGCCGTTTTTGTATAAAACGTAAGCTGCAATACCGGGTAGAATCACAATAACAGGCATAGCCAGTTTCATCAAACCTGCAAATAAAATGCCTGTACGTGCTGTTTTAAGGTTGGCACCTAACGCCCTTTGAGTAATATATTGGTTGCACCCCCAATAGTTTAAGTTAACTATCCATTGGCCTGCAAAATACATGGCGATGCCCGGCAATAAAAGATATTTATCAATATCCTGCTGTGAGGCATGCGGACCGGGTTTAGGCAATATCATTTTAAAGTGATCAGGTGCATTTTTAAGCATGGCACTAAAACCTGCTAATGCATCTTTACCCAATCCAAAATGCTCACTAACCAATGTTAGGGCAATATATGTAGTAGCTAAACCGCCTATAACCAGCACCAATACCTGTATAACGTCAGTGAATCCAATTACCTTCATACCACCAAGGGCGATAATAAGCGAGAACACAGCAAGTGCAATGATGATATAATGAAATGTTTCCTGACTGCCGCCGGCCAAACTATTAATAGCCAATGCGCCCAGGAAGAGAATTGAAGTTAAATTAACAAATACATACAGAAACAGCCAGAAAATAGCCATGATCAAACTTACTGTTTGATTATACCTTGTTTCCAGGAACTGTGGCATGGTAAATATCTTATTTTTAAGATATACGGGTATAAACCATACCGCCACGATAATAAGCGCAATGGCAGCTACCCATTCATAAGCCGCAACAGCAAGCCCAACCTGAAAGCCCTGCCCGCTGGCACCAATAAACTGTTCTGCCGAAATGTTAGATGCGATAAGCGATGCGCCAATTGCCCACCAGGTAAGAGAGCCTTCAGCCAAAAAGAAATCGTGGCTGCCTGATATAGTGGCTGTTTTTTTACGGCGATATACCCAATAGCCATAACCCGATACTACAAAAAAGTAGATAACGAATATTACGTAATCAATAGCTGAAAACTTGTTCATATTTTAATAATTGGTTAAAATTGGTTAAAACCTGCCTATACTAAATGCCCAACAAGCATAGGCAGGTTATATAAAAAGCTATTATTTGTAAGCCGCATCATTCCAGCGCAACTCATTACGGAATTGATCCAGCTTGGTATCTTTACCAATACGTACAAATTCAATACCTGCTATATCAGCAAAGTCCTGTAAATGTTCAGCCGTTAAATTCTGACTGTATGCGGTATGGTGTGCACCACCCGCGTAGATCCATGCCGCGCAACCTGTTTTCATATCCGGGTATGGTTTCCATAATACCCTTGCTACTGGTAGGTTAGGTAAATCATTTTGCGGTTCAATAGCTTTAACTTCGTTTATTATTAAGCGGAAACGGTTACCCATATCAACAATGGATGCATTAAGCGCTTCGCCACCGGCCACATTAAATACCAGCCTTGCAGGATCTGCTTTACCACCAATACCTAAAGGATGCACCTCTAACGCTGCTTTACCATTAGCTAGTGAGGCATCAACCTCCAGCATATGTGAACCTAAAACCAAAGCATTGTTAGGATCGAAATGATAGGTATAATCTTCCATAAAAGCATTACCACCCGGCAACCCGCTGCCCATCACTTTAAAAGCGCGTACCAAAGCTGCTGTTTTCCAGTCGCCTTCACCCGCAAAGCCATAACCATCGGCCATTAAGCGTTGCGAAGCGATGCCCGGCAATTGTGCCATACCATGCAGGTCTTCAAACGTATCAGAAAAACCTTTAAAGCCGCCTTCTTTTAAAAACGACCTCATTCCCAACTCAATTCTGGCTGCTTCATAAACTGAAGAATGTCTTGCACCACCTTTATTAAGGTCGGCATCCATTGTGTACGAGCTTTGATACTCATCAATTAGTTCGTTAATCGCCTCGTCGCTGACTGCGTTTATTACTCCCACTAAATCTCCTATACCATAAGTATTAACAGAGAACCCGAATTTCAATTCTGCCTCAACTTTGTCACCATCGGTAACAGCAACAAAACGCATATTATCGCCAAAACGAGCAAACTTGGCGCCTTGCCAATCATACCAGGCAGCCGCAGCACGTGACCAGGTGCTTATCTGGCTCAACACTTCAGTATCCTGCCAATGGCCTACCACAACCTTACGATTTTTACGCATACGTGATACCATAAAACCAAACTCCCTGTCGCCATGCGCGCTTTGGTTTAGATTCATAAAATCCATATCAATACTATTCCATGGAATATCGCGGTTATATTGGGTGTGCAGATGAAGCATTGGTTTTTGTAAAATGCTTAACCCTCGTATCCACATTTTTGCAGGTGAAAAAGTGTGCATCCAGGTGATTATACCAATTACATTCTTAGCCACGTTTGCCTCTTGTATTGTGGCATAAATTTCTTCTGATGACTTAACAATAGGTTTAAAAACTACACGCACAGGTATTTTACCTGAAGTATCTACTCCCTTTACAATTTCCTGCGAGTGCTCTGCAACTTTTTTTAATGTTTCTTCGCCATATAAATCCTGGCTTCCGGTTATAAACCAAACTTCAAATATTTTTAGATCGATCATATATTATAATTAAGTATTAAATTAGTGAGTGTGTGAGTGGCGAGTATCAATTGTTCACCAACTTATTGGCCATAGTATGAATCCGGGCCATGTTTTCTTTCAAAGTGTTTTTTTATCAGAGAATCCTGTAATCGTTTGGACTGTGGATTGATTTGTTCGGTAAGATAGGCCATATGCGCAACCGCTTCTAATACAGCACTATTGTACACGGCCTTTTCAGCCGATTTACCCCAGCTAAATGGAGCGTGATTTCCTACCAATACCATCTCAACCTCTTTATGATCTAACCCCTCTCTTTTAAAGTGATCCATAATTTGGAACCCGGTCTGATACTCGTAATCTCCCTGTATCATTTCATCATTCATGGGTGGCGCGCAGGGTACATCCACGGTTAAATAGTCGGCATGTGTTGTACCAAAAATAGGTATGCACCGCTGCGATTGCGCCCAGGCGGTTGCATAGGTAGAATGGGTATGCACTATTCCGTTAATATCACTCCAATGCTTATAAAGCACCGCATGGGTTTTGGTATCTGATGAAGGCCTTAGTTCTCCTTCAATAATATTACCGTCAAAATCGACAATAACCATTTTTTCGGGTGAAAGATCTTCATAAGGCACGCCACTGGGCTTTATAGCAAACACCCCCAATTCATGATCGGCCGCGCTCACATTACCGAAGGTAAAAAGTACCAGATTTAGCTTGGGTAGCTGCATGTTTGCTTCGTATGCGCTTTGTTTTATATGCTGATATTTGCTCATCTTGCTGATATTATTTATGATTATTTAAGCTGTTCGCAACCTGAAAAGCCACAAATTCACCTAGACCATTGTATTGTTTATATCTTCTTTTGTAAACTTCCTGATATTGAGGATTTGGATAGTACTCCACATCAAAGCCCCGGCCCATTGCTGCCATTGCTTCTTCTACTGTTGGGTAAATACCCGACACTACTGCCGCGAACATAGCGGCACCTAAAGCACAAGTATGTTTAAATTGATGTATGCGGATAGGCATGCCCAGTACATCGGCCATTGTTTGCATAACAAATGGTGATTTTTTAGCCACGCCACCTATTCCGATAAGTCCTTTTACAGGTATACCTTCTGACACAAACCGCTCAACTATGCTTTTAGCTCCAAAGCAGGTGGCCTCAACCAATGCCTTAAATACGCGTGGAGCATCACTGCCCAAACCTAAACCTGTAATAGCTCCTTTTAATGATTGATCCGCATCAGGTGTACGGCGGCCATTAAACCAATCAATTGCCAGCTCGCTATCTTCCTCAATAGGAAGAAATGATGCTTGCCTGCTAAGTTCAGGTATGATTAATTCGGATAGCTCTAATTTTAATGCTTTCGCGGTTTGTGCATCAATTATGGAAGATTGAGAAAGCAGGTTATCCATAGGCCATGATACGATATTCTTAAACCAGGCATAAGTATCGCCAAAAGCAGATTGACCAGCCTCAAGGCCCACCATACCGGGTATAACCGAACCATTTACTTGTCCGCATATACCGCGTACCAGCTTATCTTTCATTTCATTAACCGGTGCCACCAAAATATCACAGGTAGAAGTACCCATCACCTTACTTAAATGGTATGGCTCTATTTGCCCTCCCACCGCGCCCATATGTGCATCGAATGCGCCTGTGCCTACTATTACATCGGTTGATAGGCCAAGCCGCTCAGCCCATTCGGGGCTTAACTTACCCGCCGCCTGATCTGCTGTATAGGTTTCAATAAATAATTTTGAGGTGAACCCTTTTAAAACAGGATCTAACGTAGCAAAAAACTCATCCGGTGGCAAGCCACCAAACTCCTCTGCCCACAAGGCCTTATGCCCCGCTGAACAACGCCCGCGTTTAATTTCGTTTGCATTTTTGCCACCGGTTAACAGGAATGGTATCCAGTCGCAATGCTCAACCCATGAATGTGTTGCTCTTCTAACACTTTCATCATCCCTTAAAACATGTAATAACTTGGCCCAAAACCATTCCGAAGAATAGATACCGCCAACGTATTTAAGATAGTTTATACTGAATTTAGTGGCATGTTCATTAATTTCCGCGGCTTCTTTTACAGCTGTGTGATCTTTCCAAAGCACAAACATAGCATTGGGATTTTCGCTAAAACCGGATGTTAGCGCAAGTGGTGTGCCGGTTTTATCTACAGCAACTGGGGTTGAACCGGTAGTATCAACCGATAATCCTTTTATATTACCAGCAACAGTTGCGCCGCCTGCCGTTTTAATACAATCCTTTATTGTTATTTCCAGGCCTTCTATATAATCGAGTGGGTGTTGCCTGAATTGATTATTCGGCGCATCGCAATACAATCCCTTTTGCCAACGTGGATAATTGTATACAGATGAAGCTATTTCTTCGCCATTGGTGGCATTGATGATAACGGAGCGTACGGAATCAGAACCATAGTCGACCCCTATAACAAATTTGTCTTTACTCATACTGGTTTATAATAAGTGTCGAAATAACACTAATTTATTCACAAATAAAAGTTTTGATATAAAAAAGTTACCTAAAAAATAAAATAGAATTTATATTACTCAATATAAAGCTAAACTTATAGATAGAGCTCTTAATAATGCAGAAAGATAAAATCAACATTGATTAAGTTTATTAGTGTATAATACATACTTATAAAATAGAGCCTGTTGCAGCATATTTTTATATTTGTACTCTTTACTTTGATTATATATGACTCCAAAAGCTTTGTTATTTGATTTAAACGGCACTATAATAGATGACATGACCTACCATACCAAGGCATGGCTCGACTTGTTTAATAATGAACTGGGCGCTAACCTTAGCTGGGAAGAGGTTAAAAAAGAAATGTACGGTAAGAATCCAGAAGTACTAGTTAGGGTATTCGGTCCGGATAGATTTACCCAAGCTGAGATGGATACGCTTTCAATTGAAAAGGAAAAAAAATATCAAAAGGAATTTTTGCCGCATTTAAAATTGATACCCGGTTTGCATGAGCTATTAGAAACCGCCTATCAAAAAAACATCCCTATGGCTATTGGGTCAGCAGCTATTCCGTTTAATATTGATTTTGTGTTGGATAACCTGAATATTCGCCATTACTTTAAAGTAATTGTAAGTGCCGACGATGTTAAAATGAGTAAACCAGCCCCGGAAACATTTTTAAATGCAGCCGAATTACTACAGGTTAGTCCAACGGATTGCATTGTTTTTGAAGACACCCCAAAAGGCGCTGAAACCGCTTTTAATGCCGGGATGAAATGTATTGTTTTGACTACCACGCACCAGAAAGAAGAATTTGACTATCTTAATAATATTCTAAATTTTTCACCTGATTACGACGATACCTTTTTTAAAACCTTGTTGACGTAAGCTTTATTATAGCAGTACAGAATTTTGAATTAGACTGTTATATGTTTCCAGGCATGATTTTAATTTTATTTACTCAAACGATGTAGTAAATAATAGTACTGCAAAGTTTGAAAACGCCGTTTTTCACCATATTTTTGAGATTCACTTAAGATGATGAAGATGCCTTTTATTAAAGTATCATTTGTTCATCTGAAGTTACCAATGTATAAATAAACTAATAAAAAGGATTTGGGTAAAGTATTATGCTTTGGCGAATTATTGTTTAGGATCAGTCTTGATGCCGAAGGTAATTGGCTTAAAAAAAATAACGTTCCGTTTTATATGGGCGGCGCTGAACTAAACGTTGCAACGGCCTTGGCTTTGTGGGATGTTCCTGTACAGTATTTCACAGCATTGCCGGATAATCACATGTCGGCACAAATCAGCACCCACTTAAAAGATAAGGGTATTGATTCCGAAAAAACTTATTATCATGGTGATCGGGTAGGTTTATATATTTTGACCAAAGGTGCAGATATAAAGAATGACTCACTTATCTACGATCGGGCACATTCTGCATTTGCAGAACTAAAATCCGGCATGATTGACTGGGATAAAGTGCTTGATGGAGTTACTTGGCTTCATTTCAGCGCGATTTGCCCCGCTATTAATCAAAACGTAGCGGATGTTTGTAAAGAAGCGCTAATAGCCGCATCTGCAAAAAACATTACCATCTCTATTGATTTGAATTATCGATCAAAATTATGGAAGTATGGCAAAAGCCCTGAGCAGGTTATCCCTGAATTGGTGACCTATTGCGATCTCGTTATGGGGAATATATGGGCAGCCGAAACAATGCTTGGGATACCTGTTGAAGATGAATTGCTAACTATCAATAAAAAAGAAAACTATCTTGAGGCAGCCTTAAAAACTTCACAATACATCACTGAGCATTATCCTAAATGTAAAACGGTTGCCAATACCTTTAGGTTTGATGCAGATGGAGGTATTACCTACTATACATCGCTGTATACTGGTGGTGAATATTATAATACAACCGATTACGCTGCTGCCAAAATTGTGAATAAGGTTGGTAGCGGAGATTGTTTTATGGCAGGTTTGATTTATGGCTTTTATAATCAAAACTCACCTGCCGAAATACTTGAATATGCTACCGCAGCAGCCTTTGACAAGTTGTTTTTAGAGGGTGATGCCACTTGCAGAACCAGTGACGAAATTAAAAATACAATTACTAAATGAGTACCAACCAAAACATAGTTAACAGTATTATAGCGCAGGGTATGCTGCCGCTATTTTTTCACGAGGATCCGGAAGTAAGCCTGCAGGTTACCCGTGCCTTATACAAGGCTGGTGTAAGGGTGCTTGAGTATACCAATCGAGGCCCCGCTGCCCTGGAGAATTTCAAGCTATTAAAAAAGGCGCAACAAGATGAAATGCCGGAACTGATATTAGGTATTGGCACCATAAAAACTGAATCTGAGGCTACTGATTTCATCAATGCAGGCGCAGATTTTATTGTGGCACCAATTGTTAACCCCGCGGTTGCGAAAATAGCTCATGACAATGGCTTACTATGGTGCCCTGGTTGTATGACGCCTACCGAGATATTTTTAGCGCAACAACATGGTGCTGGATTAATAAAATTATTCCCGGCTAATATTTTAGGGCATTCTTTCCTAAGCGCGATAAAAGAACTTTTCCCGGGTCAGTTGTTTATGCCGACTGGTGGTGTAGAGTTAAACACCGAGAATATAAGCCAATGGTTTAAAGCCGGAGTTTGCGCGGTTGGCTTAGGCAGTAAGCTTATTACCAAAGACATTTTAGCGAAAGGCTTATACGAGCAGCTATTCACCAATACACAACAAGCATTAAACCTGGTGAAAACATCCAGATAAAACTTACTCATAAATTATGCTTAAAGAAACAAAGATCAGGAACTATAGATGGATAATTGCTTCGCTCCTGCTTTTTTCTACCACCATCAATTACATGGACAGGCAGGTGATCAGCTATGTAAAGGATTTCTTTTGTACACCAATTGCCAAAGGTGGATTTGGCTGGACTGACAATCAATACTCTTACGTAACTGCTTGCTTTACGGCATTCTATGCTGGTATAACTGTTGTGGCAGGTTTGGTTGTTGATAAAATAGGCACAAAATTAGGGCTAGCATTATCGCTTATCATATGGTCAGTATTTGGTATTCTCAATGCGTTTGCGGGTAGTTCCGTAGTTACGCATACAGTTATCAGAAGCTTATTTGGTGTTGGCGAAGCGGGCAATTTCCCTGCATCCATAAAAACAGTGGCTGAATGGTTCCCTAAAAAAGAACGCGCCCTGGCAACGGGTATATTTAACAGCGGTTCAAATATAGGCGCCATGATTGCCGCTATTTTTGTACCATGGTGTCTGATCCATTTTGGTGAAGCTCAAGGATGGAAAATGGCTTACATTATAACCGGGGCAGTTGGGTTTTTATGGCTTATTTTTTGGTTCGCTTTATATAATCCACCGGCTAAGTGCAAGTACATCACCAAAGAAGAATTTGACCTTATTCATGAAGATGAGGTCGCTGTACATGTCGCTCCATCAGAAGATATAGCCCTGCACGAGAATATTTCATGGGGTAAGTTGTTTAGATACCCGCAAACCTGGGCCTTTTTTTGGGGTAAGTTTTTAACCGACGGAATATGGTGGTTTTTGCTATTCTGGTTGCCTGATTATTTAAAGAAGCAATTCGGTATGGATATACATCACATTATGTGGCCAACGTTCATCGTGTATTTCGTCTCTATATTTGGCAGTACATTTGGCGGCAACCTGCCGCGGATGATGATAAATCGGGGCACACCAGTATATAAAGCCCGGATGAGGGCCATGTTTATCATCGCTTTATTTCCGTTATTTTTACTACTTACTCAATATTTTGGCAATAAAGAAATATTTGGCTCTTATGCTTCCACTTTAGCTATAGCTGTAATATGTATTGGGGCTGCTGCGCACCAGGCCTGGTCGGCGAATCTCTTTACTACAGTATCCGATATGTTTCCTAAAAAAGCCATTGGTTCAGTAATCGGTATCGGTGGCATGGCAGGGGGTATTGGTGGCGTAGTTATTCAAAGACTCTCGGGTATACTAAACACCTCCTACCCTAAGGATGCTTATATGATCATGTTCTGTATATGTGCAATATCTTATATCCTTGCATGGACAATCATCAGGCTGTTAACTCTAAGACCATCTAAGATAGCGATATAACGACTGTCTTATAAAAAGGATCAGCGGAGTTTAGTTTCGGATAATATCTACTAAAACGTTTGCGTGAAAATAGTAAGGCAATAACTTTATTATTATCACACAACGCTGTACAATTGTAATACTATAAAAAATAAACACCCGTGAAAGTAATACATAGCGTACATCCAGATGATTTTAAAAACTATCAAACCGGTTTAATACGGTCGCGTTTTTTGATAGACAAACAAGTACAAGCTGATCAATTAAACTGTACTTATACCCATTACGACAGAATGATAGTGGGTTTTGCAAATCCGATAAAGTCGAAACTGGAATTGCCAGCTTACCCAAACCTGCGTTCAGAATATTTTTTGGAGCGCCGTGAGATCGGCATCATCAATGTTGCGGGAGATGGTGTTATTACGGTTGATGGCGTAGCTTATGAACTTCATAAACTGGATTGCCTTTATATTGGCAAAGGAGCTAAAGTTGTAACTTTTGAAAGTAAAAACGCACAGGAACCAGCTGTGTTTTATATGCTCTCTGCTCCTGCCCATGCGGTTTATCCAACAACATTATTAACTAACGAGGACGCGGTAAAAGTAACCTTAGGATCGGCATCAACAGCAAATTATCGCACCATAAATAAATACATTCACCTGGAAGGCATACAAAGCTGCCAGCTGGTAATGGGCTTAACTATTTTACACGATGGCAGCGTATGGAACACCATGCCGCCGCATGTACATGACCGCCGTATGGAAGCTTATTTTTATTTTGATGTTCCCCAGGGACAAAAAATATTCCATTACATGGGCGAAGGTGATGAAACAAGGCATATCACCATGGATAACTACGATGCCGTAGTTTCGCCGCCATGGAGCATTCACGCGGGTAGCGGTACATCGAGTTATAGCTTTATATGGGGTATGGCCGGTGAAAACTTAGACTACACTGATATGGATGCTATTGCTATCACCGATATCAGGTAGTATCAGCATAAAACTAACCGGCCATCGTTGTACTAAATACCGTTTGCATTTCTTCTTCTCTTGGGAGGATAACGATCCATCGTTAACGTAGCAGCGGTTTTACAACCTGAATTACCTTAATTGACATTTAATTTCTTATGTTTACTTAAACGGACTATTAACCAGTAGTCCGTTTATTGATATAACCAATTTTTAATATAGTATAATGAATTTTGAGGCTGTTACCATTAAAGATATCGCGAAGGAATTAGGTATATCCGCTTCTGCTGTTTCAAAAGCGCTGAAAGACAGCCATGAGATTAGTGAAAAAACAAAAAAGCTGGTTTTAGAGTGCGCCAAAAAACATAACTATCAACCCAACCCAATGGCGCAAAGCCTGAAACGGGGGAATAGTAAATCTCTGGGAATTGTTATCTCAACTATTGATAATCAGTTTTTCTCGCAGGTTATCAGTGGTATCGAGTCGGTAGCATATAGCAAAGGCTATAACGTTATCATTACACAAACGCATGAATCATATGACCTGGAGGTTTCCAACGTGCAGCACCTTACTGTTAGGGCTATTGATGGGTTATTGATCTCCTTATCTACTGAAACAAAAAACACCGATCATATCAGGAGATTACACGACAAAGGTTTACCCATTGTATTTTTTGACCGTGTAACCGAAGATATTGAAACCCACAAAGTTATTGCCGATAATTTTGGAGGGGCTTACGAAGCCACCAAGAGTTTAATTGATTTAGGGTATCGTAAAATAGCGCATATTACTAATTCGGCGCACGTTTCCATTACCATTGCGCGCTTAAACGGTTATATCCGTGCTTTGGAAGAGAGTAATATTAGTGTTGAAGATAAGTATATCAAATATTGCGTACATGGAGGCAGAGACGTTGCAGAGGTTGAAAAAGTGTTGAATGAGTTGCTTAATTCAGACGATCGCCCTGATGCTATTTTCGCCGCATCCGACAGGATCACGACAACTACATTGGAGCTTTTACATGATTTAGGGTTTAAAATACCTGATGATATTGCGCTCTTGGGCTTTTCGAACACACATTTGGCTAAGGTACTCAACCCATCGTTAAGCACAGTGTGCCAGCCGGGCTTTGAAATGGGTAAAATAGCCACAGAGATGATTATTAAGTTGATTGAAAGCAAACGCCCGGTAACTGAATTTGAAACTGTGGTATTACCTACAGAAGTAATTATTCGCGACTCATCACAACCGGCATCAATCGCCAAATAATCAACTTATTAAATTTACTGCAACGTTGGAGTAAATAATTATGGGCTATGTGTTGGCAGATACTGGTATCTACCCTAATTTTGACCTTGGCGATAAACTAATGCGCCCATATTATGAAACCTTTTTTAGATAAAAACTTTCTTTTACAAAGCCAAACCGCGGAACGTTTATACCATGAATATGCTGCGCATTTACCTATCATCGACTACCATTGCCATCTTGATCCCGCGCAGATCGCGAACAATATAAATTTTGCTAACCTAACGGAGATCTGGCTTAAAGGCGATCATTATAAATGGCGCGCCATGCGAGCGAATGGTGTTAATGAGCAATATATTACCGGCAGTAAAACTGATCTTGAAAAGTTTGAGAAATGGGCTGAAACAGTTCCGTATACCCTGCGTAATCCTTTATACCATTGGACGCACCTGGAATTGCAGCGTTATTTTGATGTGCACGATGTAGTATCATCCAAAACGGCTAAAGCAATATATGAGGAGTGTACCGCTAAACTGCAAACAGCAGAATACAGCGTACAAAGTATCATCACCAAAATGAATGTGGAAGTTATCTGTACCACTGATGACCCTATTGATAACCTAGAATATCACCAGAAAATAAAACAAAGTGATTGGAAGGTTAAAGTTTACCCAGCATTTAGGCCTGATAAAGCGATGAATGCTGACGATCCAAAATCATTAAACGAATACATTAACAAGCTTGAGACTATTAGCGTCAAACCAATTCAAAACTATAGTGATTACCTGGAAGCATTAAAAAAACGCCATGATTATTTTGCAGAAAATGGTTGTAGTGTATCAGATCATGGTTTAGAGCAAATATATGCCGAAGATTACACCAATGATGAGATTGCTGCCATATTCGCCAAAATACGCAAAGGTGAATCTTTACAAGCTGTTGAAGCACTTAAATTCAAATCAGCAATGCTTTATGAATTTGCCATTTGGGATCATGAGAAAAACTGGGTGCAACAATATCACCTGGGCGCATTACGCAATAATAATGCCCGTGCCTATACTGAAATAGGCCCCGACACTGGTTATGATTCTATTGGTGATTTTACACAAGCACAGGCATTGTCTCGCTTTTTAAATAGGCTGGATACTACAAATCAGTTAGCTAAAACCATTCTTTATAATCTTAATCCGGCTGATAATGAATTGTTTGCGACAATGGCCGGTAATTACAACGATGGCACCGTTGCCGGTAAAATTCAGTTTGGTGCAGCCTGGTGGTTTCTAGATCAAAAAGATGGCATGACCAAGCAAATAAATGCTTTATCAAGCATGGGCCTATTAAGCAAACTGGTAGGTATGCTTACCGACTCACGCAGCTTTTTATCTTATCCAAGGCATGAGTATTTCCGTCGCTTACTTTGTAACTTATTGGCTGAAGATATTGAAAATGGCGAACTGCCTGCAGATATAGAATGGACTGGTAAAATAGTACAGGATATTTGCTACTACAACGCTAAAAACTACTTCACATTCAAATAAATTATTCCGGGTAACCGGCTTAATTCCCGCATTTTAATGGGCAACTAATTTACTCAAACGTTGAAGTTGTTTTAGTTGCCCATTTACTTCCTTATTGGTTAATAGTGTCTTAATTTTGTTTTAATAGTCACATTGACATTTTTATTAACAAACCATTTGAGCCAATAGATGCACTTGCATCAATCTCGAATAATAACCAATAATATGCTTAATATCAAAAGATTGCTCATTGCTACTTGGTTACTTATTACCTGGTCATTTATAGCATCTGCACAAACTACATCGTATTCGTGGCAACACTTGCCTGTTATTGGCCATACCTCATTCAAAAAAGACACATTTAACATTATAAAGTACGGGGCTAAAGCCGATGGCATCACCCTAAATACCATAAATATAAATAAAGCCATTGCAGCTTGCAGTAACAAAGGCGGTGGTGTGGTATTAGTTCCACAAGGATTGTGGCTTACCGGTCCACTTGTAATGAAATCAAATGTAAACCTGCATGTTAGTCGTGCCGCGTTATTACAATTTACCGATGACAAAATGCAGTATCCACTTGTGGAAGGTAATTATGAAGGGCATGCCGCTGTTCGTAATCAATCCCCGATCTCGGGCACAGACCTAAATAATATTGCTATAACCGGAGAAGGTATTATTGACGGCCATGGCGAAGCGTGGCGTGCAATAGGCAAAGACAGGTTGACCGAAAATGAATGGAGCGCGCTAATAGCCGCCGGTGGCATCCTAAGCCAGAATGGCAAAGCGTGGTATCCATCGCAAAGTTATTTAAACGGGCTAAATACCCCGGATGCAGGTATAATAAAACCGGGCAAAAAGCTGGATGATTACCAATCAATGAAAGACTTCTTCAGGCCTAATATGGTGGTATTTACCAACTGTAAAATGGTTTTAATGCAGGATGTTACGTTCCAAAACTCCCCGGCATGGTGCTTGCATACCTTAATTTGTGAAGACCTAACCCTTAAAGGCGTTCATGTACGCAACCCGTGGAATGCGCAAAATGGTGACGGCATTGATGTAGAATCATGCAAGAATGTATTGATTGAAGGCAGCACATTTGAAACAGGTGATGATGGTATCTGCATTAAATCGGGCAGGGATGAAGAAGGACGTAAAAGAGGGAAACCTACTGAGAACGTGATTGTGCGGAACGATGTAGTTTACCGTGCACATGGTGGCTTTGTTATCGGCAGCGAAATGTCAGGCGGGGCACGCAATATTTTTGTATCCGATTGTACTTTCATCGGTACCGACGTTGGCCTTCGATTTAAAACTAACCGTGGCCGTGGTGGTGTTGTTGAAAACATCTACATTAAAAACATCAACATGCGCAATATTGTTACTGATGCCATATTGTTTGATATGTACTATATGGGCAAATCCCCAGGTGAAGCTGAGACCGGTGGCACAGAAACCATTCCTCCTGTAACAGAAGCTACCCCCCAATTCAGGAATTTTTATGTAGACAATGTGGTGTGTATAGGTGCTGAAAAAGGTTTACAGGTAAGAGGCCTGCCCGAAATGAATATCAAAAATATTTATTTGAGCAACCTGATTTTAAAAACCAATAAAGGCGCCGATATTATCGAAGGCAGTAACATTAGTCTGAAAAATGTTTATTTTGATTGTAAGGATACCTCTCCACTTATTAATATAACTAACAGCAGTAATATCAGCTTTGACAATGTTACTTATTCAAATGCGCAAGTGTTGTTCTCGCTAAACGGCAAAAAAACAGCTCAGATAAAAGTATCAAATACTGATACAAGCAGAGCAGTTGAGGCAACCTCGTTCAAAGCAGGCGCGGATAGTAACTCATTTATAAAAACAAATTAGTGTGAGATGAAAAAGTTAGCCCTACTTATTATTTGCTTTTTCGCTTCGATAGGCTTGTTTGCGCAAACTACAACCTACCCTACCCATTTTACAGTGGCGCAGGATGGCAGCGGCAACTTTAAGACCATACAGGAAGCGATAAATGCGGTACGGGATCTTTCGCAGCAACAGGTAACCATCTTTATTAAAAATGGCACCTATCACGAAAAACTGGTTATACCTTCATGGAAAACAAAAATCTCACTGATAGGCGAGGATAAAGAACATACCATCATCACCAATAACGATTACTCGGGTAAAGCAAATCCCGGCGGTAAGGATACTTTCGGCAAAGATAAATTCACTACTTACACTTCGTATACGGTTTTAGTACAGGGCAATGATTTTGTTGCCGAGAATTTAACTATCGAAAATACAGCTGGCAGGGTTGGTCAAGCAGTCGCCTTGCATGTTGAAGGTGACAGGTGCATCATCAAAAATTGCAATCTGCTAGGTAACCAGGATACCTTGTACGCAGCTACCGAAAATAGCAGGCAATACTACACCGACTGCTTTATACAGGGCACAACAGATTTCATTTTTGGTGAGGCTACAGCCGTTTTTAGTCATTGTGTTATTAAAAATTTAACTAACTCTTATATAACGGCTCCATCTACTACATCACGCCAGCAGTTTGGTTATGTGTTTTTTGATTGTAAGCTGATAGCGGATTCAGCTGCCAAAAAAGTATACCTCGGGCGTCCGTGGAGGCCTTATGCGCGGTCGGTTTACATACGTACTGAAATGGGTGCGCAAATAGCACCGATAGGCTGGGATAATTGGCGCAATCCGGAGAATGAAAAGACTGCATTCTTCGCCGAATATGAAAGTACCGGGCCTGGGGCAAACATCAAAGATCGCGCGGCATGGTCGTATCAATTAACATCAAAAGAACTCAAAACATATACTATAGCAAACATTCTTTCGGGTAAAGACGACTGGAATGTTGAAGATGTTTTACAGCATTTAAATGATTCTAAATAATATGATCTTATCAAAAAACAATTTAAAAAACATTCATGTTCCCGGATTACAAATACCCGGCGAACAAATTTTTGACCTGCCTGAAAAGGTGCTTCAATTTGGAACAGGCGTTTTATTGAGAGGATTGCCCGATTACTTTATTGACAAGGCCAACAAACAGGGTGTTTTTAACGGCCGTGTAGTAGTGATCAAATCAACAGATACCGGTTCATCTTCGGAATTTGACAAACAAGATGGCTTATACACCATCTATTCAAAAGGCATAGACAACGGAATTGAAGTTGAAGAAGCAACTATTTGCTCGGCTATTAGTCGGGTATTATCCGCGACTAATGAATGGCAGGCGATATTGGACGTAGCTAAAAGTCCCGATCTTCAGGTAATTATATCTAATACTACAGAGGTTGGTATACAATTAGTGAAAGAAGAGATCACCGATGAAACACCTGCCTCCTATCCCGGAAAACTGCTTGCCATTTTACATGAACGCTATACAGCCTTTAATGGCAGCGCCGAAAGCGGTTTGGTTATCATCCCAACGGAATTGATTGTTGATAATGGGAAAAAATTGGAAGCAATTGTAATTGAGCTGGCTCATTTAAACAATTTTGAATTTGAGTTTATAGACTGGCTTGAAAATCACAATACTTTTTGCAATTCATTGGTTGATAGGATTGTTCCGGGCAAACCCGCTAAAGAATTGGCCGCTGAACTGGAAAGTAAACGTGGCTATACCGATGACCTAAATATCATGTCTGAAACTTATAGTCTTTGGGCTATTGAAGGTGATGAAAAGGTGGCCTCGATATTATCATTCGCCAAAGTGGATAAAGGTGTGGTGATCACACCGGATATTCAATTATTTAGAGAATTGAAATTACGCCTGTTGAACGGCTCACATACCTTAAGTTGTGCGGTTGCATTCCTTTCGGGCTTTAATACCGTTAAAGAAGCGATGGATGATGATAAGTTTTTACAATTTATTAATGGAGTAGCTTATGATGAAATCATTCAGTCCATTCCTTATGAAATAGATCCCCAAATAGCTAAGGACTTTGCAGGTAAAGTATTAGACCGTTTCCGCAACCCGCATATCAGGCACGAATGGTTGAGTATTTCCGTTCAATATTCAGCTAAATTAAAGATGCGTGTGGTACCTTTACTATTAAACTATTATAAATTGAATAATTCGGTGCCGGCAAACATGGCATTGGGCTTTGCTGCTTTTATTCGTTTTATGAAAGTGAAGCGTAAAACTGATGGAACTTACGTGGGCTCAGTTAATGGCCTGGAGTACACCGTTACCGATAGCCAGACCTCTTATTTTTCAAAAGTATGGAAAGCGCAGGACACCGATTTAATAGTCAATAACATTTTGAGTAATCAACAGCTTTGGGATACTGACCTTACTGCCCTACCGGGTTTTAAACAAGCTGTTATAAATAATTTGAATACATTATTAACCTACGGCATTACAGAATTGACCGCAGTATAAGTTATCATCATGAAACAAAGAATAACTAAGGTTCATCCTAAAGATAATGTAATGGTAGCCCTCACCGACCTACAAGCCGGTGAAGAACTAACCTACAAGGGAGAAACCTATAAAACGATTGAATTTATTCCCGGTAAACATAAATTCGCTATTAATGATTTGCCTACCGGTACCGAAATTATTATGTATGGAGTATTAGTTGGTATTACGCAGAGTGATATTCCTGCTGGCGGCTTATTAACTATTACCAATGTTAAACATGCCGCAAGTGGCTTTTTAACAGGGAACAAGCATACTCATTGGGATAAACCCGATGCAACTAAATGGCAGTCGGCCACCTTTAACGGTTATCACCGCGAAAACGGTGACGTTGGTACCGCCAATTACTGGCTGGTAATACCAATGGTTTTTTGTGAAAACCGCAACATTGAAGTTTTGCAGGAAGCATTGGTAAAACCACTGGGGTATGGCCGCAAAAAAACCTATGAGATAAAAGCGCAGCAACTGATCGACAAAATTGCTTCCGGCAGTGGAGTTGATGAAGTATTATTTACCGAGATAGGCAGTGAGGACGCTAGTACACATCAGCATAAATTATTCCCTAATGTAGATGGTATTAAGTTTTTAACGCACACCGGCGGTTGCGGCGGAACGAGGCAAGATTCAAATACGCTATGCGGCTTATTGGCCGGATATATTACGCACTCCAACGTAGCGGGAGCAACAATATTAAGCTTAGGCTGCCAAAATGCTGAGGTTAAAACCTTGCAGGAACAAATTGCCAGGCGCGATCCTAATTTTAAAAAACCACTATACATACTGGATCAACAAAAAGTAGGTTTGGAAACAGATTTGATTGAATTAGCCATACGCCAAACTTTAGCCGGCCTGATACAAGCTAATGGGAATACCCGTAAACCAGCACCGTTAAATAAATTGGTTATAGGGTTGGAATGTGGTGGTTCGGATGGCTTCTCCGGCATTTCCGCCAATCCTGCGATTGGTTATACCTCAGATTTGTTAGTATCTCTTGGCGGAGCGGTAATATTGGCTGAATTCCCAGAGTTGTGCGGTGTTGAGCAAAATTTGATCGACCGTTGTGTTGATAAGGATAAGGCGGAACGTTTTTCGTCATTAGTACGTAGCTATAGTCAGCGCGCGGATGAAGCTGGATCAGGCTTTTATATGAATCCATCACCGGGTAATATAAAAGATGGTTTAATAACCGATGCGATAAAATCAGCAGGCGCGGCAAAGAAAGGTGGTACTTCGCCAGTTACCGATGTATTGGATTATCCTGAAAAAGTAACCAAACCTGGACTTAATCTATTGTGTACGCCGGGTAATGATGTGGAATCAACCACGGCTGAAGTTGGCTCCGGCGCTAACGTTGTATTATTTACAACAGGTTTAGGCACCCCTACCGGCAATCCTATTACACCTGTTATAAAAATTGCGACAAATACCAGTCTTTATAAACGCATGAACGATATTATAGATATTAATACAGGAACTATTGTTGAAGGTGATGAAACCATTGAACAAGCTGGTGAACGTATTTTAGATTATATTATTAAAGTGGCCAGCGGCGATGTAGAGGTTAGCGCGGTAAGACATGGGCAAAACGACTTTATCCCCTGGAAAAGAGGAGTTTCGCTATAATTGAATAAACTTAATTTGTCGCCAATCATCATCATGAAAAGAATACTCTTTATAATAATCACCTTTTTTGCCGGAATTAGTTTTGTTAATGCGCAGGATCAGCCGTGGTCGCAACGCATGGCAAGCACTGCAATGAAACTATGGGCTGATACGAGCAAAGCTCGCTGGACTTACGAACAAGGCGTTGTGCTTAAGGGTATGGAAGGTGTTTGGTTACAAACAGGCGATAAGAAATACTTTAAGTATATACAAAATTATATAGATGCCTTAGTTGCTGAGGATGGAACTATTAAAGGTTATAAAAAAGATGATTATACCCTGGATAATGTTTTGTGTGGACGACCAGTTTTGCTGCTGTACAACGTATTGCAAAAGGATAAATACCATAAGGCGTTATTGCAAATCCGCGACCAACTAAGCAACCAACCCCGCACTACTGATGGTGGCTTTTGGCATAAGAAGAGATACACCAGCCAAATGTGGTTAGATGGTTTATATATGGCCGAACCATTTTATGCCGAATATGCCAGCACGTTTAAAGAAGATACCGATTTTAATGATATTGCTAAACAATTCATTTTGATAGATAAGCACGCCCGTGATGCAAAAACAGGCTTGTATTATCATGGATGGGACGAAAGCAAGTCGGAAAAATGGGCAAATCCACAAACAGGCTTATCTCAAAATATTTGGGGAAGGGCTGACGGATGGTATGCAATGGCTTTGGTTGATGTACTTGAAAAATTCCCGGCTAACAACCCTCACAGAGCTGAATTACTGGCTATATTAAACCATTTCGCGGCAGCTATCCAGAAATATCAGGACCCAAAATCAGGATTATGGTATCAAATAATGGATAAAGCAAATGCAACCGGCAATTATCCGGAAGCATCCGCATCATGCATGTTTGTATATACTTTGGCTAAAGGCGCACGTGAAGGATACTTGCCTGCAAGCTATTTAGCAGTCGCTAAAAAAGGGTATAATGGCATTTTAGCTAAATTTATATCAACTGATGCTAATGGACAAGTAAACCTAAACGGAACGGTTAGCGTTGGTGGTTTAGGTGGCAAACCTTACCGCGATGGCAGCTATCAGTATTATCTAAGCGAGAAAGTTGTTCAAAACGACCCAAAAGGTATCGGCGCTTTTATACAAGCCAGTGTTGAGGTCGAGCGTTTAGCGCACATCAACGAGGGCGCAGGAAGAACAGTAATGCTCGACAGTTATTTTAACGACGAACATAGAAAAAACAAACTAGGTAAAATCGAATCCTATCATTACAAATGGGGTGAGATGGACAATGACGGTTTCTCCATCTTTGGGCATATTTTTGATAACTATGGGGTAAAGAAAGAGACACTGTTTACCGCTCCCACCGCTCAAAATCTAAGTAAATCAAACATTTATATTATTGTTGATCCTGACATCCCGAAGGAAAACCCAGACACTAAATATATAGAAGACGCGCACATCAAAGCGATCAGCGAATGGGTACATGCAGGCGGCGTATTATTAATTCTAAATAACGATACAGGCAATGCGGAGTTTAAGCACTTAAATAACCTGATGGCAAAATTTGGCATTCAATATAATGAAGACAGCCGCAACCATGTTCAGGGCGCACAGTTTGAACAAGGGGCAATTTACATCCCCACTGGTAATGAAATATTCAAAACTGCAAAAAAGGTTTATATCAAAGAGATCAGCACGCTTAGGGTAACTTCACCTGCTTATTCAGCTTTAACTGATAAGAATGATGTAATTGTAGCGGTAGCTAAATATGGTAAAGGAACCGTTTTTGCTGTTGGCGACCCATGGTTTTATAACGAATATACAGACGGGCGGAAACTCCCCGATGGATTCCAGAACTTCGAAGCGGCCAACGACCTTGTCAAATGGGCTGTGGAGCAAACAAAAAACAACACAGGTAAATAAATTCTTGATTGTTTGAGTACGTTTGTGATATTCGTATAAACCACATAAAACCAGGAGATGAAATTGAGGTATTTGTTATTGTGCTTATTTATAGCATTTAGCTACATAACGGTAAAGGCACAATCAACCGAGTTAAAGTCCTGCGATTTAATATGGAATAGTCAAAGTAAAAACTCAAGTGAGTCCATGCCCTGCGGTGGCGGGGATATTGGCTTGAACGTTTGGTGCGAAAACAACGAGATTTATTTCTACATTTCGAAAAGCGGCACGTTTGATGAAAATAATACTTTCTTAAAATTAGGTCGTGTTAGGATCAAGTTATCACCCAATCCATTCTCTTATACTAACTTTAAACAACAGTTATCATTGCAAGATGGTTCAGTTATCATCAATGGTAAAAATGGCAATCTGGCTACTCAAGTTAAGCTATGGGTTGATGTTTACCGGCCGGTAATTCATATCGAAATTAATAGCGATCACCCCGTAAAGGCTGAAGCCGCCTATGAAAGCTGGCGTTATCGTGACCGTGAATCGCACGGACAAGAGAACAATCAAGGTTCGTGGAAATGGGATAACGCGGTACAGGTTAAAACCATTAAAGACAGTATCCGCTTTACAAACAATGCTGTTCAATTCTATCATCAAAATAAAGATACCTCCGTTTTTGATGCTACCGTAAGTGAGGAGGGATTAGAATCCGTAAAATCACAATTATTCAATCCGCTACGCAATCTGATTTTTGGCGGGATGTTAACCGGCGAGGGTATGAAACCCGCAGGAAGATATACCGGCAAATATCAAAATACTGATTTTGAAGGTTGGATTTTGCAAAGCGATAAAGCCAAAACGAAACAAGAATTGGAAGTCGACCTTAATACAACCTATGCAAATTCATCTAAAATATGGCAGGAAAGGCTGGATAGCGTAACTCGCGACGCCAAAGCAAACCGATCATCAGCATTAAAAGCAACTCAAAACTGGTGGAAGAAATTTTGGGAACGCAGTTATATATTCATCAACCCTGATAATACCAATTCTGATAATATCGCATGGCAGGTAGGGCGCAATTATCAGTTATTCCATTATATGCTGGGATGCAATGCATTCGGCACGTATCCTACTAAATTTAATGGAGGATTATTCACGTTTGATCCGATATATGTAAATCCGAAATTTAATTTCACACCTGATTTCAGAAACTGGGGAGGTGGTTTGATGACTGCCCAAAATCAGCGTCTTGTTTATTGGCCCATGCTTAAAAACGGTGATTTTTCCATGATGAAACCACAATTTGATTTTTATCTCCACTCCTTACATAATGCCGAACTAAGAAGTAAAGTTTATTGGGGCCATGAAGGTGCTGCTTTCACCGAGCAAATTGAAAACTTCGGATTACCCAATATGGCCGAATATGGCCTAAAACGACCAGTTGGGTTTGAAAGAGGTGTTGAATATAACGCATGGCTGGAATACACATGGGACACGGTATTAGAGTTTTGCCAGATGATGATGGAAACGCAACATTATACCGATGCTGATATCAAACAATATATTCCGTTTATTGAAAGTTGCCTTACCTTTTTTAATGAACATTACCAATATCTGGCCAAGCAACGGGGCATAAAAACATTTGATGGAGATGGTCATCTGGTACTATTTCCGGGATCTGGAGCAGAAACCTATAAAATGGCCTATAATTCTACGTCGACTATAGCCGGATTGCAAACTGTTCTTAAAACATTATTGCAATTACCACCGCAATATTTGACTACTGAAGAACGTACAAAATGGGAAACCATGTTAAAACAATTACCTCCGCTTAATTTCCGTGAGTTTAATGGACATAAAACCATCTCCCCTGCCCAATCATGGGAGCGAATTAACAATGAGGAAACGATGCAGCTTTACCCGGTTTTTCCGTGGGGGATATATGGTGTCGGCAAACCTGATCTGGATGTAGCTATTAATACATGGAAATACGACACGCTTGCCATCAAATTCAGAAGCGGAATGGGTTGGAAACAGGATAATATTTTTGCTGCCAGAATGGGGTTAACGAAAGAAGCGGCTGATCTAACCACATATAAGTTAAAAGACTCCGGTCGCCGTTTTCCTGCATTCTGGGGGCCGGGTTTCGACTGGACTCCTGACCACAACTGGGGCGGATCAGGCATGATAGGATTACAGGAAATGCTGATGCAGGTTGATGATAAAAAGATCTACCTATTCCCGGCTTGGCCTAAAGATTGGAATGTGCATTTTAAATTGCATGCTCCTTACAATACCACCGTTGAAGCTACGGTTAAGGATGGAAAAGTAACATCATTGATTATATTGCCTAAAGAGCGCGCAAAGGATGTGATTAACATGCTTTAGCTACCGATCAAAAGGAATCCACGTTTCCATATCCACATGTCCGCGGTTATCCCAGGCATAGTAAGGTATTAACCGGATGCTATATGTGCTGTTAATGTTATCTAATGAAACTTCTTTATATAGTTTATTCTTCCAGTTGTTTTCATTCCTGACCTCTGCTGTACCTGTTAAACTCATAATATCGCTATTGGCAATTTTAATAAGTTGGGGTTGCAGATTTGCTTTGTAGCTCAATGCAATATCAACTACTTTTTCTCCTTTGGGCAGATCTTTTGATTCCAGGCAATAAACAATCGGGCCACGCTTTACTGCTACCTGGTTGCGGGCTTCTTCAACCAAAGGGTTAGCTTCCATAAACTTAACGGGCATTGGTAGTTGTAATTCGATTTGATCCCCGGCATTCCACTTGCAGGCTATTTCAGCATATTCACCAGGAGTTAGGTTAATTTTCGCAGGTTTGCCGTTAACTGTTAACAATGCATTTTTACACCATCCGGGGATGCGAAGAAAAACAGAAAAGTTCTTTCCTGAGGTTTCATCAAAACGGATATTAATATTACCATTCCATGGATAAGCCGTAGTTTGCGTTAATTTTATAGCTGAACCATCTTTTAGTTTGGTTGATAATTTATTACCCCCATATAAATTAAACCAAAGCCCTTTATCAGAAATATTGTAGGCATAATTGCTAACCTCGGCAATGGTACGAACCACATTCGGCGGGCAACAATCTGAATAAGCGATATAGCCTACCCTATCCCTCGACCAGCGATCTCTGAAAGGAAGATCATCATTAACGCTTAAAGGATTAGTGTAAAAGAAGCTTTTACCATCTAAACTAATGCCAGATAACATGCCATTGTATAGTGTAAGCTCCATAACATCGGCATATTTGGCATCACCAGTTAGTTGCAGCATGCGCCAGTTCCATAACACATTGCCTACGCTTGCACAGGTTTCATTGTGGGCGGTAAGGCTGGGCAATTGATAATCACGCCCGTAAGCCTGGTGTACTTCCTGTACATCTTTCAACAAGTACGAAGTTCCGTCGGGCGACACACCGTCGTATAGTGCTCCACAACCACCTGTAATGTACATTTTCCGGTTAACCACATCATTCCAAACTAAATTGAGGGTATGCATTAACGTGGTATCACCTGTTTCGGCATAAACATCCGCAGCGCCCGCATATAAATAATTTGCTCTTACCGCATGCCCGGTTGCCTGGGTTTGTTCCCTAAATGGTATCCGATCTTGATTATCATCAGTACCATCTTTCATTAATCCGCGAATATCGATCAGGTTTTTAGCCAACTCCAGATATTTAGGATCATGTGTGGTACGATACATCTCTACCACTCCCATATAGTGCGATGGGCATATGGCATTCCGAGCTAATTCGGGCGATGCTGTTTTATAGAACCTATACAGATAATCAGTTGCCTTGATGGCTACATTTAAAAAATTCCGTTTGCCTGTTACCCGATAATGAATGCAGGCGACTGTCATTAAATGGCCCAGGTTATAGGTTTCAAAATTCAACCTATCTTCAAATGCTTTTGCGTTTTTGGGATTGTTTCGTTCTTCAATTAATGTTGGCGTGTGGATATAACCATCAGCACGTTGAGCTTTCGCTATCAGCGCGATGGTATTATCCATCAGTTGATCTAATTTAGGATCATGCGAAGTGGCATACATACTAGCCACTGCCTCAAACAGTTTATAAAAATCGCCATCCTGAAATGGTGGCCCAACATGCGAACCAGTATCCAATCCCGCAGCAATCTCAAAATTCTGAATGGCATGGCCCATTTTAGGGTCGCTATATATTTTCCATAAGTTAGGGATCATTGTTTCCCGGCAAACTATAAAACGATCTGCCCAAAAACCGGTTGTCCATGTTACATCACCCATGTTAACGCTGCTTAGTTTGGCGTAGGGACTGGAAGAGGTATTTACTAGCGCTTTATCTTGCGCATATAAAAAATTTGTGCATAATGTTAATCCCATCAACATCACAATCCCTTTCAGCATATTTTTCATCATCAACAATTCATTAATATTCTAATTTCACAATCCTTACGGGGCCCAATAAGCCCGCCGGTAATAAGGGTTTATCATCCAACCTGTAAACTGCATTTGTCCAGGTAACTCTTTTATTTTCCGGTAAAGCATGGTCACCGATTAAACGATTTGCCCACGTATTGCTTACTTCAATCCTGATTTTATTGTTACCTTTTTTCAACGCTTTACCAATATTAACCCAGTACGGATAAGTCCAGGCTGTGCCGCAATGTATGCCGTTAACATATACATCAGCAAGATTATCTACCTTACCAAGATCAAGCCATATATTGTTGTTCTTATCGCTTTGCCAATTGAAATCCTGAGTATAAGCAGCTGTACCGGAGTAATACTTGATAGCATCATTTGCATTTTGGCTCCAATCGGTTAATCCATTAAAAGTTATCTGTTTTTCAGGGCCGCCGAATGATTTATTGAATTGAACCTGCCAGTTTTCTTTAAGTGTTTGTACGATCTTAATCGATGGAATATTTGATTGCTTTTTCGCTATAGCAGCTGTAACAGGTTGCTTCAAAACAATAAATACAGAGCCGCTGGCATCTAAACTTATTGATAATATAGTTCTTCCGTTTTCAATTTTCCAGTCACCGGCAATTCTTATGTCGCCTGTCAGTGGATCCCATAATTCAGGTACTTTACCTAATACTCTTAATGACAAGGTTATGGTGCGCTGGCGATTATCTTGATTTGAAATAAAATAAGTATCAAACCCTATCCCTGCTCTATGATTCCAAGCGATATTACCAGCAAAATCGCCTGTTGAATCTGTAACGATCACATCCCTATTTATGCCCAACTTATCAAACGTTTCATCTGTATATGGGGCTATAAGTAGTTTTTTGTTTGGGGCTGATGAATTGAAAAGCTGATCAGCTTTTTGTTTAACGATATTATCATCAGATAAACCGGGCGACTGAGTTGGGTGATCACCCATAATAATTGTCGCACCACCTTTTAGTAATTGTCGAATTTTCTCAATTGCTTGTATTGACATTATACTGCTATCAGGTGACATGGGGTGACTACCCGGTATCACCAAAACACCGTAGCTTGCCCCACCCGGCAATACAACACGATCGTTTTTATCAACAGTTGCCAGCCTTAATAAAGCATCTAAGTTAAATGAATCATAGGCATAACCGCGCATCGGATTTATCCACTGTTGCGGCTCGGCCATGTTTGCTGAACTATTTACCCCATCAGGGATAGTTTGCATTGGTTCGCCTTTATTTTCAAGTCTTATCTTTTCAGATTTCACTCTTTCTTCGCCAAAAATGCCCGGCAGGGTATTCACTAATCTTTCCGGTAAAATTGCACGACGTGGGGTTTCTTCGCCTGTAAATACAGCTACATCCACTACCGGGTGCCCCATTTGCAGCATAGCCTGGCAACGTTGTACATATTGAACCCAAGCCTTGCCGGGTTTCCACCAGGTTTGATCGCGCTGAAAGAAAGAACCAATGCCATCCAATGTCATCCCCGGCTTACGATCCAACCATGGATTATGTACATCTACGTGAAAAGTAAACCGGTTAATACCAAGCGCAAATTCCCTATCGGCAATTGCTTTTAACATGGCGGGGTGTTCATCCCACATCAGGCGAAGCTCTGTAAAGGCCTCTGCCTGGATTATATTTTTACCATATATATGCCCTCCGGAGATAGCATCCAATATATCATTAGGTTTATCGTGCGTTGGGCTGCGTAACCAAAATTCGCCCATAGGTATATCAACCTGGCTATAATGCAGCATACCATCGCTTACCATGGTTGGCGCGACACTCTCGGCGCTAAAACTACAACCTTGCGCGTGGGCCAATTTAGCCATCTTACCAAAAAAGTTATCCGAAACTAACTCGGCAATGGTTTGCCTTACATCGCTTAACACTTTTTCTGATATAGATGCGCTTTGTACCGGTACGCCAGCCATTACGGGTAAATAAGGCAATAGGTCATACCCACGGCGTTTTTTAAACTCCGCAGCAAATACAGGCGACCAATTTTGGCTACCTGCTTCCCAGCTGTCTACGTGAAATATTTTCAAAACACGCTTGGCTGTTTGTTGCCCTACTTGTTTAACGGCTTCGCCGAACCATTTATCGTACTGTAGTTTTACCGCCGCAGGGTTAAACTTATCGCACTCCAAGCCTTTGCCTGCTCCGCCTGTTGCATTGGTATGCCCGGTTGAAGTATAGCCGACCCGTAATATTGTCCAGTTTCCGGCAGGAACCTGCCAGTTTAATACTCCGTTAGCATTAAATTTATCAGTAATATCAATGATCTTATCTTTCGGCACACATAATTCATCCGGTAATTGCTGGATATTAGTACGTTTACTTATACGCCACACACCCCCTGTTTTGCCCTCATATTGATGGATAGATGATTCAGCAGATAATTCAATACCGGATAATTTTAATGATGGTTTCCATTTGGCGAAATCCAGATCTTCTGACCCGGGCTCCGAACCTGCTTTATCATACACAAAACGAAAGAATTTAGCTGTAGTGGGCACAATATCATTGGTGATCTGGGCATCACCATCCTGCCAGCCGTGGCGTGGCGGTTCTAACCGGGTTAAGGGTTTAAAAGTCTTTCCATCATCACTAATCTCAATCAGTAATCGTTCTGACTCATAATTACTGGCATTGGTGTGGATAGTTAACGATCTGCATGTAAAAGGTTGGGCGAATTTCAATTGTATCCAACATGGTGTACTGCTTGCAAAGTTGGTTTTATTGCCAGCTTCCGCAAGGTATTGAACATCTGCTCCAGTGCTTGACGTTACTTTAGGCATTGTTGTATAACTGGTAATACCGCTGCCTATAGGTGATGGATAAGCCAGAATTTTAATATCGCGGTAATATCCCTTGTAGCTTTGCGGCCTGGTTAAAGTGTCGTGGAATAGCTTGCCGCCACTAACTAAGGTTTTTGTCCATACAACTTTTTGCATGGATAGTTCGGGCGTTATCCATGGGCCACCAGCTACCGCGAAACCGTCGCAGTCATGCAAAGCCAACTTCAGCCCTATTCTATCTGCTTCGCTAAAAGCAAATTTCACCATATTCCACCAGGGTTTGGTTAATTGCTCAATGGGTGGAGTCATGTAAGGCGGTGTTGCCGGGCCTTTAATAGTCATTAAATAAGCACCCTCAAAACCCTCGGCCTTCATCGATTCCAAATCTGCCGTTATGCCTGCACGCGATACACTTGACTGCATCCAGTACCAGTAAACCCAAGGCTTGGCGTTTTCGGGCGGATGCAGGAAACTTTGTTTAAGCACATCATAATCCTTCTTTTTAACTACCTGCGAAAAACCATGCAAAGCAAACCAACTGCTGCCGCATGCACAAACAAGCAATAAAAAGATGAACTTTTTCATATTAATTAGCGGCATTAAATTTAATTTCCCTCGATAATTTAACTGCCTTTTGAGCATTCACCGCACCCGGTAATAGATAGAAACTGTAGCTATAATTCTTTGCAGGTATTTGATATTTATCCAACGGAGCACCTATATCCGACCAACTATCATTACCACCTACACCCATTTGCAGCAGATCAATATTTAAGGTGACATAACCTACATCCTTCAGTTTATTGGTATGCCTGGCTGCCTCTATATTTTTCTCGGTATAAGGCCAGGCATTCATGCTAAGTAAACTATCAGCCACCACCAGCAATCCAGTTGAATTTATATCCGATAAATACATCCAACGTACATCTGTGCGGTTGCCTGTTTCCTGTGGCACTACATATGGCTCATTAAACTCATTAATAGGCTGCGAATAAATACCAGCCTCAAAACCTGTACGACGATCAACATAGTTTTCGTACAAACCTCTGCCATACCAACTAATGTTATCATAATTGCGCTTGATACCGCATTGCATACCAACTTCGGGTATATTTGGCAAACCCGGTTTACAGGTTAAAGCATAATTCACCTTTAACACACCGTTGCCGTTGACTAAATAAGTTACCCGCACTGCCGCACTATCGTTAATAAGTGTGTAGTTGCTGGTTACTTGAACCAATCCGTTTTCTATTCTCTTAGCCGATACATCTTTGAGGTTCAAGCTATCAGCATACCATGGTTTTAATTTTTTATTGGATTTCCATCCACGCTGGTCATTATCTGTAAGCGGGCGGGTAAAGTGTGGTAATAACGGAGCGAATACTTGTTCCTGATTATTCATAAGGTAAGAACTTAAAGCACCATTGCTTTTGCTGATGGTCACTTTAAAATTTTTGCCGCTCATTACAAAATCATTTGGGGTTTCCTGCAATAATACATCAGCGTAATGCTTAGGTGAATTATTAATAACCGGCACTTTGGTAAGCGCAAACTGATCGGCTGCTATTTCAAATCCTTTAGGTGCCCAAGGTTCATCTTGGGGTAAAGTAAAATGTAAATCGGCCAGATATTCGTGCCCAACTTTCATGGCGGGTAGATATTGCGCTATGGAAATTGAGGTATCTCCCATCGCCGCAACATTGATGGCTGGGATTATTTTCTTCGTGACGATATTTCCATCTTCTCTTATCTGCAATGTTAAAGTATAGTAAGCCAATGACCTTACTGAAGACCAGTTTTTTATGTTGATGACCCCTTTGGCTGTATCAACTAATTTGCACTCGGCCGATTGAAAAACATGTTTACATTCATACATGGCGGGTTTTGGTCGTCCGTCGGGTGCTACCAAACCTTTTATGGTAAAATCATCATAATACCTTTCGCCAAAATCACCGCCATAGGCATAATATGGAGTGCCGTTAGCATCTTTTTTAAGTAGACCCTGATCTTTAAATTCCCAGATCGCGCCGCCGATAATACGTGGTGTATTACGCCATATATCCCAAAACTCTTTTAAGTTACCATTGGAATTACCCATAGCATGCGAATATTCGACAAAGAATATGGGGCGATGATCGCCGTTCTTTTGGTTAGCCAACAAATCGGCAGTAAATAAGCCCGGGTACATCCTGCTGATAATATCTACATAAGGCTCATCAATAGGGTTTTGCAACCTGTGTGAATGGTCGTTAGCTTTTGGGTATCTTGGATCATCCGGTGGGATATATCCTTCTGCCTGCGGCGTTCCTTGGGCAGGTTCATAATGCACGGGGCGCGTTATATCAAAATCATGCGTCCATCCTGCCATTGCCGCGTGATTTGGCCCTTCGCCTGCCTCGTTACCTAAACTCCACACGATGATACTAGGATGATTCTTATCGCGCATTACCATACGTGTCATTCTATCCATATAAGCACCGGCCCAGGTTGGATCATTGCTTAATTTTGAACCAAGTCCGTGTGTTTCCAGATTAGCCTCGTCTATAACCATGATGCCGTATTGGTCGCACAGATCATAGAAATAAGGATCTTTCGGATAATGGCTGGTGCGGATACAATTAAAGTTGAACCGCTTAACCGTTTGTATGTCACGTAAAATATCCGCACGAGATAAAGCTTTACCTTTTATCGGGTCATGATCCGGCATGTTTACGCCATACAGGTAAGTGACTTTACCGTTAATCAGTAGTTTACTGTCTTTTTTAGAAAATTCGATGCTGCGGAAACCAACTTTGCAGCTTTTCACTTCTAAAATATGACCTGTGGTATCCTTTAAAGTAAGTGCCAGTGTGTATAAATTCGGCTCGTCAGTACTCCATTTAGCCGGGTTCTTGATCTTTGCCTCCATTATACCAAACTTTACATTTCCCAGCCTAGGATAAATCTCGTTGATCAGGTTTTCAACGCTTTGCTCCATCGGCTTTTCAAGCACAGGTTTATTATTCTTGTCATACAATTGTGCTTCCAATGTATAGCCGTGAATTTCCTCACCGGTTAGATTCTCCATTCGGGGCCTTAATTGAAACAGCGCATCTTTATAATCTTTATCTAATTTGGCTTGATAAAAGAAATCGGCAATACGCAACTTAGGCTCAGCCAAAAGCATTACTTCACGATGGATACCGCTTAAGCGCCATTGATCCTGGTCTTCCAGGAAATAACCATCTGTCCACCGGATAACCTGTACTGATAAGACATTTTCCCCGGGTTGTAAGTATGGTGTTATATTAAATTCTGATGTTAAAAAACTATCCTCGCCATAACCCAGGAATTTACCATTTAACCAAACCTTAAACCCTGAACTTACTCCGCCAAAACTTAGCGTAATGTTCATGTCCTTCCAATTAGCAGGAATGGTGAATATACGCTGATAATTGCCTACACTATTATCGGTTGTAGGCATGTGCGGAGGGTTTACCGGACGGAACGGATAAACCGCACTTTTGTAGATCGGTTTTCCATATCCCTGCATCTCCATGCTTGAGGGAACGATAATCTTTTTCCATCCCTGTACCCTATTACTGTAAAACTCTTTTGGTGTATCGGCAGGCATAGGAGAATAGGAAAAATCCCAATAACCGTTTAATGAAATCATCCGGCCTGACCTCTCTCTGTCACCAATTAAAGCATCCTGCAAATTACTGTACGAATAAGCCGTGGCATGTGCAGCCTGCCTATTTATACCATCAACCGATGGGTCTTCCCAAGGATCAAAATGGTATACGTCGGGTGCAATCGGAACCGGAGCAGGGGTTTTATCAACCAATTGCGCATAGGATGCAACCGGCAATAGCCAAAGTATGAGCAGCGTATATTTCAGTAAAAATTTCATTTATTACAAGGCGTTATAATCGACTGTAAAATAAGTTCCTTTTAGTACCTGCAGTTCAAATATGTTATCACCTTTCGCTATAATCTTAGCCTGTTTACAGGTTGGTGTAGTTTTACTTTTAAAACGAAGCGTACCTAAGCCGTCATCAGCGCTAACCTTAATTTGTTTGGTACTTACATATACTTTAATATCACCATTAGGGGTTGGAACGCTGCCCTGCATCCATTGCAAACCACCCAAATTAGGTTCAATCATGTAATCCTTATAACCTGGTGAAGTAGGTTTTACACCTAAATAATATTTCCCCAATAAATAAATTGGGCTTGCACCCCAGGCGTGACATAAGCTCTTACCATAAGGCCTGCCATACATGGCGTAAATATTAGCGCCCGTATCAGTTGGATTATATTCTTCCCAAAAAGTAGTTGCGCCCAGTTTGAGCATCCCACCCCAATAATCTTTCATTTGTTTTAACACATAGCTTTGCTCGCCCATGGCGCATAGCGATTCCAGTTCGTAAAAGCGCATATATGGGGTGGTTATCTTAGGTACATCGTTATTCAGCAGTACATATTTTTTAACGTCCTGTTTTTTAGCATCGTCCAGATAATTAAAAAAGATGGAGAACATATTAGCATAGCGGGTAACATTATCTGTTGGTTTACCGTCAATCCGGCTATGAACCAACGCATGTTTCTGTTCATTCCAATAATAGTTGAATATTTTAGTCCGCAGATCGGCGGCTATTGCAGCATACTTTTCGGCACCTGCATCGTCATGAGCAAGTTTGGCACATTGTGCCATTGTTTCCAGGCTTCGGCAAAATAAGATCTGCTCAAAACTAACTTCACCTTGTTTACTTAAGCCATCGGCCCAATCAATAAATACCCAGTCGCCTGTTAAGCCCTGCATAAAGCCATCTTTATCCCGGCGGGAAAGGCAATAATCCATCATGCTTTGCATGCGCGGGTAATTTTGTTCGATGAATGTCTTATCGCCCGTATACTGGTAATAATCATTAATACCTAAAAACCAGTAAAACGTATAATCCATTATGGTATTGATGTGGCTGGTAACGGGATCTTTACCGCGCAAAGCAAGCAGCGTATGGGTTACTGTGGGCGAATCAAAAAACAAATAATAATTCATCAAATAACTTTGGTAGGCATCACCCGACCATACCCACCTGTCGCGTTTAATACCATCGATGAAAAACTCACGAGTGTTGAGATGCAGCGTGGAAGCTGATACATCCCATATTTTATTAACCTCCTCATCGGAACATTTGAAACTTCCACGCTGCTTAACCGGCGAGTATTCATACAGCATGGATACATCATTTATACTAACGTTATCATCATAATAAACAGTTACGTATCTAAATGCCCTTGATCCGCTGAAAGTAAAATCGCCACCGTTTTGATCTATGTCTATTTTATCTGCCAATTCGCAGCGTGCGGTATCCATCGCCTCTTCAGGTGATTCACCAAAGTATAGCGAAACACGTCCTTTTCCTTTTAGTCCGTTGAGTTTGATATAACCAAAAGTTTCTTTCCCAAAATCTACAAACATAGAATGTGATTTTCTGCTGATGCTGGCTGCTTTATGCTCTTCAACAGGTAAATGATAGGTTGACGGCAATACATTTGGATCGGTAAAATCCCAGCTTCCGGCGAGTAAATATTTTGTGGCCGATACATCCGAAGTTTTACCTGATTCATCGATCCATTCTTTATCTTCATAAGTTACCAACCAAGATGTATCTGATACCAGATGAGTACCCTGAACAAATATGGCTGGCACATTGGCCTGGTTATATACTTTCAAGCTGATACGGTGCTTACCGGCTGGGATGTGTATTACCTTAGGATACCCACGAATAGTTTTACCATCTAAACTTACATTATATTGCCCCTCCACATATAATTTAGCGTCTTCAGGATTGACCAGTTCAAAATCCTTATGAAAGTTCATTAATACATAATGACTATCCAGTTTCCAGAACGGCGGCAGAAATGTACCACGCTCTGTCCGCCTGGTTTGCATTTTGTTACTGAGCCAAACTTCATAATCACCCGGATACCATATCCATGATGCTTTTTGCGCTTTGGCGGCATCGCTAAACAGCATTAAGCTGAGTAAGGCAACTACTAAACTATATTTTAAGCTAACAGCTTTTTTATCTTTCATAAAATTAATGTCCGTTAAATATCAGGTACAGGCATATCATTACAATAATTAAAACGCCCCAGGCAATTTTAACCCGTTTGGTGGGTTTAACAATGGTTACCAGCCTGTCGGGGATATACATTACTGGGTTTGTATCCAATAATGAAATAATAATAGCCAATGCCATCAGGAATGCGAAAATGTAAAAGGACAGCAATAAATAATGCGGCCAGATGGGGTATTTATCGGGCGTAAAAACCCATAAATACAATACGCCTGTCCCCAAACTAAATGCTGAGCCAGCAGATAAGACCGTATTAACAGCTTTACGACTAGTTCTTTTCCAAAATACCGTTAACAGGAAAACAACGGCCAACGGTGGTGCTATAAAGCCTAATACCGATTGAAAAACATCGAACAGGTTAAGTCCTTTGATATTATCAATAGCCAAAGCTACAGCAACTGCAAACATGCAGCCCGCTACTACAGCCATTCGCCCTACCTTTATAATTTGCTTGTTAGTTGCGTTTGGATTGAATTTTTTAACGTAAACATCCATCGTAAACACGGTGCTCAGTGAGTTTAATGATGAACCGATGGTGCCTACCAATACGGCTATCAACACTACAATCACTAAGCCATTCAATCCCGGCGGGAAAAGATGGGTGACCATGGTCATATAAGCTTCGGCGGGATCTTTTAAACCTGGATAAAGAATAAAACACAATATCCCCGTAAGAATAAAAAGTGGCAGCGACAATATTTTAAGCCATGCGATGAAGTTTACGCCCAATTGCCCCTGCTCTAAGTTTTTAGCGCCTAAAACCGACTGCACCATAGCCTGATCGGTACAAAAGAAAGCAATAGCGGAGACAGGATAACCTAACAATATAGCATACCAGGGATATTTTTTGTCGCTTGCGGGATGTATCAGGTTCCAATAATCATGCGGTACTTTGTGGTATACCGCTGATAGTCCACCAACTTTTATAACACCTATTACAGTCAATAATAAAGACACCGCTATCAGCAATATCATTTGGAAAAAATTGACCTTAGCTATAGTTTTTAATCCACCGGCGAAAGTAAAAAGGCCGGCAAATGCTACTAACACAATTACTGACTCCCACATGGGAATACCTAATATTTGCCTTACTAAAAACCCGCCGGCAAACAGACCTAATGATAACCACGAGATCAATATTTTGATCAAAGCATACCAGGCCAGTATATTTTGGGTAGAGTCTCCATAACGTTGCCCCATAAACTCGGGCATGGTACTTACCTTTGTTGCCAAATACTTGGGTGCAAAAACTATTGCCAGTAACAACAGGAAAACAAACGCATACCAATCAAAATTCACAGCTACAATGCCTGTTGCATAGCCAATACTGGCATAAGCCAGCAACATTGAAGGACCAACATTAGTCCCCCACATGTTAAAGCCAATACTTGCCCATCCTAAAGATTTATTGGCAAGAAAAAGTGTTTCATCTTTGTTTTTCTTTTTTGAAAAACTGGATTTATATCCAATAATCATTAGCACGACGATGTATGCTGCTACAATGGCATAATCCAGCGGTGTTAAATTAGTAACCAAACTGCCCATCGCTAATATCATGCGTTTAATATTTCAGGTGATAATTTATATTCGGCAAGTACATCGGCAACTTTCACGGGCTGGCCAGTTTTTAATGATTTGTCCATTGCCTGTAACAATGCAACTGTACCTATACCCTCTTTAATGTCAGGATATGCGATTTCTCCACTGATCAAACAATCGGCAAAATATTCGAGGTAATTTTGATATTCACCTGCATGATGGCTTTGACCTTCAAACCTGAAGTAATATTTCAGCGTTTTATCGCCCCAGTAAATGATTTTTTCTTCGCCAGTTTTATCTGTTACAGCATAACGCAACTCATGGTAATCCGCTTGGGATGCACCTTCGGAACATCTTAATATTACGCTCATGCCGCTGTCCCGTTGTGTGGGTTGGGTATAACCGGTATAAGCGCCACTTACCCGCGCAATCCGCCCATCTGTCGATTTAAAAATGAAGTGCATCGTGTCTTCATTCTTTAATCCGGCAGTTTTTCCGTTATTACTGATCATGCCGTAGCCCATTACTTCCTCAATGTTTGGCAAATACCAGCGTATAAAATCTACCGGGTGGCTTAAACCTCCGTATAACCATTTAAATGCATTTTCAAGCGCCCAGGATTTCTCCAAAAACCAACGATGATCGGCGTGGTAATGACTTTCAACTGTAATCAATTCACCTATTAAACCTTCTTCATAATCTTTTCTTTGCCTTTTTGCTGGTTCAAAAAAACGAGAACTTTGACCTACAAAAACCTTTTTACCTGTCCGCTCTGCCAGATCAAGCAATTCCTGTGCTTTAGAAAGATCATCAATAAACGGTTTGGTGCAGATGACATGCTTATTATGCAGCAATGCCTGCTTCACATGTTCGGCATGCAAATGATCGGGGGTGTAAATAGCGATAATATCAATCTCGGAATCATCCAGCATTTTTTGGTAACTGGTTGTGTATTGATGAAAATTGAACTCCTCGGCGCGTTGTTTGCACATTTCGATATTCCTATCGCACACCATTTTAAGCTCGTACTTATCGCTATTTAATGCTGCCGATATAGTACTGCGGCCTTCTCCTAATCCTAATATTCCTAATTTTAACATATCAGTTGTTACTGTTTTAGTTTATTGCTATCAACATCCTTAAAAAACACCCACACTTCGCCTTTTTTAGTCCCGGCAACGCCTTCCTGATATTTTTTCATCATGTTATTCCAATCATTAACACGGGGATTATTTTTGGTGGTCAGCGGGTTTAACTTATCCAAACTCTCGCCCTTTGGTATGCTGATGACCAGCATCAATTGCCTGCCCGTTTTAAAAACCAGTAATTGCTGAAAATTGGCATTACAAAAGCCCTGTGAAACTTCCGGCCACTTTTGAAACTGTGTGACATGGTAATTCAAATATTCCTGCTGCATTTTGGGGTTGCTTACTAAATTGGCGGTGAGGATAATATTATCCCATTTGGGAGTGACCGTTTTATTGTCACAATATTTCCTGTTAAAATCGTAGAATGGGTTTTGAAAGAGGACAATCTGATCAGCGGGAAAATCTTTTGCTATACGCCTTTTTAATTGCTCCGGAGAAATGGTACTCGCATAAACAATTACCCGGTTATGCCATTGCTGGATATTCTGAATCCCGTAACCTTTCATATCTGAAAAAGCACCAAATTTGAAAGCAGAACCTTTGGTGGTGATGATCTCCACGATTACCGGTTTGCCAATTGGAGCCTGTGCATTGGAATATCCAAAAGCAACGATTAAGAGTAATAAAATGACTAGCCGCTTTAGCATGATTAATGATTTATAGGTTGATTACCAGTGTTGACTTTTATACCTTTTAGCAGGTATTTATAGGGAGCTTGCAAGCCAGCTGCGTCCTTTATGCTTTCAGCCACCATTGGGCCGTTGTTTTCCCAAACATTACCGGGGCCATTAGCATTTTTGAGGAATTTTTCAGACGGGCACCAGTTGTTTTTTATGGTGAAGTATGATGACCCTTCATCGGTATATAGATAAAACCAATGCTCTGGATCATGGGCGTAGGAAACCTTGTAGATACTGTCTACATAATTGCTGTCAATAACAGAATTGGGCTGTGCCGATAAGGTATAGATACCCGATACATCATACATGTGTTTAGCGTAATGATGTATTTTGTTAGCACGTATGATGTTATCGCTCATGGCGTTAGTAGCTTTCGTCCAACCCCAACCTACGCTTATACCTGAGTAGGATACGTCACAAACCTCGTTGTGTTCTATCAGAATTCCTTTTACATAACCTGCGCCGATGCCGAGGCATCCCCAATCTTCATTGGTAGCATCTACAATTAAGTTATTGTCGATATGCTCGTTGGTACATACCTCACGCAAATCTGAGGGGTTGTAGGGCAAATGCGCTTCAAAAGCTTCATCAGAATAAATACCGATTTGTATCGCTGTGCCGCCTATTTCGGTAAAAAGGTTTCCTTTTATTTCGTCGTCATGCGTGCCTCTTGTATAATCCAAGGCGGTTGATGCGATATGGGTAAAAGTACAATTCTCGAACCCGGTATGATTTACATAAGATAATTCCACTGCAGCAGGAGGGCGACCTACCCATGCCTGGTTTTCTAAGCCACTTCGTTCCGGCGTGCCTTTTATTTTTAGTTTGTAGGCATCCAATAAATACATGCCAGCCTGCAAGGGTACATGCCCTTGTTGTGACGGACGAAGCCACGTTGTATTTTCAAAACTGATCCCTTTGAACCATACAAAGCTTACTGGTCTTTCCATAGTTCCCTCAACCTTTACCAATGTTTCCAGCGATGGCACGGTTACTTTGGCATCAACCATGTTTTCGCCTTTGCGTGGATAGTAGTATAGTTTATTGGTATGCATATCTTCATACCACTCGCCGGGTTTATTTAAAAATGATAGTGAATTGGTTAAATAAAATGCCGAGTTTCCATTCATTTTATGCCCCTTATCTATCACGGGGGGAGGCCAGGGATGTTCAAATTCTATTTTGCTTTCTGGTTGATAAAAAGTTAATCCGGCTTGATTTCCTTTTATGGCGATAGATTTAACCCGCAGATTGGCAATCGCCCACATTTGGTGAATGACCATTTCCATCTGATCAGGATATTTAGGTAAGCCACTTGCAGGTATCGGTATCCAAATTTCCTGCTGTTGTTTATCTACCGATAAAATGCGGCTCATTCCCTCGTCAGTATCACTTTCCCTTGCGCGAATCGCCTTCACATTATTTACCCAAAGTTGTCTGAACAATAAAGCGCTCCCTCCGACCTGCGGTGTAGCCGCAACCCAAACTTTACCCTGTGCTTCCTTTGGCAAACCGGGAATGTAAGTTGATGCTTTTTTCCAGTCTTTAACCCCTACTCCTCCGCTGATTAATGGTTTTGTACCGGGCGCGTTTTCAATTATTGTGGGTGATGTTGACGTACCGGAATCTTCGGGGCGAATAAATAGCGGCTCATCTAAAACATACTCTCCACCTTGCAAAATAATATGTATGCCATTTGTTATTGAAGAATCATTTAGCCTGCGTAACTCCCGTGCCTGGCGCAAAGCCGCCGCTATGGTAAGTTTCGGTTGATCTTTTGTACCGGGATTATTGTCGTTGCCGTTTACAGCCACCCATATATCGCCAGCATGGCTATTTACGCCCATAAAGCATAGCATGCAAAAACTCAATAATATGGTATAAACTGATTTCATCTTAAGGTTGGAAAACTGTTTTTACGTAAGCTGTATTGGCGGTGAAATTCTTCTTTACATTTTTGGGGTCACTGGCATCACGCGAGCGTTCTATCACCAGCCAGCCGCTCCACCCCATTTTATCGAGCGTTTGTTTGATCTTTTTCAGGTCGATCTTAGCATCATTTTGCAACCATACACCGTCGTCATCGGTACAATGGATTTGAACGATATTGTTTTTGCCCAGCGTTTTCAGCTCCTGAACAATATCCCTGTTATTTTTTACCGCGTTAGCGAAGTTTAAATAGCTCTTAACTGCCGGTGAACCAATATCCTTTAATAACTGCAATTCATCTTTTGCGCTCAATGATGTTTCGATGCCGATTGTTACACCTGCCTGCTCAGCCAGTTTACCTGCAGCCTTTAAGCGTTCAACAATAGCTGGGCGTAGTTCGGGGTTCTTTATCAGATCGCCTTGTACGCCGAATGGAAGAAATACGACCTTAATATTCATCAGCTTTGCAGTATTGATACAATCCAGAACAGCTTTAAGTGCGGTTGGCCTTTGCGCGAAAGATTGGGAGTAAAAACCGGTCATTGCCAGGGAACTTATCTGTATGTTTAATTCTTTCGATTTGGACAAAAACTGTGTCCTATTAGAATCTATAGCGAGTTTATTATCGAATGTTTCCCTGTCGCCTAGACCGCCCATATCTACTTCAACGCCATCAGCACCTAACTCTTTTGTTAATGCAAACGCGCCTATCTTTTGCCTTTTTAATATCATGATGTCGGCAACGGCAACTCTGTATCGCTTATCATTTTGCGCTAACGCGGATTTAGGGCATAGATTTAGTAACATCAAAAGACTGATGCCTGTAGCAATAAATTTGATCCTTTCTTTTTTCATATCGGCTTAATCAACAGGATTCTTTTCTCTTGGTGCAGTTGCAAAAACATGCAACAAGTTTTCGTAACCATGTATAGCATCTTTAGGTAAATATTGTCCATGATCGCCAAAAACATACATTAGCGGTTCTTTCTCAATAGTTACCTGGGATTCATCTATTTTGCCGTCTTTGTCCTCAATCTTATGTATATCGAGGTTGAAGTTTTTAGCAACGAACTTATAAAGCGCATTACGTTTTGACGGGCCATAATCATGGCCTTCATTTGGCAGATGCACGTTTTCAACCAGATTGGTTTTACCGTAATAGCCGTACATCTTTTGCAGATAAGGGAAATCGTGTTCAGGCATGTGCGCTGTCCAGTCTTTGCCATCTGTTATCAATAGCTGCGGATTTGGGGCTGCCATAGCGGCTAGCTCTACGTTATCTGTACCGCCGCAAACCATGTGTATAGGCATCCCGCTTTCGCAAGGGCATCCACCATAAAAATAAGACGATACGGCAACCACCGGAGCGCTTAGTTTAATGCGAGGATCCAAAGCGGCCATTAAAACGGTATGGCTGCCACCACCGGAACCTCCACTAATACCTAATCTGTTAGGATCAGTTTCTTTTAAAGTCAATAGATAATCAATAATGCGGATAGCACCTAAAGTTTGAACAACCTGTGCGATGCTTGTACGATGATCTTCGGATTTAAATTGCAACAGAGACTCGCCCCAGGCAAAAAGATCATAGCTGTAGGCCATGCATCCCATACGAGCCAGGGTTGCGCAACGCAGCTGGCAATCGGCACGGTAACGTTGCAGGTCCCAATGCCCATCCGGACTTAACATTACCGGAATTTTACCTTTATAGTGCAATGGTTTGTAAAGTGATCCATTGATATACAAACCGGGTAAAATTTCAATGGCTATATTTTCAACCGTATAACCGTTGTAAATTCTTTTTGCAGTAATGATTGGTTTTGAATCAGGCTTGGCAGGTAGCGGATATAAATCAAGTGCTTTATACAATGCCGGGCGAAGCAATTCCTTTCTTTTTTCCCAACTTGCTTCATCATGGTATAATTTAGCTATGCTATCCAGTTTTGCCCAGCCGTCGGCAACAGACCAAACATTGTATTCATAGTCCTTTAATTTATAAGATGCCGGCCCGGTTTTATTAACCTTCATGTCCACCGGCGCAAGTACATTATCCAGGGTTTCATCAACCGTGTTTCTAAACCGCCAGTCGGCATAGTTTACATATTTATCTTTTACCTGGTCTTCCGAATATTTGATCTTCACATGAAACCTGGCCTGTATTTCATCCAATACATCTTTTAATGATTTTCGGTAAAGATGATCGGTATCTTGCTGTGCCCAGATGAGCATCGGCAACAAAACCAAAGCAATCAGCATCGTGTATAACTTGTAATTCTTCATAGTTTCAATCTTTAAAGATCCTTTGCATCTCCTGTTACCACTGGCGCTGTATACCCCTCCACTTTAGGCCATACACCGTCTTTTATTTCTTTCAACTCCAACTTATTTAGATCAATCACTACATGTTTGATCCGCTGCCTGCGCCAGGTATAAACGATATGCACTAAACCGTCTTTAGTTTGAATTACTGATGGGTAAGAATATTGACTAATTGGAGAATCCTCCAATATTAAAGCGGCATACCATGTTTTACCATCTTTTGAAATGGCCACATTCAGCGGCGTGCGTGCACCTTTAGCTAAATCCCCAGGCGGTAAAACGTGGTTGTAAACCAGCAGCGAGCGACCATCTTTTAATGTCACCCCATCAATACCCGAATTGTTATTAGGCAGCGATGTTTGCGCAAGCGGCGACCAGGTAAGCCCACTATCTTTTGACCACATTTCATAAATAGCCCTGTTTTGCGTACGGCAAAGTGCCTGTATGCTGCCATCTTTGTGAACTAAAATAGTTGGCTGTAATGCTTTTACGGTTTTGCCATCATTTAGTGGGCCTGTTGATGTCCATGCTTTACATTGATCTGTTGATAACTCAAAATGAATTTTAGCTCCTCCGTTTTCGGTACCGGATGGTGACAGAACAGTTCCATTACTCAGCGTTACCGGTTTATTTTTAACCGGGCCTAATATGCTATCGGGCAAAGCTTCCTGTGCCGACCAGCTAATCCCGCCATCTTTGGAGATTCTTTGAAAACCTTTCCATTTAGCGGGTGATGGGCCTATTTTATAGTACAGAAACAGATCACCGTTAGGAACTTGATAGAGAACCGGGTTCCAGCAAGCATAGCGCAGGGTATCATTCTGGATGCCATTGGCAACATTAACCGCTTCGGTCCATTTACTATTTACTAAGCGACTAACCCATATACAAACATCAGGATTACGCTCCTTTGTGCCGCCAAACCAAGCAGCTACCAGACCTTGCTTAGTTTCGGCGATGGTGGCCGCATGACATTCAGGATATGGCGCTTTTTCAAAGATGAACTCATCGGTCACAATCCCATGCTGCCATATTTTTAATTGAGCTTTTGTTGTTAAACTAAAACCCAAACATATCATCGCTATTAATAAACTTCTCTTGTACATCATCACTAATACTCCTTATTCAAAATAATTACTCGCCACAAAATGGTAATCGCCCGATCCTATTTCTATTTTCGCCTCGCCTTTATCCTGCCCTAAGTATTTAAAACCACTTGCTGGTGATATTTTTTTGCCGCTTTCTCTGATACCGGAAACACTGTTAACAGGCAGGTAAACCACCGCTTTTGAATTCGCAGGGATGGTAATTGCCCAATCAAATTGCCTATCGTGTTTTTTCCAATTGCTTTTTATCAGACCGTATGGTGTTTGATAAGATGCATTTACACTATCCAAACCAGCAACTTCGGCAGGTTTCATGATGATGGTTCTAAAACCGGGTTCATCAGCTTTAATTCCACCCAGATCCTGGTAAAACCAGGCAATAAGATCGCCCAAAAGCATCACGTGGTTGCGTGAGTTCATTGCCGGATCGGCGGTATCTCCGTTCCATAATTCCCATATAGTGGTCGCTCCGCGCTTAACCATGTAACCCCAGCTTGGATAATCGTCATTAGCGGCAATATGATAGGCAATATCGGGTCTACCAAAATCTGTTAAGCCACGCATGAGCCACTGCGTACCAATTACACCGGTACTTATATGGCTATTGGCATCGATAGTTATTTTATTAACGATATTATTGAATACCGCCTTTTTATCAACCTCGGGTACCATGCCGAAGTACAGAGGCAGCAGATTGGCGGTTACGGTATTGTTATCGTACTTTAAAGTCTTTTGATTAAGATACTTTTGATTGAAAGCATTTTTTGCTTTTAATGCTAATGTTGAGAATAACTGTACATCAGCCGGTTTATTAAGCAGTACTGCAAAGTGTTGCATTAAGTACAGCATGCGGTAATAGTAAGCGGTCGCAATCAGCTCGCCATTGGTATTGCGCGATGAATCCCTGGAATGAATTAACTCAGGCGATTCGGGTGGCACGCACCAGTCTCCGTATTTGTCTTTGGTCATCAGTCCATTTTTACCGTATTTCTGGCGCATATAACCGAGCCATTTTTTCATGGAAGCATAATGCTTTTCAATAGGCGCTTTATCAGCAAACTGATTGTATAGCATATCGGCTATCAAAATATAAGTGCCCGGCCAGGTCATATTATCGCTATAATAATTCCAGTAAGCTGGTGCAACATCAGGGATAGATCCATCCGGTTTTTGCGATTGCTCAATATCATCAAGCCATTTGGCATATAAGTTTTCATTATCAAATACAAAACTCTCACCTAATGAGCCTATTGCACGGTCGCCCAGCCATGGCATACGTTCGTTGCGTTGTGGACAATCAACCGGCATGCCTTTGTAGTCGCTTCGTATACCCCAATAGGCATTATGATATATTTGATTGATTAAAGGATTCGAGGTTTCAAACTGACCTGTATTAGCCATGTCGTCATAAACTACCTGACCGATAAAATCAGCAACTGTCGGCGTACTGGGGTATCCAGTTATCTCCACATATCTAAAACCATGATATACAAAGACCGGGTGCCATGTTTCTTCATCGCCACCTTTTAAAGTATATACGTCGGTCGCTTTGGCATCACGAAGATTAGCTGTATACAAATCACCCTCTGGCTTTAGTGTTTCCGCATAACGGAGGATAACTTTGTCGCCTCGGTTACCTTTTACCTTCATTTGAACCCAGCCAGCCATATCCTGGCCCATATCCATTATCCAGGTGCCGGGTTTTAATTGACTTATGCTGATTGGCTTAACGGTATCCATGATCTTGATCGGCGCATCCATTTGGGCATCAATCTTCCCTCCTGGCGATTCAACTAGTTCAGGTTTTAGCCAATTGCTATCATTGTAGCCTGTTTTATTCCAGCCTGTTAATTCTTTAGTCGCATCGTATTCTTCACCATCATATTCATTATTCGTTCTTATTGGGCCGTCGGCGGTAAATTTCCAGCTATCGTCGCTGATGATCGTTTTTTTACTGCCATCCTGATAAGTTATTTCCAGTTGTAATAGCAGCCTCGGGAATCCGAATTCTTTTATCTTTTTAGGCTTGTATTTTGGCCGCATGGTAAAAAAACGACCATTACCTAATACTGTGCCGATAACATTATCACCTCGTTGAATATCATCAGTAACATCAAAGGTGTTATACAATACCGATTGGGTGTAATCCGTTGGCGCTTCAGCCAAAACCTGGTCGCCAATAGTTTTACCGTTGATATAAAGTTCATAATGGCCTAAACCAACGATGTAAACCGTAGCCTTTTTTATTGATTGCGTAGCTTGAAATTGCTTGCGGTAATAACGGGCAGATAGCCTCGAAAACTTGCTCACACTATCCCAGGGGAAACCGTGTTCGTAACCAATCCATTTTGCCTGCCAATCGTTTAAGTTCAATAAGCCAACGCTCCAGTTTGCAGGTTGGTTGTTCCATTCGCTTACGCCTTTGTTCGTCCATACCCGAACTTTCCAATAACATTGTGAACGACTAATTAATGGTTTGCCCGCGTAACTGACCATAATGGATTTGTCCGATATTGTTTTGCGCGAATCCCACAGATCACCTTCATTACGTGTCAGTTTCTGCCTCGATGAGGCAACTATAATTTCATAAGCGGTTTGTACCGTGTTACGCTGATCGCTGGTTATTTGCCAGCTTAAACGGGGATGCGCTGTACTAATACCTTGTGGATTGTATAGCATTTCGCAACGCAGGTTGCTAATACCAACAGCTGCCACAGCCGAATTGCACATGACACAGCTAAAAATACCAATTACTAAAAGGACGATATGGAATGATCTTTTTATCATTGGTTATTTGCCTGAAAAATCAAAATACAGTTGCAGCGATAAGGCATCTTCTATGTGCTTATCGTAGTTAAAATATTGATTCAAGCCACCCGAAGGACCCATCTTCTCAGGCTTTTGTGATTTTGTGCCGATAGGTGGTATCCCATGCATAAATGAAATATCGCCTGAAGGGAAATCGGGGGCAATGTTGTTATTGTAAGTAAGCTTCGGATATTTTGGGGTGAACAAGCGCATAAACACATCACGGCTATTGCAGATGATGGTAATTGGCTGACCTGTGGTTTTAAGCTTCATCCAATATAGGTTGGAGTAATAACCTTTAAATTCCGGATAGATCAATTTAGTACTGTCTTCGCCGGTAACGGTATTGTTATAGGTTTTATCCCAAACACCCAGACTAACCCCTTTCATTCTGTTTTTCCAAACACGGTAAGGACCATCGCCCATGTAGTCAACACCTTCTACATCCTTTTCAGGATAGGAGAAGCTTACGCCGAGCAAATTTGCTTCCTCACCAATAGGCCAATATTTAACGTCCAACTTTACCAAACCTGATGGATAGATCAGCCATCGCAGTTGTGCTTCGGTTGTTTTTGGTGCGAAACTGGCTTCAATCACCAGCGTATCGGCTTTATAATAATTGACCAGTTTTATAAAACCAGCTTTACTTTGGCCTTCGGCTAGTATCGGTCCGTTATTAAATGGAATTTCTCCTTTTTTATTTTCTACCTTTTTCAGTACGCCATTGTTGCGGTTGAATTCCAGTTTGATCCCGTTAGCAGATACTTTGTAAAGTGAGTCTGTTTCGGTTATGGTTGGTCTGTTGCCCTTAGTTTCGGGCATCATCCGCTGGGTAATTACCTGGCGGCTACTGATCGGCCAACTCCAGGTAAATAATTCCTGTTTATAGGGATCATAAGCGGTTACATATAACACATCATAATTTTGCCATCCGGCAGCTAAATGCATCTGTAAATCACCATATTGTCCCGGCTGTACATCGGGCGAAGGAATTGAACCTGTCAGCTTATTTTTAGCTATTTGTTGATAAGGATTGCCTAATTTCGCAAGTTTATAAGTGAATGAACATTGCTTTAAATTGGTATAGAAATAGCGGTTCTCCAACCTCAGTTTACCATCAAATTGCGGTGTTATTTCACGAGGTTCTATATGTACAGGGCTCCAGATTTCTTTAATGGTATAAAAGCTGCCTTCCTTTTCATGATATGGGCCTAAAATACCATCAGGACCATGGTCACCGTCAGAATCCAGCTTGCCGTTCTTATCGGTACGTACAACAGCCTCATCGGCAAAAACCCAAATAAAACCACCTGCCGATATAGGCGTATGCCACATCAGTTCCCAATAGTCGTCTAAGCCCGCGCCTGCGCCACCGTCATATATCCCGTGCAAAAACTCGGTCGGAAAATCAACATCATGACCGTGAATAGCGGTGTTATCGCCATAATCATAATTAGGATAGTGCTGTGTGTTGGTGCCTCTGAAAACCGCCCATGGATGGATCAGTGGCCGTTTTTGAATATCAAAATCATCAAACCAATGATCAAGGTTGAAATTGAAACCGCCTTCGTTGCCATTATCCCAGATCACTATGGAAGGATGATTCACATCCTTCGAGATCATTTCTTTAGCCAATTTTGAACCAGCCTGCGTATCATAGGCATGGTGCCAGCCTGTTAACTCATCCAACACGAATAAACCCAGTGAATCGCATGCATCAAGGAAATGTTCATCCGGCGGGTAGTGCGACATACGCACCGCATTCATATTCATCGCTTTGATAAGCTTTACATCGGCGATGCTTATGTCTTTATTCGTTGCGCGACCCGTTGTTGGCCAGAAAGAATGATGATTTACGCCTTTAAATTTAATTTTAACGTTGTTTACATAAATGCCATCGTGCAAACGTAGTTCAACCGTGCGAAAGCCAAACCGTTGTTGTACGGTATGAATTATTTTTCCGTTGGATTGAAGCGTGAAAACTACATTATATAAATTAGGAGATTCCGGCGTCCATAGTTTAGGCGCAATAAAATGCGTTTTGATTAGTGCAGATGTATCGCCAGCATTAATGTTGGTTGAAAAAACAACACCCGCTTTTTGACCACCAATCGTATAAAACTGTCCGATAATAGTGCCTGTGTTTTTTATATCAGATAATTTAAGCTCAGCTTTAAAATTGCCATCGGCTTTACCATCTACAGCGACGTGGTTGATATGTTCTTTAGGGAAAGCCTCTAAAAACACCGGTCTGAATATCCCGCCAAAAACCCAAAAATCGCCTTTGCGCTCTGCGGCGTTAACAGACGCATTTGCGGAGTATTTTGATACTGTAACTTCTAATAAATTATTTTGTCCGTATTTAAGTAATTTGGTAATATCATATTTAAAACGATAAAACGCTCCCTGATGAATATCGCCTGCCTGCTGGCCATTGATCATCACTTTAGTATCGGTCATTGATCCATCAAATACGATATTGACATCTTTCCCCTGCCATGATGCAGGTACATTGAACTCGTATTTGTATAAACCTTGTTCTTTTCCTTTAAGGGTGTCTTTATCCAAACCATAATTGTATTTACCGAAACCTTGCAGTTCCCAGTTTGAAGGTACCGGGATGGTTGTCCACTTACCTGAGTTTTGGCCAGCGGTACAATAGAATTGCCAGTTTACAGTATGATCGCTCCCAGTACCTGAAAGGAATTGAATTTGTGTTTTTTGCGCATAGGTGTTTACTGCCGGGATAATTAGCAACAAACAAATAAATATTTTAAGACAGGCATATTTCATGCTCAGATTAATTAGCTGTTAATGTAAATTTCAAAGGGTTATCGGTGCGAAAAGGAACCGCGGGCAATCCATTTTTATTGTAGAAGTTGGGCTCGGCTACTTCCGTCCAGGCGAAGCGTGCCGCTACCGGGTGAGGTACTTCGGGTGATGAAACCACTACTTTGTCACCCTCAATTATAGCTTTTGCTGCAACAAATTTGCCATCGCTGCCCGCTATCTCGAAATAATCAAGCGGTTTGCCATCATGACTCACCAGTCCGCTGCCTGCATATTTAAAATCAAGGATGATCTTGTTTCCTTTAACCTGCATGCTTTGGTACATCGGGCCTGAGAAAACCACATCCTTTTTGCTGTAGGTATTTGCCATGGCTTGTAATTCCAGTCTATGCCCTACCACCCATTTAAATGCCGGGTGAATATTGGTTAGCGAATCATTCAAATCGGTAGTAACGATCATCCCGGTATGCGGGATTTTAAGCGCCATGGTTTGGGCCTCGCGGAATTCAGGTTCGGTATATATGCTATAAGTTATATTGCTTTTAGCTCTGGAGTAATAAAATGGCGCTATCTGTACGTAGTAAAATGGCAGATCCTTATCGCCCCAAATTTGTCGCCACCAATTGATAAGCGCTTCCATTTTGTAGGTATAACTAATGGTTTCGCCTAGATATGCACCACTTTCGCCCTGGTACCATAAAAAGCCACGTACGGCATAAGGTGCCACGGGTGCTATCATGTTGACATATAGCTTGCCGGGATCACCATCCACTTTTACATTGTTTTGCTTGAAATATGGGATGGCATCGAATGCTTCAGCAGGCATCCATGGTTCTATGCGGCTGCCGCTTATCGCGGAGCAGATAATACCAACCGGAACATGCAGATCATGGTTAAGATTCTTCGCGAAAAAATAGCCTGCTGCTGAAAAATTACGTAAAGCTGTGCCTTCGGCAATATCCCAGCCTGAATGGGTAGAATCAGGCATCCTTAAATTATGTTGGGTAACTAAAAATATCCTGATCTGTGGGTTATGCGCTTTGTCGAGTTCATCAATCGGCGTATTAACGGTAGTAGTATCCGGCCTACGCACCTTGCTGTTCTTGCGCATTTCGTATGACATGTTGGATTGGCCTGAGCATAGCCATACCTCGCCAATTAAAATATTGTTGAGTTTAATGGTGTTGGTGCCGCTTATTTCGAGTACCTGTGGCGTAGCCGATGCAGGCATAGGATCAAGCATTATTTCCCACTTACCTGAGGCATCAACTGTGACTTTTTTAACCTGGTTGTTGAATTTAACTGTGATATTTTCACCTACAGTAGCTGTTCCCCAAATGGGTACAGGTTTCTCGCGTTGCAGCACCATTCCATTACCCAATATTTTTGGTATAACTACAACAGCGTAAGTATTTGAAGCTATTGCGCTACAGCTTATTAAGAAAACGATAACTATGTATTTCCTGAGTAGCATTAGTAGGTGGATGTTTTAAATGATTTGATATAAAAAGCAGCAGGCGGAGCCGGTTCACCGGGATTGGGTTGATCATAATCCTGGTCTGTTGGTGTATCAGCTGTCGGGAAGCGCCTTACATCGCCAGTACGGAAAACTACGCGTTCTACGCTAAGTATAGGCGCAAAAAACAGGTTGGTTAATACATCTTTACCATTCACATTTACGGTATAGAAGCGGGTATCGGTATTTAGTTTTATAGTGATGTGATAAGCCTGGTTAGCCACATATTTCATCATATTTTTTGAGCGGTAACCGGTTTTAGCCCTGAAGACTCCTGTTGAATCAAAAGTTAGACGCAAGGCTGCATCACCGGCCGCATTTTGGAACTCAATATCCAGCATGCCAGTATTATTTTGTACGGGGATGATGGTAAAATCAGCTATCAGTTTTTTTGATTCAGGGATTACCCGTTCTGCTTTGGCGTAATCAAATTTATCCCAGTCTTTAAGCGTTAAACAGCGTGTGCCATCAGGTGCTTTATCAATGCCTACCGGTGCCCATAACGAGCTGTAGGTATTCCATTGTTCCAATTCTTTTCCAGCTGGCATATCATTAAAAACATCGTCGGCTTGTTGGGTTGCTACGGAAGTTAACGGTACCGGGATTGATGAAACCCAAATGTCTTCTTTATTCATGCTGTAGGTAACCCATAGCTTGCCATCGGGCGGTGTACCGTTGCCCTCAATAATTCCCCGGGTGTATTGCGGGCCGTATGATTTATAATTGCCACCGTAGCGCATGGTAGGTATCTCGCCGTTAATCAGTAAAAGGTTGGTATAATTTAACCCATTCTGACTAACCGAAGCCGCCAGCGGCCAGCGAAATTCGGACGGATTATAAACCGTAACATATTTGCCATCGGAAGTTCGTTGTCCCCAAATTTTTGCGTTGCTGGTTACAAACCTTGGTGCACGACTTGCATTGGCAGGCCATGTTTTGCCATTATCTGTACTAATAGCGGTTAAGGCATATTTCCATAGACCCACAACTCTGCCATCAGCCAGATGATAAAAGTTGAATGCTTTATAATCTTTGTGTAGCGGAATTAGCGGATCACCGCGATCTGTTTCTTCTTGCCATTGCATCATCATTAGCGGATTGGCCATCAACTCGTCACATGCCTGAACAAATCCTTTATCCTTGCTGGTTTTGTAGAAGGGGTATGATGTATTACTTTGGTTCCATTTTGGATTGTAATGGACGAAATAGATAGGGCCAAATTTTCCGTTCGGATAAACTTCGCGTACAACCCTGCCTATTCCTTTGCCATCATTAGGATCATCATGCGCATCTAAGCATATCCCGTAAAAGCCAAGTACTAACAAACGTTTTGATTTGGCGGTGTAAAAGCCCATGCGCTGGTGCATAACGGCATATAAATCTTTAGCTACGCCGGGATGACCCTCCTTTGTGGTACCGTCCGGTATTTTATATTGCGGGAAGATAACTGTCGGTTTTGACCATGTTGCCCCATCCCTGGAGGTGATTAATAGCGTTTGACCAGGGGGAACGCTCTCTCCTACCTTATCGCTTAAATACTCTACATAAAAGGTGTTGTTCCAATAAGCCAGCATGGGTTGATGATTATAGGTAAAACCAAAGCCGTCGACTTGCTCGGGATGTTCCCTGTTTGCTCTAAATATCTGCATGCTATGCACACCTATTACCGGCGTAAGTCTACCGTTGTGATAGTCGACACTGGCAACTGTGTTACCTGTGTATCTTACGGTGTCCTGTGCCGCAACACTGAGGCTAAACCCTGCAATTGCGATTAGAATAATATATATTTTAACTTTCAGCATCATATTATATTAATTAGCCGTTGATGCGGCTGCTAACTTTAACTTTTCTAGCGTCTTCTCGTTTACTTTAAAAATTGTCCCGTGTTTGTGCCCCTGAGGCACGCTAACAGAATCTGCTATATTGGTGAATGTTTTAAAATCGGTTGTACGCATACAACCAAATTTTTTGAGGCGGTATGAGTCGTAGTAAATTAACCAATCTTTGCCTGCTTTTGTTATTGTTGGGCCTTCGGAGTACATCTCGGTAAACCGTTTGGAATAGTTTGTATAAGGCCCAAGCGGATTATTGCTAAACGCGATTAAAATATTGCGATTTGGCCGAGTATTATCTTTCATCACCAATACATATTTTCCTTCAGTAATTTTTACAATTTCAGGATCTATTACGCTAAAACCGGGATCAAGAAATAGCTTTGCTGGTGTAAAGATTTTGAAATCTTTAGTGACGGTATAATAAAGGCGGTGATTATTATTTTCATCCTCCTCCCCTTTGGCAAAACGAAATGGGACTGTTGATGCCCAGGTAATTATAAATTGCTTTTGGGTATCGTCATAAAATAGCTCCGGCGCCCAGGCATTAACGGCAGTTGGTTCATCGGCCATTACATTTATGTGCTGCTCAGGCGACCAGTGGATCAGGTCGGAAGATTCAGCGTAACCTATGCCTGTATCATTTTTCCATCCGGTTGTCCAAACCAGGTGATAAATACCATCCGGGCCTTGCTCTATTGAGGGATCGCGGATGATCTTGGCGTCGCCTACTTCAGGTTTTATGAATATGTGGTTAAGATCGGTCCAGTGATAGGCATCATGGCTATATAATAATCTTAACCCGGCGCTTGCAGGCTCGTTAAAGGATGTAAAAAGGTACACATCTTTTTTGCTTTTACAGGAAAACAATAGCATCCCTGCTAACACAAAAAGGTATATTTTTTTAGATCCCAACATAACTATTAAGTACGATTTTATATAGCATCAAGTATCAATACCCAATCATTACCATTAGCAGGTTGGCCGGGAGGATTGAACTTCGCTGTTTTTAATTTATTAAAAGTGCCGATAATCGTGGTTTCGCCATTGCGCGGATTATACCACGACGCTTTAATTTTTTTACCCGGCAGTTGCCCGGTATTTATATCCATATTACGACCTGTGTAGGTATAAATAAAAGCATAATCTTTACCCCTGGTTGCTATCAACCTGTTATAGCGTTGACCCTGGTTGGCCGCTATTAATGATTGGGCAGGTACACGCTCAAAATAAGGGCGTGAGAGCATCAATTTTTCCAGATAGACCATTTGCTGCGCACCGGGATCATTGATGGATGTATACCAGTAATCTTTTGAGCCATAAGCGCTGCCTTTATCCTTTGGGTTATGCATTTGCATTACATCGTTATTACCATAAGTATAGCCACATGCTCCTGCAAAAACCGACCAGTAGCCATAACGCCTTACATCTGCATCCGTCCAACGTGGCAGGGTTATGTCATGTAAGCCGTAAGGTATTTTTTCGTATGATGGTTCGGCATCCAATGTGGGTTTAATTGGTGTTTTGTTATAGTCGTTTTGAATATAGCGCCAGTTATCTTCACCATAGCGAAGATCATTTTTTGAGGTATCCTGACTATAATTCCTGTGGCCGGATTGGATGCTGTTAAAGCTTAACCAAGGCTCGTTATGAAACCAGATTGATGATTCTGTTCTTCCGCGGGGATGAAAAGTGATCAAGTGATTCGGATCAATCGCATGGATGGTGTTGCCGATGGTATTCCAAACTTTTATGGAATCACTGCCTGGTATATCGCCCCCATTCATCCAAATCACGTTGCTGTATGATTTATAACGATTGGCCAGAAATGTCGCATATGTTTTAGCCTGATTTTGGTTGATATGCGCTGATTTTACCACCGAACCCCAAACTGGAACTAAAGCAATGTAGATACCTTTCTCTTCGGCCTTCTTTAACACCCAGTCTATGTTGTTCCAGTAGTTATTGGGATAGTTTGCATCAGCGATTTTAGGATTGGCGATATTCCTGTTATTTAGAGCGGAATCACCATAAAAATCCGTTTCAGAAAGGCTATGTAAAACCATCACCTGTATTACATTGAACCCTTGTTTACGGCGGGTCTCCAGATATTTCTCAGCATCCTCGCGGTTTAGCTTGGAGAACAAAAGCCACCCGGTATCGCCCATCCAAAAGAAAGGTTTATCATCAGCTTGAAAAAAACGATGATTAGCTGATATTTTCAATTCGGGCAATACTTCGGCTTGCTGGCCTTTTATGGAAAGAAGCACACAAGAAATAATACCTACAAGAACAATATTTTTAAACATATTATTTTAAATACGGACAAGCCATAAAATAGCTTCTCCCGTTCCGGGACTTTTAATTTCGGTATTGCTACTGCCTTTTATCTGCTGTTCATCCGGCAAAACCTCCCCTGTTTTTGAGTTGATCCATTTTGCTTTATAAGTTGCGTTTGCAGCCAGATTAAGATGAATACTATTGGTATTGCTGTAAACGATATAACCTTTTGCTACATTACCCAAGGCCCATTGATCTTTCGGGCTACCCGGCAGATCTACGCTTTGCATTGCAGATGCAGCGGTTAAAAATTGTTTGTCTGTTGTGGCAGGCAATGCAGGCAATGACCCCCCTGCTATGAAGACCGCCCAACCGAAATGGTCATAAGCATCAGCTGAATATAAAACTGCTTTAGCCGGATATTTCTCTTTGTACTCATGCACCGCGTGATAGACATCTTCAAAGGTTGGCGCTTTAGGTTTGTAAATGCGTTCTTGCTGGCGCGGTGCCAGGCTTTGGCCGCCCTGTGGAGCGTAAAGTTTTCCATTACCCTCATAATACCAGTAACGTATATCGATAGCATCAATAACTGAAGCTTTTGCAGGATCGGTAAGGATAGCATCCTGAACATCTTTTGTTGCCCCAAGGCAGATGATCTCTTTCTTTTTATGGGTTAGTTCCCATTGTTTAACCGTTTCAACCCAAAACTGCATAAAATGTAGTGGCCCGGTAAACTCAGCGCTTATGGATTGGATAACCCCGTTGTTATCAGCAAAGTTGTCCATACATTTATTAATGTAGGCTATTAACAGTTTACGCCTTGTCGGTTCGGTTTCATCATAAAACTGTTCAGCCATAAACTGGCGTTTGTCGCCTGCATAATTAACCGGCTCAGGGAAACCTGTACTGTTGATGTTATTGGCTGTGCGCCACGGGAAATCAGCATAATGTGCACCTGCTTCAATAATATTGTGCTGGAAGAAATTGTTATGGAAAAGTACTAAGCCTTTTTCATCAGCAATATTGGCAAACTGTTTAAGCCTGCTCCAGTACCAGGTATTGTATTTAGTAAGATCATATTTACTTAAACCATCCCAAGCCAGTTCTTTTCCACTACGCTGGAAAGGCAATTCATAAAAAGGTGGCCAAACATCGCCATCCATGCGGCGAATGCGCTCATGATCATCACGACGGCGCTCATACCATAAGCCATAGTTATGCTCAAGCACGATGATATTATCTTTTTGCATCCAGGCGGCTACATCTTCTAGATTGTCGGTTAAGCCTGTTCCTGTTCTGCCGGGTACCCAGCGGGTGATATCGGGTTTAGCAGTTGATTTTAAGTAGTCTGGTTTAACGTTTCCATTCCACCATGGCGCTTCAAAATGCTTGCCCTCAAGTATAGTGTTGCCGCGGACTAGCCAACCGTTGGTGATGCTCATTTTAGGCGCAAGAGCATTGGCTACAGGCTGTTTATAGCCTATAACATCGATGCTTTTTGCTCCGGATGCAGAGATACTGATCGGGTTTCTTTTTGGTGCTTCGTCAACCCAATCCCCTATTGTTGTGGCGGGTTTTCGGGCAGCGGCCAGTAGTGCAGCGGCTTCGGCAACGGTTGGGCTGCTTGATGGCTCTGTTTCTATACGCAATATACCTGCTTGCTGACTCACATCTTTGTTTAAGCGATCGGCCAGTTGTGCATAGTAAAAACTACGCGGGCTAAGTATCTCGTTTGATGCTTGCCAATAACCATCACCACCAAATTGTGCCCATGTACCGAAGGCCCAGTTTTGGGCGGTTGGTGGTTGATAGCAGTCTACGTGCGCAGCACTGCAATTCCATAGTAAGCTGTTGGCTATGTTCCAGCCTGCACCTTGTTCATCCTGCCCTTTGTTCATATAGCTTAATGGCTCGCCATCAATATTCGCTATATCAAACAAAACACCTGACGACCAACTATCTATACCGCCGCTGTAGCCTAAAGACTGCCATGCGCTGCATTGAACAAAAGCAGTAGGCCCGGGAGTGCAATAGCCGGTAGCAAAATCATGTATACCGTTTACAGAATAAAGGCGCTGAAAAAGTGTTTGACCTCCGGTTGTCCAAAAGGTGTTGCGGCGTTGACCACCGATCTCGGATATTGGCGACAGCGATTTACAATCTTCAACAGTAACGCGGTTAGCTGTTTCCTGTACAAAAACAGCTGAACCCGCGAAATGCTCAAAAATCACCTGGCGAACCCAGGCGTCTGAGATATTTTCCATTGTGACGGCCATCCAACGATGGGCTTCATCTTTAGGGTTGCTTACATCATAAGTTGATTGTAAACGAATATTTTCAATACCGACCCGGTCAATTCTGCCCGGCCAGTCATATTTTGCTATCAGACCGCCCCCATAGGCGCTGTCTAAAGCTGTAGTAATAGGCGCATCAATAGTAACGGTATTACCATTAATAGCTGTTATTTTTCTATCCCAGTAAATATCACGTTCACCGGGTTTCCATGCTAAAGCGGTCAAATCACCGCCGAAGTGGTCTGTACCTAACGCGGTGATCCAGGCTTGTGTACTTGGCCTGTGTATCACGATCATATCTCCCGCTTTTAAACTTTCGGGATCAGCTACATTAAATGTAAATGCATTTACAGGCACATAACCGTCTGTAATTTTAATTTCTTTTGATTTTTTTCTATCGTTTTTACCGGCTACCTGTATTAAGGTCGCGCGGTCTTTTCCCGCACCAAGTAAGATGGTACCGTCATTACCCATACCACTACCGCGAAGGACAACGCCGGATGCATTTATTTTTAAGCTTCCGTAAACTTCATAAACACCTTTACTCAATAGCACCGCACCGCGAAAACCATTTGCATCTGCAGGTAAGGAGGCCACATAATCTAATGCAGATTGTATACGTAAAGTGGCATCGCCTTTTTTAATCGGAACTACTACTTGTACCGGCACGAAAGGAATAGCCTGATTAGAAGCCATATATCCGCAATACGAAAAATCGGGTATACGATCGCCGTTAGCATCTGCCTTATAAACCAGTTTACCGTCCTTTGAGACGGTAACCGGTGCTTGTTCTTTTTGCGATTTCTTGTTTTTTTGCGCCATTGCGGGGGAACAAAATGTTCCCCCAATCAATAGCGACATCAATAAACCGACTGTACTATCTTTTAAAATTCTCATTTTTAACTAACGGAATTAATTCAATTTGCCTGAACCTGGCATAGGGTGCTCTGCACGGTCGGCCACGGTATTCAAATATACTTCGATATTGCTATAACCTCCGCCATTTTTAGCAGGCTTGGCCGCATCACTTGCATCGTGTGGATTTAAACCATGCGCGATTTCCCATGAATCAGGAATACCATCGTTATCACTGTCCTTGTAAGGAGTTCCTTTGTACTCCGGATAACCTCCTACTTGCCAAGGCGCTGTTATAATACCTAACTTATAAGAGTCCTTTGGTAGTTTTCTTACTTTGAACTGGAAATCAGTATCGGTTTTCATTTCCTTGTAAGCGATTTTACCTGTTCTTACTTGTTCTGCAATACGTAAATCAACCGCATCGCGGTGTGGTAGGGTTGCACCGGCGTTGTTAACCACGAATTTGTAAGCATCCTCTGCCGACATAATAGTTACCGGCGCCATTGGGAACGGCTCATCAGATTTCATGTAGTCTTTATATTTACCTGCATCAGGTAATTCTTTACCACCGTCTTCTTCAACTTGTATACCACCTTTCCACGGATCTTTGGTGATTTCAGGATAGCCTTCCATTATATTACCGCTGGCATATACACGGCCAAAGAATTTTTCTTTAAGCTTGCTTCTACCTGATTCCGGTTTTAATATACGGTGGCCTACCGGTTCATCTTTAGGTGTTACCGGGCCTGGTTTGAAATAATTGTTGATGATATTAAAGTTGGTAGTGTAATCGCCTCCATCCATTGAGCGGTGGTGCCAGTTAAACACAACGTTATTTACAAATGTGTAAATACCATTCCATCCTACTGATGGGTTACGGCCTGTATTATCAGCCCACATATTACGGAGCAGGGTACTGTTTTCTCCACCTGTTGTACTACCAAAGGAGTGATTCCAGTAATCCAAAGCTTCAGCATAGATACAGTTTTGTACAGTGATATTAACTGTACCCAATTTTTCATCTGTCATACCAGGTGCTGGACTATAAATGTGGCGGTACATTGAAAAATTCTCATCTAAACCCCAACTTGTAGAAGTATGATCTACGATGATATTTCCAACAGGATCACCACCAAGAGCGTCATCACGACGGCCAACATTGGTTTCACCTCTTCTGAAACGCATGTAACGGATGATCACATCATGTGTATTTACCCAAAATGATTCGCCGGCCACACACACACCGTCGCCGGGAGCTGTTTGACCTTCTATAGTGATGTAAGGGGCCCTAACTATGATAGGCGATTTAATATGGATAATACCAGCTACGTTGAATACGATGATACGTGCACCACCTTGTTCACAAGCCCAGCGTAAAGTACCCGGACCATTATCAGCAAGGCTGCTTACTACGTAAACTTTACCACCGCGGCCACCAAAGGTAAATTTACCACCACCTTCGGCACCGGGAAATGCAGGTATTTTTGCTTGCGGCAAATCGGTTGGCCTTGCTGCCCATGGCACATAAGGCTTTCCTTTTCTCTCCTCTGCCTGCACTATCGGGAATGCCACTGCCCACGCCGAATCGGAATGGCGCACTGCTTTGGCCATCATTGAATCACTCTCAGCCTGAACGTTTTTGGGAACGTGAGGGTATTGAGCAAATGCACAATTGGCCAAACCCATCATCGCCGCCAACAAAAATAAACCTGTCTTCTTTTTCATAATTAATTGTATGTAATCGTATTAAATCAAGGAACAGGTTATGCACCTGCTCCTTGATATTTTTGCTAGTTCGTAGGATTGAATGGACCACCCCAAGTATTATTTTGCTGGAGATTCGGGTCGCTAATAATCGCATTAGGTGTTATACCAAAAAAGTAATCTGCGGGCTGGAAAGCAATAGGCGTAGCATCCAGGTAAAATAATTCACCCAATGCGCTACTGGAGCCAACACTCACAGGAGAGTAACTAAAATACTGTGTATAAATAGCATCAAGGCCTTCGCTGGTTATTAAGTTATTGCGTGTAGCTGAAAGGTAATCAGTATAGGGGCTGCCATTAGGCTTCAACACAATCGTTAATCCTTCCCTTTTTATCCCATTCAGGGTACTCTCCAATAATTTCCAACGTCTCAAATCCCAATAACGTTTGCCTTCATAGGCGAATTCTATTTGCCTTTCATACAATACAGCCATTGCCAGGCTCGTGCCTGTTAAACCCGTGGTAAGCCCATACATGTTATCCGTGCCGGCTTCAATACCCGCCCTTTTGCGTATCGCTATCAGATCGTTATAAGCAACTGTTGGGTTACCGATCATGGCGGCAGCTTCAGCCTGGTTTAACAATACTTCGGCATACCTGATCTCTTGCCAATTAATGCCAGAATAAGGAAGATTTGCAAGTGACAGATTAGGATCAACAGCCTTACGGCAATAAAATCCTGTTGAACTGGCACCGGAAGCTTCTGTTGTAGCAGTTTTTGTGCTTGATGTATAATAATAATAAGTCCATAACCGGTTAGTTGTACTGCCTTGTAATGGCCATAAACAACCGTTATAAGCTATAGTTTGCGCAAAACGAGGATCACGATTATCATAAAAATGTACCGGATCCCAAGGATATTTAGTTGAAGAATTAGGTGTACTACCAGTTAAATTAGGCACTTTACCATCTGCCATTGGGAATGCTATTACTTCATTCCAAGTTGGCGCATTCGAACCACTTCCACCTAATGATTTAGGGGTATTTGATTCTGTTAAGGTATTATTAAAACCGAGATTTTGATCGTTAAGAGTATTATATTCCGTAACCATTACAGCTTCAGGATTTACAGGCAGCGCAATTGCAGCACCGGTGCTTGTACCGCCTTGTGTAGTCCACATAGTTACATCCCATTTGGGATAAAGGCCATAACCGCTTGCAGTTAGTGTGGTAATAGCATTAGTACTGGCGGTGTAGGCAGCCTGCCAGCGACTTGCATCATTATTAGTATTAAATTGCGGGCTTGCCCAGGTTAATAGTACCCTGCCCAGGAATGCTTGCGCGGCCCCCCTTGTAATACGGCCATAATCCTGTCCCGGCCAATTATTAGGAAGATACAAGATAGCAGTATCCAGATCAGCAATGATTTGATTGAACGTTTGTGTTGTAGTATTACGGGGTAATTCGTCGGCCTGTTTTGCAGCGTTACCAACAACAGGCAATGGTGTTAAAACAAGTGGTACGCCACCGTATAACCTAACTAAATCGAAGTAGCGGTATGCTCTCCAGAACAACGCCTGGGCTTTAAACCTATTTTTAGTAGGAACAGGTATCGGACTTGCCGGCAAGTTTGCTATAAAATCGTTTATGTTGCGAATTTTGGCATAGTTATTATTATTTGCATTAGCTGAACCCAAATCTCCAACCGTAGACGTAGTAACCGTACCAAGGGTAAATGTATTGCTTGAATAAGTTTCTTCTGTTAAGTTACCAGGACCAGTGGTACTGATGGTACTGAGTGAACCACCGTTGCCCGCCCATCCCGGTAGGTTGGCCGTATAAATTGAGTTGATATACTGTACCGCTACCACTGAGTCGCTAAACAAAAGCGTTGCGGTATAAGTAGATTCGGGTACTTTATCGTCAAGTACTTTTTTACAACTTGTTATATCTAGCAGCGCTATTGAAAACAGGGCTGCTAATGCTATGTAATATAATTTTTTCATTTTTGTAATTATTTAAAAACCTGCATTAATACCTAGTGTAATTGTTCTTTCCTGAGGATAAACATTCACTGCTGATCCAGGTGCCCTGTACGACTCAGGATATGGGTTAACTAAATATGCAACGTTGGTACATTGTGCAAATAACCGTGCGCTTGCAAGACCTATATGCTTTACCCAATTTGCAGGTATCGCATAAGATAGGTTAGCCTGTGAGATATTCCAGCTAAAACTGTTGATAAACCAGAAATTACTTGTTACCGAATAATCAGCATAATAATAAGGAGCAGGTAATTTAGCATTCGGCGTTTGAGGCGTCCAGTACCCTTCATTCCATAGCGCAGTCCTGTTTTCTTGCAAATCGCCATGAGCCGAATAATATGTACCGTAGTCATAACTACCTAACTGGCCAGTACCACCCCACGAAAGGCCGGTATTAACACTTATGCTAAAAGATTTGTATGTTACCCCATAATTAAATCCTAACCCATTATGGTTGTTTGCTTTATTGCTCAGGTATTTTTCGTCGGCGTATGCGTTTGTGGATGAGGGGCCTATTATACCATTATGATCCAAGTCGGCATAGTTAATCATACCGGGTGCGGGTGTTAAGCCAAATATTTTAACATTCTGAGCACCACCGGCTTCTGCTGCCCGGGAGGCAATGATAGCGTTAGCTTGTGCTTGTGTGCGGATCAAACCTAAACTTTGATAACCAAATACACCACCATCATCAGACTTTCCGTCGCGATCCTGGGCAGTACCTATTATACCTGCAGCCTGCGGCACCAGGATATCCTTATCATCACTCCAGTTGTAAAATGCTGTAATGTTATAGCTCCAATCCTGGTTTATATGGTCTCTCCATGTAACGGTGATTTCTGTACCAAAGTTATTTACTGAACCATAATTTTCTACTGGCGCTGTATTGCCAACAGTTAAAGGTGTAGCAGCAGAAGTAGCTGCAAGCATGTCATACGCGTGTGTCCAATAATAATCAGCAGTTACTGCCAAACGGTTCTTCAAAAATGATGCATCCACACCATAGTCCGTTTCAAATTTATGGTCCCATGTAGCATCCGGGTTCGGAAGTGCAGCTGCAGTAATACCATTGCCCCGGCTTCCTTCAGCAAATATCGCACCTCCACTGCTGCCTTGTCCTATATTGTATTGTTGAAAATACTCATAAGCAGATTTGTTTACAGAAGATGTTCCTAATAAACCCCAATCTCCCCGTATTTTTAACTGATCAACCCAAGGGGCAAACTCTTTAAAAAATGGTTCATTCGAGATTACCCAACCTGTTGATACTTGCCCAAATCCTCCCCACCTTTTACCAGGTGCGAAGTATGTGGTACCATCTTCACGGCCAGTAAGTTGCAAAAGATAAGTTCCATCGTAGTCATAATTTAAACGCTGTACAAATGATTCAAAGGCATACTCATATACAATGCTGTTGGCCTGATTTACGGTTTGAGCACCTGTGGCAAAGTTATCATTTGGTAAAGCCCCGATAATAGGGCTTCCAATTGATGTAACTACCCCATCGCCGCTATTACCAGTCTGCTCGTATAATGCCAATGCAGATATATTATTTTTACCGAAACTGCGCTGGTAATTAAGCTTTGCGTCTAACTGATAGCTTTTTACCAGGTCAGGACTGAATGTAACATCATCTCCATTAGAAATTGGTTTTGCAGTTCCTATAGTTCCTCCTGGTATATGATCATTATCGCCTAATCCTGAATATGTGTAATAAGTAAATGCAGTTCCATATTGCGATGAGAAGGCTGTATTTATATTATCATTGAATGAAAAACCAGCCGACAAACCCTTAATGCCCGGTATTTCGTAATCAACATGGGCCAAAAAGTTGGTAACATAGTCAGGTTGTTGTTCAAAGTTATTTGAGCTTTGTAAAAGCGGGAAGTTTACAAGATCAATTGTGTTTGCGACACTACTGTTTCCAACTGAGTACACAGGATTACCATTTATAGAATATGGCATCCATGGCAAGTGCTCACCAAGTACCAAAACGTCATTATTAAGACTTTCTGATGGATACTTCATCCAAAATTCCTTTGAAAATGAATAATCAAAACTAATATTAGCGCCAATTGTTAAACCTTTTGCAGGTTTTGTTTCGACATTTGCGCGCAAGCCCCATTTGTAGTTTTCAAGACCTGAAAAATTTGAGTTTTGATTTGTAAAATTACCTGATATAAAATACGTCGCCTTATCAGTACCGCCTGATACATTCAGATTTTCATGTTCAACATCGGCTGCATGAAAATAGTTTTTAAGCCAGTTCTGGTTATTGGCCGGATTGGAAAAATAAGCCAATTCGTCCGGTGTGTACCAACCGGTATTCAATTTATTGTTTAATACATCATACCCGTCAGCTTTAAGTGAATCACCTGTAAGTGCACCAGTCGGTGACATAACACTCGTTTGGGTGTAGGCATTGCTCCACCTGGCCATTTCTGCACCACTAAGGTATTTGGGCAGTTGCATGGCGTTTGAGGTACCAAATTGGCTTGAAAAAGTAATTTTGGGTGCGCCTAGCTTTCCTTTTTTGGTACGCACTATGATTGCTCCATTGGCACCGTTCACACCATAAATGGCAGCTTCAGCATCCTTTAATATAGAGATACTTTCAATCTCACTCGCATCTAAAAGATCAAAATCTGCCATAGTACGCTGTACATCATCAATAATGAAAAGCGGAGTAGTAATTCCTCCATTTGAATTCAGCGTTACCGGGTTACGGATTGTTACGCTTGATGTTGGCTGGCCTGGTCGGGCATTTTCGGTTATATTCAGACTAGGGGTTTGCCCAGACAAAGTACCAAGAAAGTTAAGGCCAGGTATATCCTGAACATCTTTAGGACTAATAGTGGCTACCGACCCTGTTAAAGTGGATTTCTTTTGCGTACCGTAACCTACAACTACTACCTCATCAAGGTTGTTATTATTAGGCACTAACTTAAAATCCGCATTTTTTTCGCCTACTTTTAAGGTCTTCGATTGATAGGAATAGCCAACAAAGCTTACGCCTATTACAACGTTTTGTAAGTTGGTTACTTTTATGGCGTATTTGCCATTTACATCGGTAACGGTGGCTGCGCTACTACCTTTAACCTGTACGGTTACGCCAGGTAGCGGTTGGCTTTTTTCATCGAGGACTGTACCTGAGACAGTTCGATTTTGTGCTTGTAGCACATTGCTGATGCTGAGTAGCAGCAGCATTGAAAATAAAAGGTAAATTTTTCTCATAAAAAATTAGGTTAATTTATAATTGGTATATATTTAGGGCTCATTTAATAATACTTCTCACTTTATTATTAAACTCTTTTTATTTTCTTATCCTTTTTGGCTCGATTTGTCTTTAATGCGCTGCTGCCATTCTGCTCCTTCTTTTTTCATATCGTATCCCTGGGCTGATAAATAGTTATTAATCCTTCCTTTGTATTTACCAAACCAGGCATGTTTTTTTTCTGATGATTCCGCATCTATGGCGTGCTCTCTTGCTTCTACCAGCCATGCTTTAATTTGCGTTTTTTGCCCATCACTTAAATTTGGTATTTCATCCAGGTATGCATTATAAGTTAAAGGTAATATCCTGTAGGTCATTTGATCTTTAACTTCATCAATCTGCTCATTGTTTAACTCGGTGCCCAATCTGGCTAAGTAAGTAGTGTGTAACTTATCAAGTTGCTTATCTACATTACTGTCAATCGCAGCTATTTGTGTATTGGCGGCAGCCTTATCATCCCCTTGTTTTGATTTTATATCTTTTACTAGTTGATTGCGGGTATCATGTATAGTGCTTAAATCGCGGTATTGATCTACTACTATCGCAACTACACGTTTAAATTTTGCAGAATCAGTAATGTTAAGCGCAGTAACTATCTTTTCTGATCTTTTGGTAATTACTTGTGTATAATTTGCCTGCTCATTGGCATCTGTGCTTTGAGCATAAGTAAAGGTAATAGTGCACAATGTTAATCCGGCTATTAAAAGGTACTTCTTCATTATTATATAGTATATCAAAAATGGCTTATATAAATTCTTACTTTTTTATTATTCAATCATCAATAAAATGATTGTTCTTAAAACACTAATTAATTATTCAACTAAACATCAAATACTTAATCCTGAAAAAAATAATATATATGGTTATTAACTGGTTTTATAATCTTGCAGACATGCAATGCATTTGGACTGTCTACAATAACAAATATCATGGAAACGTAATCGTTATTACTACCCATATTTATCAACTTATTGTATCATCTTATCATAAGGATAATTAGTGTATATAGCAGTATATTTACATTGTATTTTATCAGGAAACTTGATTGGATCAATTTTTTTTCAGTAAATTTAAAATCTCAACCCGGATAGCTAATTATTTCCAAGCCAATTATCTGATTATTTTTTTAGTAGATTTTAGTTCAAAATGAAACCACATTTTCTTAAAGTAGCTGTACAGCCACAAAACTCCTTCAGTATAAGGCATGATATTTTGCCTACCTTCAGGGGTATATGGCACTATCACCCGGAGCTTGAACTGCACTATGTTATCAAAGGGGAAGGTGTACGTTTTATTGGTGATAATATCAGCAACTTTTCTTCGGGAGAAATATTGCTGCTTGGAGAAAAACTACCGCATTGCTGGCGTTGTAAAGAAGAGTACTTCCAACCGGATTCCGGACTTAATGTAGAAGTGATCGTTATACATTTTTTACCCGATTGCCTCGGGCGCTATTTATTGAATTTACCAGAGGCTTATCTATTACCAAAACTTTTTGAAAAAGCTAAAAACGGCCTCATTATAAATGGCAAAGCCAAGGAAGAATTAAAGCAATTAATGCACCGTGCGGTAAATGCCAATAACCTGGACAGGATTATTGTACTGCTATCAATACTTAAAGTTTTGGCTGAAAATGAGGCCTTTGAACCGATAACATTATCGCATAACGAGTTTCATCAATCAAACGAGTTAGATACTATACGCCTTAATAAAGTTTGCTCGTATACGCTAACTAATTATAAGAAGGAAATAAGCCTTAATGAGATCGCGGCTATTGGCAACCTGAGTGTTACATCATTTTGCAGGTATTTTAAGTTGATGACTAAAAAGACATTCTCCGACTTTTTAACAGAAATAAGGATAAGCCATGCCTGCCGCTTTTTAATTGAAGATAAATTGCCTACAGAAGTAATTTGTTTTGAGTGTGGATTTAACAATATTTCTAACTTTTACCGGCACTTTAAAAAAGTAACCGGCATGACTCCATTGGAATATAAGAGAAGGTACCTGAAGGGGCAAATATCACAAGTTGTTGCACAGAGCGCTTAATTAACCTGCTTTAAACCTACTTTACGTTCAAACCTAAAGTTGACGGCTTTAAACCGTTTGAGCTAGCTTTAACTAAAACTTCCCCCTTAGTTTTTCGAGAACGTACTATCAGCAGGCACATGCCGTGGAACGCTTTGCGGTGATTCGCTTTAAATGGTTCCATACTTATTTGGGAACCGTTATCAACACCAGCTATATCGACAAGACCTTTTACTTTAAAAGTAACCAGGTTATCGGCATCGGGGACTATATTTCCATCTTTATCCAAAACTTTTACCGTAATAAATGCCAGGTCGTTGCCATCGGCATGTATAGATTTCCTATCCGTTACTAATTGGATTTCCGCGGGTGCACCAGCTGTGTGAACTTCTTGCGATAATACGATCTTTCCATTTTTGCGGGATACCGCTTTTAATGTACCCGGCTCAAATTTCACCTTCCATGCCACATGCAGGTCATCCCCTTGTTTCTTCTTTATTCCTAATGATTTGCCGTTTAAAAAAAGTTCCACTTCGTCGGCCTGACTGTAATATGCCCAAACATCAACCAGTTGCCCCGGTTTCCAGTTCCAGTGAGGCAACAGGTGCAGAACGGGCTTATTTGTCCACTCACTTTGGTACATATAATAAACATCCTTTGGAAAGCCGGCCAAATCAACAATACCAAAATATGAACTGCGGGCAGGCCATGGGTATGGTGTAGGTTCGCCCAGGTAATCGAAGCCTGTCCAGATAAAAAGGCCGGAAAGGAAATTGTATTTTTTAATTATCTTCCATGTTTCCTCATGTGTTGAACCCCAGTAAGCGGCTACATTATCATATGCGGTAACCGCAAATTGAGCATTACCTTGTGTAAATGGAATTTTTGAACTTTGTGGCCAATGACGGGTAGTATCGGTTGGCGTATCATAAAATCCCCGGGTTTCCAGCGCCGACATGGTTTCGGTAGCAATGAACTTTTGGTTGGGATAGTTCTTTAAAAAATCAGCATATACTTCCTGGTGATAGTTTAGCCCAACAAGATCCAAAGCTCCAGATTGATAGATAAAATTTTTATGCGGATCAGATTCGCTTAAAGCGGATGTAACCGGCCGGGTATTGTCAATGTTTTTTACAATTTTAACCAGTTCGCGGGTTATTGAGATACCGGTGCTGTCAAACTGTTCGCGGATCTCGTTACCTATACTCCAGATAAAAACACAGGGATGGTTACGATCGCGCAGGATTTGATCTGTCAGATCCTGTTTGTGCCATTGGGCCCAGTCTTCATGATAATCGTGTTTGTTTTTTTTCTTGGCCCACATATCAAAACTTTCATCCATAACCAAAAAGCCCATTTTATCGCATAGGTTTAAAAACTCAGGGGCCGGCGGATTATGTGAAGTGCGGATAGCGTTACACCCCATTTGTTTGAGGATTTGCAATTGCCTTTCAATTGCACGGGTATTAACCGCCGCACCTAATGCACCTAAATCGTGGTGCATGCAAACGCCTTTTATTTTCATGTGGACGCCGTTTAAGGAGAATCCATTTTCACTATCGAACTTAAATGAGCGAATACCTATGTCAACTTTATAGTCATCCAATAAATCATTCCCCTTAAATAATTGCAGAACAACTTTATATAAATAAGGATGATTTGTAGACCATAAAATGGGATTTTGGATAACTACATCCCTATTAGTAGCATCATCTGGATTATTAATTGATGAAATATTATCAGCCACAACCTTACCCATTTCATCATAGATAATGGCTTTTAAACTCAGGCTTTTATCGATAGATGATATGCTGGTGCTGATATTTACAATTGCGCTGGAATTACTTATTTGCGGCGTGGTTATAAAAGTACCCCATTGTTTAAAATGGATTTTGTTAATGGTAGTAAGCCATACATTGCGATAGATTCCCGAGCCACTATACCAGCGTGAGTTTGGCTGTTCAGAATTATCAACCCTAACGGCGATAACATTTGTTTGATTGCCAAATCTTAAATAGCCGGTAAGGTCATAATTGAAAGAGATATAGCCGTTAGGCCTTTTCCCAAGGTAATGCCCGTTGATCCAAACTTCGCTGTTACGATAAACGCCGTCAAAATTGATTATAATATTTTTGCTTTTTGAGGATAATGGTAAGTTGAATGTTTTACGATACCAGCCAATCCCGGTTGGCAAACCGCCTGCGCTTGGTGTGGATGGATTTTTGGGGCTGAAGCTACCTTCTATGCTCCAATCATGCGGAAGATCGAGAGTGCGCCATTTATTGTCGTTAAATGTATTGTTTTTAGCGAGGCTATCATCACCCAGCATAAACTTCCAACTACTATCGAAATTTTCGACTTTACGGGCCGATTGTGCCGATGAGCTTAACCAACCTGTTAAAATAACTATGACGAAAACAAAAAGCAGCTTCATATCAAACACTTAACAAACTTGTACAACATTTATATTAAGCAATTGCCCCAGTTTGCTAATTTTTGAAGCGATATGCCCCACGCCTACAGCGCAGTGATGGGCGGGGCCGTAGCTATTCCAATCGTTTACAAACTTCCGGGCACACAAGCTAAATTTATAGCGGCTATTGGTATTGCCTATTTCCAATATCGGGCCGGGTATTGATTCGCCTTCGGCTACCAGTAATATTAATTTACCGCCTGCCTGCTCCACCACCGATAATAAAGTTACCGGACCGTTTTTTACCGACATTTCAACAGATAAACCGCGGCCAACCTTACCATGAAATACTTTTAATGGACGTACCTTAGTTTTACCTTCGGCGATGGCGATATGGCCGGGCCCATCGTGCCCCATCAGTACTACATCAGCTGCAAAATCCATCGCATAATACTCTGTGAAAGATCCTCCGGCGCCAAAAGTGTCCATTATCTTCATGGCTTGCGCGTTCTTTATTTCATACTCGCCCGCAACTGGTATGCCTCGTGCTGTTAGCATAGAATTACCCAAAATGATAGAGCTAATGGTATCTTCGTTATCAAAATTGCCTTCGCCTTTATAATAGTAGGCTATCGAACCTAAATTGTATTTATTCACCAACATGTCCAGTGCTACAGATGTTCTTGCTGCTCGTTCCAGTTCTTCAATTGTGCAGTCTTCCTGTACGTCGAATAGATGGTCAAATTCGTTTATCCTGACAGCTATTTCCTCATGGTTCACCTCTTTTCTAAGGCTTGCCAGCTCATCAACTTCTATTAATTCGATGTGGCCACCGAAGGTGGCATATTGTTGGGTGAGATCGGTATAAATATCTAACATCCCACTGTAATAATGCCCCATACAACCCAAACGGTTATAAGCCATGGTATGTGCTACTTTAGCGGCTTGTACCCATTCAGTTACTTCGTCCCAACATTCCGGATCATCATTTAGCATCCCGGTTATCTGGTGAAATTTAATACCGGTACGGTTAAATACATTCGCAATTTCAGGAACCGGGCAAGCAGAGCAGTATGCCAGCCACTCACCAGTCATTTTGGTGCGATCCGTCATCCGGTTAAACTTTTCGTAATCAATGGATGCTTCGGGAGACAGATTCAGAATGATAACCGGCACTTTGGCCCGCTGTACCACCGGCAATACCGTTGAGGAAAGCGCATAGGTAGTAACATATAAAAATATCAGGTCTACATCTTCTTTTCTGAAGCGGCTTCCGGCATCAAAAGCTTTTTCGGCTGTATCTATCAATCCAAGATTTATAATTTCCGGGTGAATGGCAGATAGTTTATTATTTACTGTTGTCAGATACCCTTCCAACCGCTCCTTTAATCCGTCAAACTGCTGCCAGTAGGCATCAAGCCCAATACCGAATAATCCTATTTTCAATGTGTTTGGGTGCATGTTAACAGCGATTATTTTTTGATTTTTATCGGAGGTGCTATATAATTTAATGTGCTTTTGCCCATATCTTTTGATGTTGCTACCGCGATACCACGCTGCTGTGATTTGTTAACAGCGCAGTAAAAATGATAGACAACACCTTTCCAATATATTACCTCGGATTTATGCGCGAATTCATTATCAAATGGCTCGGATGCCTGTATGAGTTTTGCACCAGTCCAATCTGTCCAATGCACTAAATCGTATGAACAGGCGAAGCGGTTAAATACGCCACCCGGACCGGTCTTCCAGAATGCGCCGAAATAGAACATTACATAAACATCACCTATTTTTTGAATATCGGGATCGCCGGTTATACCTGGACCATGGTTTAATACAGGATCTTTACCATAGCGGGTCCAATGCAGCATATCATCAGAGGTTGCCATACCAATACGCTCGGCACCGCGTTTTCTATCTACACTATCGCCATTGGCATTGTAATACATCACAAAAGGATGGCCGGTAAGTTTCGACTTATCCCAAATAACGGTTTCTTTATATTGTGTATGATTATCCCACCAGGAAACGCTGGAATCATGCACTGATAATACAGGATGATTCAGGCGATCCCATTGATGTACTGTTGTAGGGTCCTGACTGGTGTAGGCCATACCTATGGAAAGCACGCCTTTTTCATACCCACGATCATGCCCACCGAAATACGACATCCAGTATTTGCCATCATATTTCTGTGGTTGATAGCTCCCCCCCCATTTGGTATCTATGAGCGCCATGTAGCCTGCTTTTTGGTTGTTATCCCAATGAGTAGTATCCGAAAATGACATGATACGGCCCATAGTATTCCAATGCAACAGATCCTTACTATTTGCCAACCAGGTTTCATAACCACGCCCATTAAAAATAATATAGGTCATGAACCATTTTCCATTCTTGCGGAATACAGTGGGGCAATCAGTTTTTTTGATATTGCTATCAGTTACCATCACCAAACCATATTTGTAGGGCGTTTTTACTTGATCATAAATTTGCTGCATCACCTTATCGGGTACTTTGTTTATGTCCGATTGCGCATGGGCTGTGTTTAAGCTAATTATACCGATTAGGGCAATTAATAAATAGTTAATTTTCATGTTGAATGATCTATTTTTCGTCTGCAATGAAATCATAGGTTCCGGAGCCAACTGCTATTAGCGCCTTATTATTTTTGTACCCTAAAAACTTGATAGTTTTAACGGCGCTAATGGGTTTTCCACTCTCCGTTAACGCTCCCTTTTCGCTGGCTGGCAGATAAACTGTAGCGGTAGTATTTGCTGGTATTTGAACCGTTAATTCAAATTTCCCATTAGTCTTTTTCCAATCTGTGGCGATGGTGCCATAAGGTGAATCATAAGATGCTTGTGCGCTGGTAACATCCCCAACCGGTTCCGGCCTGATCTCGATATTTTTCATAGCGATGTCGCCCGGCGTAGGACGAATTCCTGCCAATCCTCCATAAAACCATTCCATAATATGACCAAGCATCAGGTGATCGTTGGATACCTGTGGCAAAGCGCCCCATGATTCTGTTAGCGAAGTTGCGCCATGTGCTAATTGATAACCATAACCGGGAACATCTGATCGGCTGTTCATATCGAATATCACATCTGAACGACCTGCATCATCCAAAACTTTTAACAGATAGCGAAAGCCAATATCGCCAGCGGTTAAAGCATTTCCGTGTTCATGTAATTCTTTTACAATATTATTGATAACGGCTTGCTTGTCCTTTTGCTCCACCAAACCCATATAAACGGATATGGCATTGGCGGCTTGACTGCCTGTACCATACTCCTGAGTTTTTGAATCGAAGAAGGTTTTATTATAAGCTTGTTTAACCGTGGCTGCCAATTTTTTATAGGCGATTGCATCCTGTTTTTTGCCTAAGATGTTGGCAATATTGGATACGATATTCAAATCATAATAGTAAAAAGCCGTAGCCGTAATCCCTTTTGGTGTTTGCTGCGAATAGCCTGGCGCTTTAGGGCCCTGATCGTACCAATCACCCAAACCTTCGGTCAGGATATGCCCTTTGGCTTGCTTGCCCAGATAATTCAGATAGCGTTTCATCATATCATAATTTTGCGCCAGCACTGGGTTGTCGCCATACCATTCATGCACATACCAGGGCAGGATAATGGCATTACTTCCCCATTCAGGAGAATCGCGGAAAGGATCGCCGAACTTGGTATATTCGGGTGCTATCTCCGGTATTAAACCTTCGGGTGTTTGCGCGAGGCGCATATCATTGATGCACTTTAAGGAAAGGCGATGGATGTCGAAATTATAATGCAGGGAATTACCCACCAGGTGAACTTCTTCCAGCCAGCCCAACTTTTCACGATGCGGGCAATCGGTAAATACACTGGCTAAATTACTCTTCATAGCCCAATCTATCAGCGTAAAAGTTTTGTTGAATAATTCATTTGAACAACTGAAAGCCCCTACCGTAGATGCCGAATTACGGGTATGCAGCCATTTTATATCTAACATTACCGGTAAAGAATTAGCATTAGGCTCTCCCTGCGGCACTGCTCCGTTTACCTGTAGATAGCGAAAGCCATAGTAAGTAAACTGCGGATGCCATGTTTCAGGGCCATTACCCTTTAAAATATAATCGTAATAATGCGGCTTGCCTGATCCGGTTTGATTGGTGGTACCATCTTCATGAATAAGCTCTGCCGGGGTTATCCTAACCGTATCGCCCTTTTTACCTTGTACTGTAATTTGCGGAATACCCGATGCGTTCTGACCTAGATCATACACCCACACGCCCGCACTTAGTTGCTTTTTACTGATTGGCGTAAACTGCTGCATTACCCGCAACGGGTCGGCGGCTTGCGCATTCAATTGCGGTGGGCCTTTTACAATTACTGCATTTTGCCATTTTGAATCATCAAAATTCACAGTATTCCAACCCAATTGCTCCAGGTTAGCATTGTAGTCTTCGCCGCCATATATACTTGTAAAAGTTATTGGGCCGGGGGCTGCTTTCCAGCTTTCATCACTTACAAAGTTGCCCACTGTGCCGTCCTTATATTCTAACACCAAACGGCATATCATTTTCGGATAGCCATAAGCACCCGTCATCTTTCTGTAACGACGGTCGCGGGGGATGAAATAGAAGCCGTTGCCCAACATTACGCCCAGCGTGTTATTACCCTGAACTAATTTTTCTGTCAGATCGAAAGGAATATACAAAGCTTGTTTATCGTATTGTGTCCATCCCGGGTCGAGGAAGTGATCACCAACCTTAGTCCCATTCAGGCTCATATCAAAATGACCTAAACCGGAGATGTACATGGTCGCTTTTTTAAGCGGTTTGCTGATGGTGAAAGTTTTGCGCAATAAAGGCAGTACATCATTATTCGGCGGCAAACCTTTAGGCCCTTTACCTGCGGGGAACGGCACTATGCGCATGGAGTCCGGCATTTTAGCATAGGCTATCCATTTCGCGCCTTGCCAATCGGCTGGGGTCAATAAGCCCATTTGCCATTTGGTGATGGCGCTCCATTCCGAATGATTGTGGTTATCCGAAACCATGATCTTCCAGTAATAAGTTTTAGCAGCAACTAAGGGTTTGCCTTTATAGGTGATTTGTATGGAGGCAGATGACAGGATTCGCTTTGAATCCCACATATTGCCTATGTTATAGATTAAGGCTTCCTTATTATCAGCAACCAAAACATGGTAAGCTATTTGTGTGGTGTTTCTTTTATCAGATTGTAGTTCCCAACTTAGTTTTGGTGAGGAGGACTCTATTCCTTTAGGATCAGACTTGTACTCGCACATCAAATTGGCCACTTTTAAACCTTGTGCAAATACCTGTATCGGCAGCATTAAAAAAAGTATGTAGAATCTTTTGATCATCATTTTTATCATTGTCGGCATTACTGCATCTCTAGTCCCGATATAATTAGTCCTTTTGCATCAATTGCGGTTAATATTACCTTATAATTTCCTGCGTTGATACTACCGCCGGTTGTTGCACTTACCGTACCGGCTTTACCTTTTGTTAGCGGTTTAAAGTTTAATACTTCGCTTTTCATGATGGTACCGTCGGCAGCTAGTAATTGCATGTTAACCTTAAAAGTTTGCGGGCTATTGTTATAATATTTGAAACTCAGGTTATAGCTATCTGCTACACCGGGTGTAATTATCATCGTAACTTTTGAACCGGCTGATGCTGTGAAGCGTAACACTTTTTTCTTATTTAGGGTATCCTGAATTATTCCATCACCTTGAATTGAAGCGTTTGCAACATCGTATTTAACACTCCTTTTTAAGTCGACGGCAGGTTGAAGTGTGGTAACAGGTAAAACTGCTACGGTATATTTTCCATCTTTGCCTAACGGGATGATAGCGTTGGCTACGTATCGTTTCTTATAAAGCGCAAAATCACTACCACCGTTTTCATCTGTTTGCAGGGATAAACCGGTGGGTTGATAATCTTTCAACCAGTATGGCCTATCTTCAGCCTTAACATTCATAGCGATATAAACATCGGCGGCATTGGTAATTGAAAAGCTTGCCGGGTGAGATGCATCGTTTGCTGTGGTTTTGATCCAGTCGGCACCATATAAGGCAGGCGGCAATTGACTAAAGCGAATATTCCCGTCTGTATAAACTTGCTGACCAATATCCATCCATGATTGTACTGACCATTTGTTTGGTTTATCGACCTTAAGGTTCCTGATAATCCCACCAGAGGATGCCGCAGGGATTGTTTTTGGGTTTAACGTACTTATCGTGATAGCTGAAATAATAGCTTCGCCAGCGGCAGTATGCGGGAAGGATATTTGTAACTGTCCGTCTGAAACATGAACAGTGAACGTTTTTTTCAGTGCGTTATCACAACCAGCCTCTTTCCAAATATCCAGGTCTTTTAGTACTGTTTTATTGTTTACGGCAATGTCGAACAACCGCCAGCCGGTACAATCCATCCCACCGCCGATACCATACCATGGTTCGGTAAAATAGAGTTCTACCCGATAATCACCGTCCTGTACAGGGAATTGATATTTGAGCTTGTTCATCCCAAACCGATACGATTGGAACAGCTGCTCATCGTTGGTAGAATGGATCACATCAAAAGTCCGTTGCTGGCTTCCGAAAAACGCGGGCATCCCTGCATAATCATCAGTCCATGAAACGGAACCCCATGTTTTTTTACTGCTTTTGTGTACATCAGCCAGCCATAAGTTGCCTTGCTTATCGGTATAATTGGGGCCGCCGCAATTTATACGATACAGGTATTTGTAACCTTTAGCAGGCTTCAGTATATCTGAATTTCCGGATGATAATTGCTTTAAATTTGGTGAAGCTGGCAGATGATTTAAAACGATATAATCCTTTGCTACGGGCTTCCCATTCACATAACCAATGGCGTATAGCACATTGTATTTGATGTCGACATTATCCCATTGGAAATGCGTGCCTATACCTTGCCTCGTCCTTTTGCCGAGTGGAATTGTGCCTGCATCGTTAAATAATTCAACTTCATCGCAGTTGGAGTAAACCGTAATACTATCCTTTTTACCCGGTTTAAGCCACCTGTTTGGCCAGGTATGCGATACGATATAAACCATAGGCTCTTTTACCTTATCGGCATAATTGGCGCGGTACATGTAGAAAGCATCAAGCGGCTGGCCCCAGATGGTGAATAAACCTTTGTAATTAACCGGACCAACACGATCAAGTTCCCGATAGCCTTCGCCGCTTTGTACCCTGCCAGGGTTTTCATGCGAGTACAGCAGCCACATAAATTGCCCCGCCACTTTATCTTTTACAGATTCGGCCAGTTGGACTTTCTTTTCCAATAACTGGGTCATGCGATCTTCGCTTAGAATAGAGGTTTGCGCGAATGGCCCGTTTGTATGTAAGTCAATGCTACGCCATGCGCCGTACTCGCCCACTAAAATGTCTTTTTGCAGATCCGAAGCATAGTCAAAGACATTCCCACCGTAGGTACCTGACCAGTTTTGCGGAACATCCCAATCTGTACCCCTGCCGCCGTTGCAGGTTGTTATTTTCCGTTGGGATGATGCGGTTGGATCAAGACTGCGGATGATGTCGGAACATTCCTTGGCAAAATCCTCGGGCAAACGGCTCTCGTTTTGGAGCCCCCATAGGATTACTGACGGACTGTTGCGGCGTTCGATTATCCAATCCCTTAACAGGGCTTTAAAGTTTTTTCTGAATTCGGGCGTATCGTACCAAATGTGCGCGGTGTACTGCGGCCACCAAAGTATGCCCAGTTTGTCCCAATATTTTTGATATTCAAGGTTATGCGGCTGGTGCGCATCGCGGAACGCGTTAAAACCCGCTGATCTTAATTGCATTACCCTCGCTCTTATCTCCTGGTTGCTGAAAGCGTGGCTGTTGCCCATTAAATGCTCATATTCAGCTATGCCGTTGATAAATACGGGTTTGCCGTTTAAATAGAAGCGATTATCGCCATTGTTGCGACCAATGGGCCAGCTGATCCAACGGATGCCATAAGGGATAGATGTTTGATCAACCACATGGCCGTTGATTGTTACCTGTGCTTTAACGGTATATAAATATGGATTAGCAAGCGACCATAAATGTACCTGCTTAACTTGTGGCATTGTTTGCTTCGCGGTAGCGGTTGCATTTGCATCAAGGTTAATTACTGATTTTGTTTTGGCAACTACATTTCCACCTGCATCAATTAGTTGGTTGATAACGGTTACTTCGCATGATTTGCCGTTATAGTTTTTAACTGTTGTTTCGAGGTTTAGTGTGGCTGATTTTTCGGAAATGGTGGTATCATTCCACACATGAATACCGAAGGGCTCTATCCGTACCGGGTTGGTTATAATGAGATGAACCGGTCTGAATATCCCCATCGGCTGTGATCCTTCGGAGAAACCCGGATCATCAGAATCGGCACCGCTCACCCAAGGGAGATCCCTAATAAAAGCAGGATGATCTGCACGGACACAAAGCAGGTTGGAGCCTTGTTTGATGGCATTGGTAACATCAAGTGTAAAAGTAGTACGGCCACCGGCATGGTAACCTACCTGTTTACCGTTAAACCAAACTGTGGCATAAGACCCAACTCCCTCGAACCATAAAAAATAACGTTTACCCGGTTGCTGTTTAGTAATTACAAAGGTTTTGCGGTACCAGGCGTAACCATGCAAATTGCCATTTTTTAAACGGCGGTAACCTCCGTAAGTATCCCAATTATGCGGTACATCAACGGTTAGCCAGCCTTTATCAGCGAAACCTGCTTTTTCAAAACCCTTATAAGCGTTTATGTTATGTTCATCGGCTATGGTGCGCCAGTTGCTGTTGAGCAATATTTCCTGACGGGTAGTTTGCTGCGCGATGGCGGAACGGTTGGCAAAAACTATCAGCAATATAAAAATAACGAAAAACGGCCGAATTATCAACCGGAAAATCAAATCTTTATATGTTTTAGATTTTGCCATTTATATTTTTTTCAAATCACCATTAAACCGATATGACCTGCCTTTTTGTGTATTGATGATGATTGTTTTTCCCTGATAAAGGAGTTTACAAACCCCTCCTGCTTTTGACAGTACTTTAACATTTTGCAACACTCCATTCTCCCATTTAAAATCCAACACAAAACCACCACGGGCGCAAATGCCTTTTACATCTCCGTTAGGTAAAGCTGTAGGCAGCGCTGGCAGTAATTCAATCTCTTTTCCCTGACTTTGCAGCAGCATTTCGGCAAGTCCGGCGGCTCCGCCAAAGTTGCCATCTATCTGAAATGGTGGGTGGGCATCAAATAAGTTGTGATATACGCCACCCTTTTCTTTTCCTGAGCTTACATCAGCGGGTGAAAGCAGCATATCGAATAAACGCATGGCGTGGTCGCCCTCTTTTAAGCGGGCGTATAAGTTTACTTTCCAGGCGATGCTCCATCCTGTTCCTTCATCGCCACGGTATTTGAGGGATTGTTCGGCAGCTTTCATCAAATCGGGCCTATCCCAAGTGATGTCCGTACCGGGATAAACGCCCCACATGTGCGATACATGGCGATGGGTATCGGCGGTATCGTCTTTATCTTCCATCCACTCTTGTAACTGTCCGTATTTACCAATTTTATTAGGTGCGATTTGACCGTACATGGATTTCAGCGTATCAATAAACTTGTTATGAATGCCCAAAACACCGGCAGCCGCGATCGTATTTTTAAATAGATCACGAATGATCTGATGATCCATAGTTGGCCCGGCGACTAAACCACCATGCTCCGGTGAGTTTGACGGTGTGCTGATGAGGTAGCCTGTTTTGGGATCTTTAGTTAAAAAATGGACGAAAAACTCAGCAGCTCCTTTCATATCCGGATAAGCACGGTCTTTTAGGAACGATTGATCTTTGGTAAACAAATAATGCTCCCACAACTGGTGACAAAGCCATGCGCCGCCACTTACCCAAATACCATGCGTAGATGAATTTACCGGGGCAGTGCCACGCCACAGATCGGTGTTGTGGTGCAATACCCATCCAGGTGCGTCATAATGTACCTTGGCGGTGATTCTGCCGGTTCGCGCCAGATCATCAACCGTGCTAAAAAATGGGGCGCTGCATGCTGACAGGTTTAATTCTTCGGCAGGCCAATAATTCATTTCTAAATTGATATTGGTAGTGAATTTGCTACCCCAAGGTGGTGTAAGTAAATCATTCCATAAACCCTGTAAATTCGCGGGCTGACTATTGCCCGGGCGCGATGAGGAAATCAGCAAATAGCGACCATATTGCACATATAAGGTTATTAAAGCCGGATCGGCAGTATTGCTGAATTTTAAGATACGTTCGTCGGTAGGTAGGGCATCATTTGAAGTCACTCCTAAATTGAGGGAGAACTTATTAAAATAAGACTGATAATCTTTAATATGGGCGGCTTTGATAGTCGCATAACTCTTGCCTGAAAGTTTATTGATGATGTTTTTACATATAGCATCGGGATTACCGGAAACATCTTTATAAGTTTTAAAGCTTGTTGCAGCGCTTAGGTATAATGTGGCTTCGTTAGCACTGCTGATGGTTATGCCATTTGGATTTACCGATACTTTACCGCTGGTAGCATCTACGTGCAAATAACTAACGCCCCGTAATACGCCATCACTTACTTTAAGTGATAATGCCAGCGTATGGGCATCGACCTTATAAATATTGAAAGACCTGTGTAAGGTGTTAAGTAATGCTTTAAAGGTTATGCTGCCGGGCTTGCTGGCAGTTAGGTGTACGGCTATAACCTGATCAGGAGCGCTTGAAAAGTATTCGCGGGTATAGGTTGTACCGTTTGATTGGTAGCTAACATGGGCGATAGCTTTTGTCAGATCAAGATCGCGGGTATAGTTTGACACCTCCAGTTTAGGGAATTGTAGATAAAGATCAGCAAAGGGTTGGTATTCGGCATTATATGCAGGATGAGCCGGTGGTGAATCGTTTTGGATGGCATATTTCCAATTTGATTTTAGCGGGATAAAGTTTGCCGGTGCATCTTTTTGATAAACGCCCAGTTTTTCTTTTACCGTAGTTAAACCGCCTTTATCATAAAAATTAAGTACTTGAATGGCTATGGTATTTTTGCCGGGATGAAGCAAACCTGCCGGGATGATGTAACTACGATTTGAAGTATTACCGGAAGAACCAACCAAATGCCCATTCACATAGGTAAAATCCATATCACGAACCCTACCAATATTCAAGACCATCGCTTTACCAACCATACCGGCTGGCAAATCGAAGTTATTCCGAAGCCAAACAGCGCCATCTAAGCCCTCAAAACCTGGAAGGATTTCCCAGCCATTTGCTTGTGGTTGCGGAATGGTTTTCCATTTGCTATCGTCCAAATCAACTACAGAATAGGAAATATCCGAGCGCATTTTTTTCACCCATGCTACTGAATCGACATCATAGGTAAACTCATGGCTTTTCATCCCCATAAAATGTTCCTGGGCAATTGATTCGGCTTCGGCTTGTTTGCCTTCGGCGATCAGACGGCGGATGATAGGTAGATATTTTGCTGCGCCTTTGCGGGCATAATTTCTGGGGCCGCCAGTCCATAAGGTTTGTTCATTAAACTGGATGTGATCCTCATCTGCACCGCCAAATATCATGGCACCTAAGCGGCCGTTACCAATCGGCAGGGCATCAGTCCATTTTTGGGCGGGTTGTTTATACCAAAGTCTTAAATTGCTTTGTGAGAAACCATGCTCAGGACTAATAATTACGAACAGCAGAACTGTTACAGTAAATATTATCCGGCTTGTAAATATGTTGGTTTTCCTGTTCATTTAAATTAGTTAAACAACCATCTTAAATCTTTGATGTTACCTTCATTACTTAAGCCTGCATCATAAACCGGGATGGTGGCCGAATCATCCACAAAACCCAATACTAAACATGCGCCTTTACCTAAACTTAAGGTATTATTGCCAGCTTTAAAAGTGTAGGTATGCACATTCACCGGAGATAAACCATCGATTTGTATGGCGTTGGAGATTTTAATATCAGCCTGACCATAATCATTTGCAGTCGCATCTGTTTCCAGCTGAGGCTCCTGTAAATACTTGCTTTCTTTACTTAAAAAGTAGCCAACCAAAACTTTAACAGGTTTTGTGTTGGTGAAATTGATGGTAGTACCATCGGTAACCTGGGTAGCTCTATTTAATTTGATACCCTGTAAGCCAGCCAATTCAGGGGCGATGTTTTTAATCTGGGCAGTAGTATCCGCAAACACCTGGCTACCTGTTGCTACTTTGTAAGAATCAGCACTGGTTAAAGTTACCAGGGCATCAACCAATTGTATTTTTTGTTGCTTTTTGGCGATGGATTTCGGCATTTTAAGCGAATCGATATTTCGCTTAAAATTGTTTAACTCCTTTTGGTATAGTGGCAACAGCTCAACCCAGGTTTTATTTTTACCATCATTACCTCCTACCGGGATTTTGCGCTGTTTGGTTTGCATGCTATTTGCATACAAGTAGGTATTTTTGGTAAGATCAACTAGTTCCTGGTAATAATTCAGACTGATCTGCAATTCAGGCAAGGCCTTATCTAAATCACTAACATCATCAGAGTATTTATAGCGCAATACCCATAATGCGGCCTTTACCTTATGCGCATAAGAATTAGCCATTGCATTATAACAGTACATATCGTTTTTGAGGCGATTAAATTCTGCCCTATCGGTAGTTATACCTTTATCGGCTGCATTAATAGCTTTTACCGCGTTGTTACCTTCTTCAATAATATCATTAATTACCTTAACGGGTGTTTCGCCAACATGCGCCTGGTGCTTCCATTCTTTGGCGGCATACTCACTTAGCATTTCCCCTTTAGGGCCTTCAGAATTATATAGTAACGAGAATAAACCATATTTTTCAGGATCAACTAGTTCATTCATAGTCATGCCTAATGTCATGGTTTGGCGGTTACCATCGGTTATACCAAACCTTCTTAATATCTTGGGTGAAATCTCGCCTGATTGTTCGTAGGCATCTAAAATATCTTTACCATGCTCAAAATCGCAGCCGTATTTTGAGGATAGTTGCTGCGACCAGTATTTTACTTCATCCCCTCTATCACGATGGCAATTCCACGCATAGCGCGACCATTCCTTGTACCAGATCCAATCCCTGTCCATTTCCAGTTCACGGGTCAAGGTATTGTCGGCGGTATATGGCCAATCCCAGTAAGATGCCTGCGGGTATATATGGATGCCATTTGACTTATCAGTACTATGCATCGCCTGAACGCATTTTTGTATAAAATCATCGGATCCATACCTGAACGGCTCAAGGTTAGCCAAAATATGCACATTTTCAATTTCAACGGGGCCAAGTTTACTCAACGTTTGGTGCAGTTCGGCCCAGAGACCATGCGGTGTATAAGTAGTTAAAGCTTCGCCATTGTATTTGATCATCGTATACAAGTTGCTGTATAGTGGTCTGGCATATTTCATATCTGATGGTGCATCGGTATCATGGGCACGCAATACAATTGGCGGCTCATCTGTACGACCTAACGCATGCAGTCCATCTTTCACGCCGGGAATTATTGTTTTAGTGAACCAATCAATATCATCCTGTCCTACGCCTTCCATTGCCTCGCCCAAAGTTACCAGCAAACCCACGTTAGGATATTTTTGTACGAACGCGGCAATAGATTTACGGGTATAATCAGCTATGATAGGTACGATATGGCGGTTGCGGTCTTGCGTTTTGAGGTGATTATGTTCGGCAAAAGGTTTGGAAACGATGATGTTGTAAAAGCCCTGTATTACCCAGATGCCCCGTTTGTCAGCTTCACGGGTAAGGAAATTGTATATATCTACGTTCTTTTCATAGGTAGCTTCATCTACCTCCAGGGCATAAGGATAATCCTTTACCTTAACAAGTGAAGCGAAAGGGTGACCACTCCACAAGTAAAGCGAGTTCATGCGGTTTTGCGCCAATGAATCCAGATATTTAATCCAAAGCGCCTTATCGTAAAACCATGGGAAATTTTGTGGAGTATAAGGGTATTCATACGTACCACGACCGGGTAATAACTCTGGTTTTTGAATCCCTATGCAGGCACCGCGCAGCACCATTTCAGGTTGATCTGTTTTATTGATACTTATGGGGAGCGAATGATTTGATTTTAATTCGTCGGCCAGTTCAAGGCAGCCATATAACGCACCGGAGTTATCCGCCCCGGCAATCACTATATTACCTGATGTGCCATTTATGGCAAAGCCTTCTTTACCGGGTTTTTGATTTAGGTGGATATGCCATTTAGTATAGTATTTTTTGATTAGGGGATCATTTAACAACCCGACAATTATGGTGCTGCCGTTATTTTGAAGATTGGATTTTTCCGATACAGCGTAACCTTGCCCCCTTAATTGCTGCTCTAATTTTTGTACACCGTACTTAACACGTACATGGGCTGAACCCGAAAATACGACGGTAACGCTTTTTGTTGATTTTACACCAGTTGCATTACAAATAAGGGTGCTAAACAAACAGGTACAAAAAACAATATTAAATATAATCTTCATAGACTAACAGATACAAACACAATGAAAAGATTTGCAAATATTCGGCAACAAAACATTGCAGGAAATTGGTATTAAAATAAACTTAGGTTAAAATACTTTACGGTTATATAAACAGCCAAATCTATTAGTACAGAGGCATTAAATACTGCTGATTTTTTTCAAGCTATTGTACTATGTTATCATCAAAGAATGACTTAAATTTAAAACCTGTACAATTCGAGAATGTTTCATTACTGGAACAACAGGGGTTTTAATTCGAGATTTTTTGCGGTTAAATGGTTTAAATTATGCTAAAAAATGGGCAAAAACGAGTCTTTTTCGCCATTTTCAAGGTCTATTTTGGCGTTTTTTAAATCGAAAAACGACTAAAACAAGCTTATTTGGGTCATTTTTATAACCTAAAAACGGCGTTTTCGGGTACTTTTCGGGCATTTTTGAGGCTAAAAGTGTACCAACTGTACCACTTGTTCCATATGTGCCGTGGTACAATACGGTTATGAATTTAACTTAACGGTTACCTTTTTCAGTTCAGTTCCGTGGTAGATAACTTTGCCATCAGCATATACAAAAAAGCCTGCGCCGTGGTGATATTTCGATCCCTTTTCATCCCACAGTATGGTTAGAATGTGACCGTGGTAAGCCACATTATCCAGGCAGAACCATGTCCATTGGCCTTTTGGTATGAGTGGGGCAATTTCGAGTATATTATCGGCTCTTGGCCTTAATCCAACCAGATCGCTGATAACCAGATCGCAGAAGCCGGAGTGGTTATAATAGCTGCTTCTTGGGTTATCACCCTTTAACCAATAGCCTGTTTTTTCATCCTGATACTCACCCAGATAAGGTACGCCCCGCTTAATATGCGACATGGCATATTTATGAAACTCATCATAAAAAACCTTCGCCGACATGTCATCGTGATTGGTGTAATTGTCGATCAGGTTAGCCAGTGCCTTTAAGGTTTGGGTGGTGGCAAATGGCCATATCGCTCCATCCCATTCGCTGCCATGCCCGCTGCCATGTGTACGGAACAGCGGATGACGCCTTTCGGCAGTAGTTATACCCCATGGCGCGTTAAATCCTTTAACATCAGGCAGCTGCTCCCATTGGTCAGCATATTTCGCCTTATCATCTGGCAGGTTAAAGTACCATGGGATAAATCCTAACTCCTCCCGGGCATCGGCAAAATGGCCATCTGGCTTTCTCACCTCGAAAAATTTGGCGCTATCATCCCATAAACTATCCTGTACCAGTTGTTTAAGTTGTGCTGCCTTTTGTTGGTAGATGGTTTTAAGCGTATCATTACCAGTTATGGCTGCCATTTTAGCTAAAGCATTGGCATTGCCAAACATATAGCTGTTGATAGTTGGGCGTATATTTTTCACATGCCTGCCGCCACTGATGGATTCTTCCATGGCATCCCGCACGTCATATTGCCAAAATAGCTTGCCTGATAACTGATGCTCGCTTTCCCATTGGCGGTAATCGTGATCCAAAGCCGGAAGGGTTTGCTTGATGAAGGTTTTATCCAGGTTAGTTAGGTAGAAATTATAAACCGCGTCATCTAACCAACTACTAAAGGCATGCAGATGTGGCTTAGCTTGCTTAGGATCATCGTATAACCAAAAGTTGATATAATCCCTGATGTATTCCTGATCGCGCAGCCAGCGGCCTTCATATATTTGGTGGCCTAGCGCACTGCTAACGGTATTGTATTCACCGGCCCAATTTACGTTGGTGATAAATTCTGTAAACACAAAACCATCCGGGGTTTTTACAAGGTGTTTGCGGAACGTCCACCAGCGGTAATAGTAGATTTTCTCGATTGCTGAATCAGGGCATTCGAAAAGCGGCACGTTATCTGCCAACCATGTGAAAGCATGATCATTGGTGACATAGTTTTTTACAGTTTCTGTATCGATGGAATTAAAATAACTCACATAGTTTTTTAGTTTGTCGGTAGTGAGTATACGCTTTTGCTGAGCGCCGCAGAAAAGGCTTGCGCTTAGTATTATTAGTATTGTGAAAGAAATTGACTTCAGCTTCATTTTAGATATACATTAATTGACATCCCGAAAATTATAATTGGCCTAATAATTAATGTAAATTTATAGGTATTTATCATTAATAAACAAGCATACAGGCCATACATGCTAAAATTGTATATCAGCTAGAAAAAATCCTATACTAAACGACTTTTTGTAGTTCGCATATTTGAAATGATAATTTTAACCTAATTATCTGGTAAATTGTATAAACTGTAACTGGTATTGATAACCAATGTGCCGGTTAACCATCACCAAATTATAATTAAAAAAAAATGAAGAGGAACATCATTGCTTTGATTGCCTTAATGGGCACTGCCTGTACCTGTCAAACCGCTTTGGCGCAATATCCGCGTGTGCCACCGGCTATGCAGGCAAAATCAGATTCTATTTACAATATTGAGAAACTACGCTCTGATAAGGCGTTTGAAAAAGCCATGCCGGCTATAGAAAGAGACGAAAAGAATGGCAAGCCATATGTCCCATGGGCGGCAAAACCATCAGATTTACCACAAGCCAAAATACCTGCATTCCCGGGTGCTGAAGGTGGCGGTATGTACTCATTCGGTGGTCGCGGCGGTAGGGTGATCGAGGTTACTAACCTGAACGATTATGGACCGGGCTCTCTTCGTGATGCCTGCGAACAAGGGGGTGCTCGAATAGTGGTGTTTAATGTTGCTGGTATTATTCATTTGAGCCAACCGATTAGTATTAGAGCACCATACATAAGTATTGAAGGCCAAAGCGCACCCGGCGATGGTATTTGCATTGCCGGTGAATCCGTTTGGGTAGATACCCATGATGTGGTGGTAAGGTTTGTACGTTTTCGAAGAGGTGCTACTGATGTGACCCGCAGGGATGACGCTTTCGGCGGCAACCCGGTAGGTAATATTATGGTTGACCACGTTTCGGGAAGCTGGGGTTTAGATGAAGTAATGTCGATGTACAGGCACGTGTATAATCGCCAGGGTAAAAAAGGCGATAAATTGCCAACTGTAAACATTACCATGCAAAATTGCATGTTTGCTGAGGGATTGGATACTTACAACCATGCATTCGGCAGTACGCTGGGCGGCTTAAACAGCACTTTCATGCGCGACCTTTGGGCCAATAATATCAGCCGTAACCCTTCTGTTGGCATGTACGGCGATTTTGGTTTTGTAGACAACGTAATATTTAACTGGTGGGACAGAAGCGCCGATGGTGGTGATAACAATTCACTATTTAACTTCTTTAACAACTATTACAAACCGGGGCCGATAACAGATATTAAGAAACCTGTTGGGCACAGGATATTAAAACCAGAATCGGGCAGATCGCCGGAAAGCAGGGGTTTATTTGGCCGTGTTTACGCCAATGGTAATATTATGGAAGGTGATGATAAAGTAACCAAGGATAACTGGGATGGCGGTATACAAATTGGAGAAATGCCAGATGCCGGGAAATATACCGACAGTATCCGCGTTAATAAGCCTTTCCCGATAGCGCCTATAACAGTTATTTCTGCAAAACAAGCGTATGATTATGTTTTGGATAATGTAGGTTGTTTTTTACCGAAAAGGGATGCTGTTGATACACGCATTATTAAAGAAGTGAGAACCGGTAAAATAGTTTATGTAGAAGGTACTGATAATAATAACGGCAGCAAATGGGTCAAACACCGCCTGCCTGATTCATCTTACAAAAAAGGAATTATAACTGATATTTCGCAAGTAGGTGGATATCCTGAATACAAAGGCACGCCTTACAAGGATTCGGATCACGACGGTATGCCGGATGCATATGAAATTAAGCATGGCCTTAACCCGCATGATGCCAGCGACGCTGCATTACCTGCTAAAAATGGTGGTGGCTATACCAATATTGAGGTTTATTTAAATAGCCTGGTACCATTAAATACTGTAATACCGGTAGGCTATAAAAACTAAATACCCCTTATCCTAATCAAAAAATAAACCCCTGGCTTGCTAATGTAAACCAGGGGGGTTATTTTTTGATTATCGATTTTATAGGGGTATAAGCTTAACTAGTTATTGTATCTCTATAGCGCCTTCAAAGTTTTTCTTGGTTACCTGCGGAGAGAATGAGGCCATGAATTCTTCGGCTTTCTTTACCATATTTTCCGAGCCAATAAAAATTGGGGAGCGTTGATGCAGTTCTTTTACTTCCAGCTCCAATGTTCTTTTATAACCGTCGGATGCGCGGCCACCGGCCTGCTCAATAATAAACGCCATCGGGTTGCACTCGTAAATCAAACGCAGCTTCCCTTTGATAGAACTAGCTGTACAAGGGTAAATAAATATGCCCCCTTTTATCATGTTACGATGCAAATCAGCAACCATTGAACCGGTATAACGCGAGGTATATGGCCTGTTGGTAGCTTTGTCTTCCACCTGGCAGTATTTGATATATTTTTTTACCCCATCAGGAAAATGGGTATAATAGCCCTCGTTAATAGAATAAATAACGCCATCCTTTGGTATCGACATATCCGGGTGCGATAAGCAAAATTCACCGATAGATGGATCGAGCGTAAAGCCGTTAACTCCTTTGCCTGTAGTATAAACTAACATGGTTGATGAGCCATAAATAATATAACCAGCAGCAACCTGTTGAGTTCCTTTTTGTAAAACATCAACTTCCGTAGCTTTTCCATTGACTGATTTACGCCTATAAATTGAAAATATGGTACCAACACCAACATTCACATCAATATTTGATGAACCATCCAATGGGTCAATAGCCACTATATACTTCGCGTCTTTTGAAATTTCCGAATCAATATAAACGTATTCATCGTTCTCTTCAGATACTACTATACAACATTCGCCACCACTTTTCAGCGCTGCTATAAATTGTTCATTAGCATATATGTCTAGTTTCTTTTGTCCCTCACCCTGCACATTAGTAGTTCCGGCTTCGCCTAAAATATCAACCAGGCCTGCCTTATTAATTTCACGGTTAACAATTTTCGCGGCGATTGCCAGGTCGCGCAGCAACCTTGATAATTCACCTTTGGCATAAGGAAAATCGGATTGTCGTTCAATTATAAATTGCCCTAGAGTTCTTACTACTGTCATCTTTTCGGTTATTTGGTTAAAATCAGGAAACTTAACTGGTTTATTGTTGGGTTATGATTGATATTATTTATAATATCTTAACCTAAATACAAATGTATTGCCGAAGTAACGTAACAACAAGCTTTAGGCCACCTATATTTACTTTAACGTTATCGTAAACAGCCACCTTTACAGCTGATTACAGCAAAACAAACCCCGATCTCCTATATACGATATTGCTATTTAATGCTTGTCGTAACCTCTACATTTATACTCAAGAAAAACATTTGGCGAATTAGCCCGGCAACAGAAATGGCAATATCATACAATTACTTGAACAAATTATACAACATGTAAATAGCGTGCTTTAATACATTTGTTTTATTAAATCTAAGCCGTAACTAAAATGTTACCGGTTTACATTTTTGCAAATAACAAACGAATGCTGTACAAGGGGATAAAACACGGATCGAGTATTTCAGCAAACATTTTATTATTGCGAAGGTGTTTTTGCGGGATACATGAGGAACCTAAATTTCTAAAATAAAATATGATAATTATATCAGATATTATTATCGCGATAAGTGGTAAAATGAAATATTTATATCAATAATTTTAGAATATATGCTTTTAATAATTTTAACTAACCAATACATCGAATACACAGACAGATAATATATGATTATAACTAATACCCCACCTCTTTCTGTTTATTTCCCTGGCAAACTGGTTTTCGCTAATGGCTCATTGGCCAATTTACCTGCCGAAATCATCAATACCGGATGCAATAATGTTTTTATTGTAACGATAGAGCCATTACTTACTGTATTACAACAATTTGTAGAACAACTAAGCATCAATAGCATTTCGGTGTCCATCAATACAGACATCCAGCAAGAACCAGCATTTACTGACTTTGAAAACTTACTGGCAGAAGCAAAAAAGCACGCCCCTGACTTGATCATCGGCATTGGTGGCGGTAGTGTATTGGATGTTGCAAAATTAGTTGCTGCCCAATTGGATAATGATCAATCTATTAACGAAATAGTGGGTTCAGGCCTTTTAAAAGGTCGAAGCAAGAAGTTAATATGCGTACCTGCCACATCAGGTACAGGTAGCGAGGTTTCGCCAAATGCCATTTTAGTTGATGATAGAGACGGTCAGAAAAAAGGGATCATCAGCCCATATCTTGTGCCTGATATTGTTTACGTCGACCCGCTTTTAACCATAAGTGTTCCCCCTGCTGTTACGGCAGCTACCGGGCTTGATGCTTTAACCCATTGCATGGAAGCTTATACCAATAAGTTTTCCCATCCTTTTATTGATGTATATGCATTAGAGGGTATGCGTCTCATCGCGGCTAATCTTGTACAGGCTGTTAAAAACGGAGAAGATGAAAATGCACGTTACCAGGTTGCCATGGGTAGCTTATTAGGTGGTTTTTGCCTGGGACCAGTAAATACCGCAGGCGTACATGCTCTATCCTATCCGCTGGGTAGCACTTTTCATTTGGCACATGGGCTTTCCAATGCGCTATTACTGCCATATGTAATGGCGTATAACATGGTAGAAGCACCTGAACGTTATGCAAATGTGGCTTTAGCTTTGGGTTGTACAAAAGGAGTTGACGATTACGAGACCGCGAAAAAAGGTATCGAAAAAATAAAGGAATTAATAACGGAATGTAAGGTAATTGCACGGTTAAGGGATCTTGACATCCCTCAAAGTGCTATACCAACCATGGCGAAAGACGCATTAAAAATACAACGCCTGTTAAAAAATAATCCCCGCCACATAAGCGAGGAGGATGCGATAGATATTTACAACGAAGCGTATTAAAACAGCATGAATAATAAACAAAAATATAAAGGAATTATAGTTCCGGCTGTTACGCCCCTAACTAAAAACCTGAAGCTGGATCATAGAGCGATGGAAAAAATGTTTCATTATTTTCATAAGAACCATGTTATGCCTTTTATAAATGGCACAACTGGTGAATCCACCTCTTTACCCCTCAGCCTTAAAAAAGAATATATAATCGCGGCATCAAAGTTAAAATCAAACAGGGATGTGTTGTATGCCGGTATCAGCGCTAATTGCCTTGAAGAATCTGTAACGCTTGCAAAAATCGGCTTTGACAATGGCGTAGATGCTGTGGCCGCAACGTTACCTTCTTATTACAACCTGTCTGACTATCAAATGCTCACTTATTTTGAGCAATTGGCAAACCAGGTGCCCGGCCCGGTAATTATATACAACATCCCGGTTACTACCCGGATGTCTATCCCCTTAAATATAATTGATGAACTAAGTGCCCATGAAAATATCATCGGCACAAAGGATTCGGAACGTAGTGATGAAAGACTGAATGAATCCCTAATATTGTGGGCTGAGCGGGAAGATTTTTGCCACTTTTTAGGCTGGGCACCAAAATCAGCAAAAGCATTGATGAACGGAAGCGATGGACTTGTGCCGAGTACCGGTAATATTTGTCCGCATATTTATGATGAATTGTACAAGGCTGTAAAAAACGGCGATCATGACAGGGCGCTGGAGCTTCAAAAGCTATCAGACATAATGGGCGATGTATACCAAAAAGGCAAGCTGCTAGGCGAATCATTGTGGGCGCTGAAAGTTTGCATGCAGGAACTCGGATTGTGTAATGAATTTGTAATGCCACCGTTATATCCATTGGCGGATGAAGAGCGAAATAAAACACTTAAGCACCTTCGCCATACATTGGAGAAGGAAAATCTATTGATAAAAAACGGAACTAATGTTTGATAAACCAATTATTGGCATAACCATGGGCGATCCGGCGAGCATAGGCCCCGAGATAGCCATTAAAGCCTTACTTAACCAACACATATATGATATTTGCAGGCCCCTGCTGGTGGGTGATGCAGATGTATTTAATGATATTATAAATCGCCTGAACCTTGATGCTAAAATCAATCCGATCAATAGCGTTAGTGATGCAAAGTTTAAATTCGGAAACATAGATGTTTTTGATCTGCAAAATGTCAAGTTAGATAAGCTGGTATTCGGCGAAGTATCGGCTATGGCTGGCAATGCAGCCTTTGGCTCGGTACAAAAGGTTATTGAACTGGCTGTGGCCGGTAAAATCGACGCGACCGTTACCGGGCCTATCAATAAAAAATCAATAAACGAGGCCGGACACCACTTTGCCGGGCATACCGAAATATATGCTCATTTTACCAATACCAGCAAGTACGCTATGCTGTTGGTAGAGGATAATTTAAGAGTGATCCACGTATCTACCCATGTTTCCTTACGGCAAGCTTGCGACCTGGTAAAAAAGGAGAGAATATTAGAGGTAGTTGAGCTTTTATTTAACGGTTTGATAAGCCTAGGCGAAACCAATCGTAAAATAGGCATAGCAGGACTTAACCCACACGCTGGTGATAGCGGCTTATTTGGCACTGAAGACGCGGAAGAAATACTACCAGCTGTTGAGGAAGCCCGATTACGTGGATACGACGTGGAGGGTCCTGTCCCACCGGATACTTTATTTGCCAAAGCGGCAACTGGTGCATATGGTGGTGTAGTGGCCATGTACCACGACCAGGGCCATATCCCTTTTAAACTTTCGGGTTTTAAGTGGGATGCGGAGAAAAAACAAATGGCGAGCGTTAAGGGTGTAAACATTACCTTAGGATTGCCTATCATACGCACATCAGTTGATCACGGTACTGCATTTGAGATAGCTGGCAAAGGAATAGCCAGCGCTGATGCCATGACACTGGCTATTGAATCGGCTGTTCAATTGAGTACTTATAGAAAGCAAATTATAGTTTGATGATAGTTGTTATTGCAGATGATTTAACCGGTGCTGCCGAGTTAGGTGGCTTGGGGTTGAGGTATAATTTGACTATAGAAATTGTAACGGCGATTAATGCTGCCTCAAAAGCGGATTTATTAATTATTGCTACAGATACACGCTCCATGCCCGAAGCAAACGCACTAAAGGTGATGGAAACGGTAACAGCATTGATAAAAGACATCAATCCTGAAATCATCTTTAAAAAGGTAGACTCAGTTTTGCGCGGCTATGTAGTCAGCGAAATTAATGTGCACTTACAACAATTAGGCTTAGAAAAAGCATTGCTGGTACCTGCCAATCCCGCATTTGGGCGTACATTAACCAATGGCAAGTATTTTATTAATAATGAGCTTATACACTTAACCAGCTTTGCGCACGACCCGGAATTCCCGGTAACCAGCAGCTATGTGCACCATATGTTGAGGGTTGATAAAGACGACTTATTTATAGCCAAATGCGATGCGGAAATACCTGAACAAGGTATAACTGTTGGTGAAAGCTTAACCCCTGACGATTTAAGGCAATGGATAAATAAAGCTGATAAAGATACTTTATTAGCAGGCGGAGCTGGTTTATTTATGTCGTTACTGGAATCGCTTAAGCAAAAACAGGGTATTGAAGCAGGTACATATTCAGCTGAAGTTGAAACACCTGCCCTATTTGTGTGCGGAAGCACATACGACAAAAGCAGGAGATCAATTAAAAAGGTACTTGATAGCGGTGGCCCCGTGAGCTACATGCCACTTGATATTGTGCTTTCTGTTAATCCAAGCGATGCACTTTTTGATGAATGGGCAAACGAAATTGTATCGTTATTAAATAAACACAAAAAAGCCATTATAGCAATTGATGTTAGCACCACCGAGGCCCATACAATAACTGCCGCGGGTTTGCGTGTTAAGAAAGCCATAGTTGTTGAAAAGGTATTTAAACAGATAGCCATAAAAGAGTTGTTGGTAGAAGGCGGTTCAACAGCGGCAGCTATTATAAACCGTTTAAATTTTGATAGATTCTTCCCGATTGGAGAACTTGGCCCGGGCGTAATTAAGATGAAGGTTGATGCCGTTGATGATCTTTTCTTAACGCTTAAACCCGGCAGCTATGATTGGCCTGCTTATATCTGGAATTTCTAATTCTTATCCTATATTCGATAAATGAGTACAGCGCACCTGCATATTCCCGATTATATTATCATTGCTAGTTTTTTATGCATTACTGTATATTTCGGGTTCAGGTTTTCAAAAAAACAAAAAACAACCCAAAGCTATTTCGCGGCAAATGGTAAAATACCATCGTGGGCCATAGGGTTTTCTATACTGGCAACGCTGATAAGCAGCATCACATTTTTGGCCTATCCGGGAGAAGGTTATTCCTCTAACTGGATATTGTTAGTACAGGGAATGATGGTGCCCATTGTGCTACTCAGCATGATATGGTTTATCGTTCCTTTATATCGAAAAGTCATCGGCTTAAGTACATATGAATATTTCGAAAAGCGTTTCGGCGTTTTTGCAAGATACTATAGCTCACTAGGTTTTGTGTTAACCCATTTCTCAAAAATGGGGACTGTATTTTTCCTTTTGGCGCTTGCGCTTGCCAATATGACGGGCGTAAATACCTTGATCATCATTTCAATAATTGGTGTGGTAATTATCATTCTTGCTTTGTTAGGCGGTATCGAGGCGGTGATATGGCTGGATGTGATACAAGGCTTTATGCTATTTGGCTGCGGTATCGCCTGCCTTGTCATGATCCTTTACTCGGTACATGGCGGCCCAGCCGAGGTATGGCATATCGCCAAAGAAAATGGCCGCACCGGATTTGGGCCATACAATTTCGACCTAAAAAAACTCACGTTTATTGTAATGGCAATAAACGGCATTTTTTATGGTATACAAAAATACGGCACCGATCAAACCATTGTACAGCGTTACTTAACCGCGAAGTCGGATAAATCAGCTATTAAGGCATCATTAATGGGCGTATTTTTACTGGTACCTGTATGGGCGCTATTTATGTTCATAGGCACTGCGCTTTTTGTTTACTTTAAACAAAATCCTTTACCCACAGGCATACGTGCTGATGCTATTTTCCCTTATTTTATAGTTAGTAAAATACCTACGGGTGTTGTTGGGCTTATTATTGCTTCGCTGGTTTCTGCAGGGGTTTGCAGTTTGGGTGCCGATTTAAACTGCCTTGCAGCGGTTGGGGTTGAGGATTATTATAAACGCTTTTACCCAAACCGTACCGATAAAGAATACCTAAAAGCAGGCAAATGGATAGTTTTATTTGCAGGAATTGGTTCCTTATTGATTGCCGCTTTATACCTTAATGCAGGGGAGGAAGGTGTACTGGGTATTGTGTTTACCCTATACGCCATATTTTCGGGTGGGATTGCTGGTATATTTCTGTTAGGCTTATTCAGTGCACGAGCTAACCGGCAAGGCGTTACCATCGGCATAATTGCCTGTATTATTTTTACTGCTTACGCTTTTTTAACATCAACCAAAATAGGAACAGGCCACGATAAATTCCTGTTACTTGACCTGGGAAAATACAACTTTACCCATAACAAGTTAATGCTGGGCGTTTACAGTCACTTTGTGGTGATTATTGTTGGATACATTGCCAGCCTATTTTTCCCAAAACCTGTTATCGATAAAAATTTGTTATATAGCGGTTGGTATAACATTAAGAAAAATCAGCAATGAACATGAAATCGTTATCGTTTTTTGATTTTATAAAAATTGACGATTATTCGGCTACGCCTAAGTATTTACAGCTAGTCAACTCTATTTTAAGTGCCATCGAATCGGGAAAGATTGCTAAAGATTACCTGCTCCCATCCATAAACGAACTAAGTTATCAACTTGAAATAGCCCGGGATACAGCTGAAAAAGGTTATAAGCATCTTAAAAAGATCGGTGTAATCAATTCCGTGCCCGGTAAGGGTTATTATGTATCAAACGTTAATTTCAGGCAAAAGCTTAAACTATTCTTACTTTTCAACAAATTAAGCGCTCATAAAAAGATCATTTACGATGCCATGGTTTCTGCCTTAGGTGAAGATGTGGCTATCGATTTCTACATTTATAATAACGATTTTAACCTGTTTAAAAAGCTTTTACTTAATAAAAATGAAGATTACTCACATTATGTGATTATTCCGCATTTTTTGGAGGGCGGTGAAAATGTAGTCGACATTATCAATACACTTCCTAAAGATAAGTTAATATTATTGGATAAAAAGTTACCCGGGATAAGCGGAGAATATTGTGCTGCCTACGAAAATTTTGAAAAGGATATTTATAATGCCCTCGAACAGGCACGAGAGCAATTAAGTAAATATCATACATTAAAGATCATTTTCCCACAGCAAAGTTATTATCCCATAGAAATCTTAAAGGGTTTTAAGCTCTTTTGCCAGCAATATGCTTTTAATCATCAAATAATTAATGATATTAACACAGAACCTATTAACAACGGCGAGGTATTTATCAACCTGATGGAAAACGACCTGGTGATATTGTTGGAACGCATTATAGCGCTAAACCTAAAAGTTGGCGAAGATGTTGGCGTAATATCTTACAATGAAACCCCGTTAAAGAAGATTCTACTAAACGGCATAACCACTATCTCTACCGATTTTAATTACATGGGCGCTATAGCAGCCAAAATGATAACAGAAAATTTAAAGCAACATATAGAAGTACCGTTTTATTATACTCAGCGTTCCTCTTTATAGTTGATTAGAAAAACTGTAACAAAGCAGATAAAAAGTGGCTTTACAATAGCAGGACATGACAGTACATGACAGCTAAGAAAGACTTGTTATTTAACTTAGTAAACTATATTATAAACGCATAAACCACTACAGATGCAAGTTATTTTTGGTGTTATTTTTCACTTTATAGGCGGATTCGCGTCCGGTAGTTTCTATATACCTTATAAAAAAGTAAAGCGCTGGGCTTGGGAAAGCTACTGGATAGTTGGTGGTATTTTCTCCTGGCTGATTGTGCCACCATTGGCTGCATGGCTAACTATTCCTCATTTTACCGAAATTATACATGATACTAGTGGTAATATCTTACTGCTCACCTACTTTTTTGGCCTGCTTTGGGGCATTGGCGGGTTAACCTATGGTTTAGGTGTTCGCTACTTAGGGGTATCATTAGGCAGTACTATCATATTAGGCCTATGCGCTGTATTTGGATCACTTATTCCATCAGTTTATTATAACTTTTTCCCAAAAGATGGAAAAGATTCGATAACCACTTTAGCAACAACCCATTGGGGGCAATTAGTATTGTTGGGTATAGGACTAACTGTAGTTGGCATCGTCATTTGTGGCTGGGCAGGCACCATGAAAGAAAAAGAACTTTCAGCAGGCCAGGCCGATGTGGAAGATAATAAAGACTACCGTTTTGGATTAGGTATTGCAGTAGCCATTGTATCCGGCGTATTAAGCGCCTGTTTTAACTTTGGTATAGAAGCAGGCAAGACTATGGCTGATTCTGCCAATATCATATGGATGGCAGCTCATCACGGACAAGGAAATTTCCTGTTTCAAAACAACGTAGTTTATATCATCATTTTATGGGGAGGACTAACCACCAACTTTATTTGGTGTATGGTATTAAACGCCCGCAACAAAACCTTCGCCGATTATACCGATAAAAAAGCACCGCTGTTAAAAAACTATATCTTTTGCGCGTTAGCGGGTACTACCTGGTTCCTGCAATTCTTTTTTTATGGCATGGGCGAAAGCAGGATGGGCAACGGCGCCAGCTCATGGATATTGCACATGGCTTTTATTATCCTCATCGCAAACGCCTGGGGTTTAGTATTAAAAGAATGGAAAGGTGTAAGCAAAAAGGCCCTTACAACTGTTATTGTAGGTATACTGGTTATTATTCTTTCCGTTTTAATAGTTGGAAAAGGAAACTCCATTAAGGATCAGGAGATTACAACAATTAGTAGTAAATAACATTAAAATAATAATTCAACAATTCAATAGTAAAACATATGTCTACCAGCACAACACAATTTAAGCATGTAAGTTATTTATGGGATGATGCCAAAGCCGCCGAATTAGCAGGTGATGAGGTAGCATTACTTATTTACCGGTCGAACCTTTTAGGTGCCGATTTACGCCTGACCAATTATGGTGGCGGCAATACTTCATGTAAGGTAATGGATAAAGATCCGTTAACAGGAAAAGAAGTGGAAGTAATGTGGATCAAAGGCTCGGGTGGCGACATTGGCACACTTAAAAAGAGCGGATTGGCTGCATTATACGTTGACCGATTAAGAAGCCTGAAGAATGTTTATCGTGGTATTGCATTTGAAGATGAGATGGTGGAATTATTTAATCACAGCATTTTCGATTTGAACTCAAAAGCACCATCGATTGATACACCGCTGCACGGCTTTTTACCCTTTAAACATATTGACCATCTCCACCCTGACGCGGCTATTGCTATCGCGGCAGCAAAAGATGGTAAAAAAATAACAGAAGAATTATTTGAGAGGTCTATAGGTTGGGTCGACTGGCAGCGCCCGGGTTTCGATTTAGGTTTACAACTCAAAGCTTGTTTAGATGCCAACCCCAATATCCGAGGTATTATGTTAGGTTCCCATGGTTTATTTACCTGGGGTGATACTGCTTATGAAAGCTACATCAACACCCTCGAGGTAATTGAAAAATGTGCCGAATACTTAGAGGAAAATTATAAAAAGAAAGGCACTGCGTTCGGTGGTAAAAAGATTGACAGTTTGCCTGAGGCACACCGTAAAAAGCAGGCTGTTGCCTTAGCCCCTATCCTGCGTGGTTTCTGCTCATCTAAAACCCAGATGATCGGTCATTTTACTGATGATGCGCGTGTGTTGGAATACATAAACTCTAACGATCTGGAACGCTTAGCGCCGATGGGAACCAGCTGCCCCGATCACTTCTTGCGCACTAAGATCAGTCCACTGGTATTGGAAATAAAAGCAGGCGACGACCTATCTGATGTTGATGCCATCAAAGCAAAACTAACTCCCGCATTTGAAGCTTATCGCAAGATGTATGAGGATTATTACAATACCTGTAAACATCTAAACAGCCCTGCTATACGTGATGCTAACCCGGTAGTTATTTTATACCCAGGTGTTGGCATGTTCACGTTTGCTAAAGACAAACAAACTGCGCGTGTGGCCGCTGAGTTTTATATCAACGCCATCAATGTAATGAAAGGTGCTGAGGCTATTTCTGAATACAGTTCTCTGCCTCGCCAGGAAGCTTTTGATATTGAGTATTGGCTATTGGAAGAAGCGAAACTATCGCGTATGCCAAAACCAAAAGCGTTATCGGGCCGTGTGGCTTTAATTACCGGCAGCGCAGGTGGAATTGGTAAAGCTATCGCCAAAAAGTTTGTGGAAGAAGGTGCCGTAGTGGTGTTAAATGACATGAACGCCGAACGCTTACAAAGCGCAGGTGAAGAATTTAAACAAGCTTATGGTAAAGATGCCTACACTACCGCTACATTGGATGTAACCAATGCAGGCGAAATACAGGAAGCCATCGCCACCGCTATCTTAGCTTTTGGCGGGGTGGATTTGATCGTAAATAACGCAGGTTTATCTATTTCTAAAACTATCGCTGACCATACCGAGAAAGACTGGGACTTATTGTATGATGTGTTGGTAAAAGGCCAGTTCCTGGTTACACAAGCTGCCGTAGCCGTAATGAAGAAACAGGCGATAGGTGGTGACATCATCAATATTGTAAGTAAAAACGCTTTAGTAAGCGGACCTAATAATGCAGGCTATGGCAGCGCGAAAGCAGCACAACTACACTTAAGCAGGTTGAACGCCGCAGAACTTGGGCCAGATCATATCCGTGTAAACGTGATCAACCCGGATGCAGTGATCAGCGATAGCAATATCTGGGCTGGTGGCTGGGCTGAAGGCCGGGCTAAGGCTTATGGTATTACCGTTGCCGAGCTACCTGCCTACTACGCCAAAAGAACATTACTAAACGAAATTATTTTGCCTGTTGATATTGCCAACGCTTGCTTCGCTTTAACGGGCGGTTTGTTAAACAAATCAACCGGAAATGTGATTAATGTAGATGGCGGTGTTGCAGCGGGATTTGTAAGATAGTTTCAAGTATAAAGTTAAAAGGCGAAAGCCAAAACCGATAAACCAATAAGGCCGGCTAACCATCGGCCTACCAAATTATACCGAGATGCAAATAGAAAAATATACTGTTGATGAATTGAACCATCAGCAAGCAGAAAAGCACCAACGCCAGTTTGAAAGCATCGCAGCAGATATGGCGAATATTGATGATGTACTTAAAAAGTTAGGCGTATTTAACATCGCTATACCGAGCTGGGCTTTAGGTACAGGTGGTACCCGTTTTGGCCGTTTTTCCGGTGGAGGTGAACCACGCAGTTTAGAAGAAAAAATTGAAGATGTTGGTGTTATACATGCGCTGAATAAATCAAGCAATTCCATATCGTTGCATATTCCATGGGATATTCCTGATAACGCAGCATCAATAAAAGCATTGGCGGCGCAATTGGGCTTGCACTTTGATGCGGTGAACTCCAATACTTTTCAGGATCAAAAGGATCAAAAACTGAGTTACAAGTTTGGCTCCTTGCATCATGTAGACAAAGCTGTTCGTAAACAGGCAGTTGAACATAATATCGAAGTGATCAAATACGGCAAGCAATTGGATTCCAAAGCATTGTCAGTTTGGTTATCAGACGGATCAAACTTCCCAGGGCAATTGAACTTCCGCAATGCATTCCAAAATACATTAGAAAGTTTACAGGAAATTTATGCGGCTTTGCCGGATGATTGGAAAGTTTGGGTAGAGTACAAACCTTATGAACCAAACTTTTATTCAACTACAATTGGTGATTGGGGACAGTCCTACTTATTGTCATCCAAGCTCGGTCCAAAGGCGCAAACACTGGTTGATTTAGGGCACCATTTACAAGGGACTAATATTGAGCAGATCGTTTCATTATTATTAATGGAAGGCAAATTAGCCGGTTTCCATTTCAATGATTCTAAATATGGAGATGATGATTTGACCGTGGGTAGCATCAACCCTTACCAATTGTTCCTGATATTTAATGAACTGGTTGAGGGTATGAATGCCCGCGGCATGGATCATGCTACATCCATCGGTTGGATGATTGATGCCTCACATAATATAAAAGATCCTATTGAAGACTTGCTACAATCAGTACAAGCCATTAAAATAGCTTATGCGCAGGCTTTATTAGTTGATAAAGCCGCTTTAGTAGCTGCTCAAAACAATAACGATGTGGCTCTTGCTCAAGAGATATTACAACAGGCTTATCGCACTGATGTCCGTTCATTGGTTGCTGAGGCATCACTGCGTAATGGCGGTGCTTTAGACCCTATTAACGCATATCGCAAGCTAAACATCAGGGAACATTTGATAAAAGAACGTGGATTAAAAACTGTAGCCTCAGGATTATAATTAAAATGAGTGCCATACCTGTAATAGCCATATTTGATGTAGGTAAAACCAACAAAAAGCTTTTCCTTTTTGATGAGAACTATCATATTGTTTATGAAAAGTCAGCGCGTTTTATTGAAACAGTTGATGAAGATGGCGATCCATGCGAGAACTTGGAAAGCCTGGAACTATCGGTATTCGATTCGCTTCGCGAAGTATTTAAATTAACTGAATTTGAAGTAAAGGCTATAAACTTCTCCACCTATGGGGCAAGTTTTGTACATATAAATGCAGCCGGAAATCCGGTTGCACCTTTATATAATTACTTGAAAGAATTTCCGGAAGATCTGAAAGAAGAGTTCTATAAGACTTACGGTGGCGAAACCAAACTTGCACGGGAAACCTGCTCACCCGTATTGGGAAATTTGAACTCGGGGATGCAGTTATATCGCATCAAACATAAAAACCCGCAGCTGTTCAATCAAATACAATACAGCCTGCACCTGCCGCAATATTTAAGCTACCTGCTATCCGGTGCACCTTGTACCGATATTACCAGCATAGGCTGCCATACCGGTTTGTGGGATTTTGAAAAAAACGACTACCATGATTGGGTATATGCGGAAGGCCTTACCGAAAAATTCGCTCCTATTATACCATCTAACGGCACATTTGCGGCAAATAGATTAGGGAATGGCATACCGATAGGTGTTGGCTTACATGATAGCTCTGCCGCGCTAATACCCTATCTGGTTAACTTTAGTGAGCCTTTTATATTGATTAGTACAGGCACCTGGTGTATCAGCTTAAACCCGTTTAACCACTCACCTATTACCGATGAAGAACTGGCAAATGATTGCCTTTGCTATATGCAATACAAAGGGTCGCCGGTAAAAGCCTCCCGCTTATTCGCAGGGAATGAACATGAGTTACAGGTAAAACGCATCGCTTCACATTTCAACGTAAATACATCCATATTGAAAAACGTAGAGTATGATCCCGTTATCATACAAAACTTAACCGATCGCAACGATAACCAAATTCAAGGGTCAAGGCATCAATCCGCATTCGTTAACTGTGATCTGAGTGTGTTTGCAAATCATATTGAAGCTTATCATCAGCTAATTATTGATATTATGGAGCAGCAATATCAATCTACCAGGCTTGCGTTAAAAGACACCAAAGTAAGCCGCATATTTGTGGATGGTGGGTTCAGCAAAAACTCCATCTATATGAACTTACTGGCCAAAGCCTTTCCTGAACTTGAAGTATTTGCAGCATCCATGGCACAGGCTACAGCAGTTGGAGCTGCCATAGCCATACACCGAAACTGGAACAGTAAAACATTACCTGCGGATATTATCGAATTGAAATACTATTCAACGCCGCAGCATACTGCCATATAATTATTCTTTATCTGTAGCAGCGGAAGTTTTATCACCTGCATTTTTTTTCGCGATTTGTTGGTCGGCATACGCTTTGAACATCGCTTTCCAATTTCTGCCATTATTAGTAAAATAATCTTCTATCTTAGTTTTATAGATCTTGAAAACCAGTGAAATCTCATCGATGTTTTTATAATCGATGGCCTGCTCACGTGCTAGTTTAAGATTGGTTAATACAAACGCCTCTTCTACTGGAGTTATGTTCGGTACAATACTTTTATAACCGTTCATAGTAAAAGCTACTTTCCCAATAGTGTATTTATCAAGGATGAGTTCTATCTGTTCTTCCGTTAAATATTGTTGCAGGCCTGCCATCAATGTTTGATGCACAGTTTTAGGGATTGTAGAATCGATAATAAACTGACGATCAAGTTTACTAAAGGCTTTACCGGTGGTTGGATTAAGGCCTTCGGGTACCAAAGTATAATCATGCGCATTATGCCAGTCCATCACCGTACTAAGATGCGCTTTGATCAGATCGGTTACTTTTGATGCTTTAGCGGTGTCATCCAAATGAAGCGCCGCTACAAATTGTGTTGCTTTTGAATTAGGATCTGATTTTGACTTCTGTTTTCCCCCATCGGCGTTTTGCGCCATACAGTTAATGGAAAACAGGAGTACAATAAGTCCTGTAAAAAGAGAATTAGCTTTCATGAATTTAATTTAAAGAGTTTGTATGCTATTGGTTAACGGTTACCCGTGTTTATTATCGTAAAGTTATTTACAATTACCACCGTAAATTAAAATACATTATCCAATGAATGTACAATCTTATCTTGTTGTAAACCATTACATCAACAATCAAAAAAAGATAATTTATATTTGAAACAAGGCAACAAAATTATAGCTTCTCTGAGGTATAATTTGCGATAAGAATTGCCCAAAACCAATATAAATATTCAATCAAACAACAAATGAGGTCTCGATATTTAGTATTATATATTAGCGCGTTTTTATGTTTTATAACTTTATGTAATAAGTCGAACGCCCAGGTAAAACTGGCCAATTTATTTACCGACGACATGGTTTTACAACAGCAAGCCAACGTGCCTGTTTGGGGTTGGGACAAGGCGGGAAGCCATATTTCCGTATCATCCACATGGGATAAGAAAATATACCATACCGTGGCTGATGCCTCGGGAAGATTTATGGTAAAAATTTCTACACCTGTTGCCGGTGGACCCTTTAAAGTAACTGTAAGCGATGGAAAACCGCTAATATTGAATGATGTATTAATTGGCGAGGTTTGGGTATGCGCGGGTCAATCTAACATGGAAATACCCATGAAGGGTTATAAAAGCCAGCCTATTTTAAATTCAAACGAAGTGATTTTAAATTCTTCCAACCCTAACATCCGTTTATTTACAGTACCAAGAGGATCAAAAACAACTTTACAGCAGGACATTAAACAAAGCCATTGGCTAGCGGCATCACCCGAGAGTGTTGCAAAATTTAGCGCTACAGGTTATTATTTTGGCAGATTACTTAGCAAAATGTTAAACGTTCCAATCGGCCTTATCAGTTGCAATTATGCCGGATCATCGATACAGGCCTGGATGGACCCGGAAACATTAAAAGCATTTCCAGAGATAAAGATCCCTACTCCTACCGACTCCATCAAAGAAATTAGCCGTACACCGACTACTTTATACAATGCCATGCTGCAACCCATCATAGGGTTTGGCATTAAGGGTACTATCTGGTACCAGGGTGAATCAAACTATGATAACCCGGCGCAGTACGATTCGCTATTTGTTACATTTGTGAAGACTTTACGCGCCAAATGGGGAATGGGTGATTTTCCATTTTATTACGCGCAAATAGCGCCTTATGATTATGCACAGCTGCCGCCATATAACAAAGGAGGCAAATATAACTCTGCATTTTTGCGGGATGTACAGCGTTTAGATGAAGATAAAATACCCAATGCAGGTATGGCCGTATTAATGGATATAGGCGAAAAAGCCACCATTCACCCGCCGCGCAAGCAACAGGCTGGCGAACGCTTAGCATATTTGGCGCTGGGAAAAACCTATAACTTCAAAGGATTTGGCTATCAGAGCCCCGCTTATGATTCCTTTACTGTAAAAGGCAGCTCTGCTGTCATTAAATTCAAGAATGCCGCTAATGGGCTTACATCCTTTTTAAAGGAGATGAATACTTTTGAAATTGCGGGTGCTGATAAACACTTCTATCCTGCAAAGGCTCAGATAACTGGCGGCTCGGTAACCGTTAGCAGCGATATGGTAAAAGAACCCGTAGCTGTAAGATATGCCTTTAAAGATTTTGTTGTTGGCGATTTATTTGGCACCGATGGTTTACCGGTATCATCATTTCGTACTGATGATTGGGATTATAATGTACAATAGGGCATTATTAGCTCATTAAAAATACAGTCATACTTCGGGCTCCGTGAGCACCAAGCACCAGCGATTGCTCAATATCGGCCGTTTTAGATGGCCCGGCTATAAATGTGGCGAAACCATAATCATTCGAGCCTATTTTATTATAGGCGTAATGCATAGTTGGCACTATATCTTTTGCCCTTACAATTACAGCTAAATGCTGAGTAATAAAAGGTAAAACACGCGTACATATTTTGTCTTCGCTAACCCATATCGCGCCATTTTCAGCAACAGCTAAATCTGCTTGTATTATCACATAATCAACGTTTTCCAGTGAATGGGGATTAGCGCTGTTATCTTCTATATATTCTGCGATATCTCCGAGTTCGGAAACGGTTGTTACTTTTCTCGATGACTGCTCAAAGTTTTCAACTATAAAAGCCTTGATAGCAGCATGATTTTCAACCGCGATTACCTGACCACCAATTGCTGTTAACGCCGCGATAAACTTTTCAGGTATATCAACATCTTCCTGAAGCAAAAAATCAACATCCGGTAAGGCTGTCAAATCAGGTTGGTTAGCTTTAACAGCTGATAATATTCTTTCTCTGCTAGTCATACTTCTATGAATTACTTCCTGTTCTTTTTATACCATTCGCCGAACGATTCTTTTGGCGGCTCGGGCATATCACGGTGTTTATACCATGGGTTTAATTTGTTGTTTACCATAAACGGCGCATATTTTAAAACCAAACGACCTGCTTTTCCAGCAGTGTGATATGCTGTGGGTGATGATAAAGTCCAGTCCATGATTTTCATAGATGCCGTTTTAGCAGCAGGCACATAACCGTTCTTTACAATCACCTGTCGCCATTTATACAATTGTTGGTGGATGTCAATTTTAACCGGGCAAACATTTGTGCATGAACCGCATAAAGTTGAGGCAAATGGCAAATCGGCATATTTTTCCATATCGAGGTTTGGTGCAAGGATTGAACCTATCGGCCCTGATATGGCATTATGATAGCTATGACCACCACTACGGCGATAAACCGGGCAAGTATTCATACAAGCCCCGCAACGGATACATTTTAGGGAGTTCCTGAAATCTTCGCGACCTAGTTGTATGCTGCGACCATTATCAACGATGATAATGTGCATCTCTTTACCTTTATTCGGCGTTTTGAAATGGCTGGAATAAGTTGTTATAGGTTGTCCCGTTGCGCTGCGTGTAAGCAAGCGCAGGAAAACGCCAAGATGCTTTCTTTCTGGTATCATCTTTTCTATACCCATGCTGGCAATGTGTACATCAGCAAGATGCGCGCCCATATCCGCATTGCCTTCGTTCGTACAAACTACAAATTCGCCGGTTTCGGCAATAGCGAAGTTTACGCCGGTTAAAGCAGCTCTCCTGGTTAAAAAAGTATCTCTTAAATGCAGCCTTGCAGTTTCAGTTAAAAATTGCGGATCTGAATTGCCTGCTGGTGTACCCAAATGCTGATGGAACAGCTCGCCTATTTCTTCTTTTTTCTTGTGGATACAAGGTAACACGATATGGCTGGGCATCTCTTTTGCCAATTGAACAATGCGCTCGCCCAGATCAGAATCAATAACATTGATACCGTTAGCTTCAAGAAAATCGTTTAAATGGCATTCTTCAGTAAGCATTGATTTGCTTTTTACCATCTGGCCGATAGAATGCTTTCTTAATACAGAGAGTACTATTTGGTTATGTTCTTTAGCATCCGCTGCCCAATGTACGGTTATGCCATTCGATAAGGCATTACTTTCAAACTGTTGCAAATAATTGTTCAGGTTTGAAAGAACGTTATGTTTAATTTGTGAGGCTGTTTCGCGCAGCACTTCCCAATTGCTTATTTTATTTACAGCGACATCTCTCTTTGATCTTATCCACCATAGGGTTTCATCATGCCAGTCTACACGCGCCTCATCGTTATTGAAAACTTCGGCTAATTCCGCATGATTGGTTGTATTTTGTATTTCGCTCAATGTCGTATCGTTTTTATTGTTTCGATCTTACCTATTCACCGTTCAGTATTTCAGCTATGTGTAATACTTTTACTTTGCTGCCCTGCCTGTGTAATATGCCTTCCATGTGCATCAGGCACGACATATCAACCCCGGTGATGTACTCAGCACCGTTATGCAGGTGATCTTCCACCCTATCTTTTCCCATTTTTGATGATACCGCTTCTTCTGCAACGCAAAAAGTGCCGCCAAAACCACAGCATTCATCTTTACGGTTTAAGTGTACAAGTTCAATATCCTTTACCATATTTAGCAAGCTTCCTGGTTTTGAAAACTCAGGAGCAACCAGTTCAGTCATTTGCGATAGATGCAATCCCCGCTGACCGTGGCAACTTTGATGTACACCTACTTTATGCGGAAAACGGGCGGGTAGCGATTTAACTTTTAATACATCCGTCAAAAAGGAAGTAAACTCATAAAGCTTATTACTGAGTGTTGTAGCTATCTCCGGATTATCATGATTATGCAGATGCTCTTTTAAATGCAGCACGCAACTGCCAGAGGGTCCTACTACATAATCAAACCCATTAAAATTTTTGATAAATAGATCATTACACCCACCGGTTAAATGCTCAAAACCCGAATTTGCCATGGGTTGCCCGCAACAGGTTTGATTTTTGGGATAAACAACATCAACCCCTAATTTTTCCAGCAATTGCAGGCATGCGATAGCCGCATCGGGATAAAATTGATCGACATAACAAGGAATAAACAGACCTACCTTCATATAATGCTTAAATAGTACAAAAAACTTATCATAGGTTTATATACCCATGCAAGTACCGCATAATTTGGCCGTGAATATTATAGATTATTAGCTAAATCGTTGCCAATTTTAGCAAAACTACTTATCCATCGAAACCATCGCTTTTATTACTTTGGTTTCCGGCTTTAACCAACTTTCAAAATCATGCTCAACCTGGTTAAATGCTACCCGGTGAGTAATATAGTTTAAAGGACTGATAACCCCTTTTTTGATCGAGTTGATCACCTGCTCAAAATCAACAACAGTAGCGTTTCTGCTGCTCATTAACGTTGCCTCCCGCTTGTGAAATTCAGGGTGACTAAAACAAATCTCGCCCTTTTGCAATCCAATTAAAACATATCGGCCTCCATGCGCCATGTATTGAAAAGCATTGTTAATAGCTTTAAGGTTACCTGTGGCATCTATAACTACTGTAGGCATATCGCCATTGGTAATCTCTTTTAATTGTTCCTGAACATCGGCTGATAATGCGTTAACAGTATAATCTACCTTAATTACATCCCGGCAAAAGTTAAGGCGTTCTTCATTAACATCTAGCGCTATTACTTTAGCACCGGCTATCCGGGCAAATTCCATAGTCCCTAATCCAATAGGGCCCGCGCCAATTACCAACACATACTCACCCGGTTTAATACCGGCACGCCTTACGCCGTGAGCGCCAATGGCCAATGGTTCAACCAATGCCAGTTCCTCAAAGCCCAAACCCTCGCCATGAAGTAACGTAGGTGAAGGAACCATCAGATATTCAGTCATCCCACCATCCACATGTACGCCGCATACTTGCATATTAACACAGCAATTGGTGTTACCCATACGACAGGCTATACAATTCCCACAGTTAAAATACGGAATGAAAGTTACCTTCTCATTAATATAAAAACCGGGTGCATTATCAAATTCAACCAATTCACCCGATAATTCGTGCCCTAATACCCGTGGATAATTAAAATATGGTTGTGTTCCTTCAAACGCGTGTAAATCAGTGCCACATATGCCTATTCTTTTAACCTTAATTATAGCATGGTCTGGTTTCAGAACCGGTTTTTCTCTCTCCATATAGCTGAACTTTCCCGGTTCAACGCATATTAATGTTTGCATCTTTTATATATTATAAAACTCAGTGGCGTTTCCGCCAAAAAAAGCTTGTTGCTCCATTTGGCTAAAAGCCGAAAAATAATCTTTAACAATATTTACCACCTGTCCGTAATCAGCAGCAACCTTGCAAACCGGCCAGTCAGATCCATACATCAACCGGTTAGTGTCAAAACTATTGGTAACTACCTCCAGGTAATTATTAAAATCAGCAGGTTGCCAGTGTTCCCAATCGGCCTCCGTAACCATACCTGATACCTTACAATAGACATTCTCAAACGCAGCAATGGCTTTAATATCTTTTTCCCAATCTTTCAGTTCTTGTTGTTTGATATTTGGCTTCGCGATATGGTCAATTACAAAACGTTGATCAGGGAATTGAATCACAAATTCTGCTGTATATTTAAGTTGATCAGGCAGAATCAAAATATCATAGGTATAACAGTATTTTTTCAGCAGGCTGATACCATTTAAAAACGCTGGTCGTAACATAAAATCTCGCTGAGATTCTCCCTGCAAAATATGACGGAAGCCTTTCAGCTTTTCGAATTGCTGATAATAGTCTAAACGTTCCTCAATTTGTGGCGATTTTAAATCAACCCACCCTACTACACCTTTTATGAAACTATGGCTATCAGCGTTAGCTAATTGAAATTCATTTTCCTGTTCTGATTGATGGGATTGAACAGTGATGCAACCATCAAACCCATTCGCTTTTAAAATCGGGGCAAGATCTTCTGGTAAAAAATCCTTTTGGATAACCGACATGCTATCATCTATCCAATCATATCTAACCGGATCATATTTCCAAAAATGCTGATGCGAATCTATCCGTAACATAGGCAACTTAGAGTATTATGAAATTGCCCGATCCAAATGAACATATCCGCCATCTACATAAACCAATTGCCCGGTTGTATGGCTCGACACCGGTGACAAAAGGAATGCAGCCATATTAGCTATTTCTTCGGATGTAGTCATTCTCTGCTCCAATGGAATTTTTGAAACTATTGATTGAAGTTTTTCTTCTGGATTCGGCAATGTTTCAATCCATCTCTCATAAAGTGGTGTCCAGCATTCAGCTACGATAATCGCATTCACTCTGATGCCATACGGAAGCAATTCAACCGCCCATTCGCGCGTTAAAGCATTCCGTCCACCGTTTGATGCCGCATAGGCAGATGTGCCCCCCTGCCCTGTCTCAGCCGTTTTAGAGCTTATATTGATAATGGAACCCTTTGACTTTTTAAGCCATGGTAAAGCATGATGCGCTATAAGGTAATAATGCACCAGGTTTTTGTGCAGAGATGCCATAAACTTTTCATAGTCTCCATTTTCTAATCCTACGCCATCGTTAACACCTGCATTATTCACCAAGCCATCTATCCTGCCAAATTTATCAGCAATAGCTTTTACCGCGTTTTCACATGAAGCAGGATCAGTTAGCTCAGCAACCACATGATGGGCTTTTCCTCCCACTGCTTCAATAGCTGATACCACTTTAAGGTTATCCAGTTCATTCCTGCCAAAAATTACCGGGATAGCTCCCTCTTTAGCCAGGACTTGTACAATACCCTCGCCTATACCTTTAGCACCGCCGGTAACTATTATCAGCTTATCTTTTAATTGCAGATCCATATTTTATTTTTTGTAGGCTACCAATTTTTGTGTAGAGGTACCTAATCCATCTATTCCTAATTCTATCACATCGCCGGGCTTCAGATATACCGGTGGTTTCATTCCTAAACCAACCCCTGCAGGTGTACCTGTTGAGATTATATCGCCGGGTAACAAAGTCATAAATTTGCTGGTATAAGCAATTACAAAAGGGATATTGAAAATAAAGTTAGCTGTTGTTCCATTCTGCATGGTTTCGCCATTTAGCTTAAGCCACAAACGCAGGTTACCAGGATCTTTAATTTCGTCGGCAGTGGCAACAAAGGGGCCAATGGGTGCAAATGTGTCGCAGCCTTTTCCCTTATCCCATGTTCCGCTGCGTTCTATCTGAAACTCGCGTTCAGATACATCATTATGCAGCACATAACCTGCTACATAATCCATCGCTTCAGCTTCATCAACATAACTAGCTTTTTTACCAATGACAATTGCAAGCTCCACCTCCCAATCCGTTTTAACCGAATCTTTAGGAATCATGATGTTATCATTTGGCCCAACTATAGCAGTTGTCGACTTCATGAATATCACAGGCTCTGGTGGAGGGGTTGCATTAGTTTCTTTAGCGTGATCTACATAATTTAAACCAATACACACAATTTTTGATGGGCGGCCAATCGGACTTCCAAGGCGTACATCATCATTTAATTGCGATAAATTATTATTGTCTTTTAAAAAAGCTGCTAAACGATTTAAACCGTCTGTTTCAAAAAAATGTTCGTTATAATCTTCTCCAAAAGCAGAGGTATCATAACGTTTGTCATCAATAATAACACCTGTCTTCTCTTTACCGGCTTCCCCAAAACGGATCAGTTTCATATTTTTATTATTTTATAAAGTATAGTCTTGTTAATGTTTATTTATTGTTAAAATTGATTTTAATTATTCAAAGTTATAAATCCACCATCAATAGGATAATCGCAACCTGTCACAAAACCAGCCTCATCCGAACATAAGTACAATGCTAATGCGGCTACCTCACTTGGTTGACCCATGCGGCCAATAGGCTGGCTTTTTGATAACTTTTCGAATATCTCTTCTTCTCTGCCAGCATAATTTTGGGCGATGAAGCCATCTACAAATGGTGTATGTATCCTTGCAGGAGATATGCAGTTACAACGTATATTATGTGACAAATAATCACGCGCTACAGATAATGTCATGGCATGGATGGCCCCTTTACTGGTTGAGTACGCGAATCTGTCGGTAATACCCACACTTGCAGCAATAGACGCAGTATTTAATATAACGCCACCATTGTTCGCTTTCATTAATGGTACCGCTGCAAAAAGGCAGTTGTAAGCGCCTTTTACATTTACATTCATCACCCGGTCAAAATCATCCTGACCCGTAGTTTCTACATTACCAATATGTGCAATACCTGCATTATTGATCAATATATCTATTACACCGATCGAATTAAAAAGATCAACCACATTTTGTTGTTTACTCACATCGCAGGTATAACTAAAGGCTGTTCCTCCAGCTGATTTTATTTCATCGACAGTTGATGCACCGGCTTCCTTATTGAGTTCAATAATATGGACGTTAGCCCCTTGCTGTGCAAACAACAGCGATATAGCCTTCCCAATACCGCTTCCTCCGCCTGTAATTACTGCTGATTTATTTTTTAGACTGAACATATATTTAGAGTATTTTTTTATAACGTAAATATCTTCTCCATCATTATCCATTTCTCTCCGGGTTTTGATCCCGGTAGACTTTGCTGATATTTCCACATTAAGGTTTCCCAATCCTGCACTTTTTGATTTGACTGATCAAGCGCGTTTTTCTTTTCAAAGCTAAAATCATTATCAGCCTCGATTATCATGAATAACCGGGTGCCCAAGCAATATATTTCCATATTTTTAATACCCGATGATGTAATGCTTGATAATATTTCAGGCCATACATTTTTATGGTATTGGATATATTCCGCAATTAATTGAGGATCATTTTTCAGATCAAGTGTTAAACAAAATTTCTGCATCTGCTTAGTGCCTGAATACTACTTTTAATGGTTCTTCTTTTTCTTCACTCACCGTATTAACTTTGTATCCCTTCCATCCATACCAGGCCACAACTAAAAAGCAAAATAATGGCACCGAGTACGAAATCGAAGTTGAATATTTATCTGCAACTAAACCCATAACAACCGGCACTATTGCCCCGCCAACTATCGACATAATTAAAAACGAAGATGCTTTTTTAGTATGATGCCCTAAATCTTTCAGCCCTAAAGCAAAGATTGTTGGAAACATGATCGATTCAAAAAAGAATACCGCCAGCAACGCATAAACAGAGATCCATTGTTTATTTAGCACAACTATTACACAAAGCAAAACGTTGATCAATGCGTAAGCAGTAAGCAATTTATTGGGAGCAAATACTTGCATTAAAGCAGTACCAATAAACCTGCCGACAGTAAACAACACCAAACCAACAGACAATAGTGCTGCTGCTTTAGCATTTTGAATGCCGGTGTTTGCTTCAGTACAATAATTTATAAAAAATGCAGCTATGCCAACCTGTGCTGCAACATAAAAGAATTGCGCGACTACGCCAAATTTGAAATTACTGTGTTTAAATAATGGCTTTCTATCTGATTCTTGTGAAGAAACGATCTCACTCTCTTTTATTTCAGGAAGTGACGTTTTCAAGAAAAATCCGGCAATTAATAGTACTACAGCCCCAATTACAACATAGATGATCTTAACAGAATCGAGATTACCCGGATGCCCATTATTGCCCCCAAAAAACAGAAAAGCCGCGATAATAGGCCCCAAAAACGCTCCAACACCATTGAAACATTGCGAAAGATTTAACCTGGTTTCTGACGTTTCAGGACTTCCTAATACTGTTACATATGGATTGGCTGCTGTTTCAAGGCAAGCTAACCCCGAGGCTAATATAAATAACGCAACTAAAAAGAAGTTGAAGCTTAATTGTTCTGCAGCGGGATAAAAAAGAAAAGCACCAATAGCATATAAGAATAGCCCCAGAATAATTCCTTTTTTATACCCGTATTTATTCATGAATATGCCCGCAGGCAAAGCAATTAAAAAATAGGCTCCAAAATAAGCTCCCTGTAATAAAGTAGAACGGGTTTTTGAAATATTAAGTGTTTCCTGAAAATGCTTATTTAAAACATCGAGCAACCCGTAAGCAAAACCCCATAAAAAGAATAGAGATGTAACCAGAATTAAAGGTATAAGGTATTTGTTCCTTGACATATATCAGGTGATAGTGTATGGTAGTTTAATATTTGGTATACAAATAAAACAATTCTTTTAGTTTAAATACTCTACGTTATTACCATATCATTATGCAATATTGTAAAAGACGGGGAATTACTTTTTATAGAAGTATACAATATCAAACATCGAAAGAATCACAAAGCGGCCCTGGAAAAACAGCTACAGGGGGCGCTTCTGTTTTTAACTAAAGCTTGGGATATAATCAACACTAAAAAAATCACTTGATTAGCAGCCCTTTGCCAGCAAGTAATAACTCTTGTGTAATGGCAGTTGTATATGTTCTAATTTCTGCCTGAAAACCATCCACCGAAGCGCCAGAGCGAATTTCTTCCAAACGTTTTTCCCAATTACCTGTAAGTTCTGCCTGAGCAATACGATAATCCTTTACTACATTATAGACCGCAAGGCCTGTTTGTGTTGGTAAAAGATTCTTCTTTTCCCGCATCACATAGTCTCTTTTTATTAGCGTCTCTATTATCGCTGCCCTTGTTGCCGGGGTTCCTAATCCGCTATCTTTCATGGCATAACGCAACTCCTCGTCATCTATGTCCTTACCTGCCGTTTCCAATGCTTTTAATAAACTGGCCTCATTATACAATGGTTTGGGCTTAGTTTGCTTCTCCAGCAAAGTTTTTTCGGTAACAGGCAGATCTTCGCCCTGTTGTACTTTGGGCAATGAGGCATTTTCTTCTTCTTTCTTTTCTTCATCAGGCTCATTAAAAACAGCTCGCCAGCCAGCAACACCTATAACTGTTCCACTTGCAAAGAATTTTGCACCTGATTCTACCGTAATTTTTGTGATCTCTTTGATACAATCCTGATGAAAAGCTTCCAGCATACGCCCCGCTACCAAATCATAGATCGCTTGTTTATCCGGCGAAAGCTGGTAAGGTAATTCACCGGTAGGCAATATCGCGTGGTGATCTGTAACTTTTTTTGTATTAACACTGCGCTTATTCAGTTTGGCATTACTCAAAACATTGGCCTGTTTCCCTAATTCCGAATGATCTTTCAATTTTTCAATCAAATTTGGCACTCCCGCGAAAACATCATCGCCTATATAACGACTGCCTGTACGCGGATAGGTAACCAACTTACTTTCGTATAAATTCTGTAGTAAAGTAAGCGTTTGATCGGCGGTGAAACCCTTCTTTTTATTTGCCTCCTGCTGTAGGCTGCTCAGGTCATGTAAAAGTGGCGGCGGTTCTTTCCGCGGTTTAGCTTCTACATTCAATATATTTCCTGTAGACAGCACCTGGTCAACTATTAATTGCGTTTCTTCTTTCGTTTTAAACTTCTCATCTGTAACAGCTTTAAACAACTGCCCATTTTTATCAAGCATAATACTAACCTGGTAAAATGGTTCGGGTACAAAGTTTTTGTTTTCGAGATATCGTGAGCAGATCATTGCCAATGTAGGTGTTTGCACCCTACCAAGCGATAACACCGACCTTGTACCCGAAGACAAGCTCAGCGCCTGTGTTGCATTCATACCAACCAGCCAATCTGATTGCGACCTGCAATGCGCGGAATTGAATAAGGTATCATAATCAGATCCCGGCTTTAGATTCCTGAAACCATCCTTAATGGCCTCATCGGTTTGTGAAGATATCCAAAGCCGTTTAAATGGCTTTTTACATTTCAGATAATAATAAATATATCGAAATATCAATTCCCCTTCCCGCCCCGCATCTGTAGCAACAATAATTTCGGTAGCCTCATCAAATAAGTTTTTAATTATATCCAACTGCTTCCGCACACCGGGATCTTCAATCATGCCATCCTTAGATTTTATCTTGCGGATAGACAGCTTAAATTTCTGTGGCAACATCGGCAGGTTTTGCACGTTCCAACCATAAAAACCATATTCTTGTGGGGGAGCCAATTGGAGCAGGTGACCAAACGCCCAGGTGAAAGTATATCCTTTGCCCTCCATATAACCATCCTTTTTGGTGGTTGCGCCAAACACTTTGGCAATTTCGCGGCCTACAGAAGGTTTTTCGGCAATGATAACTTTCATAAGCGCCGAAAGTAGCTATTTACAATGCGTACCGCAACGGGTGTGGAAAATTGGATTCGTAAGTAAATAATTCGAGCGGTATAGAGAAATATAAACCAATAGCATCACCCCCTCCCGATCAGCGATGTCGGGCAGTCTTAAGTCATCGGATTTTTAAAACTCATAACTAATCCCACCCTGGAATATAAATGAATTTTGACGATAGGAAACGTTGGGTGTCCGGTCATTGAGTTTAGTAAATCCGTCGAACGATACTTTTTGATCCATATTAAATGTTTCCAGTCTTTGCGAAAAAGTATGACCGGCAATCAGGTTCAACTTCCATCGCCGACTGAGTTTAACATCATAAATAAACCCCGCACTATTTTGCTGCAAATTTATATACTGGCCTTTAGCATCTTGGTTCAGGCGGTACATAGTACTGTTGAGTGACCCTGTAATACCCAGTGACTGTATTTCTGATAGCTTGTATTTCAAAGAAGCCCTGGCAGGTATAACACCGGTCAAACTTAACTTGTTACTGATCGTCCAGTCGATATCAGGCACAGGTAACAGAAATTTACCTGTGTAGTTGCTGATATAAGCTAGTGTGATGCCATACCTGAAAGAATTACTGGGCTGAAAGCCTATTCGCACACCTACTGTATAAAGAATATCCTCAGCACCGATGCTTTGTTTAAAATCAGAACCTACGGTTGCCAAACCCACAAAAGCGATGTTGGCGGTGTGTGAAAGCGAATAGCTTACCAACAAGGGAACGGTTATGGACTGGAATGCGGTACTCCCAATTTTTTGTTCACCTGAAAGAAAAAGGCCCTGATAACGGATGCCTGTTTTTATCAAAATGGGATGGGCTGCTGAAAAATCCTTATACACGGGGAAGCCCACATCTACAATAGGTTGCTGCATGGTAAAGGTATTTCCGTTGGCATCAACCGGAGTCACAATATTAGTTAAAGTTACACCGCCTAGTAGTGGTGCTGTTGTGATAAATTTTTTATGTATGTTGCTGCTATCAACGCTTTGGCAATAGCTCAGTACAGGCAATAACATACCTATCAGAAATAAAATCCTTTTCATTCTGTTAAATTGTTTTTTTGTAGATGAAAGAGTTTTGTTACGTTAGCAGGGACTAACTGCCCCGCTTAATTTCAGCATTATTTTATCCAATCCTTTTCTTTCTTCTTCTGTTAATTCCGAAGACAGTACCGCGTCAAATCTTCCAAGAATAGTATCAGCCTGCTTTGCCAGTTTTTCGCCGCTTGCTGTCAATTCTACATGGGTTTTCCGCTTATCAATGGTATCAGGGATTACCTTTACCAAATCTTTTTTAAGTAAAACTGATATTGTTCTGTTAATTGATGCTTTGTCACGCCCCAGAGTTGCACCGGCAGCTTTCTGAGACGCTCCGCCTGAGTAATACAGCACCATAAGAACCGGTATCTGATCCATCTGAAGCGGAAAGTCGTTCTCCCGGAAAATCTTATCACATTCTTTATGTATCCTATGATAAAGCGCGCCTATTTGTGCCACTAATGAAGGCGGAACAGGATGATCAATTTTGTAATCCATGCTACAAATATACAATATTAGTTGATATATCAACCAATATTGTGGAAGATAATTTTCTGCTCCTCCACAACGCAAAAAAGCCTTCTAATTTCACATCAGAAGGCTTTTCTTTAAATAGGTTATTAAATTTAACCTCTACGTATTAGTCAATCGCTTCATTTTTTTGGATTTAAATGCTTTAATTCCGGAGTTTTTATTCCACTTATGCTGGGATGTATGGTTTGATTTATTTGCTCAAATACCGTTATATCATTTTTTCCTTTATTTAACCAGCAACCGGGTACATATAATGTTTGTTGAGGACCTATCCCCCAATATCTTCCCAGGTTATGGCCGTTTATAAACACGATACCCTTACCCCAACTATTCATGTCAAGAAAAGTGTCACCTGTTTCTTTAAGCATGAATGTCGCATGGTAGAGCGCCGGATTTCCGATCAAAGCTTTGTTTGCTCCGGAGGCAATTTCAGGAGATTGAAACATAGGAAATTTGAACATTTGCCATTTACCGGTAATTTCATTTCCGCCCACAATCGCTGGGCTTATAATTCCTTTTAAGTTTTGGGTAATTTCCGATCCATAATTTATACGACCCATATTTTCAACGAGAATATCCAATGTGCTGTTAAAAGGGATATTAATATCTAAAGAGAATGTATTGGTATTTCGATTGAGTTCACCAATCATTTTGCCGTTTACATAAATCAGCGCATAATCTCTTAACCCATTTAACACAAGCTTACCACTTACTGGCTGATTAAATTTTCGGCGGTATAGTACGTAACCATAACCTTGATTTAAGTCTTCAAATGTGAGCGGCGTATCGCTTTGGACAGGAACCATGTTTTTAGTCAGGGAAAAAAGATCAACTGATTCATTGAATTTTATTGCCGGAATGGCTATCACTTTGAATGGAGAAGGCACAGCGGGTAATTGCTCATGTGTAAAGCCTTGTATGGCATTTCGTAACGAATCATATTTAGGAGTTTCCCAGCCTGCTTCACTTATGGGTGCGTCATAATCGTAACTTGTTATATCCGGTGTTATCCCATGCGTGTCGTCGTAATTCGCCCCTGTCGTAAAGCCAAAATTTGTACCACCATGTGCCATATAATAATTAAAGGAGATACCTGCTTTTAAATATTTTTTGGTTTGCTTAGCGGCATCTCCCGCCGGTACTGAATTATAATCCTGTCCCCATGAATCGAACCATCCGGGATAAAATTCTGCTACCATATACGGTCCCTGATTGTTATGATATTTATTGATGGTTGCCTTGACCTTTGTGGTATCATCTTCACCATTTACTGCCGGTAAAGCACCTGCTATACTCCCACCTTCTAGAAGCCAGCTACCGTCCGACGTAAACAGGGGCACATTAAACCCTGCATCTAAAAGCTCCTGCTTTATTGCCATGCTATAGGCTTTATGTTGAGAAAGCGGAATATCCTTTCGTTGCGCCACGTATGATCCAAATTCATTTTCTGCCTGTACCATTATGATTGGGCCTCCATAGGTAATTTGAAGGTTTTTAACCTGCTCAGCCAGTTTGTTGATATAAACCCTGCAAGAATCTAAAAAGGGCTTGTTGTTTGTTCGTATAACAAGATCTTTATTTTTTTGCAGCCACCAGGGGTATCCTCCAAACTCCCATTCAGCGCAGGCATACGGGCCCGGCCGAAGGATGACGAACAGTCCCTCCTCCTGAGCAGTTTTTATAAACGCTGCCACATCCCGGCTGTCCGTTTTGAAATCCCATACACCCGGTGCCGTTTCCTGGTAATTCCAAAACACATAAGTAGCTACGGTGTTAAGGCCCATTGCTTTCATCATTTTTAACCTTTGTCGCCAATAGGGCCTGGGCACCCTGGCAAAATGCATTTCACCAGAATGTATTTGAATGGGTTTTCCATCATACAGAAAATTGCCATTGCTAACTTCAAAAGTATGTTTGGCCTGGGAAAATCCAGTATAACTGATCAAAAGGAGAAGCAGAGTAATATTGAAAAATTTACATTTCATTTTTAAAAATTTACACATTTATAGCTGTTTTATTATTTGTAAGAGCGGCAATTATTTCTGTAAATCGCTTCTTATGATTGATGTATTCTCCCAATAATTTGAATTGATTTTTTGCCCTGGTGAGGTTGTGTCCCGGATATTTTGCTCCGTAATAAATATCATTATTGAGAAAGTCTGTAAGGAAACGGGTGGCTTGCATATAGATCATCAGCTCACCCGCTAAAATAAAATAGTGTATTTCTCTTGTCGTTAATATGTCTCCCATTTCCGACAAATAACCCTCACAGATAGCAGTAAAAATCTCTTCTCTGATAGATACCTTTGATATATCAGTTTCTTCTTCATTTGCTGCTGATAGATAGGTTCTCATCATATCACCAACATCACTAAAGAAATAACCTGGCATTACGGTATCTAAATCAATTACACAGAGCCCGTTCGACTCGTTATCAAAAAGTACATTACTTATTTTCGTGTCATGATGAACTACGCGCAGCGGAATCTCTTTATTAAGGACAATATTGTTATAGGTTTTAACTAAGTGAGAATGCTCATAAGCCGCGTTAACTTCGGTGGCCGCTAAAAGAGCTTTATCAGGACCGGCCGATGCCACGCTTGCTGTAAATTGCTTAAATCGTAAATCCAGGTTATGAAAATCGGCGAGCGTGTATCTGAGCGAACTCCATTCAAAATCCTTAAGAATCTTCGAAAATTTCCCAAACTGTTTTGCAGCTTCAAATGCTTCTTTTGGTTTGCTAACAAAATTTATTGTTTCCGAACCGCTTACAAACGGGAATAACCTGTAATAATTTATACCACCCGTTAATACCATGAATTCATTCTTAATAGAGGGAAGCGGTCCGATAAAAAGATATTCAGGAAAGTTTTGGTTTAAATAAGCTTGAATCAAACTAAGATTGTAAGCGATCCGTTCCGGGGATTTAAAAACATTGCTATTAATTTGCTGTAAGATATATTCTTTACCATTACAAGATAATTTAAACGTATGATTGATCAAACCTGATCCAAAGGGTTGAACAGAAGATTCTGTTTCTAATCCAAATGAAGATAGAATATCGGTTAGTAAGTTCATGAGTTATCAGTTTAAGATTCTTATTAATTGCGGATCAGTGGTTGCCAGATAATCGGTCTTAATATGCAACGTTCCACTTTTTTCATCGGCATCGAAATAACAACCTGCTTTTGCCTTGTTGAACTGGTTTCCTGATGTATAAACTACCAATTCCTCACCAGCGACTATAACTTTTTCAGGCCTCGCAGCTTGATGGATATTTAGCAAGTAAACCCGTTTTAAATATTTGCCTGTGTAATTACCTTCCGCTGCCTGTATGCTTATCTGTGTATTTTTATCAGCCCGCACGCTTATTAGGGTTTTAGCAAATCCTCCTTTGCGATAATCATGGGAAATGCCATCATCTTCATATAAATCAAACGACGAACTTTTGTAAGGATAAATGTCCAGTGTCAGGCTATCCGCTTTCCTTTGCCTGTCATACTCCATTTGAGGATACATCGGAATAATCGCTCCTGCCTTTACAAAAACCGGTAGCTTGTCTAGCGGGGCGGGATAGTTGTTTATCCAGACACTGCCACTGTAAGCCCGTCCGTTCCAGTAATCATACCAGGTGCCTTTGGGCAGGTAAATACTATCGCGCTTGGCCTCGCTTTTATAAACTGGGGCTATCAGCAGCCATTCGCCGTTCATAAACTGGTATTGAGTTTTTGTTCCCTTAGTATTGTTATCCTCAGGATATTCCAGTACCATAGCCCTGGTGGTAGGTACACCTGTTTCGTGCGCCTGCGCGCAATACGTGTACATGTAAGGTGTTAAACGCATTTTAAGGTCAAGGTATTTTCGGTTGATAGAAGTATAAGGCTCGCCATACACGTAAGGCTGTTTATTCTTTTTAGCCCACCCGCTCATCACCATAAAAACAGGTGTAAAGCATTTCCATTGCAGATCGCGCACATAGGTGGAATCGCTGCCTCCAAAAATACCGTCAACGTCACCTGTAGCGGCATTTTGTGCCGATAAACCTGCACCTATCACTGTCGGAATATGAAAACGAATATATTCCCAATTTCCGGTTTGATCGCCCGACCACACAGTAGAATACTTTTGAGTGCCAGCCCAGCCCATAACGCTCCAAACGAAACCACGCTCGTTACTATTATTTTCGATCCCGTTATAGGCCGATTTACAAGCGTCCAACGCAAACTTATAACCCGGGCCAACCCAGGCCACATCCAGCTTGCATAAACGGGTGCCATAGGTACCTACTTCTTTTGCTATCCGGTCAACCCCATTTTCCGTCCACAAACCGGTATAAAATCCCCGTTTATGCAGTTCAATCACTGTGGAATCAAGTTTTACATAGCCACAGCCATAGCCATCATTTGGTAAAATCCAGCCGCGCGGCATATCGTTCTTTATATATTGGTCGGCCACCAACTGAATTACATCTGGCGTCGTGCCACTAATCCCGCTACCGGTATAGTTTTTGGTAGCATAGCCACCAATACCACGGTTGTAGCAATTAGCATCGCCCATACTCAAGGCCCAACGCGGCATCAGAAATGGGCGGCCTGTAGTTTTGGTATAGCCATTAAGGATTTGCTTTAACGATGGCCCATAAAAATAGAAGCAGTCAAACCTGTTCTCGTTATGTGATAGTTTAAGGGTATCGGTAAACGCGTATTTTCCAACGTCGAAGGTATTGCGGAATGCGCCATAGCCTGCAGTCGACATATAGAAAGGAGCAGGGTTTGGCCTGCCGCCATTATCCCAACCATTTCCTTTTTCAATAAGTAAAGTCGTGCCGCGATGTGAGAAATAGCCGTTCTGCATGCCACCACCATAGAAATACTCATTCGTTTGTCGGGTTAGTGTTTGTTCCGTTTTATCGCCATAACTGATGGGTTTAGTCTCAGCCCATATCAACTTGGTATCCGTTTCATCGTACATAGCGAATTTAAGCGGCTTTTTGTACACCCTGAGCACACAACTTTTGCTTTTAATTTGATAATAAGCGCCTTTATCTGTTGAGGTAATAGTTGGATTGTTTATCGCGTAGCTTTCCACAATATCATTGCCCGCGGGGTTGGTAAACTCGCCATCTGGTGCCATCCATATCCTGAAGATATCATTACTATAAAAAATCACCTTGAATTTATTCTGACTGGCGGCGATGTCAGTTTCGTTTTTCACCTGTTTAAATGAGGTTAAATCGCCTACAAAAGCTTGCTTTGCGCTCATTTTAAGCGATAGGGTATTGTTTCCGGCAAATTCATCCTGCGAATAATCAAGCGTGAATTTTACAGTATGTGACGACCTGCTAGACAGATCCGTTGACGGGAAAACTACATTGTATTCGTCGCCTGGTAATAGTGGTTTTGTGCCAGCCGGTACTATAGCCGTTAAAGTGCAGGAATTATCCAAAACGCAGGTAACTTTTATATCCTTATCAACCACTTGCGAGCCGTTATTTTTGACCATTACACTTAGCTTATCCTGCTTGCCGAAAACATTATTTTTTTCGGTGTTGGAGGTAACTCTTGTCAGGCTCAGGTCATGTGTATAAGCTTCGCTCAATTCAATATCATCAATCATCCAATACCAGCTGTAATAGCCTTTCCAGTAAAAGCGGATATAAACCTTCGACTGATTCGCTGCAACTTTACTGATATTTACTTCCTGGTTAATGGGATCAAACATATCCGTTGCCGCTGGCATATTTTTTTTCACATCAAAATCCGTCCAATGGCTACCATCGGTACTAACACCAACGTATAAGCCAGCACCCGGCGCCGCATTAAAATCATTGTATCGAAAGGTTTGCTGAAAGCGAAGAATAACAGACGCCCGTGCCGAACAATTAATGGCTCCGCTTTGTACCCAAGCATCTGGGTATTGCTTTTTCTTTGCCCAGCTCGGCTGGTCTTCATCCACCATATAACCAGGCTGAAACTGCAGGTAATATCCCCGGCTTTTGGAAGCAATAGGTGGTGCCTGCTGCTGGTACTGATACGAACCAGGATAAGGCTGATCGGTCACTATCCATGCTACACTGTTTGTGTTGCTCATATCCACGTTTTTCCAGCCATCGGGCAACTTATCTGTCGTAAATGTTTCCGTCCAGAAAATTTTATTGTTTCTTTTTGGCGCTTGAGCTTTTAACCCTGAAACCAGGATCATAAATGGTATAAATATTGATAAAATCTTCATTGACTAATTTTAAGAAGGTATTTGATCTGATCTATTTGAATTACTAATATCCTGTATTTTGGGTAATTTGTTTATCAATATCTCTTTCAGTCTGCGGTATTGGCCACAAATAATTTTTTGTAGCGAATACTCGTGTTTCAGCTTGTAAGGCAGCGCCGGTTATGGTATACTTACCGGTGGTTGCGTCAACGGTGCCAGTTTTAGCGCCATAAACAGGTCCTGTCATTACCTGCGTACCAATTTGCCAGCGTTGGATATCAAAAAAGCGCAAACCCTCAAAAGCAAATTCCACCCGGCGTTCGTTTCGTACCAGCGCACGTAAACTTGTTTGATCGCTGTACACCGATTGATTAACAGATGGCATACCTGCTCTGTTCCTTACCGCGTTAATATCACTGTAAACGGTACCGTCTATTTTGCCCGATTCTATTTTAGCTTCCGCATCAGTCAACAGAACTTCGGCATAACGAATAACAGTCATATTTAATCCGCTCTGGAACAGATTATCAAAATCGCTCAGGTTTGATGTATATTTTTTGACCACATAGCCTGTTGGCGATGTATTATTACCACTTGCGTAATAATCCGGAGACGAAGCATCCAATGGATCATAATAAGTAACCGATTTTGATAATACGCCAACCGCGCCACTTGCTTGATAAAAGGGCTCGCCGGGATATAAAATTGTTGCAGCCAGGCGAGGGTCCCGGTTTGCATAAGGGTTCGTCGGATCGTAACCGGACGTAGGATCTGTTATTGGTTTACCGTTAGCCATTTCATAAGCATCAACAAGACTCTGAAGAGGATCAATAGATGACCATCCGCCCGAGGAATTTGACGGCATTACCCCTAAAACGCCATTTGAGTTAGCTGACGGATTTTCAACGTATTGGGCTGATGCTATTATTTCGGGATTATTGTTTTGAGACACCATCCGGAATAGGTCTGTATAACTCGGATACAACGCATAACCCAGTTTCATTACCGCCTGGCAATCGGTTATACAGTCGGCATAGTCGGCATTATAAAGTTCAACCCTTGCTTTTAAGGCAAGTGCAGCACCCTGAGTAATATGGCCATCACCCGAATTATTAGCCACCGTCAAATCCGGAGCTGCCGCTGCGAGTTCGCTTAGGATAAATTTTACAACATCTGCTTTTGGAGCTCTAACGCTGGCAAGAGACTGTGCAGGAGTAAGTACAGTAGTAACCAGTGGAACATCACCATAAAGCTGGGTCATTATAGAATATTCAAAAGCCCGTATAAATCTTACCTGTGCTATCATATTTGCCTTTAGCGTAGCATCCATAGGCGTGGCGCCAATATTGGCTAAAAAGAAATTACACCTGGTAATAGCGGTATAATTATAAGCTGAGGCATTTGTTACGCCTACTGATGCAGGAGTAGCCGTACCGTTACCATAACCCTGGAAACCTTCCCACGGGTACTGACTATAGGCATTATCGGATGCACAATCCAAATAAACAATCCATGTGGCATCCGCCCATCCATTTCCATTATCAGAATAGCTCCAGCCCTGGCCGTTATATACACCCGCAAGCGCAGCAGTCGCATCGTTTGCATCAGTCCACAAGCTTGCATTAGTATATGCATCCTGTGGTACCCTGTTTAAAAAGTCCTTTTTGCAGGCCGTAAATAGCAATGATATAATTAATATATTGAGTATAAGTATCTTTTTCATGATTTTTATTTTTTGAAAGTCTTAAAAAGTTACATTTAAGCCTAAAGAATTGGTTTTTACCTGCGGGAAATCATATCCGCTTTCACCTGCCGGTGCTTCCGGATCTACCCATTTATAAAAGCTGGTAAATGTTAGGATATTTTGGCCGCTATAATAAATTCTTAGCCTTTTAACACCTATATTTTTTGCCCAGGCAGCAGGCAGTGTATAGCCAAGTTGCGCATTCTTTAAGCGTACATAGCTTGCATTTCTAACCCAGTAGGAGGAAACGTTATCAGCCGGATCATTTTGAGTATAGTTTAACCATAAACGCGGAAAGGTGGCATTTGGATTGCTTGGCGTCCAGCTGTTTAGCATAGCCGTTGTAGGCTTACCGGTGGCAATGCCATTTTCACCTAACTCTATTCCTTGTATATAATTTTGAACATCTGCTGCACCCTGGAAAAAGGCTGAAAGGTCAAATTGTTTCCAGTTCACATTCACATTTAAGCCAAAAGTAACCTTAGGAAAGTTTGAGCCTAACACAGTCCGGTCATTCGCATCTATCTTACCATCGCCATTAAGGTCCTTATAGATAATATCGCCGGGACCGGTATTGGGGCTTATACCAGATTGGTCCGCATGCGCTTTAACCTGCGCTTCGTTTTGAAACAAGCCTTGAGCAACATAACCGTAAAAAGAACCTTGTGGCTGTCCAACTTCGGTTATATAACCATTACTTATTTGCGGTGCATTTGTATCTCCCAGTTGTAATACTTTATTTGCTACAAATGCAGCGTTACCGGTAACACTCCAGTGAAAATCACCGGCCTTATCATGATAAGTTAAGGCAAGCTCCCAACCGGAATTTTGATAAGTTGAACCGTTTATATATGGCGGAGTTAAACCATAAGTTTGAGATAGCACTGATTGATATAAAACATCACTTGTCTTTTTATAAAAATAATCTGCTGTAAAACTGAATACTTTTAAAAAGTCAGCATCTAACCCAACATCGGTTTGAGTTGTTGTTTCCCAGGTTATATAGGGATCAACACCGGATGTTGGGGCTACGCCACCAACAATGTTACCTCCGAAAGGATAATTTAAACCTGGGCTTACGGTTGCAACATCAGGATAGTACGCAGCGTCAATGTTGTTATTTACGACTACAAGATTTTGATTTCCTAACTTACCCCATGATGCGCGCAGTTTTAAATTTGATACGGCAGATAACAAGCTACTAAAAAATCCCTCTTCAGACACTCTCCAACCTGCAGATACACCAGGGAAAACACCCCACTGATGTCCTGATGCAAAACGTGACGAACCGTCGTCTCTAATATCACCCTCTAAAAGGTATTTACCCTTGTAATCATAATTAACCCTGCCAAAAACGGATCGTGTCGCGTCATTATAAGTATCGTTACTTGATGTTTCTCCTGTGGTTGGGGCTACGTTCAAATCACTCAAGGAGTTATTTAAAAAACCTTGCCTGTAACCCGACAAATTATAATAGCCATCATACTCTTGTGATGCACCGGCTAATACTTTAATGTTGTTATTACCTATTTTTGTTCCATACTCTAATAATGCCTGTGGCGAAACATAGGTATGACTTGCATAGCTATCCGTAGCATTAGCGATATTTGCCACCCCGCTAGTAGTACCGTCAGGATTATAATATTGGATAGATGAAACAAAATTATTGCTTTGATTGGTATTAAACTTGTAATTAAATGATGGCTTAAAATGTAGCCCTCTAATTATTTCCCAATCGGCGCCTGTGGTTCCCTGAAAATTATACGCGTTTTGATTATCATATGAAGGAGAGTTAAGCCATGCTAAAGGGCTACCGTCCGATATATGTCCGTAATCGCCATTCGGATAGTAGGCGGGGATAATTGGTGATATCCTATTAAACTGACGAATTACCTGACTAAAACTTTGGTCTGCAGATAATGAACTTTGAGGCTGTGTTAGCGGCTGGTAAGTATAAGACAGATAACCGAATACAGATAAGTTATCTTTTATCTGGCTGTTAAGATTTAATCGCGCCGTATAACGTTGCGTATTGGTTTTTGGAGTTATACCATTTTCATCAAAATAGCCAAGAGAAAGCGCGTAAGTTGTTTTATCGCTGCCTCCGTTAACACCTACATAATGATTTTGTTGAAATCCGTTACCACTGTACAAATATTTTAGCCAATCTGTATTCGGATAGTTAATGGGGTCAGACCCATTTTTGAAGGTTTGTATTTGAGCAGCTGTATAAACCGGGCTCTGTCCTTCATTAACCCTGGCTTCATCATACATTGTAGCCGCCTCCCATGACGGTACATAATCCGGCAATGCTACCGGTTTGTTGATGCCAAAGTAATCGCTGTAAGTAATTTGAGCTGTACCTTTTTTACCTTTTTTTGTGGTTATTACTATAACACCACCTGCAGCTCTATTTCCGTAGATAGATGCCGACGCGGCATCTTTTAATACGGAAATATTATCAATATCGTCAGCGTTAATAGCATTCATATCACCGGTACTTGAAATAACACCATCGATGACGACCAACGCTGAAGTATTATTTAGCGATTGCCCCCTGATATTAATATTGCCGGCGTCCATACCAGGCTGGCCGCTATTGGATATAATAGTAAGGCCGGGAACCGTACCTTCCATGGCGTTAATAACGCCGGTTACAGGGCGGTCTTCTAATTGCTTAGCGCCAACAACCGACACAGCGCCCGTAAGGTTCTCCTTCTTCTGGGTGCCATAACCAACGACCACTACATCGTTTAATCCTTTCGAATTTGAAGAAAGTGTTGCATTGATTTTGGATTCATCGTCAACAGTAATTTCCTGTGTCACATAGCCGACAAATGAAAACACTAAAACCTCGCCTTTAGCCGCATGGATCATATAATGCCCATTAACGTCGGTCACAGTACCGGTGCCGGTGCCTTTTAATGTTACCGATGCTCCGGGTAGAGGTTGGCCATCGTCTGCCCCTTTTACAAGCCCGGTAACTGTTACCTGGGCGAAACCTATTGCTGAAAATAGCAATAGCAGGCATGTTAAATAAAATTCCTTTTTGTAGAATTTGCTCATGAGTGTTTGATTAGTTTGTTATTTAGTTTGTTAGTTATTCTTTTTAATCATTACACTTTGTATAAAAGTGAATGAAGTGTTGTTATAGCACTGATTTACAGCTATTACCAATCCAAATTGGCTATGAATTAGTTTTGTGCGATAAGACAAAACTGCATGGAAAAGACTAATACGAAGGGGGGGTAAATAGCCAGATAAAGGTGGGTTATTGCTATAAAGTGAAGACAGATGCAGGTATTGCTAATTATTTCATACCATTTACCAGATTTTACCGACTATTTGATTGTTGGTAAAAGATTTTTTGCATTAATAACGAAAGCTAAAGGTGCTATTTCGAATAGCTTCTGAAGCTGCCACAAAAGTGTTTTGATCGATCATTTGTATAATTACTCAAATTCCGGCCGGATAATTATATATATCTTCCTAATACGTAGTTTACGGAAGGCCGAGGTAATATTAAAATCAATCTTAAAAAAAACATACACAGCAGTTTTACCAGTGTTTGGGAAACGTGGTATGATCTATTTGCTGTTTATTATTAAATATTTCTTAGCCATTCCCTTGCTGGAAGCAGTCAAAACGATTTTTCCCGGGGTGCTGTTTGCCCGAACCAAAACTGTTGCAATTCCGCCGCGGGTCTTGATTATCTCTGGGCCTATAATTATTCCGGGACCGCTTATATTAAAAGTTATTAACGACTGATTATCCAGGCACATCACAGTGCCATTTTGATCAACTAAACCGGCATGTACAAAAATGGCATCTACTCCGTTAGCTGTTAATGGAATACCTACTGTGTCTGCTGATAACGTTATCCTGTTGGGGCTTAATGGAGAATTAACCAGCCCTTGAGCAACTGCCCTACCCTTGATAAATCCAACCGCTTTCAATGTCCCCGGCTGCCATCTTACGTTGTTAAATGTAAAAGGCGGGTGATTTAAATTTTTACCATCCCCCCCGTCAAAGCTATTGCCACCTTTGTCGTAATCTCCATAATCAGTATCCGGACCGGCATCTGGAAGTTGCTTTTTTATAAGTTTTCCATTTATATAAATTGCTACTTCATCGCAGTTAGCATAAATGATAACTTTTTGAGAGTGAGAAGTTGGAGTCCACCAGTTGGCTATATAAACCATAGGTTTATTATTGGCTCCGAAAATTTTCTTGTATGGATCCAACTGACTCTTAAAAAAATAGTAACTAAATTTTGGCACCCTGAAAATATCCATAATCCCCCAATCTGAAGTCCCTTTCGTAAAACTTTCAAAGCCATCAAAAAATGCCCATGATGCATCTCCAATTGTCCATGGATAATATTTTGGCCCCATCAGGAGATTATGCTCCCACTGAAAGTTCCAGGCATTTTGTAGTAGTGCTTTTTCCCCTTTGCTTCGGTTGGTACGTGTTGTTGATGACGAGCCTCCAAATTCATAATCACCATATTCCCGTACAAAGCCCGGTTTATCCGGTTGTACGTTCTGTGGCCTTCCAAATGGGTCTTGCCAACTGTTATAAGGAATATCCCAAGCCGTTATTTTTGCTCCATAAGTATCCCCTGCGGTAAAGAAATTGATTCCCGGATATTCTTCATGAGCCACCTCGGCAGACTTTACTCTAAAGCTATCTGCCGGATAAGTTTCATTTAAGCTTACCTCCCACATGATCACTGAAGGGTGATTTCTGTCCCGGCGTATCATTTCTCTGATATCCGAAAATACCCGGTATTTAAAAATGGCGCTTTGGTTGAAAAATTGCCAGCCAGGGATTGGATCGCCCAACATAAGTCCTATCGAATCACAATATTGGTAAACGGCAGGTGCTTGTGGGTAATGCGATAAGCGGACAAAATTAAAACCGGCTTCTTTGATCCTTTTTAAATCCCTGTATTGCATCTCATCAGACAATGCGTTTCCGACAAAAGGGCAATCCTGATGCCTGTTGGTACCCACTATTTTTAATGGCATGTCGTTGAGTTTAAATCCCTCTGATCTGGTAAAAGATAATTTTCTGATACCTATCTTTTGGGTAATGTTATCCAACAATTTTCCTGCACTCCAAACCTGGGTTGATAAATTATATAAATGAGGATCATCAGGACTCCAAAGCCTCGGGTTTAAAACGCAAATTTTCGCATTAACCTCCGCAGCAGCATGAGCACTAACAGAACTTTGTGATGAATCAATAATTTTATTTTTTCCATCGAACAATATTTGCTTCACGACCAGTTGCTTACAACCATCAGTATTATTGAATATTTGTGTTTTGATAAATACATCAGCGCTTTTAGCAGAAATATTTTCGGGTCGGACAAAAACACCGCCTCCGGCGACAGTATTAGCATTGTTTGCATCTGTAATATAGACCGGACTCGTCTCGGTTAAAGAAACATTACGATAGATTCCGCTCCAATACAAAAACCCAAGCTCGGCTAAAGCCTTTCCGGGTGGCAAATTAGCATTGTCCCGATTGTCCAGCCTGACAATGATTTCGTTTGATCCCCCATAATTCAAGTTATTATCCAGGTCAACAATAAATGGCAAGTATCCGCCCGCATGATAGCTTACAAATTTCCCATTTATCCAAATCGCAGCTGTTTGCATCACCCCTTCAAAACGTAAACTAATGTGCTTTACACCGTAGCTCTTCGGAATAAAAAATTGCTTCCGGTAATAACAAACCCCTGTGAATTGATTTACACCGGGATTTTCCTCTTGTTCATATCTTGCAGGATGTGGAAGCGATATTTTTTGCCATGGCGATGAACTTATTTTCGGATATTCAATACTGAACCCGATTAACGCTGCCTTCACTTCCCGCGTAACTGAACTATCTGCCGGTTCATTTTTTGCAGTTAAAACCTGCTGATTAAACTGTGACGAAAAAGATGTACTATTCCTGATAGAGAGCACATTTTTAAGTTTTTTAGCGGTGTCCAGTCGGAAAATTTCCCAATTATCATTAAAATTAATAACATGTCTCGTTACCTGCGGATATGCGAATTCGAAGCAACAAAATAATATTAAGGTAAGAAAAAGCCTTTTCATTGAAATGTTAAGCATAGAATTAATTATACAATAAAACTTAGATGGATTATCTGAATTTCGGAGTCGTTTCTTGTAAATATATAACACAATATTACATGGAAAAGATCAATATCGAAGGGGGCTGGTTAGCCAAATAACGGTGGGTTATTGATAAGTTGAGATTGAACGGGGTGCTATCTATTTCCGTATGATTTGCCCGACTCTGTTTGCTGTTCTGTTATTTACAAAAGAGTTTTTGTATTTTTTTACGAAAGCTGAAGGGTTCATCTCAAACAGCTTCTGAAACTGTTCCCTAAAGTGCTTTTGATCATTGAAGCCGACTTTGAAGGCAATTTCCCTGATTTGCATATCGCTTTCTATCATCAGTTGCCCGGCTTTACGAAGCCTGATGTATCGGATAAATTCTGCAATGGATAAGCCTGAGATTGATTTGATGTTCCTAAACAATTTGGACCGGCTCATTCCAATCTCACTTGTAAATTGCGCAGTTGTAAACTCATCATCTTCCAAATGTTTTTCGATGATGCTAATACATTTGGAAATAAAATCAGCGTACTCTGCCGGGATCTTTAACTGATGCTGTTTCAATGTTATTTCATTGACAAAAAATCTTTTCAGCAAGTTTCGTCCTTTGAGAATACTGTTTATACGAGCGATTAACAAGTCCTTTTCAAAAGGTTTCGTTATATAATCATCAGCACCGCATTCAATGCCTTTTAACTTAATCTCGGGCGAAAAGCTACCAGTGAGCAGGATAACCGGTATATGGCTAAAGGAAGGCGACTCTTTCATTTTTGAGCAAAACTCAATACCACTCATCCCTTTTAATACTACATCGCTAACCACAATATCAGGATCGTAATCGATAACGGCGGTGAAACCTGCTTCTGCATTATCCACTTCAAAAATATCGTAATGATCATGCATCAGGCTTTTTAAGTACGTCCTAAAGTCAATATCGTCTTCAATTAGCAGTATCGTCTGTTTTGGCTTTTCAATAGTGGAAATGACCTTTTTTGCACCCTTATCGTTATTGTATTGGACTATTGAATCATCGGAATCTAAAATCAACTCGTTTATAATCGAAGATCTTGGGGATTTATGCTCATCAATAACTTTTATATCGGTCGGTGGCTTACTTGATTTTGGCAGTATCATTTTAAATTCACTGCCAATGCCTAATTCACTTGTATAAGAAAGAGCGCCATTATGAAGCTTCATATATTGCCCGGCCAGATACAAACCTATACCAAAACCACTTTCCGAACCCATTTTTTGATTTAGGCGATAAAATTTATCAAATAGCTTATTTCCTGTTTCCTTTGGGATACCCATTCCTGTATCTGCTACAAGTATTTCAATGGAGCTATCCAATTCCAAAATACGCAGACTAACTTCCCCACCTTCCGGGGTGTATTTGATCGCATTTGAAACGAGATTAAATAAGACAATGTCCAGCTTTTCACGATCTCCCAACACATATATTGGCTCACCATGTTCAAATTTATACTGTATGTTTTTTTTAGCTACCTGGTTTTTAAAGCAAAGGAAAACCTCCTGGCAAATTTCGCTGATATTAAGCCACATTAAGTTAAGCTTCGAAATTTCCTTTTCTGAACTCTTAAATAATAATAACTGGTCTACAAGGCTTAACAGGCGGCGTGAGTTCCTATAGACTGTACTGATGTCAACAAGATCAATGGCCTGCCCATTGCTGGACAATAGTTCCTTTATCGGGTTAACAATCAAAGTAAGGGGTGTTCTTAGTTCATGGGAGATATTGGTAAAAAATGAAATTTTGTTTTCATTTAATTCTTTCTCCAATTTCATTTGATATTGAAGGTTTGTTTGTCTGCGATAATAAAAAAGATAGCTTCCCAGTAAACTGGCGATAAACAATAAATAAAGGCAGTAAGCCCACCAGGTACGGTACAAGGGCGGGGTTACTGTAATATAAATCAATTTCTCTTTGTTATTCCATATTCCGGACTGGTTGGTGCTTTTAATTCGCAGGATATAATTGCCTTCACTAAGTTGGGAGTAGTTCAGGCTGTGCTGATCAAGGATATAGTTCCAAATCTTATCCCGTCCCTCAAGCATATAAGCATATTGGATTTTCTCGGCCAGTGAATATTGCAAAGCGACAAAATCAACAGAAAACATTGCCTTATTATAAGGAAGTGTTAAATGATCAATGTTATAAAAATCCGGCTTCCCTCTTACGAAAGTACTGGTTGCATCTATATCAGTATTTGCGATTCGTATGCCTGTAATAACAAGCTTTGGAAAATTGTAAAAGCGATGAATACTATCGGGATTAAAAATATTGAAGCCTTTTATTCCACCAAACATTAATTCACCCGAACTTAAATGAGCTGATGCATTAAAATAAAATTGGTTAGATTGCAATCCATCTGCTGTATAGTAATTGTCGAAGTTTAGATTTGCTATGTTTAGTTTAGACAAACCGTGATAGGTGCTCATCCATAGATTTCCATTATTATCCTCCTCTATATTCAACACCTTATTATTACACAGGCCATTCGCTACAGTATAATTTTCCAGCTTCTTTGAGATTGGGTTATATGAAAAAATGCCCCGGCCATAGGTACCGCACCATAATACACCTGCTTTATTGATCAATAGACTTCTTACTTCACAGTCGAGATTTATAGTTTTATCTACGCCGCTAATTCTGTTGACGTGAATAATACCATTATAAGTTCCCAGCCATAAATTGTCGTTCCCATCAGCAACGATAGACAGGATATCTTCGTTCAGATTATTATAAGTATCAGGAACAAAATAACCTTTATTTGGCGCAAAGAAGTAAAGGCGGCTCTCGTCTGTTCCCGGAAAGCAAACAGCCCAGATAACACCACGATGATCTTTATACAGCCTCCAAACGTCACCTATTCCCACCTTCCCCCCAACTGGGATATGCTCGAATACCTGAGTTTTTGAATTATAGCGGCGTATTCCGGAACCAAATGTTGAAAACCACATATTTTGCTGGTCATCTTTGATGATACTGGTTATATTATTGCCACCGCTACCCTGTTCATTTTTTGATGTAAAAGAATAATTTTTAAATAATTGCTGCCTCCTGTTCCAAATGCTTAACCCTCCCCCATCAGTTCCTATCCATATATTCTTATCCTGATCTTCACCGAATGAAAAGACGAAATCATTGATCAGACTATTCGGCTGGAAAGGCTCATGACGGTAAGTCTTAAATTGAATAGTTTTATCATCAACAATATCAATTCCCCCTCTGTTAGTACCTACCCATTTTGTTGAAAAATCATCTTCATAAATAGTAATCACCGCATTACTGCTTAATACACCAGAAGTAATTTGACTGACGACAGCCGGCTGATTTGCTGAAATTTTAAGTTTGATGATACCCAAGCCGTCTGTGGCAATCCATAAATCATTGGTTTTATCGATCACAAGAGCAGTTGCACTGCAATTATTGAAAGCACCCAGATCAACTTTTGCATAGGTACCATCATGTATAGAATAGATGTAAACACCGTTCACTGTACCTACATAAAGTTTATCAGAATTGTAAGCAATAATGCAGGTGATTTGAGATTGCGCTTTGGCAGTAACTTTCAACGTTTTGGATTTCTTGTCAAGTTGACAAAGGCCAACGTTTTCAACGGCAACCCACACAGCTTGATCATTGCCTATTGTGATCGCTCCAACCTGATAGGAATTGGTGATTTTTCCAGGGGATATTAAAAGCGGGATTTCGCTGGCTATAATGCTTCCATCATATGCTAACAATACACCATTCAAATCTGTACCGACATACATATTGCCTCTGTTATCCCGGCTAATGCAAGTAATAGTTTTTTTGTATATCTCGTTTTTACCTTTGGGGTATTTTACACGTAGATTTGAAAATTTAAGTGTGCGATTGCTTTGTATTCCAAGGCCTGCGTGCGTACCAACCCAAATATTTCCCGCATTATCAGAGCTTATACATTTAACAATATCATTTGGAAGTGTTTCCTCATCATTATAGCTATTTTTGAAGACTTTAAAGGAATTTCCATCATAGCGATTAAGTCCATCAAACGTTCCAAACCACATGAAACCGTTCTGATCTTTATAAATACTGGTAACCGTATTATTAGAAAGTCCATCTTCAATACCGATAAATCTTGTTTCTTGAGAATGACAAAGAGAAGCACAAAATAAAATCAGCAGGCATAAGAAAATCTTTTTTAACACTTGTGCCATAAGAATATCAGGTCAGCTACGCAATTGAGACAAAATTAATAAAACAATGAAAAATAAAATCAGACAAGAGAGATAGATACCTTGACACTGTTAAGTATTTCAAGTTTTGTTAAACTATGTTCTTCAATGTAAGAATTTTTAACAGAAAAAGAATATCTATACTGAAATTTAAAAAAAAAGGAAACATCCATAATACGATGTTTCCTTAAGTGACCCAAAAGTACGGATATCGAACACTTTTATTGAAGAGGGAAGAAAACAGTTCCATTGAAGGATGACGACAATGCATAAGACTTGGGGTTGAGGGATATGAAGAGCAAGAAAAAGCAGTAGCTATCAGTATGGCATGCTTTCTTTGAAAAAAACATTGATGGCAGTCAGCCCCGGATTATTGCCTACGATGTCCATACAAATTAATTTTTCTTATTAGTCAAGGCGTATTGTTTTGCCCATTCCGTAATTTGTTGTAAAAGATTTTGCCCTCTAAATTTCGAATTTGTTGCGATTCGGTGAATATAAATGGTAGGATCGTCATTTCGTTCTTCCCAAATCTGGGGCTCCTTAAATGGATCTATTATTTCATACCCTTGCCTGCCACCACACTGTCAATCTCGGTTTGAGTAATTCCGTATTTCGCCATTCGTGTACGGTGATCGGCCGAACCCAGGTACTCGTGAAGTTGTGCATTCACAGCCTGTAGGAGACCATGATTGCTCTTGCTAAATGAGAAGGCGCCGACAGGTGCTTTTACATCTTTGCTATTTTTGAAAGGGACTGCCTCCAGTTCCAGGTTGGCATTTGCAATGACATGGTTTCCAACCGCCGTGGCTGCGAATGCGTCGATCTTTCCGGCCAGCAATGCAGCAGCAGCCTCTGGCTGGCTATTAAACATCACTATTTGGCTATCGCTCACACCCGCCGACTTTGCAGCATCGAACTGCACTTGACCGGGAATAAGTCCAAGCAGCGCATCGCCAAGCATCACCACTGATTCATAGCTCGTCAGAACCTTCGGATTGCCATGATGCACGACGAATCCATCGCCAAGCGACCATACCGGCACGCTGAAAGCTACATTCCTTGCACGTTCAGGCGTAACAAAAATGGGTACGTTCATATCCCAACGTCCAGCTTGGACACCTGTTAAAAGCTCCTCGAACGTAGTGAGCTGATATTCGATGGACGTTACACCAATTGCCCGCAGCACCACTTCGGCCAGTTCGATGTCCGCACCCTTTACGAGATGGTTTTCGTCAGTCCAATAGAAAGGTGGTTCCTCGATATATGCGATTCGCACTTTCATGTCTTTACTCCACGACGTTAAAGGTGAATGTTCTGAGATTTCTGTTTCCATTTTGCTTGTCGTTATCTTGTATGCTTGTTGTACTTATAAGGTGTCTTTCACAATGACTGCAAACTACTTTACACCATTCCATGTGAATTAACTTTGCAAAGTTATGAGTATAGATAATGCTATAACAGATACAGATACAGAAAACTCAAGCATAACAGATTAGAATAAAATAGGTGGTAGCCTTTTAAGGTCGTTCATCCGGGTTAACCCAACGAGGTTCGAACTCAAAAAGTGACCCTAGAAACTCAATGTCTAAAAAATGTATAAAAACAAAATCGCCTCTAATTGCATTAGAAGCGATTTTAAATTTTTAGTGACCTGGGAGAGGATCGAACTCTCGACCCACTGATTAAGAGTCAGTTGCTCTACCGGCTGAGCTACCAAGTCATTTTTTACCGGGGGTGCAAATAAACAGTTTTTTTTGTAGTTATAAAAGCTAAATCTTAAAATCTACTTTTGTTGGGTATAAAATAAACCAAAAGCAATACCAATTATTACACTTGTAACTATTCTAAGATAAGATTTTAATAATTTAACTACTTAACAACTAACTGATTCAGTTGTATATTTCATTTATAGTTTATAAATTTAATATAATTTCCAATCACCGGATTCCTAAATCTTTTTTATGTACCTATATCTCATTATTCTTTCAGCACTAACTATTGTTGTGGCAATTATTGCTACCAAATCACAAATGCTTCGTAACCAGGTTTTTAATCAGACCAACTATGATAATATCGCGGCCGTCAATAATATTAAAAACCCCAAAGCTGCATTTAGCCTTAGTAGAACACAATTTGCTTTTTGGACTGTAATAATAAGCAGTACTTTTATATATGTTGTTATAAATTTTTCTTCGGGCACATCAATCGTAATTCCTAACATTCCTCCTGTAAACCTGGTACTTCTGGGTATCGCAGCCGGTACAAGCGTTGTAGCCAAAGTGATTGATAACAGTCAGAAATATAATGCCGGTAACTCAATTTCGCAGCAAGATTTACCTTCAAAAGGATTTTTAACCGATATAATTTCTGACGATAGCGGAATAAGCATACATCGGTTACAAAACGTAATATGGACAGCCATCGTAGGTGTTATTTATATATATTATGTTATAATCAACTCCAAGATTCCTGATGGCACTATAATAAATAATGATTTGCTGGGGTTAATGGGTATCAGCGCCGGAACTTATTTAGGATTAAAAACAACTGAGAATAGCGGAGGTCCAGGTTCCGCAATAATTCAACCAGCAGTAACAACTGTCGTAATTCCTCAGCCTGTTCCTGTTCCTCCTCCAGCTCCTGATTCACAAGTTATAATCCCTGCACCAACAATACCCACAGGTAATACTCAAACTGATCCGCCATCATCATCACCACCAATTCCTACTGAAAATCAAACTAAATAACATGAGTATAATATTGTCTGTTCATTACATTTATTAACATTTCTTAAAAACATTAGGATAACTTTTAAAGTTGAGTAATGTAATATACTTCCATAACATGAAAACCTATCTTGTTCCTATTGATTTCTCAAAAGCATCAATTAACGCAGCAGAATACGCCGCAGCATTAAGCCATCAAACCAATGTCGACCATATTATTTTATTAAATGCATATTATGTTTCCATTTATGAAACCAGCTTACCAAGCCCCGACATGGTTTTATTACGTGAAGAAGATATTGAACAAAATGCTGCGGATAGGATAGAAAAATTAACCTTATTAAAACATAAATTAGTTAAACAAGTTAGGCCAGGGGTTGAGATTAGTGTGCATTTAAATCGGTCGCATTTATTACGTGCTGTAATTGAAAATTCAATCTCAAAAAACGTTGATCTGATCATTTTGGGAAGCCGGGGAAACAGCAGTAGTGAAGATAGTCATATCGGCAGCCACGTTATTAAAATAGCGAAAGCAAGCCCTATACCAATTATTGTAGTACCACCCGCTTATACTTATAAAAAAGTAAGTAAGGTTGTAGTTGCTATCGATTTTAATAAAGTTAAAGATACAGTACCGCTGGAGGCCTTACAACGGTTGCTTGATAAAAAGAAAGCAGAATTAATGGTGGTGAATGTTGATGATAAAGGCAAACATTTGCATGGGGATGCCGAAAGAGCTGTTGAAGAAACTACGCTGCATAAAATGTTAAAACAATACGATCCTAAATATTTCTTTCTGGAGGATACAGATGTTATTAGTGGGATCCTTCAATTCGCGGCACAGAAGGATGCGCAGTTGGTTATTGCATTACCCCATAAGTACAGTTTCTTTCAATCAATTATGCATACAAGCATTTCTCATCAATTAGCCGCAAGTTCGGCAGTACCTGTATTATTGTTAAAATAATTAATTTGTGTGGAGGGGGAAGTTATAATCGCAATATCCCCCCTTAACTTATTCAGTTTATTCAAAAACAACTGTTTTGTTGTTATAAACAAATACCCTATCCTCGAAAACTAATTTAAGTGCTTTTGCTAGTACCGAAGTTTCGATTTCTTTACCCGCCTGAACCATATCTGCCGCGGTAAAAGAATGATTTACGGGGATGATTTGCTGCGCGATGATTGGCCCCTCGTCCAATTCATTAGAAACAAAATGAGCAGTGGCGCCAATTAGTTTCACCCCTCTTTCAAAAGCTTGCCGATACGGACTAGCCCCTATAAATGCCGGTAAAAATGAATGATGGATGTTTATAATCCTCATCGGAAACTTAGCAACAACGTATGGAGATAATATCCGCATAAATTTGGCAAGCACTATATAATCTGTATTGTACTGATCAATTATCCCGGCAACACTATCTTCAAACCCGGTTTTGCTAATACCTTCGTGCGATACGTGATAAAACGGCATATCAAACCGCTGGCATATCTCCTGCAAAATAGCATGATTTCCAATAACGCATTGCACAGTGGCCCCAAATGTTCCAAAATAATTGCGGATTAATATATCTGCCAGGCAATGATACTCCTTACTTACCATTACAATAACCTTTTTACTTGGTTTGGGATTGATAGATATGATAGCTCCCGGCGGCAATACCTCCTTAATATAAGTTTCCAATAATATCTCATCCTTACTATCATCGATATTAAGACGCATGAAAAACAGGTTCTCCGTTTTGTCGACATGCTCGCGCATGGAGATTATATTAAGCTGATGTTTTGCGAGTATTGCTGATATGGATGCGACCAGGCCAACCTGGTCCTTACATTGAATTACGATGATCATGAATTGCAGATAAAGAATACGGTAAAGATATAAACCTGTGTGTATTAAAATCAAGTATTTGCATTTTTCAAATTGTAAATAGTACTCAACAAAAAAGCCTTTGAGTAACTCAAAGGCTTTGCTTAAATAATTATCTATCAGTCACAGGATCAGGTGCCGCCGGATGCATTGGGTCATACACAGCAACAGCTACCCTTGAATCGGCACAACCGTAGTATAAAAACCATTTCTTTTTAAAGTATACCATGCCTTCAATAAACACAGTTCCGTTAACATATTGACCGCTTTTTTCAAACGGCTTCATCGGTCGTAGGAAGGGTAAATTTAAACGGGTTATGGGTTTTGAGGGATCGTTTTTATCAAACAATGCCTGCCCTGCGCAATAGGAGTTTGCATTAAACCTTGTATCTCTGCCCTCACCAGCTTTATTTTTACCATTATAAAATAGAATGATACCATTTTTAGTTTTTATAGCCGGTGGGCCGCATTCTGTAAGATCGCTATCAAAATAACCTGCTCGTGGCGATATCAGCTCTTTAAGTTCGCCATTATTGGTTATAACTGGTGCCCAGTCAATTAAATTCGTTGATGTTGCCGCATAAACATGCTGTTCGCCCCAGTACATCCAATACTTCCCATTGCTTTTGGTGATAACTTGTTTGCCGTTTACAACTTCAGTTAAGATGGAGGCTGATTTACTGGCGATATTAAAGAATTTGCCATTGTAGGCTTTCTTAAATATTGGCCCAAACTTCTTCCAGTGAATAAGATCAGTCGAGGTAGCTACCCCTAAACGAGGAATATCACGGTTCCATTCTGTATAAAAAACAACATAAGTTCCGGCAGGTGTAACGGCTACGCGGGGATCTTCACAACCTCCCGGCCATTCGTATTTTTTTCCTACATCATTAGCTGGGTATAATACCGGCTCTGTTTTTCTTATGTAGTGGATGCCATCAGCGCTTTCAGCATACCCAAGGCGAGAGGTACGGAAACCAATTCCTACACCAAACTTATCCTCAGCACGATATAAAACCACTATTTTGCCATTTTTAAGCGCAGCAGCGGGATTAAAAGTATCATTGGCCTCCCACGCTACCTTTTTATTACTCATGGGGTCTAAGAACCTTGCTGTGGTGTCAGGAGAAATGATTGGATCGATATTTTCTGATCGTACAAAGCCGCCAAATGCCCAGTATGGCAATTTGTTAACGGTAGATTGGCCAACGGCACTGAATGATGATAATGTTAATATCAAAGCCCAACCCATATTCATTTTATTTTTCATTTAATTGATTGTTTTAAAGATTAAACACTGGCATACAACTCTTCAATTTTTTCAAGCGGAACGCCTTTGGTTTCAAACACGTATCTGCTCACAAATAGTATCATGCTGATATTGATAATGCCATAGATACCAAATGTGGCCACTGCACCTAATTGCGCTAACATAACAGGAAAGGTTAAGGATACAATGGTATTAGCAACCCAATTACCAAATACCGCGATAGATGTCGCGGTGCCTCGTATTTTATCAGGGAATATCTCAGCCACATATACCCATAATACAACTCCCCAGGTACAGGCAAAACCACCTATATAAACAAATATGGTTGCCAGTACAAAGTAATTGTGAAGCATATCGAAGTAAAATAGTGCCGCCAGTGTAAACATACACAAGCCCATTATGCATGAGCCTGCAAGTAATAGTTTTTTGCGTCCCAACCTATCAATAAGCGGGAATGCAAGCAATGTGAATATCAGATTTACTACACCTGTTAAAACGGTTTGGAATAACACACTCCCACCCACATGTGTTTTGGCAAATATCAACGGGGCATAATAAAATACGATGTTTATACCGGTAAGCTGCGCAATAGACGCAAATACGAGGCCTATGATCACCACTTTTTTAAAGCGTGGCGATAGCACATCCCTTAATGCGGGTTTCTCTTCTGAGGCTATGTTATCACTTACTATTTTAACCTGTGCCTGGCTTTCTTTGTCAGAGTAAATTTTACCGAAGATCTTTTTAGCTTCGATTATTTTATCTTTTGATATTAGCCATCTCGGGCTCTCGGGTACTAAAAGCAGTAGGAAAAAGAATATCCCCGAAGGTATCACTGCTGCAGCAAGCATGTAGCGCCAGTAATCATCTCCCGGAGATAAAAATGAGCTGTTTACGATCAGATAGTTGGAGATAAATGATAACAATATACCAGTTACAATAGCCAGTTGCTGTAGCATCCCCAATCTGCCCCTGAATGTTGGTGGGGCAACTTCTGAAATATAAATAGGTGCAAGGGTTGATGCCATACCTATTGCCACACCACCAATGAGGCGATAAATAACCAGTTGCGCAAAACTGCCTGCAATACCACTACCAATTGCCGCTATAACATACAGCATAGCGGTTACGATCATCAGGTTTTTACGCCCGTATTTATCGGCCAAATAACCGGCAAATAATGCACCCGGGATACAGCCTATTGAGGCAGCTGCTACCACCAAGCCGATTTCAGCATCATTCAGGTGGAAATAGGGTTTTAAATATTGCAGGGCGCCGGCTATTACTGCCGTATCAAACCCAAATAGTAGCCCCCCTAAGGCGGCTACTATTGATATTAATACTGTGTAACTTTTCATTTAAATAGATAATTAGCTAATTAATTAGGGCTTTCCATTATGTACAAGGAATTAACTTCAGTAGCACTCAATACGGTGTTGTATAAACGCACATCATCTATCGAGCCCTGAAAATAACTTGCCCCATAGAAATAATTTGGGCTTGAAGTGTCTGTGAGGCTATAAGCTGATTTTGGCAATTCGTTTCCAATACAAACATTCACAATAGTTTTTGGAGGAATAAGATTACCTACAATAGCCACAGTTTTCACTAATTTTCCATTGATATAAAAAGTAACCGCGCCACTGGTAAATGAAGCTACTATCTGGCTCCAGGTGTTTAACTGCACGCTTCCGGGATTATCATCAACATCATGGATACCCGTATCCGTTGAAACCGTAAGGAATGGAAAGTTATTAGATTGTAATTGAAATTTATACCCGTAATAATGATCCACAGAAAAAATGTAATTACCATTACTTGCAGTTTGCGGGTTAACCCAGCAGCTTATAGTAAAATTACTTGGGTACAATGATGAATTGTATGGAATTTCGATATATGCGCCATTATTAAAATAATAAGCGCTATTTGCGTTACCATATCTATCTTTTGTAAGAACAGGCAAAGTGCCACCATCCACAGCAGTTGCGGCCGTTGCTCCTACATAATTAGTCTTCAATATGCCATTGTTTCCATTCCCTGAAGAATCATTAGCGTTCCCGGTAAACTTCCAGTAGGCTACCAAATTGGCCGCTGATATTTGCTGAATAAGGTTAGTTTCAAACGTGGCTTCAGCACGTGCAAGATTCGCGGTGGCGTTATTAACCTGTTGTTGCGTATAACTTCCGGTTGTAACATTGGTAGCCAACGTAATAGCTATTTTTAATATCGCTTTCGATCCCACAGAATATTGCCCCGCTTGTTTACCTTCTGTAGCTGAGTTATACAGCGTAGTTGCTGAATCAATTTGTAATGTAAGCTTTGATTTATCTGAATTATAATCGGCAGCAGAATTATTTTTTTTACACGATTGAAATATCGTTATAACAGCCGCCAACATAATTAGCGCCGTTACTATTTTCTTAATTTGTTCCATTTTTTGAATAATTTAAAAAGTCTACTACTATAAGCCTAACTTCAAATTGGTTTGCCTTTCGCTTTCCGGTATCGGGAAAAACTTATTGGTATTGTAATTAAACAAAGGCTGACTCGCCAGCGCTGTATTGGCATAAGCTTGACCATAACGAATTATATCGAAGAAACGATGAAACTCTAAGGCTAATTCAGAACGTCGCTCCCGTTGGATGATAGCACGTAACTGGGTTTGGTCAGTTACTGTAATATCAGGTAACAAACCGGCAGGCACGGTACCATAACCCGGCAAAGTGCTATCATACAAATAGCTTTCACGGGCACGCTTACGAACTCTATTTAGCGGCGCTAATGCAGCGGCACTATTACCCGACTCATTCAATGCCTCTGCTTCAATCAACAGCACATCAGCAAAACGAATGGCCTGATAATTTAAGTTCCCGTCACCTTTTACGCTTGCGGGCACTTCAGATAGTGGCTCGCAATGCTTTTTACTTAGATATCCGGTAGTAGTCCAGGTTGGATCGAAAGCACTGTCAAAATAAGGCTGTCCTGCCTGTGCTATAGAATAATTCAAACGTGGGTCGACTACTCCCGAAGGTGACGATTCAAAGTTATTAACCAGGCTCTGTGTTGGGTAAAAGAACCCATATCCGTTTAATGAACGTGGCGCAAACCATTGATTTAATGAATTACCTTGAAAAGGTGTTAAACCTGTTTGATGTTGTATGGAAAATACACCTTCAGCATTGTTTTTTGTGGCAGCTCTAAAATTATCCGCAAAAACAGGTAATAAGCTGTAAATGCCTAAAGCATCCACTTCTTGTGCGGTACTGGCTGCAAGCGCCCATTTTTGTTCAAACAGATAGGTTTTAGCTAACAAAGCCAATGCAGCACCTTTGGTAGCACGCCCTACATCGGCGCCAGTCCAGGTTGTTGGCAAGGCCGCGGCAGCTGCGGTCAAATCTTCTTCGATCTGGGCATAAATTACAGTTTGGGCAGAGATTGGCTTTTGCTCTTCTGTTGGCGATTCAACGGCCAAATGCAATGGGATTGCTCCGTAAGCCACTGTTAAGTTGAAATAGTAATAAGCCCTTAAAAATTCAGCCTGACCTAAAACGGAGGTGCGGGTGGCTTCATCAATACCCACGACAGGCGCAGCTAAACCGGTAGTTACAACGTTACACCTGAAAACGCCATCATAATACCGCTTCCAAACCGCTTCTACGGCTGAGTTTGACGGCAAGATGTTAAATTCGTTTACCAACTGAAAATCGTTTTGATCACCAGCATTTCCGCCTTTTATGGCATCATCCGAAGCCAGATCACCTAACACCCAAACGGCGTTTGAAGAGGCATCGGTAAATGAAAGAAAGCTGTATGCCGCGTTTACGCCTAATATGGCGTTGGCATCCGAGGTGAAAAAATTGGTTGATTGATACTGGCCAAGCACGGGCTGATCCAGTAGCTTTTTGCATCCTGCAGTGGTAAAAAACAGGACGGCTATAAAGTATATTGTTAAATTTTTTGCTTTCATCTTTTTATTATTTAAGATTTAGAAATTAGCCGTTACACCTACAGTAACTACGCGCGCTGATGGATAGGTTCCATAGTCGATACCTACGGCTCTAACACCATCGGCAGCATCATCATTATTCATATACTGCTCAGGATCTAAGCCGGTATATTTGGTAATTGTCAGCAGGTTTTGAGCACTTACATATACCCTTAGCGCAGAGAAACCAAGGCTATTCAATACTTTTTTGCCAAGTTTATAACCTAGCTGTACGTTTTTGAGCCTCATGTATGATCCGCTTTCCAGGAAACGTGTTGAGTTTTGTGTATTGTTAGCAGCATCTGCCCATGACAATATCGGGTAGGTATTGGTTGAACCCGGACCTGTCCATGCGTTTTGGGCGATGCGTTGGGTTATGTTAAACGGACGGTAGAACCCTTCAATATCTGTAAGCACCTGGTTGTATATTTTGTTGCCATATACACCTTGTAAAAAGATATTCAGATCGAAATTTTTATATTGAAAGTGAGCCGTAAAGCCATAAGTAAACTTAGGGATCGGGCTACCGGCAAATACACGGTCATTATCATCAATCACACCATCGCCATTTACATCTTTATACATTACATCGCCTGGCCTGATACCAGGGCCCTGGTATGCATGTGTAAAAATTTGCTGTTGGTTTTGGAAGATACCTTCCTGCTGTAACAAATAAAACGATCCGATAGGATGGCCAACTTCTGTAAGCGTTGAGTAATATGAACTACCACCGATACGACCGCCAGCTATAGGGGCACCGCCATCAAGTGAAACAACATCATTATTTACTGTAGCGAAGTTACCGCTAAGGCTGTAGCTCCAATCACTATTTATAGTGTGTTTGTAGCTTAATTCCAGTTCTAAACCGCTGTTACGTACTTTACCGGCATTAACTGCAGGGGTTGTAAACCCTCCGGTTTCAGCACCACCGGCGCTTGGTGGCTCGGTTAGGTTTAGCAGCACATTTGAGGTATTTTTCACATAATAATCAGCAGTAAACATAATGGCGTTCTGAAATAAACCAAGATCCATACCTACATCCCACTGTGTACTGGTTTCCCATTTGATATTGGGGTTACCTAATGAAGTTATGCTATACCCTTGTGTACTTGTACCGCCAAAAGGATAATAAAAGCTACCATTTAAAAGAGAAGTGTAGGGATAGGTTCCGATTTGTGAGTTACCTAACTGACCAATGCTAGCCCTTAGTTTTAAGGTAGATATTTGTTTAACACTCTGCATGAAATCTTCCTGATCAATTCTCCATCCCAATGAGCCTGAATAGAAGTTCTCATATTGAGCATCAGGGTCAAGTTGTGATGAACCATCACGCCTGAAGTTCACACTTGCCAGGTATTTGTTATTGTATTGATAGTTAATGCGACCAAATAATGACGCATAAGCCAAATGCGTTTCGCCGCCGCCATTTTGCTGACTGGCCGATGCACCCTGATCTAAATATTGAAAATCAGGCGATTGATTGGCAAATGTGTTACGATATTCCGATTCGTAGGTATCATTATTTTTAATGATCTCGGTACCTACTAAAAAGCTTAAAACATGTTTTTGTAATGTAAGATCATAAGTAGCTGTGTTTGTCCAGTTATAACTTAAGTTGTTATCCTGCGCTTGTGAAAGCACATTTGGAGAATTTATTGTTTGTGTTTGACCCGTTTCATTCGTACCGCCAAAAGTCGCGTCGAATTGTTTATTATCGGTCATAATCATATTTATACCAAAATCTGATTTTATTTTTAACCCTTTGATAGGTGTTAATTCAGCATATGCATCACCCAAAATGGTATATCCGTAGGTATTATCATTTGTATTATCCGCTAATTGTACAGGATTATAGCCATCACCCAAAAAGTTACCCCATGGTTCAGGTTCTTTTGGCAGAGCCTCAAACTGACCATTCGCCATATAAACAGGTGTGCCCGAGGTACGGAACAATGCATAACGAATGATACTTGCTGCTCCGTTAAAACCATCGCCGGAAGTACCAACCGAGCGTGTTTTAGAATAGCTTAAGTTTACGTTAGTACCTATTTTAAAGTATTTAGATATTTCGCCGCTTACAGCAGTACGTAAGTTAAAACGATCAAATGCAGAATTCTGAATTAAACCATCCTGCGTAAAATAGTTACCTGAAACGATGTATTGCGATGTCTCGTTACCACCGCTTATAGATAAATTGCCATTACTTATAGGTGCAGGCTTTAACACCTGTTTTAACCAGTTTACATTTGATAATGTAGCTGCCAAACTATCTGTTATTAATGGCCTTGCGGATGATGTGCCAATATCATTGGTGGCAGCCGTATTATACGCTTTTACATATTGGGCTGTGTTAGCCATTTTGATCAGGTTTTCGGCAACCTGCACGCCTGTATAGGCATTAAAGCTTAATTTGGTTTTGCCCGCAGCGCCACGCTTGGTGGTTACAATAACAACACCACCTGCAGCCCTGGCACCGTAGATAGCTGCTGAAGATGCATCCTTAAGTATGTTAATGCTTTCTATATCATCCGGGGATATTTCATTGATGCCGCCTTGAGTTGGTACGCCATCAACAACATAAAGCGGACTATTATTATTTAATGTACCGATACCGCGTATAGTAACCGCGATCGCATCACCCGGCGCGCCTGTATTTTGAGTTACGGTTACACCAGCTGCTTTACCCTGCATAATCTGATCGACACCACCAACCGGGATCGCGTCAATATCTTTGCTGCTGATTAATGATACAGCGCCGGTTAAATCCTTCTTGCGTTGTGTTCCATAACCAACAACAACTACTTCATTCAGGTTGCTGTTGTCATCTTTAAGTGTAACTAAAATTTCGGTTTTACCCGCCACAGCAATTTCCTGCGATTGATACCCAATAAATGATACAATTAATACGGTATTCTCCGGGACAGTTACTTTAAAAGCACCGTTTTGATCGGAAACCGTTAGGCTCCTGCCCTGTTTTATGCTAATAGTTGCACCCGGTAATGGTAAACCAGTAGCATCGGTAACTTTACCGGTAACAGTTATATCAGCCGTTTTTGGGTTGACTGTTTGTGTTATAACTATTAATTTTTGTGATAATATCCTGAATGATAGCCCTGTGTTTGCCAGTGCATCGCTCAAAATCTGTGGTACGCTTACGTTTTTCACGTCTACGTTTACTGTTCCGCTAGGGATGGCCTGGTTGTTATATAAAAAAGTGTAATTGCTTTTTTTCTCCAGGAGGTCAAATAACTTATCAAAACTAACGTTTTTAACGTTGAGGTTAATTTTGTCTTGCGAGTGCACCTTTGCCGAAACATGCAACAGGGTAAGCAAGAACAAAGCAAATGTTAATTTCACGTACAATAGTGTTTTTTTGACAATAGGTTGCTTAATGAAAGAACTAAAAGTTTTTTTCATACTTTTGAAAGTTGAGGTTAATAAAATCTAATAAAGCCTGAGATCCAGCCAGAAATTCGGTTGTATTGGATTAGCCTTAATTGAGGAAGTGTTCCCGCACTTCCTTATTTTTTTCAGGGCTAACAAAACTTGGCGTTGAAGTATTGTTATGTCATAGAGTTTCTTCCTTTCTTCCCATTAGTTTATTTGGTTTATATAATTGGTTACCATATATGTATTTGGTTATTGGTTATTGCGTAATGGAAAGGCTGCGTAAATTGTAGTGCACGCATCACCTCATTTATATCTTGGTTTTTGAATGTACCGGTGAACTGTTTTGCTGAATAGTTATCATTATCAAAAACTATTTCAACATTATACCAGCGTTCCAGTTGCTTGGCAAGGTCTGTAAAGTCTTCTTTACTAAAACTTAAACTATTAGTAACCCAACTTGTTTCAGTTATATTTTCATCAGGTAAAGTTGGCGGGGTATTTTTTTCAGATGATACAGAATCGGCAACAGGTGCCTTAATAACCAGCTTAACTTCTTTTATTTCGTTTTGATTAGTGTTTACACTAACTTTCTCGTTTGGATACAGCACAATTTTCGAGTCAGGTTTGTTGTCGTTTAATATCTCAACCTTACCTCTTATTAATGTTGTTTCAATATATTTATCACCTGTATAAGCTTTTACATCGAAAGCGGTACCCAACACAACTATATTAAGTTTACCGGCATGTACAATAAATGGATGTTTTGCGTCGTGTTTTATATCAAAATAACCCTCGCCTGTTAACAACACTTCTCTTTTACCATTTATAATCAGGTTGTTTGCATATTTTATTGATGAGCCCGAGTTAAGCCATACCGATGAACCATCAGGAAGTATAGTATGTACACGCTTACCATATTGGGCAGCCAATACCTGTTGATTAGAAGAAGTATTTTTATGATGCGATAATGTATACACACCTACAAATAACAGCGTTATAACCGAAGCCGCAACCATCCATATTTCGCTGCGTTTGCGCCTTAATGGTTTTAGTTGATGAGTACCAAAAAGCGGCATATCGTTAAATCCGTCTTCTTCATTTATAGAGAGCTTAAATTTCTCTATTCCTCTTTCAAGCGCGCGGCGTTCTTCCAGCGATATAATGCCTCTTGGTTCAACCCGAATTTTTTTCAAACTTTCGTAATCAGCACGTAGCTCAGGCTGTTCCTGGAAAATATTTTCCAATTCATCGGCCTCGGGGTCTGTAATATCGCCCGAAATCGACCTTGAAATTAATAACCAAACCCTGTCTTCTGATGCCATATATAACTAAAGACACCTATAAATCAGAAAACCCCCAAGCCTAAATGAAATATTTACTAAATCATTTTAGTAAAATGATTTATTTTGCGACAAAGGCTTGTTTTATGATTAAAAATTCTACCTTTATTTCACAATTATAAACTACCGTCTCTGGTATGCAAGTAGTACTTCAGGAAAGTTTTGAGCGGACCACCCTTGTCGATGAACAGGTTTTCACAGACATGTACAGGCAATACTTTGTAAAATTGTACCGGTTCGCAATATCTGTAACACATTGTAAAGAAGCTTCAGAAGAGATAGTACATGATGTACTTATTAACCTTTGGAAAAAGCGGAACGTGGTTAATGAGATAGAGAATCTTAATACTTACTTATACGTTTCGGTAAAAAACCTATCGCTAAATTATTTAAGAAGCCAGGGCAAGCATACGTATGTAGATGCTGAAATGCTGTGCAATGAAAAAAATTATATATCCATTGACCCCGAAAGTGTATTAATTGGTAAAGAGCGGATAAATAACCTGAACTTGTTAATTAACAACCTGCCTGTAAAATGCCGAATGGTATTCAGGTTGATTAAAGAGGATGGCTTAAAGTATAAAGAAGCTGCCGCGCTGCTTAACATATCTGTTAAAACAGTAGAGAATCAATTAGCTATAGCCTTAAAAAAGATAGCTTTAGCGTTAAAGACAAGCAATTAATAGCGTTTATCCTGCTGCCCTCTTCTGGGGCGTTTTCCTTTTACTGCCGGCCTTTTCGGCTGGTATACAGGCTTTACAGGCTCAGGCTTGGCATCAGCAATCCTAACACTAATTTTTCTATCGTCTATTTCAGCGCCATTTAATGCGGCTATAGCCCTATCGGCACCGGCCTCATCATTCATATGAATAAAGCCATAGCCCTGGCTTACACCAGTTTCCTTATCGGTAATAACGGTAACCAAATCAACTAAACCATGCAAGCTAAACAGCTCCAACAGTTCGGTTTTATCCATATCACGAGGAAATCCTACAACAAATAGTTTGGTCATATATTAAGCTACAAGGGGTTTAACCAAATTTACCTGACCAATATGGTAGGCTACATGATTAGCACGGTTTAATAGCACACTCAACTTGTTTCTGGATGGATCTTTCTCAAAATCCTCATCCGTCATAGCATTGTGGCGCTTAAACCATTCCGTTGCTGGTAAATTTACAAAAAGTTCGTTTAATTCGGCATGTACTAATTGCCAGAAATTTTTCAGTTCAGTTAATGAAGGAAATTCAGCATTATCATTATCAGCATTTTTCAGAAAGACTTCGTAAAGTTCGGGACGAGACGCTTTCCCTAAACCCAAAGTTTCCTTTAATGCATCATGGTAAGCAGCTAAATGCCCGTATAAATAAATTATCCTGTTTTTGCCTGGTGCTACCGCTGTATAAAATTGCTCGTCGGTAAAAGCACTGAACACTTTTTCGGCACGTGTAATTTGAGTGTTCCAGCTGGCAAGTCCCATTTTAACAAAATGCTGTCGTTGATCCATGCGCAAAGATGTATAAAAGATGTATATACAGTGTGTTATGCAATACGTTCAAAAGAAATTTACGCATTGCTGACGCTGTGCTTATCATTAAGATTCCATGCTCAATAATGATGCTCCAAGTGTAGATTCCCGGGCAATAATATCAGCAATGGTGGTTTCAGCAAGAATTTTCAGGGTTGCATCCCTAATGTCAATAAACATCGCTCTGATACCGCAGGTAACTTCGTCCTTACATTCATCACATTTATGATAAAAATTAAGGCTGGCACAGGGCACCATAGCTATTGGGCCGTCAGTAAGGCGCAAAATTTCCGAAAGATAAATCTCTTTGGGATCTTTATTGAGCGCATATCCCCCACCCGATCCTTTCTTGCTATATAAAAAGCCGTGATTACGCATTTCGAGCAGGATAGATTCGAGAAACTTTTTGGGTATTCTTTCCAGCTCAGCTATCTGAGCAATTTGCATGGGTGGTTTATCTACATTTTTACCCATGATAATAAGAGCCTTAATGGCGTATTTGGTTTTTTTGGACAGCATAAAACAAATTAACTCTCAAAAATAAGAATAATTTGGTAAACAACGAGACATGTATTATCTACCCATTAAATATCACGCTAATAGTGATATAAGCTTAAATAAAACACGTTTACCAACGAAGTTTCCCCTGAATTCTTTTGGTGTTAGCTCTTTCTTATTTTAATATACGGCTAAAATCAGCTATATTATTAAATTCGCACAGTAAGCTATTCAAATGTAGACCTGTTGCATCAATCAGTATTAATTATTCTTATAAATCAAATTTTTAATTATAACTATAAGCCATAATCAAAAATAAATCTCAAACCGGCGTTGATTTTTTGAATTAGTAATTCCCTTATATATATATTTAGACAGTATTAAATTATTTTTTGTTTGGATTATAATATTAATCAGATGTTAATTAATAATTATTAGGATTAAACATTCTTATTGATTTCGACGTATAACCCAGCAACTTAACCTTCGGGATTTAACTGACTATATAGAGAGATAAATTTAACATTGAAATTTTTTCTAATTTTTATTTTTTCGCTTTTTTACCTGTCGAGTTTTGCTAACGTAAGAGTTGGAGAAATTGACAGTGTTAAAAATTTACTGGCAAACTCAGGTGGCACACCAGATACTTCAGTTATTAATAAACTGAATAAACTAGCTGAGGATTATTTCCGCACAAACCCGGATAGCTGTTACTATTACGGAAACAAAAGCATACAATTATCTAAACAAATAAACTATAGCGCGGGTATTGCAAGCGGGTTGCTGCAGGTAGGGCATGTAAAATATTTTAAAGGCCGTTCCGAAGAAGCTAAACTTGATTTTAATACCGCTATAGCAATCTATAAAAAGCTAAAAGACAAAAAGGGACTTGCTGCCTGTTATGTTTTATATGGTCGTATGTATAATCTGCTGGCAAATTATATGCTCGCGCTTTATTACTTAGACCTAGCTCAACAAATTAATATACAAATCAATAATCAGTTAGGATTAACTGATACTTATAAAAACATAGGTATAGTTTATTACAGCGAAGGGATAATTCCAAAAGCACTCGATTTTTATTATAAAGGGCTTTTTATAGCACTTAAAAATCATTACAAAGCTTTATCATCTGAAATATATAATGATCTGGGCGTAATACTGCAAAGCACAGAAGTTTATCCAAATGCCTTGGAATATTTCAACAAGGCAATAAAAATTTCTTTACAGATAAACGACCAGTTGGTTATTGGAACAGTTAATGAAAATATTGGTGAAATTTTATTGGCCGAAGGGAAATATACTGATGCAATCATTCATTTAAAAACTGCTTTAATAACAGCCCGTAAACAAGATGATAAAGACGGTTTAGGTTCAATATATACTGATTTAGGATTATGCTACGGCCATTTAAATAACATTAAAGTGGCTAAAAATTACCTGGATACCTCATTACAAATTGCTGCTGATTACAAATTTGTTAACAACCAGGCAAATGCTGTTATTGGGCTTGCCACTGTTTATAATTTGCAAAAAGATTATTTCAGCGCCTACAAATATGCAGTGCAGGGGCATCAATATGCTATTAAACTAGGCGACTTGTCGGTAAGGGCCAAATCTGCCATGCAATTAAACCAAACGCTGGCTGGTTTAGGTAACTTTACACAAGCTTATAAATACCTGCTTGAATATGTCGACTTAAAGAATCAGTTAAAAAGTGACGAAAGTATTCAAAAGTTAACGTCCTATAATTTTGAGCTGAATTTTGCAGCTAAAGAACACCAGGAACAACAACAGCAACAAGAAAAAGAGTTACTTTACAAGCAAAGGCTGCACAATCAACGTTTGTTAAACACCATATTTATTATAATAATTATAGGGATGATTGGTACCCTGGTTGTTTATTATAATCAAAAGCGCAAGCAGCAAAAAATAAACTTAATGCTTGAGGAAAAAAATGATGAGGTGCTAAGCCAAAAAGAGAACATCGACGAGCAAGCCTATAAACTTAATGAGCTTAACGTTTTAAAAGACAGGCTAATATCTGTTCTCGCACATGATTTACGTGCACCTTTAAGCACATTACGTGGTTTATTCGGTTTGCTACAGGATGATACGATAACACACCAGGAATTGGTTGAAATGATACCGAGTGTGTTAAAAAAACTTGAATACACATCGGATTTTCTTGATACCCTCCTGTTTTGGATAAATAGCCAGATGGAAAATTTTGAAAGCTCGGTAAAAAGCTTCTCCATAAAAGATATTGTTGAATATGAAATGGAAAATTACCAGGAACAGGCTACCTTAAAGGGAATAACATTGATTGATAATGTTCCTGATAGTACTATGGCCTCGGCAGATCCGAATTCAATCCGTATTGTGATACGCAACCTGATAACTAACGCCATTAAATTCTCGGGGGAAAAAGACACTATCGAAGTTGTTGCCTCTACCAAAGATGAAATGATTGAGATAAAAGTTAAGGATACCGGGACAGGCATCCCACCCGATAAACTTAAAAAGCTTTTCAAAAGCAAGGTTGATAGCAGTACTGGTACCAATCAGGAATCAGGCACCGGAATGGGTTTGCTATTTTGCAAGGATCTGGTTGAAAAATGTAATGGCAAAATATGGGTTACCAGTCAGCAAGACGTTGGAACCGAGTTTTCGTTTACTGTGCCTGCCTATATTGCTTAACTTATTCTTTGTGATCTGAAATTCTACGCTCAATTCTTCTATCGGGTATAAACCAGATACAGGCCACAAGAAAGTATAAGCTAAAACTAATACAAGGGTTTACCCATGCCAATAGAATAGCAACGGCATATATAACAATAGATAACTTGCCTTTACGATCATTACCTATCGCCTGTGTAAAAAGCGAATCCGGACCTTCATGTTTCTTTAAAACTAACACCAGTATTGCATAAGCCACCGCGCACATAATTAGTGATACGCCATACATGATAGTTGGCCATTTGGTGAAATTATTCTCCCCCATCCATTCCGTAACCAATGGCACTACCGAAAGCCAGAATAGCAGGTGCAGATTTGCCCAAAGCGTGGCCCCGTTTACAGATTTTACGGCCTGCATTAAATGGTGGTGGTTATTCCAGTAAATGCCTACATAAATAAAGCTGATTACATAGCAAATAAATACCGGATAAAGCGGAATAAGCGACTGGAGTGTATCATGGTGAGCGCCTGGCATTTTAATCTCTAAAACCATTATGGTGATGATGATGGCTATTACTCCATCACTAAATGCTTCTAAGCGTCCCTTTTCCATAGAACCGAAAATAATAAATATTATGGATATTGTTTAGAACAGGTTATGCAGCGAATATATCTTGAAGTACTTTTTGAGCTGCATTGTAACCACACATACCATGCACGCCCCCACCGGGCGGCGTTGATGCAGAGCAGATATAGATGCCTTTAGCCGAAGTTTTGTAGGGCGACCAGCGCAATGCAGGCCGTGTAAACAGTTGGCCTATATCAATCACCCCCCCATTGATATCCCCACCGATGTAGTTGGGATTATATTCTTCCATTTGTGCCGGGCTCATGGTATGTTTAGCTAAAATGAGGTCTTTAAAACCAGGTGCAAAACGTTCTATTTGGTTTTCGATGACGTTAGTCATATCCACCTTTGATCCGTTGGTAACATGGCAATAGGCCCAGCCTGTATGCTTGCCCTCAGGTGCTCTTGATGGATCAAAAACACTTTGTTGAGCCAACAGCACAAATGGCTTTTCAGGATGCTGACCATCCCAGGTTTGCTGCTCAGATCTGGTAATTTCTGCCATAGTATTACCAATATGAATTGTTCCAGCTTTCTTGCATTCCTCGGCCTTAAAAGGAATCAGGCCATCCAAAGCCCAATCTACCTTAAAAACACCCATGCCATAGCGGTAACGTTCTAATTGCCATCTATATAAAGAGGAAAATTGATGCCCAGCTATCTGTAATAATTGTTTGGGCGAAACATCAAACAACATCGCATGAGATGATGGCAGTTGCTCCAATGATTTTACATAGGTATTGGTTTCTATCTTCCCACCTATCGATGTAAAATAAGATGCTAAGGCATTCGCTATCCGGTTTGACCCACCTTTTGGAATTGGCCAGCCCTTTAAATGGCCGTTAGTCATTAAAACTAATGCTGCTGCCGAGGTGGTTAAATTTGATAGTGGCTGCATGGAGTGTGCTGCCATTCCTGCCAGTAATCCTTTTGCTTTTTCAGTTTTGAAACGTTTAGCTAAATGCGTGGCCGATGTTAATGCTGACAACCCAAACTTTGCCATAGCAAGTGGATTTTTAGGATAATGTAACGGACCTAAAACATCGGCAGCAATATTTGGCCAATCTGTTACAATGGGTTGTATCAGCTTTAAGTAAGCTTGTTCGTCACTACCCAACAATTCTGCAGTTTCGGTAATTGATTGTTTAAGTACCGCTGCGGTGCCATTATCAAAAGGATGCGCAGCAGCAATTTCGGGATAGATATATTCCAGTCCGTGATCTGCCAGCGGTAGTTGTTGAAAAAATGGTGAGCCCACTGCCAATGGGTGTATGGCCGAACAAATATCGTGTGTGAATCCCGGCAACGTTAGTTCGGCAGAACGAAGCCCTCCCCCTATTTCACTTTTCGCTTCGAGTATTAATACTGATAAGCCGTTTTGCTGCAAATGAATAGCTGCTGCCAATCCATTAGGACCGGAGCCAACTATAATCGCATCAAAATCACGCTTTTCAAGCTTCATTAAAGTATCAGCTCAAATATTATACCCTGTGATAATCGCTTTTCCAGTTTTTGATCGCTTTCTTAATATCATCCGGCGATAGGTTTTCCGCGATGACACGTTCTATAAGAGGAATCAATTCATCATCGGGTGCAAAACGCAGGGCTGCAATCTGGCGGATATTAATTTTACTATCAATAGGCTTACGGGTGAGTATAAAATAACGCAGGCCTTCCTCTGCGCGTATGGCCCTATCCTGTGCTTTTAAAGGGAAGGTGCGTAGAAAGGCCCATATCAAAGCTGCACATACAAACAATAACAAAATAAGTATCGAACTTACAAAACCACCCTGGTAAGTTTTATGCCGGAATATATTTATAATAGAAATTATTAAACCGACGAAAAGTAAACCGCTTAATACATAATGATATCCTGCCGTGTAACGGCGATGATTGGCGTAATTCTGATCTTCCATAATCAATTTATTTGATGCAATATACACTATTAATGTTACCAGTTACGCCATCTAAAATGACATTGCTATTGTTTTAATATTGAACAAAACCGCTAAAATTGAGTTCTAATAAAAACAAATCATCATGACTGACGCAAAAATATCATTCAAAAAAACGTTCACCTTAGGTGGCGATCTTACCATAAACCGTTTGGGTTATGGCGCTATGCGTATTACAGGCAAAGGCATCTGGGGGCCGCCAAAAGATCACGATGAATCAGTACGGGTATTGAAACGCGCTGTTGAATTAGGGGTAAATTTTATTGACACCGCGGATAGCTATGGGCCTCACGTATCTGAGGAATTGATTGCTGAAGCATTATATCCATACAAATCAGACCTGGTTATTGGTACCAAAGGTGGCTTGCTTCGTACAGGACCAGATCAGTGGCCGGTTGATTCAAGCCCGGAGCATTTGAAAGAAGCGTTGGAAGGCAGCTTAAAACGTCTTAAACTGGATCAGATCGATCTTTATCAGTTACACCGTATCGACCCAAAAGTACCTGCTGAAAAAACCTTCGAGTTTTTACAAAAAGCACAAAAAGAGGGTAAGATTAAGCATATCGGCTTATCAGAAGTTAGTGTGGACGATATTAAGAAAGCACAACAATTTTTCGAGGTGGTATCGGTACAAAACATGTACAGTGTTGATAACCGCAAATGGGAATCAGTATTGAATTATACCAAGGAAAACAATATTGCCTTTATCCCGTGGTTCCCGCTAAACGCGGCCAATGTTGCGAGCCAGGAGAAGCTGCAAAAAGTTGCCGATAAGTACAGCGCAAGCGTTTACCAGGTGGCGTTAAGCTGGTTACTGCATCACGCTGATAATATTTTGCTGATTCCGGGAACATCAAGCGTAAAACATCTGGAAGAAAATATGAAAACCATTGATGTACCGCTTACGGCAGAAGACATGCAAGCCCTGGAAGGCATCAGCGCTTCATAAAATGTAAAATTTTAAGCGATGGTTAAACCTTTACGATATTGTTTTATCTAACACGAAACAATATTATAAACTTTAACCATTGCTATCATGAAAACACTCAAATCATTTGCGTTTATAGGTTTGATTGCAGGTGCGCTACTTTCTTGTAACAAGAATAGCAGCACTAAACCTAACGCTAACTCTACGGATGAAGCTGCTGATTTAGTTGCAGCTTCGGTATCAACCAACACACAAGGTGCCCTGGGCGGGTTTAACGATGTAACCGTTTCATCTGAGGCCAGAATAAATATTGATTCATTATGCGGGACTGTTTGGACAGATAGTGTAAACCGCAGCAAACCACACGTACTGGGAGTCACCGATAGCTATTCTTACAAAGCTGATTACAGCTACGCCTTAAATTGTACTAACGGCGTATTTAATAATAGCGCGACCATTACATCCAGTTACAGCGGATCATTCGCTGATGCCTCTCTTTCCTCTACATTTTCCGGAAGTTCTAATTTCACAATTGCAGGTTTAGGAAGATCTTTTACCGCATATACCATCAATGGAGAATACAAACGCAGCGGCTCTTTCCAATCACTAACAGATACCAGTTACCACGGCACCCATAGCGTGGATATAACATTTACCAACTTTACATTAGTTAAACCACTTGGCGTTATCAAAAGCGGCAGCACCGCTTCATTTACCATTAGTGGCAGTATGCCATCAAAAGGATCATTTAACTACACCGGTAGCATTGTATTTAATGGCGGCAATAATGCCACTTTAACTATAAATGGCACTGTTTACCTGATAAATCTGGCAACAGGACAGAAAACAAAACAATAGCCCTATTATATTTATATATGAACAAAAACCCCACAATTCTATGTGGGGTTTTTTATTTGCTTTTATACTTCTGCAACACGATAAGGCTTTATATCAATCGTCTCCCATATTTTTTGGGTGATATAAATCTCGCCTTGTTTCCACGCATCAAGCCCCTCCTCGGTTTCAAACTGCAAGATCATTACTGAGCCAATCATTTTGCCTTCTTCGTTCAATATAGCGCCGCCAATAACGTAGTTGCCATTTTCTTTTAAATGCTTGGCGCCATCTAAGTGATGCTGGCGAACAGCCATCCGGCGATCAAATGCACCTTCATCTGTGTAATCGTATCCTGTAATAATGTACTGGTTCATTTTAGGGAAGTTTTAGTTATATCGTGAACAAGATAGAATATATTCTGTTTCGTTTAGCAAGAAATTGACACCATTCGGAGACAAGTTTTTCGCGTTAAATAATAACTGTAAAAAATACATTATATAATGAAAATATTTACAATATTTGTGATTCATATCTCTCTTTACATTTATGAATGACCAATTAAAACAGGAATTTGCTAAATTTTATAACCAACCGGCTCAAAACGGCTGGTTTTCTCCGGGAAGGGTAAACTTAATAGGCGAACATATTGACTATAATGGCGGCCTTGTAATGCCTTGTGCTATAACGTTTGGCACTTACCTGCTGACATCCCCTAACGAGGATAATGTTTTCCGTTTCAGAAGTACAAATTTTGATACCTTTCTGGAAATACCAGTTCAGGCAGATTATAAAAAAGATGGCGAAGGTTGGTATAATTATCCTTTAGGCGTTATTGAACATTTTGTAAAAGCAGGCCACAAACTAGGTGGGCTGGATATGCTTTTTTATGGTAATATACCAATAGGCTCTGGCTTATCTTCTTCAGCATCAATAGAAGTGGTTACCGCTTTTGCGTTAAATAAACTTTTTAACGCAACTTACTCTAAACTGGATCTTGTTAAGATAGCGAAATCTGTAGAAAACAACTTTATAGGCGTTAATTGTGGTATAATGGACCAATTTGCGGTTGCCTTTGGCGAAAAGGACAAAGCGCTGATGTTGAATTGTGACACGCTGGAATATCAGGCCGTTGACAGTAACCTTGGCGACCACGTATTGGCCGTAATCAACACCAACAAACCACGTAAACTGGCAGAATCTAAATACAACGAGCGTGTACAGGAATGCGCAACCGCTTTAAAACAACTGCAACAGCTATTGGATATTAACAATTTGTGTGATATTGGTACCGATACCTTTAAACAATACGAGCATTTAATTACTAATGAAACCGTTAAGAAACGTGCAACACATGTAATTGAGGAAAATGACCGGGTTAAGTTAGCGGCAAAAGCATTAGCTGCTAATAACCTTACCGAATTTGGTAGGTTGATGTATGCTTCGCATGATTCATTACGTGACCTTTATGAGGTGAGCGGGAAGGAATTGGACGCGGTAGTTGAGTATGCTAAAACAGATAAAAATGTTGCCGGTGCACGCATGACAGGAGCCGGTTTTGGTGGTTGCGCCATAGCATTGGTTAAAGCAAAAGCATTTGATGAATTTAGTGCATCCGTTACCCAATATTACACCGACAAAATAGGTTACGCACCATCGGTATACAGCTCGCTGATTGGTGACGGGGTTGGAGTTTTATTTTAAAGGGAGTCAGGAATCAAGATGTTATATTTGCATCGATGACTAAGGACACCACCCACCGTAAGCTTAAATTGGATGAACTGAACCGTGCCTCGATAGATGAGTTTAAAGCACAGGATAAATTACCGGTTGCCGTAGTACTGGATAATGTGCGCAGTATGAATAATATTGGCTCCATTTTCCGTACTTCGGATGGTTTTGCTGTTGAACAGATTTGCCTTTGCGGGATAACCGCCCAGCCTCCTCATCGCGATATTGAAAAAACTGCATTAGGTGCCACGCAATCCATAGCGTGGACCTATTATGAAACTCCAGTAGCGGCAATTGAACAGCTGCGTAAAGATGGTTACAAAATCATTGCCATTGAGCAGGCCGAAAACAGCCTGATGTTAAACACCTTCATCCCGAAAAAAACAGAAAAATACGCCTTGATCTTCGGTAATGAGGTAAATGGCGTAAGTGATGAGGCAATGCAATTGATTGACGCTTGTATCGAGATCCCCCAGTTTGGCACTAAGCACTCTTTTAATATTGTTGTTTCCGCAGGTATTGTGCTTTGGGACTTTTTTGTGAAGATGGTTGATTTACCTGCATAAACTTCTATTCAAAAAAATAATACCAAATCTATTGCGTAACCAAATGGTTACTTATATATTTGTAACCGAACGGTTACTCATATACTATGCGCAGAGATGTTTTCCAGGCAATTGCCGATCCTACCCGACGTGAGATCATAAACTTGATTGCTCACCAATCATTAAATCTTAATGCAATTGCGGATAATTTCCCGGTGAGCAGACCTGCCATATCCAAGCATATCAAAATTTTAACGGAATGCGGTTTAGTTACCATTACCCAGCAGGGTCGTGAGCATTATTGCGAAGCCAACTTTAAACAGTTTAAAGAAGTATCAGATTGGATAGAACAGTACCGGGTATTCTGGACGGAAAAATTGGATGCTTTGGGTAAATTCCTGGATAAGGACATATCAGACAATAAATCATCTTAAAATCACAAATAAAATGAAAGCAGAACCATTTGTAATAGAAAGAGTGTACAACGCTCCCATCACCAAAGTATGGGAAGCCATTACCGACAACAACAAAATGAAAGAGTGGTATTTTCAATTGGAGGATTTTAAACCTGAAGTTGGTTTTACCTTTACTTTTAATGGAGGATCGAAGGAAAAAACCTATATTCACCTTTGCGAGGTGACGGAGGTTATCCCCGGCAAAAAGCTTACCCACAGCTGGAATTATGAAGGTTATCCGGGTGGATCATTCGTAACGTGGGAGTTATTTGACGAGGGGGATAAAACGCGCTTAAAACTCACTCATGCGGGCTTGGAAACTTTCCCTCAAGATACCAAAGATTTTTCAAGAGAGAGCTTTACAAAAGGCTGGACTCATATTACAGGTACTTCGCTGGCCAATTATCTGGAAAAAGTATAAAACAAAAGCCGGGCTGCGTATGCGGCCCGGCTAGGTTGGTTTATAATTGATTGGTAAAGGTTCTTATTAAAAAACTTGCTCAAATTCGTTAACCGCATCTTTGCTTTCCAGGGAAGAGTGTCCCATCAGGAACTCATCTACCTTGCGGGCAGCTTCGCGGCCTTCGGATATTGCCCAAACTACTAAGGATTGCCCACGGCGCATATCGCCTGCTGCAAACACCTTGCTTACATTGGTGCGATAGGTTTTGTCGTTGGCATTTACGTTTTTGCGTACATCCAGTTCAACACCTAGTTTTTTAAGCATCCCTTCGTGCTGTGGGTTAACGAAACCCATGGCAAGGAATACACGTTGACAAGCGATCTCACGCTCAGAGCCTTCAACCTCAGTAAATTTAATCGGGCGACCTAAAACGTCAACTTCCCAGCTTACATCAGTTACTTTAATGGCTCTTAGCTCGCCATTTTCGTCGCCTAAAAACTCTTTGGTATTAATTCCCCAATAACGATCAGCGCCTTCCTCATGTGAGCTGGTCACTTTTAATACCATTGGGTAAGTTGGCCACGGCATATGCGCGGTACGTGCCTCTGGCGGGCGAAACATCACCTCGAACTGCTTAACTGATGCAGCACCCTGACGGTTTGATGTACCCACACAATCTGAACCGGTATCACCACCACCTATAACTACTACATCTTTACCAGTCGCGAAAATATCTTCGGCCTCAAACTTAGTATCGCTTACACGTTTGTTTTGTTGCTTTAAAAAGTCCATCGCAAAGTGGATGCCTTTAAACTCCCTGCCCGGGATAGGCAGATCACGAGGGATAGTTGAACCACCACTTAAAACTACCGCGTCATGGGTACGTACCACTTCGTCGGCAGCAAGGTTTTTACCTACTTCAACATTGTATTTAAATTCCACACCGTCTTCTTCCATGATCTTGATACGGCGATCAATAACCCATTTTTCTAATTTAAAATCAGGGATACCGTAGCGCAGCAAACCACCTGCTTTGTCATCACGCTCAAAAACAGTAACCGAGTGGCCAGCTTTACTTAATTGCGCGGCAGCAGCTAATCCCGCAGGACCAGAGCCAATCACGGCAACTTTTTTACCTGTTTTTACTAACGGCGCTACCGGCTTAACCAAATTTTTGGCATATGCGATCTCGATGATATGTTTTTCGATTTCCTCGATCGCTACCGCAGGTTTATTGATACCTAACACACATGCAGATTCGCATGGCGCAGGGCAAATTCTGCCTGTAAACTCCGGAAAGTTATTGGTTGACGATAATATCTGGTATGCTTCTTCCCAGTTTTTACGATATACAGCATCGTTAAACTCAGGGATGATGTTACCCAGCGGGCAACCTGAATGACAAAACGGTATGCCACAATTCATGCAGCGTGCCGATTGCTGGTTCAGCTTTTCATCCGGATATAAGCCAACAAACTCATTATAATTTTTTATACGTTCAGCTACCGGTGCTTTTTGAGGAAGTTCCCTGTCAAACTCCTGAAATCCTGTTACTTTTCCCATATGATGATTAGCTTACAGCCTGATATTCTAATTTTTCTAAAACTTTTTTATACTCTTTTGGATAAACCTTAACAAACTTGCCCGAAGCTTCTTTCCAGCCATTTAATAGCTCTTTGGCTACTTTACTATCTGTTAACTGAATGTGCTTGCGTAACAAAGTAAGGATCTCCTCTTCGTCTTTTATTGACAGTGGATCAAGGTCAACCATTTCGGTGTTGCAGTTTTCAGCAAACGTACCGTTAGGGTTATAAACCCAGGCAATACCACCGCTCATACCTGCCGCGAAATTTCTGCCTGTTTCACCAAGGATCAATGCACGGCCGCCTGTCATATACTCGCAACCGTGATCGCCAATACCTTCAACAACGGTGGTAGCACCAGAGTTACGAACCGCGAAACGCTCGCCAGCCATACCATGAATAAATACCTCGCCTGAGGTAGCTCCATAAAGAGCAACGTTACCTACGATGATGTTTTCTGCGGCAGCAAATTTTGCGTTTTCGGCCGGGTAAATGGCTAATTGTGCACCCGATAGGCCTTTACCTACATAATCATTCGCTTCGCCTTCCAGTTCAAAAGAAATACCTTTTGTGGTGAAAGCACCGAAACTTTGTCCGGCAGAGCCTTTGAATTTAATGTTGATGGTGTTATCAGGCAATGCTGCTGAACCGTATATTTTTGATATTTCGTTCGATAGCAAAGTACCTATAGTACGATCGGTATTTTTAACGTCGTAGCTTGCAAATACTGGTGTTTTATCCTCAAGCGCAACTTTAGATGCTTCTAATAATTTCCAATCCAGTATTTCGCTCATGCCGTGGTCTTGTTGCTCACTGTTGTAAAGCGTTAAACCTTTGGCATTGGTTACCGGGTGTAATAAGCCCGAAAGATCAACTTTCTTAGCTTTCCAGTTAGTCAGGTTATCTTTTACTTTCAGGAATTGTACACGACCAACCATTTCGTTGATAGTGCGGAAACCTAATTCCGCCATGATCTCGCGTAATTCTTCAGCCATAAACCTAAACAGGTTTACTACGTGCTCTGGTTTACCGCTAAACAATTTCCTTAATTCAGGGTCTTGCGTTGCAACTCCTACCGGGCAGGTATTTAAATGACATTTACGCATCATGATGCATCCGCCTGCAACTAAAGCTGCTGTGGCAACGCCCCATTCTTCGGCACCTAATAAAGCTGCGATAGCCAAATCACGACCAGTTTTAAGCTGACCATCAGTTTGCAACACTACCCTGCTGCGTAGTTTGTTGCGTACCAGTGTTTGGTGTGCTTCTGACAAACCAAGCTCCCAAGGTAAGCCCGCGTGTTTAACAGAGCTTATTGGTGATGCACCTGTACCACCGTCATAACCAGCGATCAGGATCACATCGGCATGTGCTTTAGCAACACCTGCAGCAATGGTACCTACGCCTGCTTTTGATACCAATTTAACATTGATACGTGCGGCACGGTTAGCATTTTTAAGGTCGAATATTAGCTGTGCTAAATCTTCGATAGAATAAATATCGTGGTGTGGTGGAGGCGATATTAAGCCTACACCCGGTGTTGAGTGACGTGTTTTAGCAATCCAGTCATCTACCTTATGGCCCGGTAGCTGACCACCTTCGCCTGGTTTTGCACCCTGAGCCATTTTAATTTGAAGCTCATCAGCATTGGTCAAATAATTTGAGGTAACCCCAAAACGTGCAGATGCTACTTGTTTAATAGCAGAGCGCATTGAGTCGCCATTCTCCATTATCTGGTAGCGCATTTCATCCTCACCACCTTCGCCGGTATTGCTTTTGCCGCCGATGCGGTTCATCGCGATAGCCATGGTGCTGTGTGCCTCATGCGAGATAGAACCGAATGACATGGCGCCTGTTGCAAAACGTTTCATGATGTTTTCAGCCGGTTCAACTTCATCTATGCTGATAGATTCGCGGTGATGGGTAAAATCAAGCAAACCACGGATGGTGAAATGCTTCTCGCCTTGCTCGTTAATTACTTTAGCGTAGGTTTTATAAACGTTATAATCATTGCTGCGTGTAGCATGCTGCAATAAGTGAACGGTAGTTGGGTTAAATAAGTGCGCTTCGCCACGGCGTTTCCATTGGTAAATACCACCTTCGGTTAGCAATTGGTTATCTGCATTTTTAGAGCTTCCAAAACCAATTTTGTGTTTACAAAGTGATTCGCGGGCAATTTCGTCAAGGCCTAAACCTTCGATACGAGTTACCGCACCACAGAAATATTTGTCAACTACAGCCTTATTTAAACCTAATATCTCGAAAATCTGTGATCCATGATAAGATTGCAAGGTTGATATACCCATTTTTGAGAATATCTTTAACAAGCCATCATTAACAGATTTTACATAGTTCTTTATTAAATATTTTTCATCCAGGCTGGTTTCAAGGCTACCATTACGTTTAATGGTTTCAATGGTCGACATAGCCAGGTAAGGGTTGATCGCGGTAGCGCCAAATGCCAATAAACAGGCAAAGTGGTGAACTTCCCAAACGTCCCCTGCTTCAACAACCAAGCCTACTGAACCACGACGGCCTTTTTTAATCAGGTGGTGATGCACGGCAGACACAGCCAATAATGACGGTATAGGCGCATGCTCAGAATCAATAGCACGATCTGACAAGATCAATACTTCAAATCCATCATCAACCGCGTCCTCAGCATAACGACAAAGGCGCTCGATACCTCTTTGCAGAGATCCCGGTAAGCCATCAGCCTTAAAATATGTTTGCAGTGTTTTAGCATGGAACATGCCAGTATCAATACTGCGTAGTTTTTCCAGCTGATTGTTTTTTAATATCGGATGTTTAAGCGTTACGCAATGGCAATGCATCTTGTCTTCATCCAATAAATTACCGTTGTTACCTATAAAGGTAGCCAAACTCATTACCAAACGCTCACGGATCGGGTCGATAGGTGGGTTGGTAACCTGTGCAAAGTATTGTTTAAAGTAGCTTGATAAGTGCTGTGGACGATCAGACAATATCGCCAAAGGTACATCGGTACCCATTGAGCCGATTGGTTCCTTACCATCAAGCGCCATTGGTTTGATTATGGTATCAATATCCTCACGACTGTAACCGAATACCTGCTGGTAACGGAAAACAGAATTTGGAGAAAGACTCGCGAAAGCCAAACGTGGCTCAGCCAAATCCTCTAAACGGATCTTATAATTTTCCAGCCAGCGGCCATAAGGTTGGCGTGATGCTATCTGGTGTTTAATTTCATCATCAGTAATGATCTTACCTTTTTCGGTATCGATCAGTAACATTTTACCCGGCTGTAAACGGCCTTTTTTGATAACGGTTGACTCATCTATAGTTAATACGCCAGCTTCTGATGCTGCTATTACACGGCCATCATTAGTGATCACATAACGTAAAGGGCGTAAACCGTTTCTATCCAACAAAGCACCTACTAATTTACCGTCAGTAAAAGTGATCGCGGCAGGTCCATCCCAAGGCTCCATTAAAGTAGCATGATACTCGTAGAATGCTTTCTTAATCGGATCCATTTGTTCATTACCGTCCCATGCTTCAGGCACCAGCATCATCATTACGTGAGGTAATGAGCGGCCAGAGTGAAGCAGGATTTCAATAATGTTATCCAAACAAGCTGAATCGGATTGGTTGTTATCAATTACAGGCAAAAGCATATCCATTTCTTCAGCAGTGAAATAAGAAGAAACGTATGATTTTAAACCTGAGTAGAACCAGTTAAGGTTACCTGTTAAGGTATTGATCTCGCCATTGTGAGCTATTAACCTGAAAGGTTGAGCCAGTTTCCATGACGGGAAAGTATTGGTTGAGAAACGCGAGTGGATCATGGCAAAGCCAGATGCAATACGCGGATCGGCAAGATCAGCGAAATATTTACGTAGCTGGTAAGTAGTTACTTGCCCTTTGTAAACTATGGTTTTACAAGAGAAAGAGGTAAAGTAAAAATGCTCCCCTGCTCCCGGTATTGTTTCAGTAATTGTTTTGTTGATGTACCTTCTTAGCACATAAAGTTTGCGTTCAAAGTCATCAGCATTAGTAATATTGTGTGGCCTTGATACGAAGATTTGTTCACAATCAGGTTCAGCCTGGCGCGCTGTTTCACCAATTACGGATGAATCAACTACCAGCTTACGATAACCTAAGCTGTGTAACCCTAATTTTTCAATAGCGTTAGCTATTACAGTGCGGCAAGCTTTCTTTAATGCGGAATCCTTAGGGAAAAATATCATACCCACGCCGTACTCGCCTGGTTCAGGTAAGCTTATTTCAAGGTTTGAGCATTCGTCCATTAAAAGCTCATGTGGCAGCTGAATCAAAATACCGGCGCCATCGCCGCTATCCGGATCACATCCGCACGCACCCCTATGCTCCATGTTTTCTAACATGGTTAAAGCGTTATCAATAATCTGGTTGGACTTGTGTCCGTTTATATTGGTTATAAATCCCGTCCCGCAGGAGTCGTGTTCAAATTCTGGCCTATAGAGACCCTGGTGGCTGTCATCTTGGTTCATCGTAAAATTGCCCTTATTAACTCAGGTGTAACCACGAAGATACAAAAACTGAAAAAAAAATTACGATATTTTCTTAATTTTTGGGATAGTATTAAAATAACAGCCTAATAAAATGCAAAAATTTAGAATTTCATAAATTTTAACTCATTCTTATTGAAATTTTCATAATTAAAGATTGCGTTAATAAACAAAATTAAATTTCAATAAGTGCTTATCTAACCAAATTTGAGCCATTTTAAATCGCTGGAATGAGATATAACGTTATTTTATTTGCTTTGGAACAGTCTTAAAAATCCGAATAACTAAATAGGTTTTAAGAGTTAAAAGCACTATTAATTTAACTTATTGGTATAAATAAGTTAACAATTAGAAGTTAGCTATACAATGATATTCGGTATTATTAAAAGGGGAATCGCTTCGTCTGTTTTACCCTATCCTCCTCCTTTCCCTATTCCAGGGAAAGGTATCGCACAAGGCCCGCATTTAAAAGAATAAGATTTATTATTAAATACTATTTTTGCGCAAATACAATAAAGCAGATGCCAGAAAAAAATAAAGCAGTTTTTTTAGATCGTGATGGTGTGTTAAACCATGAAATGGGTGACTATATTAAGCGTATGGAGGATTTTCATATACTTGATAATTTTGAGGCGCTTAAAACTTTACAGGATAAAGGTTATATACTTATAGTAGCTACTAATCAAGGTGGTTTAGCTAAGGGCTGGTATACCGAAGCAGGCTTGGCCGAAATGCACAATGAACTAAAAAAACAATACAAGGCACACGGTGTTGAGTTTACAGATATTTATTATTGTCCGCATCACCCCGACTTTACCGGCCCTTGCGATTGCCGCAAGCCTAAACCGGGATTGTTATTGAGAGGTATTGCAGAGCATAATATTGATCCAGCGCAATCCTATTTTATTGGTGACAGGGAGCGCGATGTGGAAGCGGGAACAGCCGCAGGTGTAAAAGGGATTTTAATTGACAGTGACCAACCTATAAGTACTATTTTAGATTTGATTGCTTAATAAATGAAGCGACACCGGTATTTAAAGAACCTTGATTCACTTATTGCTGCCATAATTGGCTTTATCGCGATACATATATATACTGCATATAGCGGTGTGGGCATCTCGCCGGATTCTATCATGTATGCCAGTACGGCGAAGAATATTTGTGAGCATGGCTCATTATTAACATTTAATGGTTCGCCGCTGGTTTTTTTTCCGGTGTTTTATCCATTTTTTTTAAGTGTAATTCTATTTATTTCAAGGATTGATACGATTACTGCCGCACCTGTAATTAATGGGTTATTGTTTGCCGGGGTTATATTTACCAGCGGATACATCATCTCAAAGTTCAAGTCATTTTCACTTCTATATAAATGGCTCATCCTTATTGGCATTATACTAAGCCCGGGATTGCTGGAGATATATACTTATTTATGGTCTGAAACACTGTTTATACTGGAAATTATGCTGTTTGTGCTGGCATATTATAATTATATGCAAAAGCATACCATGGCAAGTTTGATTATGGTAAGCGTACTGATTGCTATCAGCTGCATCACCCGGTACGCTGGTGTAACGTTAATTGGCGCAGGGGGATTGATGCTGCTATTGGATAACCAACTGGTCATCCGTAAAAAAATAGTGCATGTTTTAGTATTTGGGTTTATATCCATATCGCTTTTAGTAGGTAACCTTATTTTAAACCGACTATCTACAGGTTTAAGCACAGGTACGCGTGAACCTGCCATAACACCATTAAGCAAGAACCTGTATTACTCAGGTAATGTAATGTGCGACTGGATGGGGCTGCCACACTCGGCTTATCCTTATTCCATATTGATTATTTGTACGCTCTTGCTGTTTTTGGTAGCACCGATAGTTTGGAGGGCTTGTACCGGGAAGATTAATTCGATTGAGAATATTGTAATCATGTTCGCGGCGTTTTATGGAATTTTTATACCTGTACTGGCGAGCGTATCCCGGTTCGAAACACTTAATAGCAGATTATTATCGCCTATGTTCATCTGTTTGTTGATAGGCCTTACCAGTTGGGTACCGGATATGTTGCGTGGATTAAACATTAAGAAACAGATTGTTTTCGCTATTCCTTTTGTCGCGTTGATGTTGTTTTCTGAGTATTCTATAGCGATGACTGACTATCAACGGTACGATGATGAAAATGATTATGGAGTACCGGGCTATTCTGATGATGATTGGAATAAATCGCAATTTGTTCCATTTTTAAAGTCGCATAAAACTATTTACAAGGCCGGTATACCGATTTATACTGATGCTGATGAAGCTGTTTACTTTTTTACGGGGGCAACATCCAAACTACTTCCCCACCGTTATTTTAAAAATACAGTAGACCAGTTTTTTGTGGTGAAGCATTATTACCTGATCTGGTTTAATGATTTAAATAACCCGGAGTTAATTGGCTTGCAGGATATTGTTAAACGAGAAAAGTTGCACTTACTTTATCAGTTTCCAGAAGGTGGGGTTTACGAATATACAGGCGATAGCAAGTAGTTTTTTTGTTCGTTGGGTATAATCAGCTACAATCCAGTAAACTAATTTAACCTTTCCTATTTTCTCAACAAATGTGGCGAAACCTGAAAATTTTGTTACTTTTGTATCCCGTACACAAACAATTTGTTCCGGTATAAAACCGGGGCAAAATTTCACTCAGATCATGACTAAATATATATTTGTTACGGGCGGCGTTACCTCGTCGTTAGGGAAAGGCATTATTTCAGCTTCGCTGGCTAAGCTTCTCCAATCTCGCGGTTACCGTGTAACCATTCAAAAGTTCGACCCTTATATTAACATCGATCCCGGAACGCTTAATCCGTATGAACATGGTGAATGCTATGTTACCGAAGATGGCGCCGAAACCGATCTGGATCTTGGCCACTACGAGCGTTTTTTAAACACGCCTACCTCAAAAGCCAATAACATTACCACTGGTCGTATCTATCAAAATGTGATCAACCGTGAGCGTGAAGGTGCATTTTTAGGAAAAACGGTACAGGTAGTTCCGCACATTACGGATGAGATCAAAAGAAACATCAGGATTTTAGGCGAAAGCGGCGAATATGATATCGTGATCACTGAATTAGGTGGTACTGTAGGCGATATAGAATCTTTACCATATATCGAAGCTGTTCGTCAGTTTAGGTGGGAAGTTGGCTCAGGAAACTCTTTGGTTATTCACTTAACATTGATCCCTTTCCTTGCTGCTGCGGGTGAATTAAAAACTAAACCGACACAACACTCGGTTAAAATGTTGTTAGAATACGGCATCCAGCCAGATATTTTGGTTTGCCGTACCGAGCATCACATCAATATGGATATCCGTAAAAAGATAGCTTTATTCTGTAATGTGAACATCAACGCGGTTATCGAATCCATTGATGCATCAACCATTTATGATGTGCCTTTGCTGATGTTGAAAGAGCAGTTAGATAAAACGGTATTAACCAAATTAAAATTATCCCACAAACATGAACCTGATCTGGAAAGCTGGAAAGACTTTTTAGGCAGATTAAAAAATCCTACTTCTGAAGTTAGAATCGGGTTGGTAGGTAAATATGTGGAACTACCGGATGCCTATAAATCAATAACAGAAGCATTCATCCATGCGGGTTCAAAAAATGAATGTAAGGTAAAGGTTGACTTTATCCATTCAGAACAGTTAACGCCAGAGAATGCGGTTGAGCGCCTTAAAGGCTTGCACGGCGTATTGGTTGCACCAGGTTTTGGTGAACGTGGTTTTGAAGGTAAAATTGAGGCGATACGTTATGTTCGTGAGAATAATATTCCATTCTTCGGTATTTGCTTAGGCATGCAATGCGCGGTTGTTGAATACGGCCGGAATGTATTGGGCTTAAAAGATGCCAACAGTACTGAAATGAACCCGGACACCCCTAACCCGGTGATCAATATGATGGAAGATCAGAAAAAGATTGTTAATAAAGGTGGCACCATGCGTTTGGGCGCTTACGCGTGCGACCTTAAAAAAGGCAGCAAGGCATTGACAATATATGGCAAAGCGCACATTACCGAGCGCCATAGACACCGCTTTGAGTTTAATAATTCCTACCTGAAAGACTACGAAAATGCAGGCTTAATACCATCAGGCATCAACCCGGAAAACAATCTGGTAGAGATAGTTGAGTTGAAAAACCACCCATTTTTTGTGGGCGCGCAATTTCACCCAGAATTAAAATCAACAGTTGCTAATCCGCATCCACTTTTTATTAACTTTGTCGCCGCTTCGATGGCTTACGCCAGGAAGAACTAATTACGTTTAATAGATAATGGATAGAAATACATTTACAGGATTATTCCTGATCATGCTGATCGTTTTCGGATCGTTTTATTTAATGAAACCATCTGCAGAGCAAATTAAAAAAGAGCAGCTAGCCCAGCACCAGGATTCAATAAAAAGGCATCAGATAAAAGAGGCCGAAGTAGCAGCAGTTAAAAAAGCAGCGGATACTTCTAAAACTGTTGCACAACAGACTGACACGTCACATTTAAAGGGTTTTGATGCTGCTACTGTTGGCGCTCAAAAATTTGTGACTATAGAAAACGAGGATCTTCGTATCCAGTTAAGTACTCATGGTGGCAGGATTTACTCCGTTCAGTTAAAAAAGTTTAAAACTTTTAACGGACAACCATTAGTATTATTTACCGGCGACCAGAATCGTTTTGGGTTAAGCTTTATTGCTGATAATAAAAACATCAATACCAATAACCTTTATTTCACTTCAAGCGCGCCACAACTAAGCGTTGCGGCTAAGGATTCAGGTTCGGTTACCATGCGTTTAAGCTACAGTCCTACCCAATACCTGGATTACGTTTACACCTTGAACGGCACAGGATACAAAGTTGGTTTTACTGTTAAACCAACAGGATTAGCCAGTGTAATACCTAATAGCAATACCATTAATATCGACTGGTCGGCAAGTTTGCCTAATCAGGAAAAAGATATTGAACAAGAGCGCAGGTACACTGCCGCTTATTATAAAACAGCCGACAACACGGTTGATGATTTAAGCACTACAAAAGATGACAGCTTAACTATTTCTGATAAGAAAACACAATGGATATCGTTTAAAGCACACTTTTTCTCGAGTGTACTTTTAGCTAAAGATCTATTCAGCAAAGCGAGTGTTTCTTCGACCACTGATACCAGCGAGCATAACATCGTTAAGGAAATGAAGACCAGCGTAACGCTTGCACAAAGCAGCAATGGTACTTTCCCGATGAACTTTTACTTCCAGCCGAATGAGTTTCATATGCTTCAGACAGAAGGCTATGGTCTTGAAAAACAGATAGACTTAGGTTTTGGCCCATTAAAATACATCAACAGATTTGCCACATTACCGGTATTTGATTTCTTAAAACAATTCAACTGGAATTATGGCCTTATCATCCTGGCTTTAACAGTGATATTGAAATTGGTTTTATCGCCATTAACATATAAGTCGTACCTATCTATGGCCAAAATGAGGGTATTAAAACCTGAGATGGATGAGATAAAAGCTAAAGTTGGTGAAGACAACCCAACCCTTTTACAGCAAGAATATCTGAAGCTCTACAAAAAGGCTGGTGTAAACCCATTAGGTGGTTGTTTACCATTGCTGATACAAATGCCGATAGTATTCGCATTCTTCCGCTTCTTCCCAAGTTTATTTGAGCTGCGTGGACAGAGCTTTTTGTGGATGCATGATTTATCGACTTATGACTCGGTAGTTACTTTCGCACACATACCTGTACTAGGTGATCACATCAGTTTAATGTGTTTGTTGATGACTATATCAACATTGATATATACTTACTTCAACAACCAGATATCAGGTGCTACAGGGCAAATGAAATACATAGGATACATCACTCCTATCATCTTCCTTGCTACACTGAACAGCTACCCATCAGGTTTGAACTATTATTACTTTTTAGCCAACATGTTAACTTTCTTACAACAATACCTGATCAGGTTTATGGTTGATGATAAAAAGATACATGCCCAGATACAGGAAAACAAAAAGAAACCTGAAGATACCAAAAAGAAAAAATCAGGCTTCCAGGCTCGTATGGATGAGATGATGAAACAAAAGCAATTAGCCACTGCGCCTAAGAAGAAATAGAGATTAGTTACCTTGATATTTAAAAGCCACAACTTGCGTTGTGGCTTTTTTGTTTAGCCTTATTGTCATTCTGAACGCAGGGAAGAATCCTCTTCGATCTGCATGGCCGCTTTCCTTGTTGCAGAAGATTCTTCACTACGTTCAGAATGACAAAGTGTATAAAAGCAACCAAAATAAGTTGTGTTTTTTTGCTTAGCACTTCATTGTCATTTCTCCCTCTGGTCGAAATGACAATGAAGAATAAATTTTTAATGTTTTAACTAAATATATTAGCAAACATTTTCTACATTTACATCCATGTACGCGATTGTGGATATTGAGACGACCGGGGGGCATGCCAGCGCTAATGGCATAACTGAAATTGCTATTTGTATTCACAATGGTAAAAAGGTAATTGAGCGATATGAAACCCTGGTTAATCCGCAACGCGATATCCCGATTTACATTCGTGCATTAACGGGCATCAGCAATGAAATGGTGAGCGATGCACCTTTGTTTAAAGATGTAGCGCATGATATTTACCATCTGCTCCACGGTAAAATATTTGTTGCCCACAATGTTAATTTCGATCACTCTTTTGTTCGACATCATCTGGCTTCGGTTGGATATGATCTGCAATGCAATAAATTATGTACCGTAAGGCTCGGACGTAAAATACTACCGGGATTGCCATCCTATAGTTTAGGCAAATTGTGCCATCATTTAGGCATCGAAAATGGCAACCGCCACCGTGCAAGCGGGGATGCGGAGGCAACGGCGAAATTGTTTACCATGTTGTTGCAAAACGACAAAGAAAACCACATTACCAAAGCATTAAAGCAAAACTCAAAGGAACAGGTATTGCCGCCTAACCTACCCAAGGCTGATATTGAAAAACTACCGATGCTGCCGGGGGTTTACTATTTTCATGATGATAAAGGTAAAGTGATTTATGTGGGCAAGGCGAAGAATATCAAGAAACGGGTTTGCAGCCATTTTACGGGTAACAATACCGGTCAGCAGCGCCAGGAATTTATGCGTAATATACACCATGTGAGTTTCCAGGAATGTGGTACTGAGCTGGTTGCTTTTGTATTGGAAGCGGTAGAAATTAAACGACTATGGCCTAAATATAACCGCTCACTAAAACGCTTTGAACAAGCCTATGCCCTATATGATTATATAGACCAACGTGGCTATGTTCGCCTGGCTGTTGACAAGCATCATAAATTTCAATTACCTGTATATACCTGCAATACCTTGTTTGAAGGCTATAGTTTATTAAATAAGCTGATAGATGCATTTGAGCTTTGCCCTAAATTCTGCTTCATCCAAAAAAATAATGCCGAATGCATTGGGGCACATAAAGAAAACTGTGCCTGTACTGGCAGTATGTCGCCTGATGAATATAACCAGCGGGTAAATGTGGCAATTGAATCATTAAACGAGGCATTACCAACTTTCGCTATTCGCGATGAAGGCCGCAGTGCCGATGAGCATAGCTGTATATTGATTGAGAAAGGTCGTTTTTATGGGATGGGCTATGTGTCGCATCATTTTAAGGTTGATGATATGCAGCAGCTTAAACAACACCTTACAGCCTATCCGGGTAATGATTACATCAGGAATATAGTAACGGGTTACGCCAATAAGTTTCCGGAGCGAAAGGTGGTGTTTGCATAGTTTTGATTGCCATTTCGACCGGAGGCAGAAATCGCGAAATTTGCATATTCGCTTTGCCTTTGTACGATTACTTCATTCCAGCAATGACATGATGTTCTGATATTCTCAAATTGTCATTCTGAGCGCAGCGAAGAATCTTCTGCAGTATGCATAGTTCGCTTTGCTTATCGAAGAAGATTCTTCGTTCCTCAGAATGACAATAAGAGTTAAACTTCGTAAGTTTAACTTTGCGCAATGACATTTTTTATATTATCCCTGCCTTTTCCAACTCCACCTGCATTTCTTGTTGAATTTTTAAGGCTTCTGCACGTGCTGCATCAGCAAAGTCTTCGCCGTTACTGGCGTAGATGATGGAGCGGGATGCGTTAACTATCAAACCACAATCTTTGGTCATTCCGTATTGGCAAACCTCTTGTAGATTGCCGCCTTGGGCACCAACTCCGGGTACTAATAAAAAGTTATCGGGCGCGAATTTGCGGATATTGGTAAACTCGTTGCTTTTGGTAGCGCCTACTACATACATAATACGATCAGCACCGGCCCAGGTATTGGCTTTTTGGATTACTGATTCATACAATGTACCGTTTTCGGTAGTCAGGTATTGAAAATCTTTGCTACCTATAGATGAAGTTAAAGCAAGTATGATCACCCATTTTCCTTCAAATGCTAAGAATGGCGTTACACTATCGTTACCCATGTATGGTGCGACGGTTATGGCATCAAAGCTCATACCGCTTGCTTCTTTGTCGAAAAAGGCTTTGGCATACATGCTGGATGTGTTACCTATATCTCCCCTTTTAGCATCTATTATATTTAAAGTGTCCGCGGGTAAATAATTTTCAGTCGCGATCAAGCTTTGCAGGCCTTTAACGCCACGACTCTCGTAAAAAGCAGCGTTTGGTTTGTAGGAGATGCATAGATCCTTAGTAGCATCTATTATGCGTTTGTTGAATTCAAAAACAGGATCGGGATAGGATTTTAAAAAGGAGGGGATCTTTTCAATATCCGTATCGAGGCCTACAGATAAAAATGATTTCTTTTGTTTTATTTGCTCTATTAGCTGCTGGCGGGAGATCATGAACGGGAGAATTATTTATTTAATCATCAAAAAAACTAAAAATAAGCTTAACAGTTGTAGGTGTAAGTAATATTTATTTAAAAAATTTGTAATCTGAAATAAATTGTCTACAATTGCATCGTTTTCCTTTGAATTTTTCTTGCGCTAAAGAAACAATTTAAAAATCCACGTTATATATTTTAGTACATGGTTTTAGATGTTGCATAGCAAATTTGCAGGGTAAATTTCTCTCAGATAGATACTTCCGGGTTTAAACTTATAAAACAGCGGAAATATTTATTGTTGCAAAACAAATAAACAATAACAATCTTTTTTGAACTATAATCCATCTCATGTCTGATACAATTGAATTGAACGACAAACTCGTTTCGGAGTTGCGCGAAATTGCAAAAAGTTTAGGTATTGCTGAAGCTGATGACCTTAGAAAGGCACAGTTAGTTACAGCCATAGTTGAGCAGCAAAATCTGATAGAAGCCGCCCGGGCCCAGCAAAGTACTGTTGACAGTAACTACGCACCGAAACAGGATGAAACTACTGCATCAACACCTGAAAAAGGTGATAAAGCTGATAAGGCTGATAAAAACCGTAAGAGAGTACGCACTATAAAAAACTCTAACGAACCACGTGTTGAGGTTCCGTTAGATGATACCAACCTGTTTGATTTACAGGATGATGAGCCACAACAGGAAGAAGAACCTGAATTAACTCCTGCACCTGTTGCTGAGGCTGAGCCTGAGCAAGCTAATCAAAGCGATGAAACTCCTGCTAAAACAGAAGAAGCAGCGCCTGAAGCACGCCCTCAAAAATTTGAGCGCCGCATCAACCAAAATAATGTGCAGGCTAAAAACCAGGAGCCAGCTATCAATCTTGATTTTGATAACGTTATTATAAACGAAGGTGTGTTGGAAATTATGCCTGATGGTTACGGTTTCCTGCGTTCATCTGATTATAATTACCTTACTTCTCCGGATGATATTTACGTATCTCAATCACAAATAAAATTATTCGGCCTTAAAACCGGTGATACTGTTCGCGGGAGCATCAGGCCACCAAAAGAAGGTGAAAAATATTTTCCTTTGGTACGTGTTGAAGCCATTAATGGCCGTATACCTGCCGAAGTGCGTGACCGTGTTCCATTTGATCACTTAACGCCGCTTTTTCCATCAGAAAAACTGAGCTTGTTTACTGATCCGGGTAATTATTCAACCCGTATTATGGATCTGTTCTCGCCTATTGGTAAAGGACAACGTGGTTTAATCGTGGCGCAGCCTAAAACAGGTAAAACCATGTTACTTAAGGATGTGGCTAACGCTATCGCGAAGAACCACCCTGAAGTTTACCTGATCATCTTATTGATTGACGAACGTCCTGAAGAGGTAACTGATATGGCACGTAGCGTACGCGCTGAGGTTGTTTCATCAACATTTGATGAGCCTGCTGAACGCCACGTTAAAATTGCCAACATTGTGCTTGAGAAAGCCAAACGTATGGTTGAGTGCGGCCACGATGTAGTTATCCTACTGGATTCTATTACCCGCCTTGCACGTGCTTATAATACTGTTGCCCCGGCATCAGGTAAAATATTATCAGGTGGTGTTGATGCTAACGCGTTACACAAACCAAAACGTTTCTTCGGTGCGGCACGTAATATTGAGGATGGTGGTTCACTAACCATTATCGCTACTGCTTTAACTGAAACCGGATCGAAAATGGACGAGGTTATTTTTGAAGAATTTAAAGGTACAGGTAATATGGAGTTACAATTGGATCGTAAATTATCTAACAAACGTATATTCCCTGCTATTGATATTACAGCATCAAGCACCCGCCGTGATGATCTGTTGCTTGACCGTGAGACTTTACAGCGCATCTGGATACTACGTAACCACCTGGCTGACATGAACTCGCAGGAATCGATGGAGTTTTTACAGGCACAAATAAGAGGTACAAAAACTAATGAAGAGTTTTTGATATCTATGAATTCATAATATTTTTATATTTATGAAGTTATATTTTAATAATAAGTTAACTTATAACTTCATAAATATTTAAAATAATCCTGATACCTTCATACTAAAATGAAGAAGCGAGTGAAAAAGCATCTCCCAAACGCCATTACATGTTGTAACCTCTTCAGTGGTTGTGTCGGTATCGTTTTTACGTTTCAGGAAAATCTGATCTATGCGGCTTATGCGATATTCCTAGCTGCTATTTTTGATTTTTTTGATGGATTTGCCTCGCGTGTACTTCAATCATACTCAGGCATAGGTAAAGACCTGGATTCATTGGCTGATATGGTAAGCTTTGGCGTACTACCATCAGCTATTATGTATGAATTGTTTTTACAGGCTCCTCCCGTTCATAACTTCAGTCCATATCTAAATTTCATTGCCTTTTTAATACCAGTATTCTCTGCATTAAGGTTGGCCAAATTTAATGTTGATGCCCGGCAGGCTGAAAGCTTTATCGGCTTACCAACACCTGCTAACGCTATTTTGATCGCATCTTTCCCGCTTATTATGGAACAGCATGGTAATTTGTCGAGATATATTCTCAATTCATATGGGCTTTCTATTTTTACGCTGGTGATGTGCGGACTTTTGGTAGCGGAATTACCGCTAATGTCGCTCAAATTTAAGAACCGCGATTTCCAGGAGAATATTTATCGTTATTTACTGCTGTTATTTTCGGCTATATTGATACTATTTTTTAAATTCGCGGCAGTTCCGGTGGTGATACTGTTTTACATCGGCCTATCAATAATTCAATTCAAAAAACTAACACATGACCAAATTCCAGGCTGAAATAGATGTAATGCCAAAGAAAGAAATTCTTGATCCACAGGGTAAAGCTGTAACAGGAAGCATGAAAAATCTTGGCTTATCCGAAATTCAAAATATTCGTATAGGGAAACACATCTCACTTGAAATTGAGGCTGCTAATGCTGAAATAGCGCATGCTAAGGTTGAAGAAGCTTGTAAAAATTTATTGGCTAACCTGATTATGGAAAGCTACAGCTTTAAAATAGAGCAGATTTAAAGGTTAACTTCTTTTTCTGCTTTAATTTTTTCCAGCGCTAATAAGCTGGCATTTATAATTCCGCTTACTTCGTTAAATTTTGCTGTAATTTCTGCAGGGTTTGGATTTCCTGCTTTACAGGTATGTTCAATTTCCTGAATTATTGCCTGGGAATTAAACATACCAAAAAAACCAAGGTTCGCTTTTAATTTATGAGCTGCCGCTGATGCGGTAACCCAGTCCTGTGCTTTTATAGCAGTATCAATTTCCTGCATTATTTGTGGCGACTGATCTAAAAACATTGTAATTGATTCAACGATGAACTCATCGCTGCCATCAGCAATCTCATATAGAAAAGTCAGGTCGATATCGTTATTGTTCTCTGGCATAAAGGTTTACTGTTTCAAAAGTATATTTTTTTTACAACTAAATCATCTTTAAGTTCGTTTTTTAGCTGTAAAATAGCTTTCTTAAAACCTGTGTGTTTAAAATTGGGCGCTATCTCGCTCAATGGCTCCAGTGTAAACCTTCTTTTATGCAATTCAGGATGCGGAATTTGCAAATCAACTTCGTCAATTATCGCATCGCCATAAAATAAAATATCAATATCAATAGTTCTTGATCCCCACTTCTCTTCCCTTTTCCTGCCTAAAACAATTTCTATAGCTAATATTTTCTCCAATATTAAACGGGCCGGCATATCTGTTTGCAGTAGTATTACCTGATTGAGGTAATCAGGTGCATCACTTTTACCCCACGACTGCGTTTCATAAACCGACGATTTATTGGTAATTGGAGCAATTCGCTCCTCAATAAGTTTTATCGCCTGCTGCATAAACAAGTACCTATCGCCCAGGTTGCTGCCTAATAGTAAATAAACATCATTCATGTTGTAACAAATATTATGGACAAAGCTCTTAATATTATACCATATTGAATTAGTAAATTTGCATAGTTACTTACATTTATAATTTTTAATGAAACAATTTTTCAAATATGTACTGGCTACCATTGTCGGACTTGTATTTACCTCAATTATAATAGTGATAATCGGCATTGCCATAATAGCCTCGGCAAGCAGCGATAAAGGTTCACATGTAGATGCAAACTCAGTATTACATATTTCCTTTAACGGCGCTATACCTGAACGTACACCTAATAACCCATTAGCAGGATTACCATTTTTAGGTTTAGATGATAATAAGGACGTTGGTTTGAATGATATTTTAGCAGATATTAAAAAAGCTAAAACTGATAATAACATCAAAGGGATATTTTTGGATGAAAGCTACATAGAATCGCAACAGGCCACTGTTGAAGAAATACGTAACGCACTTATCGACTTTAAAAAATCTGGCAAATTTATTATTGCTTATGCAGAGGTTTATACCCAAAGCTTTTACTATTTAGCATCCGTAGCTGATAAAGTATATATAAACCCGAAAGGCATATTTGAATTTAAAGGTTTCAGTTCACAGATCACCTTTTTAAAGGGAGCTTTGGATAAATTAGGAATTGAAGCACAAATTATAAAAGTAGGCACTTACAAAAGCGCTGTTGAACCGCTTTTCCTTACCAAAATGAGCGATGCTAACCGCCTGCAGGTTACCTCCTATCTAGGTTCGCTTTACGATCACTTTTTAACCAATATTGGCAAAAGCCGTAATATTAGTAAAGACTCCTTATTTAACTACGCTAATAATTTGACTATACAATTCCCTGAGGACGCGTTGAAATATAAGTTGGTTGACGGATTAAAATACAAAGATGAAATTTTAGATGAGTTAAGGGCCCGCACCGGAACCGAGAAAAAATCGACCATCCCAAGTATAGAATTAAAAGATTATACCAAGAGTGATGTAGATAAAGATGATAGTAACGATAAAAACAGTTCATCAAAAAATAGGATCGCTATTATTTATGCATCAGGTGAAATAACCGGCGGCGATGGTGATGACAATACTATTGGCTCGGAAAGAATATCAAAAGCTTTACGCAAAGCAAGATTAGACAGTAAAGTTAAAGCAGTTGTTTTACGCGTAAACTCACCGGGTGGCAGTTCACTGGCTTCGGATGTGATATGGCGCGAAGTAATGCTTACAAAAAAGGAAAAACCTATTATTGTTTCGATGGGCGATTTGGCTGCATCAGGTGGTTATTATATATCATGCGCTGCGGATTCTATTATTGCTGAGCCGAATACCATAACCGGCTCGATAGGCATATTCGCTATTTTACCTAACATGCAAAAGCTGTTTAACGATAAATTGGGCATTACCTTTGATGGGGTAACTACCGGTAAATATGCTGATTTGGGCGATATAAGTAAACCGCTTTCGCCTGATGAGCGTGCAATATTACAAAATCAGGTAAACCATGGCTATGATGATTTCACCAAAGCGGTAGCTGCTGGTCGCCACAAAACGCAGGCTTATATTAACAGTATTGGCCAGGGCCGTGTGTGGACAGGTGAACAAGCTATAAAAATTGGCTTAGTTGACCGTTTGGGCAATATTACTGATGCTGTAGCAAGCGCGGCAAAAATGGCTAAGTCGAGTGATTATAAACTGGTTGAATACCCGGAACAAAAAAGTATACTGGATAAATTTGGATCGAGCTTTAATGTAGAAATGAAAACCCGCGCTATCAAATCTGAACTGGGTGATAATTATAAATATTATGAGGAAATTAAAGGTGTAACACAGATGATGCGCACCCCGCAAACCCGTTTACCATATAGTATTGTGATTAACTAATCAACAACAAATTATTTTGAAAAGCTGCTTTTACGAGCGGCTTTTTTTATTTTTACTGTTGTAAATCTACCATGGAAAATAAACCAATAGCTCGCAGACTTCGCCTTTTATCACAACTCATGGAACTGCATGAGGTTAATCCGTTTAAAATAAAATCGGTAGCCAATGCAGCTTTTAAAGTTGACAAACTGCCCTTTGCCGTAGCCGGAAAAACACTAGCCGAACTGGAAAAAGTTGAAGGTATTGGCAAAAGTACCGCCACTAAAATACATGAATTAGTAGAAACCGGTACCATGACCGAGCTGGAAGATCTGCTTGCTGCAACCCCGGAAGGTGTTGTGGAGATGATGGGTATAAAAGGTATCGGCCCTAAAAAAGTTGCTATAATATGGAAAGATCTGGGTATTGAGAATACCGGGGAACTATATTATGCCTGTAATGAGAATCGTTTGATCGAAGCTAAAGGCTTTGGGTTAAAAACACAGGAGGAAATCAGGAAAGCCATTGAGTTCAGGATGGCCAGCAATGGCAAATTCCTGTATGCGCAGATAGCACAGGAAGCTAATGATCTGCTGGATGAAATTAAGGGTGTTTTTGTTGGTGCACTGGTAGAATTTGCAGGCGAATATCGCAGGCTTTGTGAAATAATAAGCGAATTGGTTATTGTTTTAGGCAGCAGGGATCAGCAATTGGCGTTTGATAGCTTCTCAGCATCCAATATATTACAAAATATAAACCTGAATGGTAATCATATAAACGGTGAACTGGCGAACGGTTTACTGGTTGATATTGTATGTGTTGAGAAACGGGATTTTTATAAAGAGCTTTTCCTGCAAACGGGAAGCGAGGAGCATATTACAGCAGTTTTAGAAAGAACTACCGGCGAAATTGATCAGCCTGCTAGTGAGGAACTCATTTATACAAAAGCGGGTTTGGAATTTATGAAGCCGGAGTTACGTGAGGGTGATACTTTTATTGACAAAGCTGAAAATAATATGCTCCCTCAGCTGATCAGCTATAATGATCTTAAGGGAACTTTGCACAACCATAGTACATGGAGCGATGGCGTAAATACCATTGAAGAAATGGCCTTGTATTGTAGAGATACCTTAAAGCTGGAATATCTGGGTATGTGCGATCATAGCAAGAGTGCATTTTATGCCAAAGGCTTGAGTATTGAACGGGTGTTACAGCAGCAGGAAGAAATAGATCACCTGAATAAAAAGCTGGATGGTTTTAAAATATTTAAAGGAATAGAATCGGATATTTTGAATGATGGATCGCTGGATTATCCGGACGAGATATTGAAGAAGTTTGATTTTATCGTAGCGTCGGTACATTCTAACCTTAAAATGGATGAGGAAAAAGCTACCGCGAGAATTATTAAAGCTGTTGAGAATCCATACACTACCATTTTAGGGCATCCAACCGGGAGATTGCTATTGAGTAGAAAAGGTTATCCTATCGACTACAAAAAAGTAATAGATGCCTGCGCGGCAAATAATGTGGTTATTGAGATAAACGCGAACCCTTTACGCCTTGATCTGGATTGGCGCTGGCACCAATACGCGCTTGAAAAAGGCGTTTGGTTATCTGTAAACCCCGATGCTCACCGAAATGAAGGCTTTTTGGATATGCATTTCGGGATATTGGTGGCGCGTAAAGGTGGTTTGTCAAAAGACAAGTGTTTAAATGCCTTATCGCTCCCGGCAATAACACAGGTTTTTGAGAAGAAAAACAAAAGTTAAAACCATTACCTTTACAAAAGGATTTGTCTCGGCTTCACATTATTCAAAAGATCGAGAAAACTTAACCCGGATATAGCGTTAAATGAAAATACTGGTTATTCGTTTTAGTTCAATGGGCGATATTATTTATACTACGCCCGTAGTGCGTTGCCTTAAAAAACAATTACCAGGTTCAGAAATTCATTTTTTAACTAAACCTGCGTTCAGGTATATTTATGATAATAACCCTTATGTTGATAAGCTGTTGTTATTAAAGCCCGATCTATCTGATACAATTGCCGAAATAAAGGCGGAGAAGTACGATTATATAATTGATCTGCATAACAATTTACGTACTACACTTATTAAATTGCTTACCGGCATTAAATCATCTACCTATAAAAAACAAACTATACGTAAGTGGCTCAGTTTAAAGCTTAATTTAAAACTGGTGTCTCCTACCCATTTGGTTGACAGATATTTAAAAACAGTTAGTTTTCTAGGTGTGGTAAATGATAATGAACCGATAAACTATTATTTAAAATCCAGTTATCAACTGCCTGATCTTTTACCGGCAAGCCATCAAAATAAATATGTAGCATTTGTAATTGGCGCTACGCACTTCACCAAGCGCATGCCGAATTATAAAATAATTGATATGTGCCGGGCAATAAACTATCCGATTGTGTTATTAGGCGGTAATGATGTTAAAGCAAACGGCGACGAAATAAAGGCGGTACTTGGCGGTAAAATTTACAATGCCTGCGGTATAACTACACTGGATGAATCTGTTTTTTTGGTGGCAAATGCTGAAAGTATTATTGGATTTGACACCGGTTTAACACACATTGCCGAAGCATTTAATAAACCGATAGCATCAATTTGGGGTGGCACAGTTCCGGAGTTATTGGGCGTGCAACCTTACCAGGTAAATGATGTTTTAGTGGCGGGTGTTGATCTTCCGTGCCGGCCATGCTCTAAATTCGGATTGCCTAAATGCCCGTTACAGCATTTTAAGTGTATGAATGATATGCTGGAAGAACCTATTGTTGACTTTGTAAACTCCTTTTAGTAAAACACTTACCTGCATATAAAGTTATAAGAGTATCATGAAGAGATTATTGCTGATACGCCACGCGAAAGCCGAACACGAAAATAAGTATTCAGATTTTGAACGACCTTTGACAGAAAAAGGTATGGAGGATGCTACTATAATGGCCCAACGGCTTGTTGCTGGAGACATTAAACCAGCATTAATTATAGCCAGCCCTGCCTTGCGTACGCATACAACCGCCAACATATTTTCGGAGCATCTTTTAAGTCACGAGATTGAAACCGATAAAAGGATATACGATGCCAGTGAAAATGCTTTACTGCACATTATCAACCATTTACCTGAAGATCGTGATTTTGTGGCGATAGTTGGGCATAACCCCGGGATCAGCCAGATATTATACTATTTAACCGGTAAAATTAAAGATGTACCTACCTGTGCAGTCGCGCTAATTGAGTTTGATGAGGAAGAATGGCGGGCATTAAGTATGGAAATGGGCGAGTTGACTTATTATGACGAACCTAACCGCTAACCGTTGATTTTATTGATTACGTAGATTGCGTTGATTAACTTTTTTTTCGATACTACTCAACGAAATCATTTAATCACCTAAATCAACGGTACTAGTTCACTAAATAAGTTTTTCCTGGTAGTGATTTGATATATCCCTGCATCTCCATATTGAGTAAAGTCATGGCTAGCTGACTCATGGGGATGTTGGCTTTTATGGTTAGATCATCAATCGCTAAAGGGGATTTATGCTGGCGGATGAGGTCGAAAATTAGTAATTCTTCTGTCGACAAATCTATGGGTAACGTTAATTGCTGATCGATGCTCGATGAATTCTCTGCTTTTTCCCAGCCTAAACTATTTGCCAAATCAGCAGGATTGGTAAGAATAGCGGCTTTGTTATGACGTATCAGGAAATTACAACCTTCCGAAAATTCGTCGCCTACCCTGCCCGGGAATGTAAATACATCACGGTTATAGGAGTTAGCAATCTCGGCAGTAATTAACGCGCCACCTTTTACACTTGCTTCAACAACTACCGTAGCATCAGCCATGCCGGCAACAATGCGGTTACGTTGTGGGAAGTTTTCCCTATCGGGGATAGTACCTGATGGGTATTCTGTTAATAATCCGCCATTTTCTATCATTTTTTCGGCAATTACCCGATTTTGGCTGGGATATAATTTATCAAGACCATGCGCCAGTACCCCAATTGTTGGCACATTCAGTTTAACACATTCTTTATGTGCGCAAACATCAATACCATAAGCTAATCCGCTTACAATTAATACATTGTACGGCTGCAATTCTTCTACCAATTGCTGGCATAGTTGTTTACCGTATTCAGTAGCGTTGCGGGTACCAACTACGCTAATGATACGCTGGTTGTTTAAATCGGCATTCCCTTTAGAGAACAATAAAACCGGCGAATCATTGCAAATTTTCAGACGTTTAGGATAACGTGGATCAGTGTAAAAGATCACATCGATACCGTTTTTCTCTATAAATTTCAGCTCTGTTTCGGCTTGGCGCAAGGCATCATTCAGGTTGAGTAGTTCGAATGTCTTAGGGCCGATACCCGGCACGCCCATCAATTTACCCTTGGGTACAGTGAATATTCGTTCGGCACTACCAAAATGGCTAATCATTGATTTTGCTATTGTTGGGCCAACATTTTTTAAATAAGTAAGGGCAACCTGGTGAAGTATAGACATAAGGAATAAGTACCCCTAAAATAGAAAATCCTATCTATTTAACAGTAAAAAATAAAAAACTATAAGAATAGTTTGCAAACTATAAATATAGTTAATACCTTTATTGAACTATAAAGATAGTTTATATGAACATAAAAGAGCTGACTAAAGCGGAAGAGCAGGTAATGCAGATACTTTGGCAACTGAACGAGGCCATTGTAAAAGATATGATTGAGCAAATACCGGAACCAAAGCCGGCATACAACACGGTATCAACCGTGGTTAGGGTATTGGAGGGCAAGGGTTTTGTGGATCATAAAGCCTATGGGAATTCGCATGTGTATTTCCCTATCATCAGCGAAGCGGAGTATAAAAAATTCACCTTTGATAAGATGATGAATAGCTATTTCAACAACTCCTACAAAAGCCTGGTATCCTTTATTGCCAATGAAAAGAAGTTAGATATAAATGAATTGGACGAGCTAACCAGGCTAATTGATAATCTTAAAACCAAAAACAAATGAACTGGCTGCATTACTTATTGGAGGGAAATTTATACCTGGCTATATTTTATGCCCTATACTACCTGTTTTTAAGTAGCGATACTCATTATGTATTAAGTCGAATTTACTTGTTGGCAACCTCTATAATTTCCTTTGTTATTCCTTTGCTGCAACTGGGATTTTTGAAACCGGTTGAGCCTCAACTTATATCGCTGACTTTAATCCCGCCCTCCGCAATCAGTAGTAACAGCGCGCCAATTGAAACTATTAGTTTTACCTGGCAAGATGGGGTAGTCGCGGCTTACCTTTTGGGAGCGGCCGTGCTCTTTATCATATTTTCGATAAAAATATATCAATTAATTAAGCTGACAAGAGCTGCAAATACACAGGTTGACTGCTCCTATAAATTGATTTATGTTGATGACTTGAACACCGCTTTCTCCTTTTTCAACTTTCTTTTTATCGGCACCAAAGCAAGCGGCGCCGATACTATTATTCAGCATGAGTTGGTACATATCAGGCAAAAACATTCGGCAGATATTATTTTTATTGAGCTTTTGAAGATCATTAACTGGTTCAATCCTTTTGTTTACCTGCTGCAAGCCAGTCTAAAAACATTGCACGAGTACATTGCTGATGAACAAACTGCAGCTAACGAAAATGATGTGATAGCCTACTCAACTTTTTTGGTTAACAATGCTTACGGGCTTGGCGGATCATCCATTACGCATTCATTTTTCAATTATAACCTATTAAAAAAGAGGATCATTATGTTAAATCAACAACGTTCGGGTAAATTAGCAAGGCTAAAATACCTGCTGGCAATCCCGATATGCGCGGGTATGCTTTGCGCATCAACATTAGCATTTAGTAAAGATTATGGAATAGTTGAACTATTCCCTCAGAAAACTGATACCCCAAAAAAGCCAAGATATGATGTATGGAATAAAAGTTATGACCATACTTTTACTACATCCAAGGGTTATAAAGTACGTGAGCGCATTATTTTTGTTAATGGTGCTGTAAGTAAAACGGCTGAAATAATTGACAAAGACGGCCAAAAGCATTCTTATGATGATAGATGGATCTCACCCAAAGAGTCTAAATTTGTAAAAGAAAAGTACGGCTATCAGTTTCCGCGTGATACGGTTGTAAGTGTAAAACTTTTGCCGCCCCCTCCACCACCCGCCGCACCTAAAACGGTTTCATTTCCAAGGCCTAAGCATCCGGCAGAATTAACCAGTAAGGGTTATAGATACGCAGAATCCGCATATCTTATAAATGGTAAAACAGATTTTAGAGTAATTATTGTAGAAAAAGATGGTTCACAAAAAGACTTTTATAAAAGCACATCAACACCTGAGGAGATTAAACTTTTAAAGAATAAATATGGGTACCAATTTCCGAGCATGCCGATTTATACCAAAATGCCGCCACCGGCGCCTGCCAGTCCTGAAATTGATAAGCGCCCACCACCGCCAGCTCCATCTGCGCCATCAGTAAAAAGTTCAAAGGCTTTAATATATGTACCTAAAGCTGCCAACTCATTAACCAACGCTGTTAACCACACACCATTGCTGGTTGTTAATAGTAAGTCATACAGTTTAAGAGACCCATTAAAAAAAATCACAGATACATCACATAGTGCACAACCCATGGTTTCTGGGGTTGTTATTTACAACAAGCCGTAGCGAAACATGTTAATCGTGCTAAAATGAGCGATATTCGCCTACGGAAAAAACTTCTGTTAGAATAAAACAGGATTAAGCTTTTACGTAGATAACCTGCTTGGTTTCAAAAAACTCCTCCTCGAAATAATTTTTGAGGTGATATTGCTGAACGGCTAAACCCGATTCGGCAATTTCTTCTTCCAGATCCCCGCCTTTTAAATAAAGGATACCGTTGGCCAGCGTGTTTTTTGATTGTTTACTGAACTTTCCTTTTACCCAGGGATAGAATTCTTTCAAGCGTGTAACTGCACGGGACACCACAAAATCGAATTTCTCATCAACCTGCTCGGCCCGTAAATGCTCTGCTTTAAGATTTTGAAGGCCAAGTGCTGAAGCTACTTCTTTAACCACTTTTATTTTTTTGCCGATGGAATCGACCAGAAAAAACTGCGTTTCTGGGAATAAAATAGCTAGTGGTATACCGGGGAAACCGCCGCCTGTACCTACATCAAGTACGTTTTCGCCGGGTAAAAAGTTTATCACTTTAGCAATACCAAGTGAATGCAGTACATGGCGTTCGTAAAGCTGGTCAATATCTTTCCGCGAAATAACGTTGATCTGATTATTCCAAAAGTTGTACAACTCGGGCAATTGTTCAAACTGCTGCTGTTGCTGCGGAGTAATGTTGGGGAAATATTTTAGGAGAATATTAGATGTCATCCCTGTTTAATCGGTTAAGGATGTTTCCTAATAAATAACGAGCTCTGAATAATTGCGCTTTCACTGTACCCAAAGGCAAGTCAAGCTGCTGGGCGATCTCTTCGTATGATAATTCATCGAAGTATCTCAATGTGATTAGGTTACGGTAACGTAACGGTAAGTTTTCTATCAATAACTTTAACTCTTCAGTTTGTTGTTTTTTGATAGATGTTTCTTCCGGATTTAGTACATCAGCTTTAATCTGTAATGTCTTATCCTCGCCATCATCATCCATCATACCATGTATGGAAGTAGTATTTAGCTTCTTTTTACGGATAAAATCAATACAATTATTAGTAGCCACACGGAATAGCCAGGTACTAAAGGCGTAATCCGGTTGATATTTTTCCAGCTTTTCAAAGGCTTTGGCAAAGGTTTCAACAGTAAGGTCCATAGCGTCCTCCTTGTTGTTAACCATTTTTAATACCATAAAATAGATGGAATCTTTATAGCGATGCATCAGGTCGGCGTAGGCTTTTTGGTTGCCTTCGCGCGCCTTCACCACCAGGTGAAAATCATTCTTCGCGTTCTCGGTAAAGTTTGCGTTTATTTCCATTGGGTGGTCTTAATAAAAGTGGCTAGTAGTCCGAATGTGTTTATATATATGTAATAACAAAAATCAAGCACGGGCAAATACCATAGCAAATCATTGGATTCCAGCTTCTTAAAAGTTTTGCTATAAATCACTATTTGCAGTATCAGCCTGAATATAAATACCCCCAAAACAAGCATGGGCTCGAAGCTAAATATAAGGCATATAATCAGTAAAACATAAAACAAATAGCCGCTAATCGCATCAATACTCAGCATTCTGCGGTGCTCATTTTTGTAATATTTACCTACCCCAAAGTGGCGCCTTTTTTGTTTATACCATGATGACAAGGTGCTTTTGGCATCGGTATAAGTAAAGGCTTCGGGGTGTAATTCAATCGTTGTATTATCTTCTGTGGCGTGTTGATTCACAAATAAATCATCATCACCGGCTATCAAATGCATGTGCGAAGCGAAACCTTTGGCACTAAAAAATAGGGATTTGGTATAAGCTAAATTACGCCCAACGCCCATGTAAGGATTGCCATTTAGCGCGGCTGAGAAATAATTAATAGCAGCTTTCACAGCTTCAAACCTGATAAGAGAGTTCAAAAAAGCCTTACGCTTATTATAAGGTGCGTAACCTAAAACAATTTGCGCGGATGGGCTAAAATTCGCGGCCATGCGGGTTATCCAGTTAGCCGACCCGGGCATACAATCAGCATCGGTAAATAACAAATGCTCATTTTTTGCAGCCTTGATACCGAGGGTTAATGCAAACTTTTTACCGGTTTTAAAACGATCATGCTCGGTAATAGTAACCACTTTCAAATGGGGATATTTCTCCTGAAAAACCTCTAATACGGTATCGGATGAATCGTGAGAGCAGTCGTTTATTACCACAACCTCGTAGTCGGGATAATTCTGCTCCAGGATAAATGGCAGGTAATGTTGTAGGTTTTTGGCCTCATTTCTGGCACTGATAATTACCGAAATAGGGATAGTTACGGTCAGCAGATCCTCCAGCGGTTTATAGCCAGCAAGCCTGCTATAATTGTTAACCAGATAATACAACTGAATAATAAAACAGAACTGAAAAAGCAGAAATAACGCTTCCTTTATATACGTTTCCAAACAATGATACAATAAGGAACAAATTTGTTAAAAATCAGCGGATTTATAGTGTTTATAAGTGGGTTAAGTTTCCACATTATTGTCTGAACCATGATTAAATGGATTAAAGGATTCGCCTGATTTCAGATCCTCTCTTTACCTGTCTTATAATTCGTATGGGAATGCACCTATTAAGGCTTAGAGAATGTTTAATTAGTGCGTATTTTTTTGGTACATTTTGGATCAAAATGAGGGTAAAACGGGTAAAATTCGATCAAAAATGATTAAAAAACAGGCTTTTTCAGGTCTTTTTTAGGCTAAAAATGGTTGTTTTGGGGCTAAAAGTAGGGTAATTTGGCCTATAAAATCGCTCTTTTTAATGCTATTCAGGGCGTTTTTGGGCCAAAAAGTGTACCATTTGTACCAAGTGTTTCATGTACTTCGTGGTACAGTACACCCCTGACGTGGTTGGCTCATTTGCATCCTTATATCCACAAATTTGCACATTCGCACATCCTGATAAATTTGTTAATTTTGCATACTTACATGAAATTTAATTTAACAGCCCAGGATCCGCATTCAAAAGCCCGCGCGGGTGAGATCACTACCGATCACGGAACCATACAAACGCCTATTTTTATGCCTGTTGGTACCGCAGGTACCGTAAAAGCCGTTCATCAACACGAGCTAAAGAACGATATTAAGGCGCAGATTATACTAGGCAACACCTATCATTTATACTTAAGACCGGGACTTAATACTATTGAGCAAGCCGGTGGTCTACATAAATTTAATGGCTGGGATGGCCCTATTTTAACCGATAGCGGCGGTTACCAGGTGTATTCGCTTACCGAAGTGCGTAAGATAAAGGAGGAAGGTGTTACCTTCCGCTCACATATTGATGGTTCAAAACACTTGTTTACACCTGAGAATGTGATGGATATACAACGCACCATTGGCGCGGATATCATCATGGCTTTTGATGAATGCACACCCTACCCCTGCGACTATAACTACGCCAAACGATCTATAGAAATGACCCATCGCTGGCTTAAACGCTGCTGCGACAGGTTTGACAGTACCGAACCTAAGTATGGCTATAGTCAAACATTTTTTCCTATAGTACAGGGCTCTGTTTATAAAGACCTGAGGGTGAGATCGGCAGAAGTTATCGCTTCATTTGAACGTGAGGGCAATGCTATAGGCGGACTTTCAGTGGGTGAACCTGCTGAAGAAATGTACGCCATGACAGAAATTGTGTGCAATATATTACCAGAGCAAAAACCACGTTATTTGATGGGTGTAGGCACACCTATAAATATTTTGGAGAATATTGCGTTAGGTATTGATATGTTTGACTGCGTAATGCCTACCCGCAATGCCCGCAACGGTATGTTGTTTACCAAAAATGGCATCATCAATATTAAAAACGAGAAGTGGAAGAACGATTTTTCGCCAATTGAAGCTGATAGTGACCTGTTTGCAGATAAAGCATATACAAAAGCCTATTTAAGGCACCTGATACATAGCGGCGAAATGCTTGGCGCACAAATAGCTACCTTGCACAACCTGCACTTTTACCTGTGGCTGGTACAGGAAGCACGTGAAAAAATAATAAGCGGCGAGTTTTATAACTGGAAGCAGGTAATGGTAAAAAGGCTGGGCGAAAGGTTGTAATATATAGCACTAAGGCGAATACAATAAGCTATAATGAAGGAATTATATAACAGATACGTTAAAGTTATTGATAGATACATCATCAATAAATACCTGGGTACATTCGTGTTTACCCTGGGTATGTTTATAGTAATATCTGTTGTGTTTGATATATCTGAACACCTTGATAATTTCCTTTCCAAACACGCTACCTTATACCAAATAGCGTTCCAATATTACGCCGGGTTTATACCATTTTACATCAACATGTTATCGCCCCTGATCAACTTTTTGGCGGTAATTTTCTTCACTGCTAAGATGGCTAACCAAACAGAAATCGTTCCGATACTGAGTGGAAAAGCTAGCTTTAATCGTTTTTTAAGACCCTATTTTATTGCCGCGACACTCATATTTATCGTATCATTTTTTGCCAATGTTTACCTTATTCCGTACACTAACAGGTTAAAAATCGACTTCGAAAACTCACACGGCTTCAATGGCGACCAATCCTCTACCAAGAGCGAGGTTCATTTAAAATTGGATGCCCATACCTTCGTTTATCTGGAATCATATCAAGAGGATGTACATACCGGATACACCTTTATTATGGAAAAATTTAATGGTGATGACCTTAAAGAAAAATTATATGCTCCTACCATTACCTATGATTCCCTTAAAAGACAATGGAAGCTAAACAACTGTTCCATACGTTACGTAAACGGTTTACACGAGCGGCAATTGATGGGTGTAAGTAAAGATACTACACTGGATATGATACCAAGCGACTTTAATGTATTGCATGATGATAGCTATGATGCGATGAGTTTAAAGACATTAAACATAGCCATAGCCAAAGAAAAAATACGCGGATCTGGCGTTTTAAATAACATGCTTTATCAAAAATACAGGCGTTTTATATACCCTTTTTCAACATTTGTATTGATGCTTATTGGCGTTGCATTGTCATCACAAAAGGTACGCGGCGGCATAGGTTTACCGCTGGGCATTGGTATAATACTTTGTTTTTCGTTTATTATAGTAGATAAATTCGCCTTTGTTTTTGCCGAAAAAGGCACCATGTCATCACTCATGGCGGCATTTATACCCAACATACTATTTGGCTTATTAGGCTTATATTTGCTGTATAAAGCTCCCAAATAATGCCCGAAAATTCTACGAGTACTGGTATAGACAAAAACCTTTTAATCCTTCATTTTACTGTTTTCATCTGGGGATTTACCAGTATTCTGGGTAAATTAATCACCATAGAGGCAGTACAATTGGTGTGGTACAGGGTTGTAATAGCCGCGATTTCGTTGTTTTTATATTTCAAATTCAACAAAAACACCATCAAAGTTGATAGAAATACGTTGTTAAAACTAATGTTTACGGGTGCTTTAGTAGGCGGGCACTGGATATTATTTTTCGCTTCTATAAAGGTTTCTACCGTCTCGGTAACGTTGGTTTGTCTGTCATCTATCACACTTTTCACTGCTATATTTGAGCCAATAATCAATAAGAACCGCATCTCAAAACTCGAGATAATCGCCGGGATTTTTATCGTAGTTGGGATATTACTGATATTTAAATTTGAAATACAATACACTAAGGGCATTATCCTGGGCTTACTTAGCGCCATATGCGCAAGCCTATTCTCTATCATAAACGCGCGACAGGTAAAGCAAATAGAGGCACCTGTTATTGCTTTTTACGAGCTTTCAGGAGCCTTTGTATGGATCACCCTCTACCTGTTTTTCACTCACGGATTCGGCCAAGGCATGGTTTTGCAGAACTCAGATATTGGCTATTTAGTGATCCTTGGCACCATCTGTACCTCACTTGCCTACGTTGCCGGGGTATCGGTAATGAAAGAATTTTCGGCTTTTAAGGTGGCGCTCATCACCAACCTTGAGCCGGTATATGGCATCATTCTGGCCTTCATTTTTTTTGGTGAACTGCATAAATTAAAGTTTGGTTTCTGGCTTGGCGCGATGGTAATTTTGTCCACTATCTTTCTTTACCCTGTAGCCCAAAAGCAAATTACGAAACGCAAGACACGTTAATTTCTATCTTTTCTACTTAATTTTCCTACTCTCAATCCTTCCATTTTCTTAATAATGTATACGAATACCCTGATAGGGGACAAGGAGTTCGTATACATCCGGCGCATTTTAAGCGCTTCTAAGCGCTTCATTTCACGAACATAGGTTTATACCATCCCTCTCAAAATAATCGATTTAAGGGCAATTTGTCAAAACTATTAGTGTATCGAAATCCAATATCACTACTATCTTAATTTCAAGAAAAATCAAACTATATTTTCGTTAATAAAAGCAAATAAAAGTTAAAAAAATGCAATTATGTAATAATATATTATATTAATAATCAATATATATATACATTTTAACAAAAGAAAAAATTTAACAAAATCGGTCCATCAAAAACAATCAATTGCTATTTTTTTTAGCAATAAATACTTATACTACTATTTATTTATGATAAATACATAATAATCAATACTTTAATAAGTGTAAATTAAAGTTTAAATATATATAATAGAATTTGACCAACTCAATCGATCAAAGTGTATTGAAATCAAAGAATGAAGAATTGAATAAATCGGCGGCAGGAAGAGAAAAACCTACAACGACAAAAAAATTGTAAATACGATCATTTTCCAAAACTGATTTTTGAAAAATCTGCTCGCTCAATCACCATTCAGTTGATTACTATTAATCAATAGCACCAATTGACATTTTGCAACAATGACACTTCATTGATTAAAAAAGGAGAGTTACTTTATAAGATATTTTTTTTTAAAGAAAGAGCAGAGTAGATTTAAAAACACTTTTTTAAAACACCATTAAAAAAGCTGATATTGTAAATAATAGAACATCAAAAAATCATGAGAATAAAAACCATTGTTATAATCCTGATCACGGTAATGCTCACCATTGTGTTGATGCAAAATACCGAGCCTGTAACCTTTTCATTTTTGTGGACTACCTTCCGAATGTCTAAATTGGTTATGATGATCGCCGTAGGTATCATCGCATTTATTTTAGGCGTTTTGGTTGGCAAGCCTTCCCGGGTAAAAAAACTGGGTGGAACTTTTATTGAAGGCGAGCATCAACGCGAAGACCCCAATACACTAAGCGACGAGGACAAGGAATATATAAACTAACATCATGGAAAAGAAAATAGGATTTATCGGACTTGGTAACATGGGCATGCCCATGGCAAAAAACCTGATAGAAGCGGGTTATCATTTACAGGTTTACAACCGCACCATATCAAAGACGGAGGAGCTGAACGCGTCATCTATCACCATTTGTAAAACACCGGCGCAAGCCGCCGATGGCGTAAAAATATTGCTCACCATGCTTTCAGAAGACGAAGTGCTCAAAGAGACCGTTAGCGGCGAGAATGGCATTTTAAAAACCTTCCCAGCCGGCGCTGTGCACATCTCCACGAGCACCATCGCCCCAGACACCTCTGAGGAACTCTATAAGCTTCACAAAAATTCCGGCAGCACTTATATTGCCTCGCCTGTATTTGGTCGCCCTGACGCAGCCGCAGCGAGGAGATTATTTATCTGCATCTCCGGTGATCCGAAAGCCAAGGAAATTGCCAAACCAATTTTGGAATGCCTGGGCCAGCGCATCGTTGATTTTGGTGAAAAAGTAAGCGGTGCCAATGTAGTTAAAGTAGCAGGTAATTTCATGATTACCGCATCAATGGAGATGATGGCAGAGGCCTATACCCTTGCCGAGAAGAACGGGCTAGACCGTGCGCAGGTTGCCGACTTTTTTGGCACTACACTTTTCAACGCGCCCATCTTTCAAAACTATGGCAAGCTCATCGCCAACAAACAATTTCAGCCGGTAGGCTTCAAAACTAAATTGGGCTTTAAAGATGCCCGCCTTACCCTCAAAATTGCCCAGGCAAGCCTCACCCCCATGCCAACCGCGATGTTGGTTCATAACAGGCTGCAATCTGCCGTAGCCAAAGGCTGGGGCGAGAGTGATTGGGTGGAAGGTGTATCCCGCGGTGTTAGTGAGGATGCGGGAGTGTAGCTTTATTTCCCACTTGTCATTCTGAGCGGAGCGAAGAATCTTCTCCATCAAGCATAGTTCGCTTGGCATATCGAAGAAGATTCTTCGCTCCGCTCAGAATGACAATCACGTTAAAGAATAACAATCCTACTAAATATCATAAAACACCTGGTTCTCTTCTTCAAGGTGCGATAGGTCGGGTGAGTTTTCAAATATCCCAAAAACCGATGCCCCGCTCCCACTCATGCTGGCGAACAATGCGCCGGCTTCGTAAAGAGCAGCCTTCACACCACGTATCATAATATGGTTTTTAAATATCGATTCTTCGAAATCATTTTTAATATGCTTTCTCCACTGGGCAACCGGCAGGTCTATTAGTTCATACAAAGTGGTTTTAATTGGTGAAGGTTTCACCCCACGATAAGCTTCAGCAGTCGACACCTGGGTTGGCGGCATCACCAGTACGATTTTATATTTTGACAAGTCGAGTTTAATCGGTTCAAATTCATCGCCCAACTCAAAAGCAAACACGGGCTTGCTCTCCACAAAAAAAGCACAATCAGCACCAAGCTTTCGGGCATAGTCCTGCATCTGGTCAACACTTAATTTTAAATCGAATTGCTGGCTCATCAGTTTGATGAAAAATGCAGCATCGCTTGACCCGCCGCCAAGCCCCGCGCCTATCGGAATATTTTTATGCAGATGGATTTTTACCGGCGATATATCATGATCCTTTTTCAGCAAGTGGTAAGCCTTGATGCAAAGGTTATCTTCCAGCCTGCCTGGTATTTCCAACCCTGATGACGCAAAGCTTAATTCGTCAGCCGGAATGATCTCGAGCACATCATTTATCTTTACCGGGTAAAAAACAGTTTCAAGGTTGTGATAGCCATCGGCGCGGCGCTCAATCACATTCAGGCCGATATTTATTTTAGCGTTCGGAAAAATTACCATACAAAAGATTAACAACGGTATGTATTTTTGCACATCCGTAGGATGGTAAAATTAGAATATTTTTATTTGTATCTGATTATTTAGTGATGGACTGAATTAGCGATTGAGTGATTGGCGGGACTTACAGAAATGTCACGTTAAATCACTAACCCCCTCCATCACTCATTCACTCAATAAAACAACATGAAACAATACCTGGATTTAATGCGCCATGTGATGGATACCGGAACGCAAAAACACGATCGTACCGGAACGGGGACGATAAGCGTATTCGGATACCAGATGCGATTTAACCTGCAAGACGGCTTCCCGCTGGTAACAACCAAAAAGCTGCACCTTAAATCCATCATACATGAGTTGATATGGTTTTTGAGCGGCGATACCAACATTGCCTATCTTAAAGAAAATGGCGTGCGCATATGGGACGAATGGGCAGATGCCGACGGTAACCTCGGCCCGGTATACGGCTACCAATGGCGGTCATGGCCTACACCCGATGGCGGCCACATCGATCAGATTAGCCAGGTAGTAAACCAAATCAAAAACAATCCCGATTCCCGCCGCATGATTGTATCGGCATGGAACGTGGCCGATGTTAACCAAATGGCATTACCACCCTGCCATAGTCTGTTTCAGTTTTATGTGCTCGATGGTAAATTATCCTGCCAGCTTTATCAGCGCAGCGCCGATATATTTTTGGGTGTGCCGTTCAACATAGCATCCTATGCTTTGCTTACGATGATGATGGCCCAGGTATGTGGTTTAAAATATGGCGACTTCATCCACACCTTCGGCGATGCCCACATCTACAACAATCACCTGGAGCAAGCCAAACTACAATTAAGTCGAGATCCAAGGCCACTACCAACAATGAAGATCAACCCGGATGTGAAAGATATATTCTCATTCAAATACGAAGACTTCACTTTGGAGAACTATGACCCGCATCCGCACATAAAAGGTATTGTTGCGGTTTAAAGTTTTTGCTAAATTTGTATATGACCACGGTGCAGTTAAAATCGGAAATACATAAAGCAATAGATAATGTGCCTGAAAATGTATTGCCCGAAATTCTCAATTATATAAATTCCGTCCAGCATCAATCCACAAATAAAAAAGATCTTGATAAATTTATCGACAAGGTCTTCAAAGAAGATGATGAGCTTTTAAGGCGTCTTGCGGAATGATTGATTTAGAGTTCGCAATAAAAATTCATGACCGATCTATTAATGTCTATGGCGGAAGTCTGGGGATAAGAGACAAAGGCCTATTGCTTGCAGCTCTTGCAAGACCTTATGCCACTTTCGATCAGCAAGACTTATACCCATCACCTGTTGAAAAAGCAGCTGCAGTATTTGAGAGTATTATCATCAATCACCCCTTCATGGATGGAAATAAACGTACCGCCTACGTTTTATTGAGGGCAACATTATATATTTTCGGATTCGATATTATAGCTTTTCAAGAAGACAAGTATAAAATGACAATCGCCGCAAGTAAAGGTGAAATTCATATTGAAGAAATAAAATCCTGGATACAGGAACGATTAGTAGAAATTAACAAATGACAGTATCCATCATAGTCGCCATAGGCGAAAACCACGCCATCGGCAAAAACAACCAATTGTTATGGCATATGCCTAACGACCTTAAACACTTTAAGGACATTACCTCAGGCCGTACCATCATCATGGGACGCAAAACTTTTGATTCCGTTGGCAAGCCACTGCCGCGCCGCAGAAACATTGTTGTTACCCGTCAGGATATTACTATCCCTGGCTGTGAAGTAGTGAAATCTATCGAAGATGGATTAGCTTTATGTAAAGATGAAGACGAGGTTTTCATTGGTGGTGGCGCCGAAATATACAAACTGGCAATGCATCTTACCGATCGCATCTACTTAACCATAATCCACAAAAGCTTTGATGCTGATACATTTTTCCCCGAGATAGACAAAACTGAATGGAAAGAAGTTAAACGGGAAGACTTCGAACCGGACGAGAAAAACCCGCTTCCGTATTCATTCATAACACTGGAACGGCTGTAACAATTTTTGTCATTTTTTTGTTTTAATTTAAAATTTCTTGATAGCGAAATTTTATTAGATTTGCCGTCTATTTTAAAAAGGCTTATAAACTAAATAATTACATATATAATTTAAGATGCAAGGTAAAGGGGTTGTTAAATTTTTCGCCATATTGCTGGCGGTGGTGTGTTTGTACCAGCTTTCATTTACATGGGTAGCACGCAAAGTTAAAAGTGATGCAAAGGCGTATGCAAAAGGCGATCAGCTTAAGTATAACGCTTATCTGGACTCTATGTCCACCATTCCGGTATATCCGATATTAGGTCACGATTACCAATACTGCGCAAATAACGAGTTAGCTTTAGGTCTCGACCTTGAAGGTGGTATGAGCGTTACCATGCAGATCTCGTTAAAAGAATTGGTACTAAAATTAGCAGACAAGAATCCTGATCCTGCATTTAACCAAGCGTTGAACAATGCCGAAGCTGACAGTAAAACCAGTCAAAATGATTTCATATCGCTATTTGTAAGTGAATATGAAAAGTTAGACCCTAACGGCAAGTTAGCGGCTATATTTTCAACCAGAGACAACCAATCGCACATTAAATTTGATGCGTCAAATGCCGAAGTTGAAACTTACCTGAAAGATCAGGGTAAAGCAGCGGTTAAACAATCATACACGGTTTTAAATACCCGTATCGATCAGTTTGGCGTAACTTCACCTAGCATCCAGTTACAGGAAGGCTCAAACCGTATCCTTATTGAATTACCGGGTGTAAAAGATGAAGACCGTGTTCGTAAGCTATTAAGCGGTACTGCTAAGTTGGAGTTTTATCAAACTTTTGAAAACGCTCAGGCTTACCAGGTATTAGCAGGCGTAAACAAAATTTTAGCTGATACTAAAAAATCTACTGCTACTACCGCTGATACAACTAAAGCACTTGCTAATAACACATCTGCGAAAAAAGATACTACTGCGGCTCCTGCTAAAGGTGGCTTATCTTTATTAAATAAAGTTCAAAAAACTGCTGCTAAAGATACTTCAGGCCTATCAGGTAAAAGTAAGTTAGCCGAGCAAAACCCTTTATTCGCTATTCTTGCTCCTGTTACTTACCAGGATCAAACAGGTCAGCAAAAACTTAGGCCGGGCCCAACCGTTGGCTGGTGTGCAGTGAAAGACACAGCAACCGTGAATGCTTATTTAAACAATCCGGCAGTAAAATCGGCTATACCGAGCAACATGAAATTTTTATGGGGCGTAAAACCGATTGATAAAACAAAAATATTTGAATTATACGCTATTAAATTAGTAGGTGCTGAAGGCGCTGTACTTTCAGGCGATGTAATTAACGATGCTCGTGCAGATGTTGACCAAAAAGGCAGCCCTGATGTAGTAATGGACATGAATTCACAAGGTGCGCAGAAATGGGCAACCGTTACTCGTGAAGCATCAGCTGATCCAAATAACAAACAGGCTATTGCTATTGTACTGGATAACAACGTTTATTCTGCTCCTACTGTTCAGGATGAAATTTCAGGTGGTACGTCTTCTATCTCAGGTAATTTTACTGTAGAGGATACAAAGGATTTAGCCAACATATTAAAAGCTGGTCGTTTACCTGCTCCTGCGCGTATCGTTGACGAAAGCGTAGTAGGCCCGTCATTAGGTCAGGAAGCTATCAACGCTGGTCTATTATCAGAAGGTTTAGGCTTACTGGTAGTATTAGTGTTCATGGTTGCTTATTACAATCGTGCAGGTACCGTTGCGGTAGTTGCGGTAATCGTAAACATGTTCTTCCTGATGGGTGTACTTACAGGCTTACATGCGGTGTTAACCATGCCGGGTGTTGCAGGTATCGTATTAACATTAGGTATAGCGGTAGACGCTAACGTATTGATCTATGAGCGTGTCCGCGAGGAAATGGCTTTGGGTAAATCTGTTCGTATTGCTATCTCCGATGGCTTTAAGCACGCATTATCATCAATTCTAGATTCAAACATCAGTACATTCTTAACGGGTTTAATTCTGTTCATATTCGGTTCAGGCCCTATTCAGGGTTTCGCTACAACCTTGATGATCGGTATCATAACTTCATTGTTCTGTTCATTGTTAATCTCGAGATTAATATTTGAGTGGATGCTTACTAAAGGCTGGGATATTAAATTCTCAAACCCATGGAGCTCACATACCTTCAAAAACGCTAATTATGCATTCGTTAAGAACCGTTTTAAATTCTATGCATTCTCTGGTATATTTATTATTGCCGGTTTAATATCTATGGCAACCCGCGGGTTTAACTATGGTGTTGATTTTGAAGGTGGCCGTACTTACGTTGTACGTTTTGAAAATAAGAATGTAACTACCGAGGATGTACACAGCGCAGTTGATGCAACATTGGGCCGTGGTACCGAAGTAAAAACATTTGGTTCTGATATAAGCATCACTACAAACTACTTAATTGATGATACCTCTGCAAATGCTGAGAATAAGGTAAAAAGTACTTTAATCTCGTCATTAAACGCAGGTGCAACAACTCACGTAGGCAAGGATGCTATTTTAAGCTCACATAAAGTAAGTGCTACCATTGCCGATGAGTTGAAAAAATCAGCCATCTGGACTGTAGTATTCGCTATCTTAATTATATCAGCATACATCCTGGTAAGGTTCCGCAAATGGCAGTTCAGTTTAGGTGCGATGGTTGCAACCGCACATGACGCCTTAATGGTACTATCCTTCTTCTCTTTGTTTAAGGATGTGCTTCCGTTCTCGCTTGATATTGACCAGGCTTTTATAGCGGCTATATTAACAGTTATCGGTTATTCAATTAATGATACCGTGGTGGTATTTGACAGGATACGTGAATTCCTTGAATTACACCATTCAAAAACTGATGATCCGAAAACAGTTATCAACAATGCGATTAACAATACATTAAGCCGTACAGTTATTACCGCTTTAACAGTATTCTTCGTATTGATAATATTATTCGTATTCGGTGGTGATGTTATCAGAGGATTCTCGTTCGCTTTATTGATTGGTGTATGTTTTGGTACATATTCGTCAATCTGTATCGCTACTCCGGTAATCGTAGACTTTGGAAAGAAAGACTTGAGATAACATAACAACTCATATTTTAAAAGGCTCCAAAGAACATTTGGAGCCTTTTTTGTTTATAAGATAATCTGATTTTAAATAGCGTACCATGAACACTACAGACCAATCAAAATTCCCATTAGTTGTAATTGTTGGCGGAGGCTTTGGCGGCCTTGAAGTTGCCCTGACACTTAAGGATGCACCTGTAGAGATATTAATGCTCGACAAACACAATTACCATACTTTTCAGCCTTTGTTGTACCAGGTGGCTTTAGGTAGCCTCGAATCAGAATCTATCGCGTTCTCTTTTCGCAAAAACTTCAGCGGTCAAAAAAACTTCCGTTTTCGCATTGCCGAGGTAAAAAAAGTGAATGCGGAAAAGAACACTATTGAAACCACTATTGGCGAAATAGCCTATGATTATTTGGTGATAGCAACCGGTTCAACAACAAATTTCTTTGGGAATAAAGATGTGGAGCATTATGCTATGCCCATGAAATCCATTCCCGAAGCATTGAATCTTCGTTACCTGATATTTCAGCATTTAGAAGACGCGGTTTTAAAAAAGGTAAAAGAAGAACGTATACCTTATCTCACCTTTGTTTTGGTGGGTGCGGGTCCTACCGGTGTTGAGCTGGCAGGTGCTATCGCGGAGTTCCGCAATCATGTATTGGAACAGGACTACCCCGAGCTTAAAAAAGAAGACGTAAAAATATACCTTGCCGACTTTTTACCAAGGGTTCTAGGCCCGATGTCGGAGCAGGCATCAAATGCGGCTCATGATTACCTGAAAAGTTTAGGTGTTGAGCTTTTATTAAACGCGAAAGTGGAAAGCTACGATGGACATCAAATAACCTTTGAAGGCGGAAAGGTGATCGAGACTAAAAATGTGATCTGGTCAGCAGGTGTAACGGGTGTAGTACCTCATGGTATTGATAAAAACATACTGGAGCGCGGTAACCGCATCCGTACCGATAATATTTGTCGCGTAGACGGCACATCAAATATATTTGCCATTGGCGATGTGGCTGCCATGATAACCCCCGAAACCCCTAAAGGCCACCCTGGTGTAGCGCAGGTAGCTATACAAATGGGCGATAATGTAGGCAAAAACATAGTTCATTTAGTAAGAGGCGAAGCAACAGAACCATTTAAATATAACGATAAAGGCTCATTAGCCACCATAGGCCGCAATAAAGCTGTGGCTGACTTGGGCAAAATTAAATTCCAGGGATTTTTTGCCTGGCTGGTATGGATTTTTGTGCATTTATTCTCGCTGTTGGGCACACGCAACAAGCTCATTGTATTTTTGAACTGGATAGGCAATTATATGACCTATAATGGCGGTAGTAGGCTGATTATACGGAGATTTGTGCGTGGCGAAGTTAAATACAATGCCGAAGAAGTAACCAAAGGTGAATAATACTGACCAAACTATAAAAATTACCGAGTGCCCGCGTGATGCCATGCAGGGTATCCATGACTTTATTCCTACCAACGTTAAAGCTGAATACATTAATTTATTATTGCAAGTTGGTTTTGATACCATTGATTTTGGCAGCTTTGTATCACCAAAAGCAATACCCCAAATGCAGGATACTGCCGAGGTATTAAAAAAGCTTGACCTAAGCGCTACCCGATCCAAACTATTAACCATAATAGCCAATTATCGTGGTGCTGAAGACGCAGCGCAGCATAATGAAATAACTTACCTCGGATATCCCTTTTCCATTTCTGAGACATTCCAGCAGCGGAACGCCAATACATCAATAGACGCCGCCTTTGATACCGTAAAACGCATCAATGAACTTTGCGCTGTTAAGAATAAAGAGTTATTGGTATACATTTCAATGGGATTTGGTAATCCTTACGGCGATGAATGGAATGTGGAGATCGTCCAAAAATGGACAGAGAAATTAGTTGGCGAAGGTATCAACATCATCGCTTTATCCGATACCGTTGGCGTTGCAACACCTGCGCAGATCAACGAAATTTACCCGGCACTATGTAATACATTCCCCGATACTGAATTTGGGCTGCACCTACATGCCACCCCGGATAACTGGCAACCAAAGATTGAAGCAGCTCATAATAGCGGCTGCAAACGTTTTGATGCTGCCCTTAAAGGTTATGGCGGCTGCCCAATGGCCAAAGATGAGCTTACAGGCAACATCGCTACAGAAAACCTAATCTTATACCTCCAATCAAAAAAAGAGCTTCTCGGGCTTGATTTTGACAAATTTGGCGAAGCGATGATGTTTACTGATCAGGTTTTTAAATAGGCTTTATCAGCAAACCGAATTAACATAAATTAACACCCATTTCTGATTTTCATTCATAGCTTTATTAAATCAAATTCCTATTCATGAAAAAAGCCATATTTACCCTGTTGATTCTTTTTGCTTTCGGCAAATGCTTTGCCCAGGGTACAGGCTATTCGCTACCGTTGCCTGAAAAATGGAAATCAGAAACCATCCCCTTCCCCATCGACTTTGCGCCAGGTATACCTTATCAGGGTATTGAAGAACTTCGATTTACACCAGGCTGGGGCGACGCAAAAAGCAATGAATATTGGACTTATACTTTCTTATGGTTTGTTGACGGTACACCACAAGTAAATGCCGACCTGTTAAACACCTATCTGATAACCTATTTTGATGGTCTCTACCACAGCAACAATAAAACATCTACAGACAGTGCCGGCTTCACAAAAACAACTATTGAAAAGATCGCAACCGCTACCGGGGATCAGGAAACTTATTCAGGCAAAATATCAACCCTGAACTTTTTAACTAAAAAACCGATTGTGTTTTTCACAACGATCCATATTCAAAACTACGCCAATGCCAAAGCATCAGCGCTATTCTTTGAGATCTCGCCCAAACCCTATAAAAATCCTGTATGGCAGGAGTTAGATGGCATTGTACAAGGCTTTCAAATACAGCAGTAATTAAGTTTTACTGCTTCACCATTTTATAATGCCTTATACCCGCCTCGGTAAACTCGGGGCCTTCCTTTACAAAGCCAAACTTCTCATATAAACCCACCGCATCTAGTTGCGAATTCAGGTAGATGTATTCAGCACCCTTTGGCAAATCATCTAAAACAGTTTTAACCATTAGTTGTCCTACACCCATTCCTCTAAAATCACTTAACACCGCGAAGCGTTCCAACTTATAGCCATTTTCGGTTTTACGCCAGCGGCAGGCACCAGCAGGTACGCCATCAACCGTAGCCAAAAAATGGATCGATTCTTCTTCATTCGCGTATTCCAACTCAGCAGGACAATTTTGTCCATCCACAAAAACCTCATGGCGTATAGCATGAACAATCTTCAGCCTCTCAACATCACTTACTTTATTTACTTCCACATTTTTACTTGTCGGCATGATATATATAATTTCCTTTCAACAAAAAAGCGCTAATGTTTATCACATTAGCGCTTTCAAATATAATTATCAGCAATTATAATTTGCTGGTAGCATCAATACAATTTAAATCAGCAAACGCTTCAGTAAGCCTTTTTACAAAGTTCTCTTCGCCCTTACGTAACCAAACGCGTGGATCATAGTATTTTTTGTTTGGAGAATCCTCGCCTGTCGGGTTACCGATTTGGGTTTGCAGGTAGCCTTCGTTAGCCTGGTAAAAATCTTTAATGCCTTCCCAGTATGCCCATTGCATATCAGTATCAATATTCATTTTTATAGCGCCATAAGAGATCGCCTCACGAATTTCTTCCTGAGTTGAACCTGATCCACCGTGGAATACAAAATTGATAGGTTTTTCAGCAGCAAGATTGAATTTCTTTTTCACATACTCTTGTGAGTTATGTAAAATAACTGGCTGTAATTTAACGTTACCTGGTTTGTAAACACCATGTACGTTACCAAAAGCAGCAGCAACTGTAAAACGAGGGCTTACTTTAGATAATTCTTCGTATGAGTAAGCAACGTCCTCAGGCTGGGTATATAAACGTGAGCTGTCAACATCAGAGTTGTCAACACCGTCTTCTTCACCGCCGGTTACACCTAATTCAATTTCTAAGGTCATACCTAGTTTAGCCATGCGGGCTAAGTATTTGGCAGATATTTCAATATTTTCTTCAATTGGCTCTTCAGAAAGATCCAACATATGTGAAGAAAACAATGGTTTGCCTGTTTTAGCGAAGAATTTTTCGCCAGCATCTAACAAACCATCTATCCAGGGCAATAATTTTTTAGCGCAATGGTCGGTATGTAAAATTACAGCAATGCCGTAATGCTCAGCCAATAGATGCACATGCTCAGCTGCAGATGTAGCACCTAATATACAAGCTTGTAATTTTGAGTTATCTAATGATTTACCTGCATAAAATTGCGCCCCACCGTGCGACAATTGAATAATAACAGGTGATTTAACTGCGGCTGCAGTTTCCATCACAGCGTTTATAGTGTTTGTACCTATAACGTTAACAGCTGGCAACGCGAATTGGTGCTTTTTAGCTGCTTCAAATAGCTCCTGCACCTGATCTCCGTGCAATACGCCTTTATAATTTTTTAAGTCCATTTACTTTGTTTTGGGCCTCGAAGTTATAAAAATTTTGAATATACGGTATCGATTTTTTAGATATAGCTGCTTCGATATTAGATTTTTGGGGCAAAATTGATAAAAACTATAGAATTTAGATATATTTTGCCATAAATGTAGTTTTTCAGGCCAAAACGCTCCAATTTATGTTCAGGATGTAAATTATCAAAAATCCTATATCTAAATAAAAATTCGTTTCTTTGCATCATATTGAAAGAGCTTGATATTGATATGGCCTGGTTTAAACGCGAGATAAAAGGAATAATTACGACCACTGAGGAAAAGAAGGAAGCACCGGACGGGATATGGAATAAATGCCCTGAATGCAAAAAACCCCTTCACTACTCTGAGCAGGTTGAGAATCAATACGTTTGTCACTACTGCGGTTACCATTTAAGAATAGGATCAAAGGAATACTTCTCCATCCTGTTTGATAATAATGAGTTTACTGAACTATTTAATAACCTCCAATCCGGCGACCCGCTGCAGTTTGAGGATACCAAAAAATATACCGACAGGATTAAAGAAACCATGAAGAAAACTGGTTTAAAGGATGCTATACGCTCCGCAACCGGCAAAATGAATGGTGAAGATCTGGTTATTGCCTGTATGGATTTCAACTTTATCGGTGGTTCAATGGGATCTGTTGTTGGTGAAAAGATCGCGAGATCTATCGACTACAGTATCGCAAATAAAATCCCGTTTTTGATGATCTCAAAATCAGGTGGTGCACGTATGATGGAGGCAGCTTATTCTTTAATGCAGATGGCTAAAACATCAGCTAAACTAGCTTTATTGTCACAAGCTAAAATACCTTACATATCCCTATTAACCGACCCAACAACCGGTGGTGTAACTGCATCATACGCTATGCTGGGCGATATTAACATTGCTGAGCCAGGTTCATTAATTGGATTTGCAGGCCCGCGCGTTATTAAGGAAACGATCAAAAAAGACCTTCCTAAAGGATTCCAGACTGCTGAATTTGTACAGGAACACGGCTTTTTAGATTTTATCGTAGACAGAAGAGAAATGAAAGAGAAACTGTCATCATTCTTAAAAATGATAGCGGCTTAAAAAAATATCATCCAACAAAAAGAGGCTGTTCTTAATAGAACAGCCTCTTTTTGTTTAGAGGAATTTCAGGTAACTGACCTGCTTATATTTTCAATCCTCCAAAAATGCTGAACAACATAACGCTTAGTACTATAGCGGTAATGATGATGTAAAGCCTGTCTTTCTCCAAAATAAAACCAACCAAGGAAAAGGCAATACGAAGTATGGGAGTAGCTATCAATATCACCACCCCCGCCTGAACAATACCTTTTGCCTCACCCGCCCCAATACCTTTAACTATTTGCGAAAAGCTGGTATAACCGGCACTTTCACCTAAAAAGGTATGATACGGAGGAATAGCTCCCTGCCCTTGCTGAACCAAATATAAGATCCCTCCTATTAAAACAATAAGGCTGGCGATTACCACGCCATATCTTAACTGCAAACCGATGATTTGTTCAATATCTGCATCGGCCAAAAAACTTTTGCTGATTACTTTTTTCATTTCTCTTTATTTTAATATGATTAAAATTTGTGGTTATAACCGTTGAATATCATCTCAGCAGCCACAAAAGTGATGGCGACGCAAAATATATACTTCAATACTTTAGGGTCCATACGGGTTAGTAGTTTTGATCCGGTAAATGCACCGCCTAAAACGCCCAGCATCACCGGAAAAGCTATCCCGGCATCCATGTAACCTCTTTGCAAATAAACTACCGCGCTGGCTGCCGCTGTAACTCCTATCATAAAATTACTGGTGGTGGTACTCACTTTAAAAGGGATGTGCATGGTTGAATCCATTGCCAATACCTTTAAAGCACCCGAACCAATACCCAACAAACCTGATAAGACCCCGGCAAGTGCCATGATTGAAAATCCCGCACCTACGTTTTTTAGCTTGTAGCTTACTTCGCCATCTTTGGTTGGATAACTGCTATTTAGCTTTAATTTGTAGGATAAAGGACTGCCCTCGGTACTAACCTCCTGATTCTTTTTACGGATTGTCATAGCGGCTGAGAACAAAAGGATTGCACCGAACAAGATTGCAATAGTATTAGTTGGCGTATAAACCGCTATTACAGCCCCTCCTACAGCGCCTATGGTAGTAGCTATTTCCAAAAACATACCTAAGCGGATATTGGTAATTCCCTCCTTAACATACGCGCTTGCTGCTCCTGATGAATTCGCGATAGAGGCCAGCAGCGCAGCACCTATGGCATAACGAATATCTACGTGAAAAACTAGTGTTAATAAGGGAATTACAACAACGCCGCCGCCAAGGCCGGTAAGCGAACCAACTAAGCCTGCCAAATAAGCACCTGCAAGCAGTATTAATGTGAATGTGAGTATAGTCATGATATATTATATTAATAGTTATTATCCAATATTTCTTTGATGATGGTTTGAGCCTGTTTGATTTTTTGCGCCCTGATGGCCTTATATAACGCCTCATGCAAATGGTGGCTCATAGCAAAATGACTTACACCTTTAACTTCTCGTTTCGAGAAGAAGTCGCGGATAGTTAAGGTAAAGCTTTGATACAGGTCGGCCAATACGGTATTTAGCGAAGCCCTGGCAATGGACATATGGAAAGCAATATCAGCTTCGATACAGGCGTTGTGGTGCTCAGATAGAATGGCTAGTCGCCTATTCTCCAGGCAACGTTCTATCTCATCAATATGGGTTATGGAGTGATTTTCGACAGCAAGTTTAACAATCTCCGTTTCTAATAACTTTCGCACCGCGTTGATCTCATCAAAGTCAGCATTCCTTAACCGCTGATCAATGGTTTGTTCACTAACTGCCGAGTTGACAATAGTACCAAAGCCTTGCTGAACCTTCAATATCCCCGATGTTGCCAGCGTTTTGATCGCCTCTCTTATGGTTGATCGCCCTACACCATATAGCTTCATCAGCTCGGGCTCAGCAGGTATCTTTTCGTTTATTTTATAGGTACCGCTTGTTATATCCGCCCTTATTTGGTTTACAATACGATCACCAAGTTTTTCTTTAACGTTCATATCATCTTATTTAACGATACAAACATATGATGTTTAGTTAATAAAACATCATATGTTTAAAGAATTATTTTTTAGGATGACGATAGCCTTACAAATTGAGGATTTATAAGGTGCTGTTTAAAAATGATAAACTATCGTAATTGCAATCTTTTGGCTAACGGAGTGGTAATCCCCGACTCTGTAGATGTAAAAACCACGTCATTGCGAGACACGAAGCAATCGCACGTAGAAAAGTCGCCTTGCATAGTTCGCGATTGCTTCGTGTCTCGCAATGACATGTTGTTTTGTTTTATATAAAAATCATCAAAAACAAAAAGGCCCTGATTTCTCAGAGCCTTTTCTGTTACCGGTGTTGTGAGCAAATGGGATATGTAATCCCGGTTTAGCCGGCAACTATAACATAGGTCTTCTAGGGCTTTTTATAGTCGACTTTGCAGCATGCTTCTTATGCAATTCCCTTAATGTGCTCGCACCATTGTCATTCCCCCCCTCAGCACCTATAGTTCCCGAGCTCATCTCGTTGTTATAATCGTTGCTGTGGGTGTGCGTTTTTGTTTCGCGATTATTTTCCGCATTTGTGTTTTCGCTTTTCATAACTATAATTATAAATTGTTTTCTGTTCCTGGTTCATGGCCTATCATACGGCCTGTGGTGCGGCCATGAGGGCGGCTAACAAAATCTGTTTCTGCCGGACCAACTGATGGAAACTCCTTTTTATTTGGAGGAGTAACATCATTTTTTTCGCTATATGACGCATCACTACCTTCTGCTGGTTCAGAAAATTCATTCTCGTGCGGATAAATTGTTTTGTCTTTTTCCGGCTGCTTTCTCTCAGGGGCCTGACCAGGTTTGATGTTTTTACTCTTTTCCATGATTAGCTTTTATTGTGCAGATGTAATTACAACATCCACGACTTTCATAACTTAATTATTAACTGATAACTAATTAAAAGCCATTATCATGCCAACAATTTAATCAATCAGGGGGAATCAAAACTCGATACACTAAGGTACTAAGTTACAATTGAATAAAAAACAATTTTCTACAAAAAACATTAAGCGTTAACTAAACACAGTTCGCGCACTTTGGCTACTGTATAGTCTATCTCCTCTTTTGTAGTGTTTTTTGAGAAAGAAAATCTTACCGACGGCCTTGAAGGACTCGCGCCGATTGCGGTAAGCACATGCGATCCAATATCGCTACCCGAACTGCAGGCACTCCCTCCGGATGCAGAGATCCCGGCAATGTCCAGGTTAAACAATAACATATCAGCCATTTCCATTTCGGGGAAGGAAACGTTTAAAACAGTATATAAGCTTTTATCAGGGGCCGTCTCGCCATTAAATTCAATACCGGGGATACTTTCCTTCAGCTGATCAATCATGTAGGTTTTTAGGCCTTGTATGTGCTGCTGGTGCTGTTCCATATCTGCATAGGCCATATCCAATGCTTTGGCAAGGCCAACAATGCCATAAATATTTTCGGTACCACCACGCATGTTACGCTCCTGCGCACCGCCGTAAATAAGCGGTTTAATTTTTATGCGGTGATTGATATGCAAAAAGCCAACCCCCTTCGGCCCATGCAGTTTATGTGCTGAACAAACTACGAAGTGAGCCTTTAACTTACTTAAATCATGCTTGTAGTGCCCCATAGTTTGCACGGTATCACAATGATAGATGGCGTTATAAGTCTCGCACAAATCACCAATACGTTCTATGTCTGACAAAGTACCTATCTCATTATTAGCATGCATAATCGATACAAAGCTACGTTCGTTATCCTTCAATAAAGTTTCAAGATGTTCGTAGTCGATATTACCTTTTGAATCAAGATTGACAAAGCTGAGTTTAATAACACCAGTTTTTTCAAGCGCTTCAAAAGTATGTATAACCGCATGGTGCTCGATACGGCTGGTAATGGCATGTTTAATATTATGATCAACAATACCACATCTGATAGCCATATTATCAGCCTCAGTACCGCTCGAAGTAAAGAATATCTCCGATGGTGATGTACCCAGCAAATTAGCAACCGTTTTGCGCGAACGTTCAATAAGCGTACGGGCTTCACGGCCATGTGAATGGATTGATGATGGGTTACCATAGGTATTTTCCATCACTTTAAACATTTCCTTCATCACTTCCGGGTCTAACGGAGTAGTTGCAGCATTATCTAAGTAAACACGCATAGTTCTTATTTGTGAATGAGTGATTTAGTGAATGAGTGATTTATTTTATTTGTTTGATACTGACTTACGTGCAGTTGAAACAACTTTTAATATTTCATTAGCTTCATTCATTAAACCGTTTATCTCACTCGGTTTTACAATATTGGAGTCAATTAAAATTTCCATCCAAAAACACTTTCGTCAGCTTCTTCTACAACGATGGAAAGTTTAGAATGAAACTCTGCCTGTGATCTTGCCCGGCAGGCAGCCCGGTAATTTGAACCAACCGAAGAAGAGCATCTTAATAACTGTCGGCCTATTATTTTTGCTTCTTCGGTTTTGGGTAATGATCTAAATAAATCTATATTATCAACAACAAATTTCTTAGTTCTCTTTCTAAAGTATTCAGCAAATTCGGATTTTTCCATTCTTTCCATAAAGTGAATATAATTTATTCACCCATAAATAAAAAATCACTCATTCGCTAATCAGTCCATCACTCAATAAGTAATATTTCTTTTATATCGGCAATAATCTTGTTTGCCAGGCTATTCGCCACCGTTTCCGAGCTTGCTTCCGAATAAATACGGATAATCGGCTCAGTGTTCGATTTGCGCAAATGTACCCATTCTTTATCAAATTCTATTTTCAGGCCGTCAATAGTACTATGGGGCTGTTTTTGGTATTTCTCTTCAACCTTTAATAATAGCGCGTCAATATCCATCTCTGGCGTTAACGTTATTTTATTTTTTGAGATAAAATAGTTTGGATACGAAGCTCTTAAAGCAGATACTGTTTTGCCCGATTTAGCCAAATGCGTTAAAAATAAAGCGATACCAGCCAAAGCATCACGTCCGTAATGTAATTCAGGATAAATCACCCCGCCATTACCTTCGCCGCCTATAACCGCATTGGTTTCTTTCATTTTGTTAACCACGTTCACCTCCCCAACTGCCGCCGCGTTGTATTCACCACCTGCCTTCTCTGTAACATCACGCAAGGCACGGGTTGATGATAGATTTGATACCGTATTGCCTTTATTATGCTTCAGCACATAATCAGCCACGGCAACCAATGTATATTCTTCGCCAAACATGCTGCCATCTTCACAAACAAAGCAAAGGCGATCAACATCAGGATCAACAGCGATACCAATATCGGCACGTTTACTTAATACTTCTTTTGATAACGCCACCAAATTCTCCGGCAAAGGCTCCGGGTTGTGCGGAAACCTACCATCCGGCTCACAATACAATTCATGCACTGTTTTAACGCCTAATGCCTTTAATAAAGCGGGTACAAATACCCCTCCTGTAGAATTAACGCAATCTATAACCACCTTAAAATCGGTTGCGGCTATGGCTTTAACATCAACCAATGGCAAAGCCAGTATTACATCTATATGTTTTTGCAGATAGCTATCATCCAACACCACTTTACCCAAATCATCTACCGCGGCATAGTTAAAATCACTGTTCTCTGCAATTTCAAGCACAGCCTGTCCATCAGCATCACTGATAAACTCACCGTTACTATTTAATAACTTAAGCGCATTCCATTGTTTTGGGTTATGGCTCGCTGTGATAATGATACCACCCGCAGCCTCTTCAGCAGGAACAGCTATCTCAACGGTCGGTGTGGTTGATAAACCCAAATCAACCACATCAATACCTAAACCTTGTAAAGTACCTACAACCAAATTATTCACCATACTACCCGATATACGCGCATCACGACCAATAACTATCTTTTTAAGTCCGGATTGTTGAATGGCCCAGGTACCAAATGCCGAAGTGAACTTTACAATATCCACGGGTGTTAAACCATCGCCCGCCGCACCGCCTATGGTGCCCCTAATGCCCGAAATTGATTTTATGAGTGTCAAAGCTGTTGTATTATTTTGATGCAAAATTAAAACAATTAACCAATAGCCACTCCATTTATTGGTTATATTTGGCAATACAAATTATGCCCGAGCAGCTTTTACAATTCGATCGTCATCTGTTCCATATCATAAATTATGGTATGACCAATCCTTTTTTTGATTGGATAATGCCATGGCTGCGTAACCCTAAATCATGGATACCGCTTTATATATTCATTGTGTTTTTTTGTTTGTGGAGGTATAGAAAGAAAGGTATCATCATTATTGTATTGATAGCCTGCTCAGCGGGTTTTGCTGATTTTACCAGTGCAAGTATAGTGAAACCATTGGTGCACAGATTGCGGCCGTGCCGAGATCCAATCACGTCATTGACCGATGTCGAACGTATAGGCTGCGGCTCAGGCTACAGTTTCCCGTCTACTCATGCTACCGATCATTTTGCCATGGCCATTTTTATAATATTGGTATTTTGTATGCGTTGGCGCTGGATTTGGTTTTGGGGGATACTTTGGGCAGGGAGCATTAGCTTTGCCCAAATTTACGTAGGCGTACATTACCCGATTGATGTTTTTTGCGGCGCACTATATGGTGCTTCTGTGGGGTGGTTGTTTTATACTTTATTTAAAAAGCTTCAGCTTAGATTCCCGGAATGGGTGCCAGTAATTTAACCCCTCAATTTATCTAAAAGATCACTTAATTTACCTGCTTCTTCTTCGGTAAGGTTATTTTTAATAAGGTCTTTGGTCTTAAATTCAACCTCTATTTTGGATAATACTTCGAGGCCCTTATCACTAATACGAATATCAACAGCCCTACGGTCGCAAGTATTGGTACATCGCGAAACAAGTTCCTTTTGAACCAAACGGTCAACAATACGTGATGCATCCGACATTTTATCTAACATACGCTCTTTAAGTAAATTTACTGTAGCGGGTTTTGGATACTGCCCCCTTAATATACGCAAGATATTAAACTGCTGCATAGTAAGATTGAACTTATCAAACTCACCACGTAAATGATTACTAAGCCAGTTCTGGGTATAATTTATATTAATTACCGCTTTTTGGTAATTATCCTCAAACTTAGTGCTTTGTATTTCTTCTTCTATTCGCATCGCCTATGTTAAATACAAATATCCTTATTATTTTTTAATTTGTTCGTCCTCTTCAGTTTTTCCGTATTTCCATGGGCAGTGCAGGCATTTGTTTTTGCAACAATAGCCCCGCTTTAAATGGTACGCTTCGGTAAAAACGAAATTACCATCCTCGTTAATATAATAATCGATATTTTCCTCGAGCATCAATTCAATAATTTCACAACAATATCATTCCCAAAGTGTTCTTTCAAATGCTTTCCATTGCCATGTAATGTCCATAATTGTTTGGGTTCAACCTGTTTTACAGCCTCCAGAATGTCGTTCCAATCCACGTGATCTGATATAAACAGCGTATCGTTCAAATTCACCTGCAAATTCTTCCACCCCGAAGCAAACAGGCGTTTCACCCCTTTTGCATTAATATAGCTATCAAACGTAAAAGGTGGCACAATATATACATACTCTTTTTGCTCCTTCATCAACTTACGGCCATACACTTGGTATTTACCCGGCGAATAACCCAGTTTTTCATAAATGGAGTTTATTGGCATAATACGATGATGCACCAGTATCGTTTTATGTGGGGCATGCTCATTGATCATCTGTATCAACCGCTGACTTTTGCCCAAACCATAAGCACCCAACAAAATATTGATCTTAATATCATTCAATTTCTTTATCTCTTCCACCGGGTCGGGGTGCAAAACCTCAGGATCTGCAAAAGTACTTTCGGTAATCAGCACATCCGCCTTAACCCACTCAATTGGCTCACAGGTAGCGTCAGGTTGTATCTTATAGTCGCCGGTATAAAGGTATTTTACGCCCTCGTATTCCATTAATACCTGCGCCGAACCCAACATATGCCCCGCTGATATAAAAGTAACCCTAACGCCTCTAACATCAAACGATTGATGATAGCCAACTATATTAAAAACCTTAGCCGAGTTTTTACCATATCGCAACTGCATAAAAGCAGCAGTAGCTTCAGTACAAAACACCTCGTTATTGCCGCTAACCGCATGGTCGGCATGGGCATGTGATATTACCGCTTTTTCTACAGGCTGTTTAGGATCGAGATAGAAATCGCCATATTTACAGTAAATGCCGTTTATATTGATAGAAAGGAAATCGTTTTTGATATTCATTGATAATTAGTAATTAACCAACAGTAAGTTGATTAAAATTTAATTTTACAGCGGAGCATGGTCGTGTGAGTTAATTCTGCAACTCGATAAACTGCTCATGCAAAGCCAGCACTTGTGGTATTACCAGCTCTGTATTATCGTTCTTTATAGCATAATCAGCAAGCTGCAATTTCTTCTCTTCAGAAAACTGCCTTGCCTCTCTGTTTAGTATCTCATCTCTACTTAGCCCGTCACGCAACATCACGCGTGCTATACGCAATTCCAATGGCGCTGTAACCATAATGCTTTTGTCGCACATTTTATAGGAGCTGCTTTCAAACAGCAATGCAGCTTCTTTTAGCACATAGGGCGCGCTTTTAAATTGGGGTACCCAATTGTCAAAAGCTCTAAAAACTGCAGGATGTACAATAGCATTCAGTTTATTTAGTTCCGCTTCGTTATTAAAAACTATACCGGCTATATGCTTGCGATTTAGTGAACCATCTTCAAAATACGATTGTTCACCAAAGGCCTGTTTAAGTTCAGCAATTAGAATAGCATCATTAACCATTACTTTTTTAGCCTCATCATCAGCATAAAAAACAGGGATGCCCAATACTTCAAATATTTTGCTCACCGTAGTTTTGCCACTACCTATGTTACCGGTTATACCTACTTTTAGCATTTATTTTTTTACTATAAAATCAATATTCTGCGGTTCTACGCTTATTACTTTGCAAAATGGCGGTACCCGGGTAAGTTTTACCGGCAAGGTACTATAACCTTGATTTTTCCATAAGTTTAGATCAGCCTCGGCCTCAAAAAAATCTTCATCAGTTTCTGCATACCTTCGTAACGATGTCATAAATGTAACCGTTACCTTTTCCGGAAAAACCTTCACATTGTAAAAGTCGCTGTTGTTAATCAGCTTCACAGGTATTTCAAGGGTTTTCTCTGTAAATTCATCTACAGGAAAAACCACATCCACCGCTTTAGGATATATGGTGATATTACCCTCGTTAACAGGCTGCAAATTTAACCTGGTGCGAACAGTTTCGTTAACTTTTTTTACAATGAGCGAATCAGTGTCCCATTCAGTTATGTTATTCAACCTATCGGTAGGGCCAACAATAGTGATATATGATGGCTTCAAAATAGGGTTATTTGCCTGTGAAAATTGCTGTTGATAGGTAACATCGCTCAATAACTTTATAGGCACCCTTTTCACCATCCGGTTTAAAAAGTCAAAATAAAGTGTATCGGGATTAAATGATACCACATCATGATTTACTTCGCCATCAGCAATTTGCATTTCCTGCGAGCTCAGCACTACATAATTCCCTGTATTTAAAGGCCTCAGATCTACAACTAAACTATTGCTGCTATAATGCATCATGGCGTAAAGCATTTGCCATCCGGTGCCTCTAATTGTGATATCAACCGTATCTGATTGCAGGGAGTGAAATGCTCTTTTTTGGGGAGTATTTTTATAACTCAGCACACGTTTAACCGTGTAATTATAAGGGTTTGATAATGTAATACATAACCACGCCAACGCGGCCAATACCAGGCATGTAAAAAATGCCGATAAGCGCCTTTGTTCTGTTGCCGATAGTTTTATGATTGCCATTTATTACAAATGTTAAAAGGTAAAAGTTGAAAGTTAAAAGCTATCTAACGCTTTAATCTCCATCTTTTACCTTTTATATTTTTTTATTTGAATGTTGCTTTCAACGTTGAACATCCAACTCTTTAACTTAAACTAAGCCTTTGGCGGTGTGTTTAATGCCTTTGAAGCATCTAATGATATAGCCGATTTATCATAACGGGTTTTGTGGCCGCTTTCATGCTCAATTAAAAAAGTAGTATCACCAACTTCGGCTATTTTACCATGTGCGCCTGCAGTGGTAACTACTTTATCACCTTTTTTTAAATCGTTAACAAAGTTTTTTTGATCTTTTTGTTTTTTAACCTGCGGACGGATCATAAAGAAGTAAAATACTACTACGATCAATACCAACATTACAATTTGCTGTGTAGCCATGATTATTTTATATTATTTTTTTGTTTTAATGTGAGTTTATAAACTATTTCTTTTCCACAACTTCACCTACCAGGTGCACAACCGTTTGCGCCGGGTTGGTGTTAGCGCTAATGGTTACCATCTTATCCTGCAAGCCACTTTTACCTGTACTGTTAAATACAACTGTTATTTGAGCACTTTGCCCTGGTGCAACCGGGGTTTTTGGCCAATTTGGCGTAGTACAGCCGCAGCTTGCCACCGCGCTGGTAATAATTAATGGCGATTTACCGGTATTGGTAAATTTAAAATTGTATGTCACCTTATCACCACGGTTTATTTTACCAAAGTCGTACGATGATTTATCAAAATTCATCACCGGGGCATTGGCTTGCATAGCTGAACCTCTACTGCCTGATGCACCCGCCTCTGTCGTTTGCGCTGCTGCTGAATCGGCGGTTTTAGCGGTTTTGGTTGATTGGTTGCAGGCTGATAAAAGTATCCCTACAGCAAGTATGCTTAAAATAACTTTTTTCATATTGTTTATTCTATTAAACCTCTTCCTATTTTTTTAATTTTTTGCTGAGCTTTTAGTTCAATTAAAATTTTGTCCAAGATACCGTTTAAAAACGAATTACTTTTAGGTGTACTAAATTCCTTTGATATTTCCAGGTACTCATTAATAGTAACCTTTACCGGCACCGATGTAAAGTTAATAAACTCTGTAATAGCCATCTTCATTAGTAACGTATCCATCATAGCAATACGTTCCGGCTCCCAGTTCTGAGTTTTTTCAGCTATCATGGTCTGGTATTCTTTATCATGCCTGATATTTTGCTCAAATAAACTCACAATAAACTCCCTGTCCTCTTCCCAGTTTCCGGTGATTTCTGCCAGTTTGTTTTCTTTGGCATCTTCAGAAGCAAAGTTTTTAAAGGTTTTAGCTATCAAAGCCTGCAACACATCTTTATCAACCGGCCAAAAAATGAATTTGTCTTCAAAAACCTGCTCGGCTAATGACGATTTTAAGATTACTTTCTTGAAAATGAATTTGATAATGTCCTTATCAGTTTGGATGGTATCACCTGTATGTTTCAGGTATTCCGCATACTCAGGAGAGTTTTTAAGGACAATGAAAAGTGTTTTTATCAGCTCTGGTTCAAAGCTCCATTCTACCTTGTATTTCTTTGCAGAAACAAGAAACTCTTTGTTATCATTTAACGTGGTGATGAACCGGTTACTTAATATTTTAAGATCTGGATTTTTGTCCTCTTCGGTTTTGATGTGTTTGTTCGCTCGCTCTATTGCGTCAGTTTCGGCATAGTTAGCTACTTCCGAAATTAGCGATAGCATCCAGATATACATTTCGTATACCTTATCGATACTTTGCAGCAGGTTTTTTTCCTGGGCCTTGATATCCCCGCCTGTCTGATGAAAAGCATATAATGCCTGTAATACTTTTACCCGTAGGTGCCTTCTGTTTAACATGATTGTAAGAACGATTTTTTGCCGGTTTTGACCGGCGGTTATTATTAATTTATTAGTATGACGATTTTACTTTTTTAATGTCCGCGATTCTTTTCTCAGCAATTTTATTCGCTGCTTCTATTGATGAAATGTTTTCGGCTTTAGAAAGTTTTAAAACATTTCGGGTTGCTTCGTAAATATTTTCAGTTAGCTGCATAGTGCGTTTTTTGGTAAAGCCCATCAGCTCTGAATAACAATTAATTAAGCCACCTGCATTAATTACGTAATCGGGCGCAAACAAAATACCTCTTTCACGCAGCATTTGCCCATGTACCTGCTCATCCTCCAACTGGTTATTGGCCGATCCGGCTATAATGGCGCAATTAAGCTTATTGATAGTTTGGGTATTAACCGTTGCTCCCATGGCGCACGGTGAATAAATATCAGCATCAATATCAAAAATATTATTGTGCGCTATGGCTTCTGCCCCGTATTTTTTGGCAACCTGCCTTAGTAGGTCTTCGTTAATATCACTAACGTAAACTTTTGCTTTTTCATCTCTCAGTATCTTAACTAAATTCTCGCCCACATGGCCTATCCCCTGCACAATGATTGATTTTCCGGCGAGGCTATCGTTACCGTAAAGTTCTTTCACAGCAGCTTTCATCCCCATAAAAACACCTTGCGCTGCTACAGGAGCAGGATCGCCGCTACCACCTATGCTTTCGGGCATACCAGTAACATATTGAGTTTCCATGCGGATATATTCCATATCCTTAGGATTGGTACCTACATCTTCGGCCGTAATAAATTCACCGTTTTGATTTTTAATAAAACGTCCGAATTTACGTAGCAAAGCTTCATTTTTATCCCGATGAGAATCACCAATAATAATGGCTTTACCCCCACCCAGGTTTAAACCATTGATGGATGCTTTATAAGTCATGGCTTTTGATAGCCTTAACACATCGCTTAACGCGTCGGCTTCAGATTTGTAGGCCCACATACGTGTACCACCCAAAGCTGGGCCCAATGTGGTATCATGAATAGCAATAATTGCTCTTAGCCCTGTCTCGGGGTCGCTGCAAAACACAATTTTCTTATGTCCTAACGCCTCCAACTGGCTAAATATCGATTCGGTTGAGTTTTGAAGAGGCATTTTATTAAGCATAAGGCTTCGCTGCAAAAGTAGATGTTTTTTTCGGTGTGACAAAATAGAATACTTGTTCATTATTGATAACTGCAATAAAAACAAGCATAAAATATGATCATTCCATGAACTATCACCCATTAACTATGAACCAAATAATCTATTTTTGTAGAGGCTATGAAACATCTCGCATACCTCAATAAATTTCTTCTTAAATATCGCTGGCGGTTAATACCGGGTATACTTTTCGTGGTGATATCCAATATATTCAGCGTGTTGCTTGCTCCTGTTGTACGTATGGCTTTTGATATGGTAGCCGACAATATTAGCATCTATGAGCTTTTTAATGGATTCAACAGGCAGGCTATCATCTATAAAATATTTGGCTCAGGTTTATTGTTATTTGGCTTAGTGGTACTGGGTTTGTCATTGGTACGTGGCTTATTCCTGTTTTTCATGCGGCAGACCATCATCCTGATGTCGCGCCATATTGAATATGATCTTAAAAACGAGATCTATGCCCATTACCAGGTATTGTCGCTTGCCTTCTATCGCCGCCATAACACCGGCGATTTGATGAACCGGGTAACCGAGGATGTTTCCCGCGTACGCATGTACCTGGGCCCCGGTATCATGTATAGCTTAAATACCATCATCCTGTTTGTAATGGTTATTTACCTGATGCTAACCGTTAACACCCGCTTGGCTATATTTTCCATATTACCATTACCAATATTGGTGTTGATTATATTTTACATCAATAATGTCATCAATTTTCGCAGCGAGAAGATACAGGAGCGTTTATCTATCCTTTCCAGTTTTGTACAGGAAAACTTTTCAGGTATCAGGGTAATAAAATCATATGTCCGCGAAAATTATGTCCGCAAGAACTTCGCGGCAGAAAGCGAGCATTATAAAGAACACTCCATGGCGCTGGTAAAAGTACAGGCGCTGTTCTACCCTACTATGCTCTTACTAGTTGGCATAACTAACGTTATTATTATTTATGTTGGCGGTGTGGAGGTAATGAAAGGCAATATCAGCGCGGGTAATGTGGCTGAGTTTATCGTTTACCTTAATATGCTCACCTTCCCGGTAATGTCGTTAGGTTGGGTAACCTCACTCATTCAGCGTGCGTCCGCATCGCAAAAACGTATTAATGAGTTTCTGCATGAGCAGCCCGAGATTATATCACCCAAAGTTCCAAAAGAAAACATCAGCGGTAAAATTACTTTTGATAACGTTTCCTTTATTTATCCTGATACCGGCATACAGGCTTTAAAGTCAGTATCATTCACCATACATCCCGGCGAAATGGTGGCTATCATCGGGCGCACGGGTTCGGGCAAATCAACCATTGCCAATTTATTGATGCGGATGTATGATACTACAGGCGGGGACGTATTGATTGATGGTAAACCTCTTCCTCAGTACAACCTGGAAGGCTATCGTTCACAGATTGGTTTTGTACCACAGGAAGTTTTCCTATTTTCAGATACCATTGCTAACAATATTGCCTTTAGTGCCGATGTTTTGGATATGCCGGTTATTGAGCAAGCTGCTAAAGATGCCGCAGTGTATAGAAACATTATGGAATTGGAAAAAGGCTTCGAAACGTTAATTGGTGAGCGTGGTGTTACGCTCTCCGGCGGCCAAAAACAACGTGTATCTATTGCCCGCGCCATTGTAAAGCATCCGCAAATATTGGTATTTGATGATTGCCTTTCAGCAGTCGATACTCGTACCGAAGAAGAAATATTAAACAACCTGGGCAATGTAATGAAGGGCAAAACCAGCATTATTATAGCTCACCGTATATCAACCATAAAAAACGCTGATAAGATTTTAGTGATGGATAGCGGCCAGATTATTGAGCAAGGTAACCACGAATACCTGATGCAGCAAAAAGGCACCTACTTTGAGCTTTACGAAAAGCAATTATTGGAAGAAGAAGAAAATGCCTGATGAAATAATTCGTGAGTGGATTTTATCAAATTATTTGCTTACTTAGTAGCACGTATTTATATTAAACGTTTTGCCAATTATGAAAAAAGTATCAATACTTATATTGTTATTAGTCCCCTTATTAACCAAAGCTCAAAAAATAACATCATATAAAGCGGCTAACGGCATCACCTATCATTTAAATGATACAGTTAGGCTCGGTAAAGGGTCAGGCAATAACGGTTCATTTTTATATATTGAGCAAAGGGGCATCCCGTTTCCTTCCCCCCATCCATCACCCGGTTTACCCAAAGCGTTTACCAATAGCGGTGTAATAATCAAAAACATCATAAAAGACCACTTAAATGGCATAGACAAATATCTGTTTATAGTGGGTGCAGGTGGCCCATTTCGTTTCTCTGTTTATATCGACGATGCGATTCTGGCCTGTGAAGTTGTACCATGCCAGGCTAGCACCCCCACTCCATCCGGATCTGTTGCCGATGAACTTAAAAAGTTAAAGGAATTACTTGATTCGGGAGCACTAACCCAGGCAGAATTTGATGCGCAAAAAAAGAAACTTTTAAACGAGTAATTAACATATGCTCCCGAAAAAATAACAAAACATTAAAATATTCGAAATAAACCCATACTTAAATCACAATATTATTTACATAAATACTTGTAGATTGAAATTTTATTTATATTTATGCCAATCAAAACTAATTACAATTGATTTTATATGGGAGACTTTGACAACAGAGAACGTGAAGAGGTATTTTCAAAGAAGGTAAGAGCAGGTAAAAGAACTTATTTTTTTGATGTAAAAGCGACACGATCAAACGATTATTATGTTACTATTACCGAAAGCAAAAAGCGTTTAGAGGACGGCGTTTTCATTAAACACAAGATCTTTTTATATAAAGAAGATTTCGAGAAGTTTGCCGAAGGATTAAAAGAAACAATTGAATATATAAAAGACAATCAGGAAGTAGTAGAGAAACGCTATGAATTTAGCGAAACCCCTGAGGCGGCCAAAACATCGGCTGATGAGGACTTCTCATTCGAAATATAGGCCCAAACTAAACTTATTATAATTTATGTAAACCTCCTGCTGTAACAGCAGGAGGTTTTTTGTTTTATCTGCTTAAAACTGTAGTGGCGCCTATACCTACAATAAGAGAGATAATGAGTATTAATATATAAAGTGATATAGCAACTATTGTTGTTATGCCGATTAATTTAAGATGAGATTTTAAATTTTTGAATGCTTTTGTTGCAAGTGTTGCATCATTTAATAAAGTACCGGATTTAATTGAAGTACCGAATTGGTACAAATAATATGACATGAAAAAATAAAAGACTGCAACAAGCAGGTAAACAAATGTAAAAATGCCTGATATACCTGCGGGCATCTGCGATGCAGCGGGATTTAGCCGGCTTATGAAAGAAAATAACGCACCTATAAAAAATGCAATTATTACTACAAAGCCGGTTCCTATAAATCCCATTATACCTAAAAAAGTGGCCCATCTCCCTGCGGTATGTAAAAAATACTTGGCTTCTTCGCCTAAAATCAATTCCCGCTTAGGTTGTTCCGATAAAGTTTGTTCTGGTGTTTCTGTTGTTTCCATTGTGAAAGGGTTTGTTTTCAACTAAATTAATAATAAAAACAAAACACCATAATTTATTTATCTATCAAACTACTTACTAATACAAGTAATAAAAACTGCCTTAATTTTTCAAATTACAAGGTGATTTTTTCTGTTATCTTTGCGCCCGAAAAGAATAGAATAATATAAGTGTTAGGAGATCTTGATACTCGATGCTAACTACTTGATACTAAAATAAAAATATGGGACTACAATGTGGTATAGTAGGTTTACCAAACGTGGGTAAATCAACACTTTTTAATAGCTTATCAAACGCTAAAGCGCAGGCGGCAAACTTCCCTTTTTGTACAATTGAACCAAATGTTGGTGTAATAACCGTACCCGATGAACGCCTGACTAAATTAACCGAAATAGTAAATCCCAAAAGCATTGTACCCAATGTTATTGAGATTGTTGATATAGCGGGCCTGGTTAAAGGCGCCAGTAAAGGAGAAGGATTGGGTAACCAATTTTTAGCCAATATACGCTCAACCAATGCTATTATACACGTATTACGTTGTTTTGATAATGATAATGTGATTCACGTAGATGGTTCAGTTAATCCTATCCGCGATAAAGAGATCATTGATACAGAACTTCAATTAAAAGATCTGGATTCGATAGAAAAAAAGATACAAAAAGTTGAAAAGGCGGCCAAAGTGGGTAATGACAAGGAAGCGAAAAAAACTTTTGATGTTTTAACCGTATACAAAAACCATTTACTATCTGGCAAATCTGCCCGTACAGCGCCTGTTGCCGAAGAAGATCAGGAGTATATTGCCGACATATGGTTGTTGACAGCCAAACCGGTAATGTATGTCTGTAACGTTGCCGAAGGCGATGTCAACACTGGCAATGCCTATGTTGACCGTGTTAAAGAAGCCGTAAAAGATGAAAACGCACAGGTATTGGTCATTTCTGCACAAATCGAATCTGAAATAGCCGAATTAGAATCATACGAAGAGCGCCAAATGTTTTTGGATGATTTAGGGTTAACCGAATCAGGTGTAAATAAACTGATTAAATCGGCTTACAGTCTGCTTAACCTGGCTACTTATTTTACTGCTGGTGTGCAGGAAGTTCGTGCATGGACTATCACTAAAGGTTTTACGGCACCACAAGCCGCCGGTGTAATTCATACCGACTTTGAAAAAGGATTTATCCGTGCCGAGGTAATTAAGTACGAAGACTTTGTGAAATTCAACGGATCAGAGGCTGTTATTAAAGAAAATGGCAAATTATCTGTTGAAGGTAAAACCTATGTGGTTGAGGACGGTGACATTATGCATTTCAGATTTAATGTATAAGGCAAATCAATCTCAAAATTCGATTACAATAATCTACTTACCAACTCTCGTTTAAGTTAGGTAAGTATATTATTAGCAACTACATTAACTTTGTATAGTAATGCTGGGATCGAAATAAAAACAGCCGATTAAATCTTTCGGTTTTCCACTATCATCCTTTGTGTATATTCCAAATAAAAGCATAAGAATTGTCATTCCATAATTTTGCACTTTCAATTCAATTGAATCTCCCTTCATACCTAGCTCATTAAATATACGGGTTCCGGAAAAATTCTGTATACTGTAAATACTTGCAGTATAGGCAGAGCTATTAGACGTTACTGCGGAGTTAAATGAAACTATATCACCTACATATGCACCAAATTCCAGATTTGGGCGTCCCTGGCCACTTACATTACCGCGAGAGCCCGTGCAAGTCATAGACGCTCTAACTAATTCTATTCCAGTTGGATATTGTTTGTTAGTACTTGGCTTTGGATATTCGTTATTGACCTTCTCCAGATCAATAACTGTTGAAATTTGAATTAAGGCGACGCCTTTTGTTGTTAAATCCATGGTGATAAGGTTAGTTTTTACCTACTCTATTTTTGGCTTTTCGGTTTAGGCCGCGTCATTCTTTATTTTTGACAACAGTAATCTCGTTAAAAAAAACGGAGCCCACACAATAACATTATTCAAGAAAGCATATTACATCTAAATGCAGAATTATCGGCTCACTTTAATTATAATAATGCTATTATTGATACTGTAGCTTATAATTCGTAAAGTAGCCCTATAAATACTTTACCAATTTTCTATATTTGCGCAACATTGCTCCCGTAGTTCAACGGATAGAATTATGGTTTCCGGTACCATCGATATGAGTTCGAATCTCGTCGGGAGCACTTAAGGTAGCTAGAATAAAAAATGTCTAGCTACCTTTTATTTCTCCTAAAAACCACTGCTTAAGGCCATAGTTTTTAACTATTGCGTACAACTACGCATCTTTTACAGTGTTATCCCGCTGTTAACCATTGTTTATTACCGGTTACTTTGTCCTGCCAGGAATTTTATAGCTTTACTATTGACCTGCTTTAACCAAGTACTAATAATTTATACAGTTAACCATAAAAACAATTCAAAATGAGATCACTAAAAATTTTCACCGTGGCATGCCTTGCAGTTTGCATCGTTATGTTCCTTAGTAAATGTCATCCCAAAAGCGCAAGCGACCATATACCTTACAACAAAGACAGCGCCCAGGTACACATTATTCCCGTTGATACAGCCATTAAGCTTACCTCTACTTTCAGGCTTGTTCAAATGCAGATGGCCCGTAAACTGCACGACACCGCTTACGTCCTGAATTTTCCACTTGCTGAGAAGTTTAACCGCGACGCTATAATTGCTTTATTAGACCAGAAAGGCGCGCGAGGCGTGCGCATATATCTTGGCGAAGATATATCCGGCCCTGTAAAAATGGTGCTGGTAGCTGTCGATAGTCTAAACAACGATATTACCGGTCACAATAACAGGGTTATGAAGTTTACCAGTAATGCCAGCACCCAGGACGGTGTAGTGCTTGAGGCCGGCCAGCGCTGCCCTACCTTATGCAGTGTTAACAGCGTGCTTGATAATAATTAACGGGCAATGGATGTTTTAATAAATTTTATATTGAGCCAGGCCATAGTTATACCTATAATTATGGCCCTTATACGCATTAAAAAGATTGATAAAATATATTACCCCCTACTTATATTACTGCTGATTGGGCTTTTATCGGAGTTGGCAAGTTTTATTTGCATCAATGTCTTTAAAACCAATGCACCTGTTATTAAAATTTACAGCTTGGTGGAATGCTGCATCATATTATATCAACTTTACCTATGGAAAAACGTTGCCAGATACCGGCCCATGTTTATAATGCTGGGCTTGGTTTGTGTTAGTTTTTGGGTAGTAGAGACGATAGTATTTAAAAATATCAACACGTTCAGCCCATATTTCAGGGTGTTTTATGCATTTGTTATTGTATTGCTCTGCATCAATCAGATCAACGCGATGATGTTTTATCAGAATGTGACCCTGTTGAAAAACCCGGTATTTATCATCTGCCTGGCATTTATTATATTCTTTTTGTATCAGATCATTTACGAGGCATCGTACTTTATCGGCTCTGATAAGTCAACAGTGGCCAATAAAATAATTATGGGTTTTAGTTATATTAATTTCTTCATAAATTTAATGTGTGCTGCGGGCATCTATTTCATGGGCGGCAGCAAGGACGACCCATACAGCCACTATTTCAATGGCCGGTAATATTTAGCCAGGCTTTATGTACTATTAATTATTAATGCGCGCAGCATGCCAGATAAATTATTTTACACGGTTGTTATTACGTCGATACTGATAGCTATTGTAATCATTTTTTTTGTCATGTCGGTTATCAGGTATCACAAACGATATATACAGTTGCAGAAAGAGCGTATACAGGCACAGATCATGATACAGGAACAGGAGCGCAAACGCATTGCCAATGACCTGCATGACAGCCTCGGGCCAATGCTATCCACTGTAAAATTATTTATGAATAGTATAGCCGTAAATAATGAAACCGACCGGGAATCGCTTGGCAAAGCTTCGGGCTATATTGATGAAACCATCAATAACCTCAGGGAGATAGCATACAATCTTCTACCCAGCAGCCTCGATAGGAACAGCCTGGAAATGGTGGTGAACGAATATATTAGCCGCATGGACAGTCGGCAGCCCATAAAGATAATTTTTAGCGTGACAAAGGAAACCTTGATACCTAAAAAAACGGAGATACATTTATTCCGCATTATACAAGAGATCGTTCATAACACCATCAAACATTCCGGTGCCAGGAACCTGAAACTGGCCATAACCAGCCAGCCTGACGGGTTGTTCTTAATATCAGAAGATAATGGGCGGGGGTTCGATCCGGATAGTATACGTGCTGTATCGGACGGCCTCGGTTTAAAGAGCATCGAAAACCGCTGCCAGATGCTTGATGCTGATTTTAAGCTAATTGCTGCCAAAAACGAAGGATGCAAAATGATAATTAAAGTGCCGGTTAATAGTTAAATATTATTTAATTTTAATCAAATTTCATATCTACCTAAATTTATTGCTAATGACCGATATCAATATTGTAATTGCCGACGATCATGAAATATTTTTGGATGGCTTATCGCTTATGCTGTCACGGCATCCTGGCTTTAAGGTATGCGGGCGCGCATCAAACGGGCAAACACTAATTGATATAGTGAACCGGGAGCGACCCGATGTGGTGGTAACAGACATTCGTATGCCGGTGGTTGATGGTATCCAAAGTACCAAACAGATATTAGCAGAACACCCGGATTTGAAGGTGATCGCGCTTTCGATGTTTGACGAAGAGAACCTAATCATCGAAATGCTGGAAGCCGGTGCAAAAGGTTACCTGCTTAAGAATGCGCATAAAGACGAGATTGTGGAGGCCATCATCAGCGTTTACCAGAATAAAAATTATTACTGTTCGCAAACCTCTTGTTTACTGGCGTCCATGATCGTGCGCAGCAAAGCCTGCCCTTTCACCCAACCTCAAGTAGCTTTGAACGAGCGTGAGAAACTTATCATCCAGATGATATGCCAGCAGCAAACTACTCAGCAGATTGCTGATAGTATTTACCTAAGCAAGCGCACGGTAGAAGGCTACCGGGTAAAGATATTGGAGAAGATACAAGCCAAAAACATAGCCGGTGTTGTAATATTTGCACTTAAAAATAATATCATTAAGGAAGAAGATGTTTTATAAGTAAGTAAATTCTCCATATTTCCGCCTGTTCGTTCAAGTCAACAAAAGCAGTATCAGCAATGGTAGCTGTTTCCCTTTTTTTCAAACTTTTTCTCGAAATCAATCTCACAAACGTGAACCTGCCGTAGGCGTATCCTACTGGTTTCCGGCGCGTAGTTGTACACTTAAAATTACGTATAAACACGCTGTAACATCAGGTATTTGCTCTTCAAATTCAGTTGCTATGCCACCATAGCTTTGGGTAGCTTAAAAAAAACAGCTCAAGCCCGGAAGCCGAAAGGGGAAAAATGAGTAGGCACAACATTTTGCCGCTAAGCGGCCAGTTAATAACCAAGATCATGAATGAGAAAGAACAGAACCTGCACAATTTAAGAGGCACCTTCAATGCCCTCCATGTGTCGGGCCACCCAACAACCGTAAAGACACTTGCTAATTTTAAAGAGCAGGTGGCTGCTAATTCAGGCAATACTTATTATGAACAGATTCAATCCATATCCTACAATCCCGACCTACAATTATTGGAGGCGATTATATCAACCAAAAGAGATTCAGGCTATAATGGCAATCTCTGTACCACCGGATCGTACGCCTTTGTGCGATTTTACCTTAATTATGGAAACGGCTGGCAAGACCAGGGTTACAGCGCCGTTAACGAGCACGACATCCCCACTGGTACCGACTGCACCAAAAGCCCCGAAAAGCCGCTCAGCTACTCGGCGTCTCTTAAGATCGTTCCAAAAACCAATAAGTGTAGCGTGCACGTGTTGCCTGAGGTTAGGGCGGTGCTTGAGTGGAATAAAATTCCTCCGGCGAATGATCCTAATTATTCATCAATATGGGGCAACACTGTTGATGATCATATACAGATAAAGCCAATAATTGAATTTGTTGTGGTAAACCCCGTTTTCAATCAAGTGGTTGAGCTTACATTATTACACCCAAGCCTGAAACTGGCTGACGCTGCAAATCTTGTACCTGGAGGCCAAACGGCTCTTGAGGAAGTAAAAGCTACAGTAAATAGCCAGCCGCTGGAATTAAGCAAATTGGCCGAACTGTATAAAGGCAATAAGGAAGTATCCGCCGCGAGGTTTAGCTTGCAGCAGGCACTGCCAGTTTTGCAAAGCTACGATGCTGCCGAAGTGGCCCAAAATATCGATATATGGAATAAGCTGGGGATAGACTTTACTGCTGTACTGGCTGAACTTAGCCAAACAAATGCAAACGTATCTTATGAACAGCTTGAAAGCATAGGCCTTGATTATAACCTCGAGCAATTTGTAGCTTCGTTTAGGGTAAAAAGACCTGCTGGTTACTCGGGCGATTTGTGCACCAATGGCAGCCTGGAATATGTGGCTTTTTGGGCCGATTGGGGCAATAACTGCCAATGGGACTATGTAGGTACCACAACGGTTAATGTGCACGACATTAATGACATCCCAAAAGGAGGCCTGTCATATGCAGCAGTGCTTCCTTATGATTTTAATAAGGTGCGCAGGCTATGCTCAAACCCCGAGGTAATAAAGATCCGCGCGGTATTGTCATGGGGTGTGGCGCCTTCGGTAACAGATGCCAATAAGCTCGATTATTGGGGAAACCGGTTGGACGCTTACATCCAGGTTAAACCGGGTGTTGGTTCAGGTGTATTGGCGCCGATATTCAATATTTTGGGAGGCATACCGGTTGATCAGATCAGCGATACAAACGGATTGACCATCCCCGGCGCAAAATTCGCGCTCAACCAGGTGGCAGTTAACGACTATAGCCCGTTTGGCGGTGTCATAGTTATACAGGGACCTTCATTTGTTGGTAATAAATACCGTATTAAAGTAACCGATCTGAATACACTAGCCTCGTACTATGTGAACAATGATTTTGTAGCTGTTGGCTGGCTAATGGTTCCGCCGTATGTACAGTACACTACGGTATCAGCCGATGCGAATTTTTATTACGACTATCAAACGTTTGATAAAAATACCGACAATGTGCTGGCCAGATTCAGCCCAGGAACTAACGACTTGTTGAGGATAGACCTTGAAATTGAAGGCGTTGCCGGAACTTTCACCAAGTATATCCAAATGGATAACCTCTCACCGGTAATCAGTTTACAGATTGATGACCTGGGCAACTGCTCACATTATAAAGTTGGCGACATTATCACCGGTTCATTTTCGGTGTATGATGCTCACCTGCTGAGCTATTCTTTGGTTAGCAGCTTTGGCGGTTCGGTTACCGGTACTTCCAATATCTCCAGCAACTTTAGTTTCCCAACAACAGGTACAACTTCGCCGTGCGGAAAGGTATCGTTGGTGGCTTATGAAAGGACGATATACGACAGCCAGTGGACAAATAATTACAGCTATACCGAGCAAATCATTTGTCTGCAGCAAAAATAAAAAAGACTGAGCGAGTCAGTAATTAATAGTTAGTTAGGGTACCTGTTCGAGGCTTTGGGCAGACTTCGGTCTGCCCTGCTCCGGCAGGTTTTTTGTTTTTTATCAATAGTGTTAAACCACTATTTTGATTATCTGTTGGATACAGATTAATTCAGATCATCAAATATTTAATTGGGGCTATGTTAAACATAAAAATGGCCGGAAGAATCTTCCGACCATGATTGCCTTTCCAAGCATCTTTATTTTAACTAAATCACCATCCAGGATTTTGGGGTTTTAAATTCGGGTTGAGCGTTAAATCATTGCTTGGCAACGCCCATATAAACTGGTAATCACCGGCCGGGATGATCAAGTTAACGGTACTTGGACCTGAAAGCAAAAATGTAGTGTTTTGCGGATCTGTCCTGGTAAATCCTAACCCCCAGCGCTTAAGGTCATCCAGACGGAACCCTTCAAAAGCAAGTTCGCGGGTCCTTTCGCTTCTAATGGTATCTATTAAGGCAGCTGAGGCTAAACCACTATATGAAGTGCCGCTGCGTGCTTTATGCAGTGCATTCAACGCAGTTAACGCGTCTGCTGGGTCTGAATTATTAGCAGCAGCTTCGGCAGCTATCAAATATATTTCAGCAATGCGGAATGGCTTCGGCGCATTTTGGTAACTGGACACAGTTGACCCGGTGTAGAATATTGGGTTGCCCGGATATTTATTGATAAGGGTCAGTTTTCCTCTTATGCCATTTATATCTACAGAATCCGATGCAAAGTAAGTGTCTTTGCGAATATCGCTATTTTGGTAGAGGCCAATGACCGCAGCAGTAGGCACATAAGAAGGGTTATAAGCACCCAAAGTAGGATCATAGCCTAAATATGAAAAACTTGCATTTGGCTGCTCTGTAGTTGTGTTTGTAAACGGTTGAAATATCGATTCCTGGATCCCGTCGTTGGTCCAATAAGATTGAAAATTAGCCAATGTTGTTATCAAAGGATAAGTGCCCGATGAAATCAATTTGTTGGCTGCCGTATAAGCGCCTGCCCAATCCTGCATATTCAGCCGCACCCTGGCTTCGAGGGCTGTAGCTACGTCAATATTAAATACTGATGAGCCCTGCTGTCCCTGCACACTTGCCAATAAGTTTTCGGCTGTAGTAATATCTGATAGGATTTGCGTATAAACTGCCTTTACTGTTGACCTATCGGGCTTTGCATCTACGTCATAAACCAAAACAAGCGGCACGCCAGGGTCGGCAGCGGCAGTAGCCGGGTTGTAAGCCTTAGCATACCTCATCACCAAACGATGGTAATAATACGCCCTCGCCAGATATAGGTCACCTGTATATTGTTGTAAGCTGGCTGCATCTGTAGCATTAGAGGTGGTAATATTTTTAAAACCGGTAATTGCAGCATCAATATTTGCAATGGCAGCATACCAGTTTTCCCAATAGTTTGCCGGGTTATCGGCGCCAAAAAATGCCCCCCATCTGTAATATCCTGTATTGGCATTATTATTGGATAAAGTAATATTTAATTCATCTGCCTGTAAATCAGTTACACTTTGCGGCATATCAAAATTTCCCCTTAAAGTCGAATAGGCACCTGCAACCCACTTTGATGCGTCTTGTACAGTTTGAAAGCCGGTGTTTAGGCCAATGGCATCATGTGGATTTAAATCATTGATTTTTTTACAGGAATTGCCGACCGCCACGATGATCAACCCTGCTGCTATATATTTATGTAATTTTTTCATCTTTAATATCACTTGAATATGAATTAATGTTTTTTACAATGTTGCTTTAACACCTACTGTATATTGTTTGGTGTTAGGGTATTGCCCATATACTAAGTTTGTATCAGCTTCGGGATCAGGGCCGAAATATTTGGTAACGGTAAACAAATTGCGTCCTTCTACAAATACCTTAATGCTTTTAAATGCTTTAGTATCGCCAGTAACAGATTTTGGCAGCGAATAGCCTATATTCAGGTCTTTTAAACGCATAAATGACGCATTTTCAAGCAAGCTTGAGTCAAATTGTTGCATCTGGTAATTGTTAATATCAGGAAATTGCGCATTATCTCCGGGTGCTTTCCAGTAATTTGCGGCAACTTTCAAGGTGTTATATCCTGGAAATACATTCGGATTTTGATAGAAGTACCCATCATTACTCAACAAATGTTTACCTAAATTAAAGTTAAAGAGCGTTTCAATTGTAAAGCCTTGATAACCGGCTCTGAAACCAAAACCACCTGTAAATGGTGCATACTGGCCAATACCTGAATTCTGCTGTAGCGCGTTTTGATCATAGTTACTGGTAACCTCATTTGGGTTCCTGTTTGGTATGGAGGGATTGGGGCCGGGCAAATACCATTCAGGCGCACCGGTTTGTTTGTTTACGCCTGCATAAAGCGGCAGATAGAAAGTTACAGGCTGGCCCACCACCCATGCCTGCAAATAATTAGGTTGCGGAAAATCCTGTCTCCCATCAAATAAGGCGGTAACTTTATTGTGTGTTATATCGGCATTTACAAAAAGGGTAACATAGCCTTTATGTACCGGATCTTTCCAGGCATCAGCTTCAAAACCTATGTTAATGCCTTTGTTTTCAAGCGAACCAGTATTCTGCGTAACAGATGCAAAACCTGATGTATAAGGATATGGAACGGACAAAAGCATGTTGGATGTATTACGGATATAGTAAGAAGCATTCAACCTTATCCTGTCTAAAAATGACACATCAACACCAAAAGTGGTTAACTGTTGTTGTTCCCATGTTAAATAGGGATCACCGGGTTGTGTAATAGAATATCCCCCAACGCCATTGTAAAAAGAAGTACCGGATAGTAACGCCAGACTTTCATAGTCTTGTATTTCACCGTTGCCTACCCCATTTATTTCGGCGTTACCCTGTGTGCCGGTATTGGCCTTTATAATAAGTCTATCAATCCACGAAACATCTTTTAAAAAGTTTTCTTTTTTTGCATCCCATGATACACCTCCAGACCAAAAAGTTCCTTCGCGGTGATCGGCACCAAAACGGGATGATCGATCAGATCTTATAGAGGCCTCTGCATAATATTTGTCATTCCAATCATACTCAGCTCTTCCAAAATACGAGTCAAACGCATACTCATATTCAGAGCTGCCTATTGCTACTTTATTTGGAGCATCATTCAATAACAGCAAACGGTCATCAGATAAACCTGATCCGTAACCATTAAAAGCCGATGTAGTTTCATCCTGGTATTCCTGGCCGCCCAGCAAATCAAAATGATTTACGTTGGATACGTTGAATTTATACTCGATAGTATTGGTAAAGGTTTTTGATACATCCCTTGTAAAACTCTGATTTATGTTGCCATTACCTGGGTTGGCGATATAGGAAGGAAGTTGTATTGTAGTCCCTGTTAGATCTGAAGCATCAACACCGCCCTGAGTTTTAATTGATAAACCTTTATATGGTGTGATCAGCAAGTAAGCTGTAGGATCTAGCTGAATATTGTTGGTAATACCGGGGTTTTGTTGAGCCAGGTACTTTGGATCATACTCACTTGTGCCTGGAATTTTATTTAAGCGGTTTCCGTTAGCATCGAACAGAGAGTAAATAGGTGCAAGTAAACTGGATAAACCGCCATCTATATAAGCACCTACCTCAGGGTTAGATTGCCTTTGGTCATATTCCAAGCCAATATTAACGCCAACCTGCAACCATTTATTTACTTTTGAGGTTACATTTGATCGCAATGTGTAACGCTCATATTGTGATTGATAGGCTATACCCTCCTGATTCAAATACCCACCTGAAACAAAATATGAGGTTTTGCCGCCGCCTCCTGATATGTTAATATTTTCCTGGTACATCGGCTGATTGCTTTTATAGAAATATTTATACCACTGGGTATTTGCATTTTGTACAGGCAAACCGGCTAAAATATTATTTAATTGGGATTGTGACATTATACCTGAACTCACCTCAAAAGACTTCCATTGGGTAGCATCCATAAAGGCGTTAAAGAAACTGGTACTTGCAAGGTTTGATACGCCGTATTGGCTGCTTACAGTAATACTGGTTGGCTGGTTAAATGAACCCTGTTTGGTAGTGATCACTATTACACCATTAGCTGCACGCGAACCATAGATAGATGTTGATGCCGCATCTCTTAAAACGTTGGTTTCTTTAATATCATCAGGATTTATTGTTAATATAGTATTTGAGCTCACCTCAATACCGTCTAAAATATATAGAGGATCTGTACCTGATACCAAAGACCCTAAACCTTGCAAGCGGACTGATGGTAACGAACCAGGTTCGCCGGAGCCTGATAAGATGCTCAAACCCGGAACCCTGCCTTGAAGGGCGTCCAGCACCGATGCGTTGGGTTTATCCTGGGTTTGATCGCCGGAAACAATAGTGTTAGTTCCCAAAATATTGTCAACTTTCTTATTGTTACCATAAGTACCCAAAATGGTTACTTCGCTTAACTCTTGTTTACTGGCAGTAAGCTGAATTTTTAAAACCGGATTTCCATTAGCTGAAACGGCAACCTCAAATGGATTATAACCAATAAAGGATACAACTAATGTAACTGGAGGATTTATATTTTTTAAGATAAAAAATCCCATTGCGTCTGTGGTAGTAGAATGGCGTGTACCTTTTACAACAATGGTTGCTCCTGGCAACGGTTTTCCAATTTCATCAACAACTGTTCCGTGGATATCAATATTGGCGTTATTGGATAGTGTGATTATTTTATCGGAGTTGGTAGGGGGCTTAGCCTTAACTATAATATCGTTCTGATACAGTGTATATGTAACAGGTTGATCCTGGAAACATACATCTAATACTTCCGAAAGCGGTTTGTTTTTTACTACAATTGTCACCGGTTTAGCTAGTGACAGCATCTCCGGGTTATATAAAAAATTAATCCCTGTTTGTTGTTTAATATCTTTGAATACCTTATCAAGCGACACATTATTTTCCGAAAGTGTCACATTCTGCGCCTTAGAAATAGCGTAAACCTGCATTAGTGCTGCGAATACGAGCACGAAAGTTAATTTCATTATACGCAGTGTTTTTTGTAACAAATAAGCGAATTGCTTATCAAAGAATGAAGTGTAGAATTTCATACATTTGAATGTTTGGGTTTTGAGTTGTGAAATTTGTTAATCGCATATTATTCAATGGGTAACCCAGGCATTTTCCGGTTACAGCCGGATTTATAACCAGTGTCCTGATTGGCGTCGGGATACTGGTTCCTTTTTAACGGATACCTCATTTTACAAGTAAAATCAATCCATAACGATAATCCTCCTTCCCTCAATTTTAAAATGTACCGTTCCTGTTAGTTCCAATGTTTTTAATACCTCTGAAACATTTTTAAAACGGGAAACCGAACCAACAAAAATCTTATGTTCGGTTGAAGTCTGATAAACTATATCAGCATTGTACCAGCGGGAAATTTCACGCATAATTGGCACAATATTATCTCCGTCAAAAACCAGCTCTCCATTTTTCCAAGCCATCGTCTTTTCTAAATTAGCCTGTTCCACCTGAATTTTATTAGTATTTATACTCAAAACTGCTGCTTGGCCAGGTTTAAGTAAAACAACCGAATTGCCTTTTCCTACTTTTACGCTTCCTTCCAATAAAGTTGTTTTAATGGCCGGCTCATCATCATAAGCATTGATATTAAAATGCGTGCCTATATCATAAATAGATTCACCTTTGACAGTTACCCTAAAAGGCTTTGTTGCATTATGCACCACTTCGAAATAAACCTGCCCTGTAATTTCTACTTTTCGCTCATTACCCATAAAATTAACTGGGTAACGCATAGAGGATGCCGCATCCAGATATGCAATTGTTCCATCTGTCAATCTTACAGAGATTTCCCCCCCTCGAGGTGTAGTGATCGTATTATAAATAACCTCCTTGTCAGTAAACTGATTAGAATTGTAAATCACTCTGCCGTCTTTAGTTTTTGTGATACCAATGTTTGACTGACTAGCGATAATGCCATTATGGATATCACTTAAAGAGATTTGCTGTCCATTCGCCAATGTTAAAGTCGCCTTGTTGCCACCTGGGGCCAAATCTTGCTTCTTGGTTTTGGCACTTTGCCGTATTGGTGGTTTGTGAAATAAGTAATAACTGCCAATGGATAAAAACACCAATACGCAGGCTGCCGTTGCCATGCGATACCAAAATGCCAACTTATGAACCCTTGTAAAACCTATCCTGCTTTCTATTCTTTTTAACAATTCCGCTTTCAGAGTGTCTGCCGATTCCAGTTCATGATAATTTAAATCTTTATCCGCACCTGTCAGCTGGTTGAGATAAGCATTATAAGCTATCAATTCCTCTTCCGTAGCGATACTCCGATTTACCTTGTCGATTAAGCTATTTAAAATTTGTTTATTCACGTGCTGTTATTGCGTATATAAGACATAGCACATAAACAGACCTAAACACCTACAAGAAAACCAGACAATTTTATAACACACTGTTAATCAGTAGTTATATTTTTTTTGGGGAGACTAAAAGAGAAGAAAGATGGAGGCTAATCGCCCAAGTGGTAATCTTAATTTTTTAAGTGCTCTGGAGATCTGCTCGTCAACGGTTTTTTCGGCAATGCCTAATTGATCCGCAATTTCCTTATGGCTATAATGTTCATCGCGGCTCAGCAGGAAAACTTCCCTGCACCGTTCGGGCAATTCATCGATTAGCTGGGAAATGAAGCTTTTTAGTTCTTTGAGTTCTAACTCATTTTCTTTATACCGACGGGGATCAATCGCTTCTAAATCCTCAATAAGGCATTCCCGTATTTTTCCATTACGGATCATATTGGCAACCTTGTATTTCACCGCCGTATATAAATAACCTTTTAAAGTAGTTTTCAATACGATCACCTGACTATTTTCCCACAACCAAATAAAGAGGGTTTGACAAATATCCAAGCTTTCTTCCCGGTTATTACTGGCATGGTAGGCAGCATTAAACAGCAATTTCCAATAACGATTATAAATTTCAGTAAAAGCAGCCATATCTCTCTGCTTTAGCAAAGACAATAATTCATCATCGGTGAGTTTGGTCAGCAGCGGCATTGTTTTGTTAAACACGAATATAATATTAATTTAATACAAAATCAATGCTAAGGTTTGACCCGGAATTCCATGATCAATTTCTAGCGGAATCACAGTGGATACAGGATCAGCAAAGGATTTTAAGGCAATTGATATAAATTCTACAAATGATTAGGATCAGGGGCGACGATCATATCTAATTTACGTTTAGTTTTTGTTAAATTTGGGTAGAAATACTGATCGAATGCTTAACAATGATTCCGAGTCCGGAGATAAATTATTACTGTTGAAATTAAAAGAAGGCAGTAGTGAGGCGTTTGATGTACTTTACGAAAAACATTGGCAAAGCATTTATTCAGCGGCTTTTAAAAGATTGCAAAATCCGGATTTGGCTAAAGATATGACCCAGGATGTTTTTTTGCAATTGTGGTTGAAACGGGAAGAGAGCAATATCTTAAATCTTGGTGCCTATCTGCATACTTCTGTAAAAAACATGGTTTTCAACTGGATGGAGCGGGAACGGAAATTTACCCCTGTGCCTGATCTGTTATTACAATTAAAGGTTTCCATGGATGAAGCAGATTCCGCGATCCTCCTCAAGGAATTTATGAAGGCTTATGAAGCATTAATATTAACCTTAACCCCATCACAACAAGTCATATTTCGTATGCGTTACCAACAGGATCTGTCTACAGCCGAAATTGCTGAGCGATTGGACATCTCTCGAAAAACGGTCCAAAATCAATTAAACAGAGCGGTTACTCAATTGCGTGCGTCATTGACATTAATATCTATTCTTTTTTTATTCGGCACCCACTAAATTTATTTTTTAAAGTTTTAAAACTAATTTTTATTCAACTTTCCCATTCTTATTGATTTGTGGCGGGGTTTTATTGAATTTAATGTTTGATTTTTAGTCTTATTTTTAAAGTAAGTAAATTTATTAAAAAAAAGCATGGGACTTTTCTTGTTTTAACTGTCATGTAGTTAAAGAGCAGTTAATAGCTAATGAAAAAGCAAGAGTTTCTAAGGATTTTAAAAAAAAATAATAAGGGGAGCGCCTCAGAAGAGGAAAAGTCATTCTTGTCAGCTTATTATAATATGTTTGAAGCAAAATCAGACATTCCTGAAATGCTTAGTCCGGATAAAAGGGATTTGCTTAAAAAGCAGATTAAAGCAGGGCTTGATATTAAAATAAAAAAGCACAAGCAAAAAAATGCAATACCTTATTTGCTTCTTCGTCAAATTGCCGCAGCTGCTATTTTGTTTATAATACTAAGTGGAGGCATTACCTTTTATCTGGTTAAAAGTAATAACCGCAATTATGCTAAGAATAACATTCCACCAGGAGGAAATAAGGCTATACTTACCCTCGCTAACGGTACCACTATCATATTAGGTAATATCAAAAATGGGATCCTGACTTTACAGGGTGGAACGGTAGTTAAAAAAACTGGAAATGGCCAACTCCTTTATGATGCCAGTGACGTCAGAAACAGCGCTCTGGCTTACAATACAATAAGTACCCCACGCGGCGGCCAGTACACAGTAATTTTACCTGACAGTACTAAGGTATATCTTAATGCAGCGTCTTCTTTACGTTTCCCGACATCGTTTAGCGGCAAATTCAGGACAGTTTCGCTAACGGGTGAAGCTTATTTTGAAGTTGCGCATAATAAAAACAAACCCTTTATGGTAACCTCAGAAGGCCAAACTGTTGAAGTGTTGGGTACGCATTTCGATATTAACGCCTATGCTGATGAACACGTTATAAAAACAACGCTGCTGGAGGGGAGCGTAAAAGTTACCGCTTCGGGTAAAACCGCTCAATTGATCCCCGGGCAGCAATCGCAAGTAATTCAAGGCAAAAATCTTGATACATTGATCAACTTGGTAAGTAATGTAAATATGGATGAAGCAGTAGCATGGAAAAATGGCTATTTCCAATTTGAAAGCGCAAATCTTCAATCTATAATGCGCCAGTTTTCAAGATGGTATGATGTAAAGGTTATTTACGAAGGACAACCGGACAACCGGTTGTTTTCAGGACAGATTCACCGGAATTTGAACGCGGCGCAAGCATTGGACTTGCTGAATTATGCAAACGTACATTTCACTATTGATGGTAAGACCATCATCGTATCAAATAACTAAACTATAACTAACACTAAACAAGAAAGGTATGAAAAGAAAATTACAAAAAGCACAGTAACCATCCGGTCAGGTTATACCATAAAAAAACCGCAGAAGTGCTTCGACCTACTTCTGCGGAAAATAGCTGGGTTAACCCTTCTGTTCCGATAGTTACCGGAATAGAAAAACAATTTGGACAAACTATTAGATGTATTAACCCAAAACTTTACAAAAGTAATGAAATTAAATGCTTTTACTAAAGCCGGCCGCTCTTTGAGCAGGCTGCTTCCCCCTAAAGTAATACTGGCAATGAAAATAACTACATTTCTATTGATGATAGCCCTGGTACAAGCAAGTGCCAAGGGATATAGCCAGATAAATCTGAATGAAAAAAATGCCCCATTAGAGAAAGTGCTTAAATCTATTAACAAGCAAACCGGCTATACTTTTTTTTATGATATTAAAGATGTTAAGAATGCCAAAGTTGATATACAGGTTAACGATGCATCGCTAGATCAGGTATTATCCATCTGTTTTAGAGACTTGCAGATCACCTTTAAAGTAATTCAAAACAATGTTGTATTAAAGGAAAAAGACGAATCCATTTTATCAAAGGTAATGGATATGATTGCTTTACCGGTTACCATAAATGGTGTGGTAACGGATGAAGAAGGCCCTTTAGCCGGGGTAACAATTATAGTAAAGGGTACAAGTAAAGTAACTACAACAAACGCGAAAGGTGAATTTTCATTAAAGGCCAATCAAAACGATATACTTGTATTTACTTACGTGGGGCACAAAACGCAGGAGGTGATTGTTAAAAATGTTACTACTTTTCATATAAAACTGGAAAGTAATATTGCGGGCCTCGACCAGGTAGTAGTGGTGGGTTACGGAACTACCCAAAAGAAAGATTTGACCGGATCAGTATCTACCATTTCGGCGGCAGATATACAGGATGTACCTTTTGGTACTGTTGATAATGCACTAGCCGGTAAAGCTGCCGGTGTTGAGGTGACTAAAACGGATGGATCGCCGGGTGGTGCAGTACGAGTCCGCATCCGTGGATCAAGCTCATTACTTGGTGGGAATGACCCGCTATATGTAATTGACGGGGTTCCGGTATCTGTACAAAGCAACTACATCAATCCCGGTTATGATGTAACCAGCCCTGTTGGGAATAATGTTTCAAATTCCGGTGGGGTTAGTGCTGGCTTGTCTACCGCTTTTGTAAACGGCCTTAATAGCTTGGGGGGATTAAATCCCGATGACATTGAGTCTATTACGATCCTAAAGGATGCGTCATCTACCGCGATTTATGGATCGAAAGCCGCAAATGGTGTTGTAATTATCACCACAAAAAAAGGTAAAGCCAATATGGTGCCGGTAATAACCGCCAGTTATTACAGCACAGTAACAACACCTATTACGCCACAGGTTTTAAACGCGAGCCAATACCGTACATTGCTTACAGAGGCAGCACAAAACGATTTTGACTCACGTAATACTGCGGGTCTACCACAGGACGCAAACACAACTGCAATATTAAGTAACCCTTCTTCATTTTTTGGAACAGCTAATACTAATTGGATAAAAGAAGTTACCCGTACTACAGTTTCTGATAATGCCGAACTTGCAGTTCAAGGTGGTGGAAATTCATCTAAATATTTCACTTCAATATCATATAACAGTACGCCGGGTGTGGTGGATGCTACTGATTATCAAAGAATTTCCGGTAAGATCAATTTAGAAAATGATATCTCCTCTAAATTCAAATTCGTAACTAACATTATATTAGGTTATACCAACCAAGATATTGGCGATGGTGCTTATGACCAAGCCCTGGTCGCCAGGCCAGATTACTCGCCTTATGACGCCAATGGCAATTATACCGATTTTACGCAGGTAGGTTTGCCATATCAGGGATTTCAGAATCCGGTAGCTTTATTAAGCGCTACTAATAATGCGAAAACAGTGAGTTTGTTGGGCTCGATCTCTGGTATATATGATATTACACCTGATTTGAAGTTTACAAGCAGGGTATCATTAAACATGCAGGACTACAATCAGCGGAACTACCTACCAAGTTATGTTGCTATCGGAAGCTATCAGGGAAATGTAAGTAGTGGCGGTGGTATCGGCAGTAATTCAAATAGCAGGTTAACAGACTGGTTTTTAGAAAACAACCTGACTTATACGAAGGCTTTTGATAAAAATAATAAAATAGATGTATTGGCGGGCCAATCCTATGAAACGGATAAACTAAGCTATTTTAGCGCGACCGGTACTGGCTATCCAAACGACAATGTTTTGACCAGCCTTTCATCAGCGGTTACACCGTTAATTGTATCAGGCGATGATCCTACTCAACCTCAGGCTTATTTATTATCTTTTTATGTGAGGGCTAACTATAGCTTAATGGATAAATATCTTTTCACATTTACCGGCCGTACTGACGGATCTTCCAAATTCGGCCCGAACAATAAATTTGGCTATTTCCCATCAGGGGCCATCGCCTGGAGAATTTCGCAGGAGAATTTTCTAAAAAATGTAAAATGGATCGATGATATTAAACTTAGAGGCAGCTACGGTTTAACCGGTAACCAAAATGTTGGTAACCAAATGTACCGCACTTTGTACAGCCCTTACTCTTATGCTGGTTCAAGCGCGTTAATACCAACGCAAGTTGGAGATAATGATTTAAGATGGGAAAGCACCAGAGAAGCTGATGCAGGTATTGATATTTCGTTATTCGGAGATCGCTTGTCGGCAACGGTTGATTATTATAACAAGCAAAGCAGCGACGACCTGTTGAACGTACCAATTGCGCCAAGCAGTTCTTACTCCTCTATCCTAACCAACGCTGTAGGTATTAAAAACACAGGTGTTGAAGTTACGTTACAGGGTGATATCATCCGTACTAAAGATTTTAAATGGAGTGCGGGTTTTAACGTTACATGGGCTAACTCAGTTGTAACCAAATTAAATTCGAATGCCAACCTTGCGCAGATAGGTAACTTAACCGGTTTGGAATTTGGTAATACTACCTTAATTCAGGGTAAGCCTTTGGGGCTGATCACTGGCTACACTGTTACCGGTTTAATAAAAACACAGGCACAATTAAATGCATATAAAAAAGCGCTCGGATTTTTTCAACCTATTATTTTCCCAACATTGGGTATAGGCGACCCAATGTATAAGCTTGATGCAAGCACCGCTGCCAGTGGTTATGAGTTGCCTGACGATAATACCATTATTGCTAATGCGGCTCCTAAATACTATGGCGGTATTACCCAGGGCTTTACTTACAAGAAATTCGACCTTCAATTTTATTTCCTTTTTTCAGAGGGGGGCAAATTGCTATGGGGCGATCATGTATCAAGTGTTGAGTTTGTGGGTACATCAAATGCTAATGTGGCTATGCTAAATAGGTATACGCCAACAAACACTGATGCAACCGACCCCAGGTTAGTATTGAATGATGCGTTCTATGCCAAATCAAACCTGGATGTATATAACTCATCGTACCTGAAGTTGCGAACGCTAACGCTTAACTATCATCTTGATAAAACAGATTGGATGAAAAAGACAGGTATGAAAACAGCGGAAATATTCATGTCGGCCACCAACTTGTTTACTATAACCAAGTATCCGGGTAATGATCCTGAAACCTCTGATGATGCCTATAGCGTAAGCGGCGGCTACTTTGATGTAAATAACTATCCAAGCGTACGTACATTTTCATTAGGAATAAAAGCCGGGTTCTAATTTTCACCATTAACGATCATTAACATGAAAAATAAATATATAAATTACCTGGTTATTATCTTAACCGGCTCTCTTTTCTGGTCTTGTAAAAAGGAATTGAATGTATTCCCTACCACTTCAGAAGTAGATGGAAACGTAATTGTGGATACAAAAAGCGCTGCAACTGTATTGAACGGAGTTTATTACAGGTTTGCAAACAGCGGTGTAGATAATAACAATGTTCCAACGATATTATGGTCGCAAGTGAACGAGATCACGCCATCTGAACTTGCTAACTCTACATATAATAGCAGCGGCGATGATGGGCTTCCGACACTTACATTTAATTCAAAATCATCCGCGGTTCCACTCATCTGGGATTATGGTTATGCGTTGGTAAATGCGGCCAACGGTTTTATTAAAAACGCTACACCGGTAACTAAAATACCTGCGGCCACTAAAACGGAAATGCTCGCCGAAGCAAGGTTCCTAAGGGCGTTTGGTAATTCAGAGCTGTTGTTATATTACGGTCAATATTATGACCCGACCAGTAAATACGGGATCATTTTAAGGGATGAATTTGTTGACGCGAATAACATTAACCTGCCACGCACAGGCGTAGCTGCCGCTTACACATCCATTATCAGTGACCTGGATACTGCTATAGCGGGTTTACCTAAACTAAATACGGCTATATATTATGCTAACGCTTCAGCAGCAAAATTGCTTAAAGCCCGGGTTTTGATAAACAGAGGCGCGGCGGGAGATTATGCAGAAGTGATCAGTTTAACTAATGACGTAATTGCTAATGGGCCATTTGCTTTGGAAGATAGCGTAAAAGATATTTTCCTATCTAAAGGATTTACCAGTAAAGAAGTTATTTTGGGGGTTCAGCCATATCCTACGGAGACCTATAAATATCAAAATAATCAATTTTATGTTCAATATCCTTTGTCGGATTCATTGGTTAACGCATTAAGTACTGATCCGCGTAAACAATGGTATTATCATTTGGCAAATACTGCATATTACGGTTTACTGCCAAGGTTGGATAAGTTTTATTCAGGTGATACGGTCAATATAGCAGAAACCCCTTTAAGTGAAACCTGCTATGCTTTTCGTTTAACCGAAGCTTATTTGCTGGAGGCTGAAGCTATTACCTTATCAAATGGAAATTTAGCAACGGCAAAAACCTTGTTAGAAACTGTTGAGGGCCATGCTGGAATTAAGGATTTTACCGCTATTACCAATGCCAATACGCCAGCTGCACTACAATTGCTGATCGTAAAGGAAGAAATGAAAAACTTCTTTTCAGAAAACGGTGCGGATTGGTTTGCAGTACGCAGGTTACCTTTTGCTACAGCGCAAACGTTACTGCCTGGGCTTAAATCGGTTACCCAGCTAACCTTACCAATACCTTATACCGAAACTTCAATAAATAATCAGATAATACAAAATCCAGGATATTAATTAATCAATAGGTTATGAAAATTAAGAGTTTAAAATATTTATCGATATTATTAATGTCGATTGCTGTAGGTAAGTCATATGCTCAGATCTCATATGATGTTAAAGGCACAATAAAAGGCGTTCCATCTGGAACAGTAAAATTGGCTGCTTACCATGAAGATGACCGCACGCAAACAACGATTGACAGTACCGCTATCAGTAATGGTTCATTTGAATTTAAAGGAAAAATTATTCCTCAATTGATGAGCATAATTATTGAACCGGGTAATTATAGTTTTAAGGTATTTGTTGATGGTGCGGATGTGGTAACGGCAGATACTACCGGTGCCAAGCACTATGACTATACCAAATACGGAATGGACAAAGGAGCTGTCATTACTCAATTGACTGAAACAGGATCTCCAAACTATGATGATTGGATGGCTTACGAAAATGATCCGGGGCAGAAACAGTTTGACGGTGCATTTGCCGATCTTGATAAAAAGTTTAAAGCAGTTGGTAATGACATAGATGCTCAATACAAAGTTCGTGATGAACTGGACTCGGTAGAAAAGCTGAAACAAGCCTGGCAAAAACAAAAAATTGACCAGTATGTGGCACAAAACCCGTCATCGGTTGCCGGGATATACATGTTCGATCAATTATACCAGTTTGTAATCGGCAGTATGTCTTATGCTGACCTTGACGCCATGCTGAATAAATTTACCGGCGAAGCAACTAAATCTCCATATTATGATAGTTTGGTAGCATCAAGAAAAAGGCTTAAGGCAATTCAACCCGGCAGTTTAGCCCCTGATTTTACCTTGCTAAAGCGTGATAGTTCCAAATTCACCCTGTCGTCTTTTACAAAAGGAAAATACACGATGATAGATTTTTGGGCAAGCTGGTGCCACCCATGCAGGCAGGCAATACCCCATTGGAAAGAAGTTTATCAGAAATATCACGCCAAGGGGTTCGATATAGTAAGTGTATCTGACGATAACAAATGGAGTAACTGGACTAAAGCCATGGATATTGAAAAAATGCCATGGACACAGGTAGACGATCGTTTTTCTAAGAAAAATATGCCGGCAGATGTTGGCAGCCTGTACATGACCGCTGCAATACCTTTTTATGTTTTGTTGGATAAAGAAGGAAAAATTCTGGTGTATACCAACGATGAAGCAAAAATAGATGCGAAGCTTAAAGAAATTTACAATGAATAATCTGGTTTTTAGTTGATTTAATCAGTCCGGCTTCGGCCGGGCTTTTTACTCCTTATTCCATTTTTAAACACAAACAGATAATCTTAATTCTTTATGAGAAATAATAAAGTGATATGCGCTATTGCTGTGCTGTTATTCTTAATTCAGGGCTTTACGCAAACAGCAAGTGCACAGCAATTCAATTTAAAGGGCGAAATCACCGGACAAGATTCCGGGAAACTTATGCTTACTTACCAAAATAAGTATGGTAAGCGGGAAACAGATACATGCTTTATCAACAAGGGGAACTTTGCTTTTAAAGGTGAAATTACGGAGCCTACAATCGCCTATTTCTATGGGGCAATAAAGTCATATTCGGTAGATGACCCAAATACCACCACTTTGTTTCTTGAGCCAACCGAAATGCGTATGCTTATTAAGGCTGATGATTTTAAAAACGCGACTATAACCGGGTCAAAAACAGAGGATGAAAGAGTTGAGCTTGAGCGGCAAAAAGCACCTGTTAATCTGGAAATGCAACCGCTGGATACCGCCTTTGCCCATGCCGCAAAAAACGTGCGGGTGGCCGTGAAAAATAACGCAGATGAAAAAACAATTAAAGACCTGCGGGAAAAGGCCGGTGCTATTCATGACCAATTTGACCCTTATTTTAAGCGATTGGCAGTTATTGATGCGGGGTATTTTACAGCACACCCAAATTCATATCTCACGGCTTACAGATTGCTCTTTGATTTAGGTTCTATCTCGCTGGATTCAATACAAATGTTTTACAGCCGAATGAACCCAAGCTTACAGCAGAGCACCTATGGAAAAGAACTCGCGGAGCAAATTGAAAAAATGCACTTAGGTATGCCCGGCAGTATGGCGGCAGACTTTAGCGCAAATGATGTGAATGGTAAGCCTTTAACTTTATCAGCATTTAAAGGGAAATATGTAATGCTTGATTTTTGGGCGAGCTGGTGTGTTCCGTGTAGACATAGTAACCCTCATATGATAGCGCTTTACAATAAATATCATAGCAAGGGCTTGGATATAATAGGAATAGCCAGCGATGACGACCGACCCCAAGATTGGCGAAAGGCTATTGTACAGGATAATGTTGGAGTATGGCACAATGTACTTGATGGATTAGACCGGACCGCGAAAAGTGATAAAGAAATCGGTCAAAAGTTTGGCATCCATTCGCTACCCACCAAAATAATCATTGATCCTAACGGTAAAATTATCGGCCGGTATGGTGATAATTTAGGCGGCACTGAGGCCGATATGGATAATTTACTTACTTCTATTTTTAATTAACAATCATGAGAAAAATACTAAAATTTACAATGCTATTCATAATGCTTATTACGATGAACCAAGTAAAAGCGCAGGATAGTCAGTCAGCAATATTTCAGGGTACGGCTGATGCAAAATACAACGGACAAAAACTGGTAATTTATAACCATGCCATCAATCTACATGACTCAGTTACCGTTGTGGATGGAAAATTTGAATTACGCGTACCATTTAAGGAGCCAGGCCGATATATGTTTTACAGCGCATATGAAATGAAAAAGAAAGGTGGTTATACGCCGTATGGTATCCTGGTAACAAAACCGGGAACCGTTGACTTGAAAGCTGACATGGAAACGCTTGCAAACTCTGTAGTGGAAAATGATCCTGAAAATGACTTGTATACAGAATTTATAAAAGACGGTGCCCCGGCCAGGCAGCAAATTCAAGATAAGCTAAATGCAAAATTTAGTGCCGATGTTATTACTAATCTTACGCCTAAAGACCCTCAATATGCGGTTATTTATAAATACTACAATGAACTGAATGAAGGCTATAATCAGGGCCAGGTTGAACGTTTGGGCTCATTTATCAAACAGCATCCGGATGCGTTCGCATCCATGTATGTTCTGAATACCATGATTACCATTATTCCGGCTGACAAGGCACAAATGTATTATGATGAGTTAACTCTATCTTATAAAAACACCAGCTACGCTGCTTCTATTCAAAAAACCATAGATGCTAAAAAGATCACCGCAATAGGCAAAATCGCTCCTGATTTCGAACAACCGGATACTTCAGGAAAAGTGGTTAAACTATCCGATTTTAAAGGGCAATATGTACTGCTTGATTTTTGGGCCAGCTGGTGCGGGCCATGCAGAGAAGAAAATCCAAACGTGGTAAAAGCGTACCAAAAGTTTCATGATAAAGGGTTTACTGTTTTGAGTGTTTCGTTAGACCAGCCGGGGAAAAAGGCTAACTGGTTAAATGCAATCCATCATGATGGGTTAACCTGGACACAGGTATCTGATTTGCAATTTTGGAATAATGCCGCGGCTGTTTTATATGGCATTAAGGCTATCCCGCAGAACTTTCTGATTGATAAGGACGGAAAGATTATAGCCGTTAACATCAAAGGCGACGATCTGAATAAAAAGCTAACGGAATTGTTTCCTAATTAACATAGTGCCATCGGGAACAAAAAGTTATGATAACGGAAATGCTGTTTCACTTTTTGTTTCCGATAGTACAAAAAAGCTTTGTACAGTAGTAATGTTAGGTAACGCTGCCAGCTTATTTCGATAGAAGAGGCGATAAGCTTCCATGTCACGGGTTGCGATACGGAGGATGAAGTCGAAGGTGCCTGTCATTTGCAAGCATTCCATTACTTCGGGGAACTTACATACTTCCTGTTCAAATGCATCCAAAGTGGCGACTGTGTGGTCATTTAATAGTACATGGCTAAAAGCGATTAAGCTCCTATCTATTTTTTTATTGTCCAGAATTGCCACTATCCGTTTAATATAGCCCTGTTCCTTTAATCGCTTAACACGTTCATGAATAGTGGCAATGGCCTTATTCAGTTTATAGGAAAGCTCTTTGTTTGATAGCTCTGCATTGTGTTGCAGTAAATCTAGAATAGCTTTATCGGTAGGGTCTAAAATATTAATCGACATAGTCTTGAATTATGAACTGAAAAAAATGACAACAAGGGTTACCAAGGACATTATTATCTGAATAAAATTATATAAAATATCATCAAAACCATAAAATATATGGAATTATCGATAATGATTGTTATTAAAATATAATATAATGAAATTTATCCGAAATAATAATTGAGATGAATGATACAGTTAACCCCGTATTTGATAAAGTAGTAGCAGAAAAGTTTGCAAATCTTTGGCACCTTATAGGTAACACGCCAATGCTTGAACTTAGCTTTACTTATAAAGGTAAGCCGGGAAGAATTTTTGTAAAATGCGAGAATTACAACTTAACGGGCAGTGTTAAGGATCGCATGGCTTTGTATATTCTTTACCAGGCTTACAAAAACGGGCAGATCAAACCAACAGACACTATTGTAGAGGCCACTTCAGGTAATACAGGGATCTCTTTTTCAGCAATAGGCAAGGCATTGGGCCACGAGGTTATTATTATTATGCCGGACTGGTTGAGTAAGGAAAGAAAAGATATCATCACCAGTATGGGCGCCAAAATACATCTGGTAAGCAAAGCCGAAGGCGGTTTTCTTGGAAGTATTTTGCTGTCAGAACAATTGGCTAATGCTTCAGACCGTTTTTTTCTACCTAAACAGTTCGAAAATCAATATAACGCGGGCGCTCACGAATCCACCACTGGTCCGGAAATTTGGAAACAGCTTGCAGCCAAGTCGTTAGTGCCGGATGCATTTATTGCCGGGGTGGGTACAGGCGGTACGGTGACCGGGACAGGCAAATATCTTAAATCCAAGAATCCTGCTATAAAGGTTCACCCATTAGAGCCGGCTGAAAGCCCAACTCTAACAACAGGCTACAAAGTTGGAAGCCATCGTATCCAGGGGATCTCGGATGAGTTCATTCCTCCCATTGTAAAGCTTGATGAACTGGATGAAGTGATACAGGCCAATGATGGCGATTCGATGATTATGGCGCAAATGTTGGCAAGTCAGCTTGGACTGGCAGTGGGTATATCTTCAGGAGCTAATGTTATTGGGGCTATTAAAGTTCAGCAGCAGTTGGGAGATGATGCGGTTGTAGTAACCTTGCTCTGCGACAGCAATAAAAAATACCTGAGTACAGATCTGGTAAAAGAGGAGCCGGTAAAAGATGGTTATATGTCTACCGATACTGTGTTCATGAGTTATAACCCTATAGCTCGTCTGCCACAATAAACTATTTATTACTACTAATTAATCAATATAACTAAACTCAATTAATTCGCATGAAAAAGATCAAAACCACGATAGCATTTCTGGTCATTTCACTTTCGGGCAATGCTGTAAAAGGGCAGATACTAACTCCGGTACACTGGAGCTATGGCGCCAAAAGGATTAGTAAAACCGAAGCCGTTTTGTTTATGAAAGCGACCATTGATGATGGCTGGCATATTTACTCGCAAAAAGTTAAGGACGGCGGCCCTATTAAGACAGCGTTTACCTTTTCTCCGGATAAAGGATATAGTTTGATCGGAACCCCAGCTGAACCAAAACCGGTAACTCATTTTGAAAAGGTATTTGGTATGGATGTAAGTTATTTTGAAAAGTCGGTGATATTTCAGCAAAAGATCAAATTAAGCGCAGACCAGATTATTGTAAAAGGCCAGCTGGAATACATGACTTGCAATGATAAACAATGCCTTCCACCAGAAGATTTGGATTTTGAAGTACCTGTAAAATAATATAATCTTTCCGTAATCAGATCACATGAGCAAATTTGCTGTAAAACTGCTACCCGGCCAGGCCAAAGGATTAGCTGTATTAACCCTATTGATTTTCCTTAGTCTGTTACCGGGACGGCGACTGATGGCCCAGGATACCGTTTCTTCCACCAATGTTCAATTTGCATCTTCGCCCACACCGGCACCTGCAGCACAAGTAAAAAAAATAACTGATAAGCGACTAACGACTAAAGCGATACCTATTTCGGTAAAAAAGACTAAAAAACCGCAACCACTCTGGTCTATATTTATTGCCGGGTTGTTGGGTGGTTTTGCGGCGCTGCTAATGCCTTGCATTTTCCCGATGTTGCCACTTACAGTAAGTTATTTTACTAAAAGTGGTAAAGGAGCTGTATCGCGAGCTTTATTATACGGTTTATTTATTATCCTCATTTATGTAATACTTGGGCTTGCTGTAACCGTTATTTTTGGGGCTGATGCGTTGAACAGCCTCTCAACAAATGGGATATTTAATTTCTTCTTTTTTCTTTTGCTGGTTGCCTTTGCGGCTTCTTTTTTAGGCGCATTTGAATTAACGCTTCCCAATGCTTGGGTAAACAAGATGGATAAAAGTTCTGATAAAAGCGGACTCACCGGCTTGTTTTTTATGGCTGCAACCCTCTCGTTGGTATCATTTAGTTGTACCGGCCCTATCATTGGAACTTTATTGGTGCAAGCCGCGATCACAGGGGCATTAATGGGTCCCGCCATCGGTATGTTTGGTTTTTCTATAGCGCTTGCTATTCCCTTTGCACTTTTTGCGCTGTTTCCAGGCCTAATGAAGTCACTGCCTAAATCTGGCGGCTGGCTGAATAGTGTGAAAGTTGTTTTGGGTTTCCTGGAGCTTGCGCTTTCATTGAAGTTTTTAAGCAATGTTGACCTGACCTATCACTGGCATTGGTTCGATCGCGAAGTTTTTCTGGTATTATGGATTGTGATTTTTGCTTTGATGGGCCTTTACCTGCTGGGTAAGCTTAAGTTGAGCCATGATGGCGGATTGACATGTGTTTCAGTACCACGGTTGTTTTTGGCAATTATCGTATTTTCATTCACTGTGTACATGGTTCCCGGTTTATGGGGTGCTCCACTTAAATCTATTGCCGCATTTTTACCCCCGCAGGATACACAGGATTTTGACCTTTATACCGCTTCCTTAACAGCCGGTTCTTTTGCGGCGAACGGTCAACCTGTTGATTTAACAACACATAAATATGCTTTACTGTTTCGTGCTCCTTTAAAACTGAACGCTTTTTTTGATTACAAAGAAGGAATGGCTTATGCGCAAAAAGTACACAAGCCGGTGCTGATAGATTTTACAGGCCATGCCTGCGTGAACTGCCGAAAAATGGAGGCTACCGTATGGCCGAACCGCTCGGTATTGCCATTAATACGAGATCGATATGTATTGATCCAGCTTTATGTTGATGATAAGACGGTATTGCCTGATACTGAGCAATACGTAAGTAATTTCAGTCATCAACAGATCAAAACAATAGGCGCGCTTAACAGCGATATACAAGCATCCCGTTTTAACAGCAATTCCCAGCCGGATTATGTGCTGCTTAATACAAATGAAGCATTGCTATTACCGCCACAAGGTGCTAATTATGATGCCGCCACTTATGCATTATATCTGAGAACAGGTTTGGATGCTTTCAATGATGAACGGTGAAGTTACTATAAAAAGCAAGAAAAGATTATTTCTATGATCAGATAAGCAATTCTGTTTTTACATTTTTTCTCTCTAAAAGTATGGATCTCATTATTTTAACTTTATCTCCAATACTTCATTCTCGTCTTTAATTTCTACAATTGTATTTAGCAGATCAGCATGTCCAACATTATAATATTTAGCATCATAATAGTCTGTCCTATCACCGTAGTTGCTATATCCGCTACCTGTATACTGATTGTATGAGGCGGTAGATGTCCAATTTAATAAACCTTCTATATAGTACTTCCCCGGTTTCAAATTAGGGAAAGTAAATTCACCTACGCTGTTAGTGATAGCATAATAATGATAATACCAGGCCTTATTAGACATATAGGCAAATTTTAGTTTCTTATAGTTATTCTGTTTTCTAAGCTCCAGGTATTCGAGTAGGTATGGTGTTACCGGAAACAATAAAACTTTAATTTTATTAGCATAAATGCGCGGAGCAAACGGAGCCTTATATCCAAATTCGGTTTTAGGTTTGGTAAAAGCTATGCCTTTAATAGTAGCTTTTCCTGGGGCAAGCGCACTTTTCGCAGCTGCGTCATCAAAACTTGTTTGCGGCATCAGCTTGATAGTATCACTTGTTTTTTCCGGTTGAACATATTGCGCATTGCTCAAAGAGTAAGTACACAGGAGCAAAAGCATTAAAATAGTAATTTTAAGAGTCTTCATAGTAGTAATAGATGAGGTTATATAAATATAGCAATAAGTCCAGTAGCTTTTCATAAATAATTTAGCCTCAATTTAAATAGGCCATCATTAATAAAAAACTACCGGACTATTGTTATGAATCTGAAACTTAATTTTTGTTAAAATGAATAGCTCGTTCCGGCCGCTAATGCAGTTCCCGTTCCTGAATTGGATTTAACCAGGTTTCCGTCTACGTAGATCTCTACTGTCACCGTTGATGACGCACTACTCCCCCCGCCGGAAACCGCAAAAACCACGCTTCCTACAGATGTAGGGACTGTTATTTCAGGACTTGTGTAAGAAGTAACACTAATACCGGTAACGGTGGTTTGGTCGCCCGTGGCAGTTGTATAGTCAACTATATCGATTGTGCCGTTGGTTGTCGTCGCTTTATAGACAACTTTATGGCTGGTAGCAGCTGACTTCGGTTTGCTGTCGCTACTTTTACCGCACGATGCCAATAAGGTTGTAACCATTAATAGTGTAAAAATACTTAACAAGATGTTTTTTAAGATAGTTGTTTTCATGGTAGTTGTTGTTTAGATGTATTAATTATTTCTGTTTTTTATTTAAACCCCTCCATTGCTATAAGTAATTGATTATCATGTTACTAATCATATGAATGCAGGTTACGTATTATTATTTATTGATCCGCTGCGTTTACAAGACAAAGTAACTGAACCATAAAAATGGAAACAATCCTATTTAACTACCGTTTATTTCTAATAGTTTTCAGGTATTTTTCTTAAAGGATTGGTTAAGATTACAAAATGTTCGCACTTTTATTAACATGATGAAATTCATATATCTATTAATTTTTTTTATTGGCTTAAGTTTATCAGGTTCAGCTCAAGAGTTGGTGCCACTAAATGAAAAAACTTATACAGATAGTTTAAACAACGTGCTGCATAAGTCAACCTCTGACAGTACCAAGGCCCGGACTAATTATTTGCTGTCGGATTATTGGCGTTCAAAAGACACGGTTAAAAGCAAGGTGTATCTATTAAAAGGGCAGACCTTAGGTAATAAATACTCCCTAACAAAAGCGCTTTATTTTTATTACGAAGGGCAATTGTATTTCAACTTTGACGCAGATAAAGCCGCCAATGCATTTTTAAAATGTTTCAATGAGTTAGCCGCCATTCATACCAAAGAGGCATACAAGTTCCAATCAATGGCTATTTTCAACTATGGTATAATGAAACGGCCTCAAAAAGGTGATGCATTTTTTGTTGATCTTACTTTGAACAAAGCCATACCATTATCAGAAAAAGCTGACGAACCTGAAAAAACAGCTCATTACTATGGGCAACTGGGCACAGCTTTAATGTATAATAGTCAATTTGAAAAAGCCGGTATATATATAGCCAAAGCTATCAGCCTATTAAAGGATAAATATCCAACTTCCAGCACATTGCTATTCGCCTATTTATCTGCCACGAGCAACTATATCTATTCAGATAAAAATAAGGAGGCTAAGGAAATGCTGGACAGAGCCGCTAAAATGTTGAGCCCTTATCCCGAATCCATTAACTATCCGTATTATTATTATAACGAAGCACTCTATTACACCGCTGTTTCGCAACTAGACAAGGCTCTTCTTAGCTTAAATAAAGGTATTTCCATAGCCGAAAAGTTCAATCAACTGCCGCTATTGCAAATGCTCGTTTTTAGAAAATACAATGTATTCCTTGAACAGAAGAAATATTTACAGGCAAAGCAGCTTTTGGTCAGTCTGCTAAAAGCAGGTAAATTAACCCAAGACTTAAACAATCGGAAAACAATATATTCAAGTCTTGCAACCACAAATGCAAGTCTTGGGTTAATGAATGAGGCCTATAAATGGTCAATGGCTTATAGTAAACTGAGCGATAGCCTGTACGAGAGCCGTTTAAAAGAACGGATAAATGCAATGGAGGTGAAATACCGGAACGCAGAGAACCAGAAAAAAATAGCGATTCTTGAGAAGGAAAAACAAGGGGCTTTATTATCTGCTAAAAATGATCGGCTTAATAACTGGCTGTTAGCCTCTATAAGTTTAGGGTTATTAATTATAGCAGCAGTTTCCATATTTTATTATCGCAACAGTAAAAACCTTTTACGGCAAAAAGTGATCAACCATCAGCAGCAGTTAAGAGAACTGGAACAACAGCAAAGGCTTACTGTTACCCGTGCCATACTTACCGGGGAGGAGAAAGAACGTACCAGGGTAGCCAGAGACTTGCACGATGGATTGGGTGGAATGCTTGCTGGTGTAAAAATAAACCTTTCAGGTTGGATGGCCGGGAACGAGGCTAAAAAGCAGGATACGGAATTACAGCAGATCATTGTACAGTTGGATCACTCTGTAAATGAGTTAAGGCACATTGCCCGTAATATGATGCCGGAAACCTTGCTGAAATTTGGATTGGAAACCGCGCTTAAAGATCTATGCGAATCATTCATGGCTAAAAATATCCATATAGATTTCCAAACATTTGGTATTGAAAAAGATATTTCCACATCGGCCCAGATAGCCCTTTATCGTATCATACAGGAGGTCATGGCTAATGCAATACGTCATGCGCAGGCAACAAATATTGTATTGCAATGTAGTCAGAATGATTCTGTTTTTTTTATTACGGCTGAAGATAATGGTATTGGATTTGACATTAGTACATTAAACAAGGTAACAGGCATGGGCCTTAATAATATTAAAAACAGGGTGGATTATTTAAATGGGAAGCTGGATATTACGTCAGTAATTAACGAGGGTACAACCATAAATATCGAATTAAATGTGGCGTGATCAGCGTAAAGTAACACTCGCGATAGTGGATGATCACCCCATTGTTATACAGGGGTTGAAAACACTTCTGGCAGACGAAACGCGGATCGATATTGTCGGTAGCTTTACCAATGGCACCAGCATCATTAATTTTTTAAAGGAGGATCAGGTTGAGGTGATTTTGTTAGATATTATGCTGCCCGATATAAATGGTGTGGAATTATGCAGGGAAATAAAGCGGATTTCTCCCGGTACTTGTGTTCTGGCACTCAGCAATCATACGGAGCGGAGCCTTATCATGCAAATATTGCAGAATGGAGCAGGTGGTTACCTGCTCAAAAATGCATCTGTAGAAGAATTACTATTATGTATTAACAAAATTTTAAATGGCGAAGTTGCTTTTAGTAAAGAGGTGGAAGATATTATTATGCGCCCGTCATTAAACGAATTGAAAGGAAGACCGCAATTAACCAAAAGGGAAAAGCAAATCCTACAACTCATTGCCGAAGGGAAAACAACCGCCGTAATGGCAGAATTGCTTTTTATAAGCCCTTTTACCGTTGAGACCCATCGAAGAAACCTGATACAGAAGTTTGAAGTGAAAAATGCGGCTGAATTGATCAGGATTGCGATACAACTTCAATTATTGGTGTAAGTAAACTAGCCCTTAAATATTTGAGGGCCGATTCCTCAGGAAAGACCGGGCTCGCAAGCGCTGAAAGTATTAAGTGTATTTCTTAAGATTATTCATTGATTAGTGATTTTCCGGATAGGAGCATTTGTACTATTATCAGCTCAATATGGATTATATTATAGCAATAGCCAACTTAACTGAGACCTTTTTATCTGTAAGATCCGGTATTTATAAACTGAAGCATTCATTTTTAAATAGTTTGATTGCTTTTATGTACAGTATTTTTGATAATCCGTTGTTTAATTTCACAACGATATCACCTGTTTTCATATTAACGTCAACCTGTTCTGTTTCAAGCCCCCTCATTGTATGCAGAAAATTATATTTGGTAGAGCACGTTCACAAGCTTTCAAAACTTCTGAAACGCAATAACCTGATTGTTGATTGGTTTAACAGTTCTTAAATAAGTATAGATTGCTGCAAGATCTTTGGACTTCATTCCAGCATACGAATACCATGGCATTGGTATTTGTGGATCGCCGGGGTTAAGTTTAGCAGCTTGCTTTTCCTTACCTTCAAAACTTTTAAATCGTTGGATGAATATATCTTTACTCCATGATCCAATACCGGTTAGCTTATCTGGTGTGATATTTGCAGAATGTACAGCACCTCCCTGTTGTTTAAATTCCATTCCACCGCCAAACTCTGTCCCAGGGATTATATCCCCGTGAGATCTTTTACTATGACAATCTATACAGGCCGCTGCGTTAACAAGGTAAGCTCCATACTTAATGGTATCATTTTCCGATGGTAGCTTACCCAAATTTGCCTCATGCGGCATGGTATTAATGATCAACCGCAGCCCGATATGATTCTAACACCAATCTTAAAGGTGTATCATAAATATCGATTGAACTAATGAAAGTGATTTTTTTAACTCCACATTCATTCATAGCCTTTACAATATTCTTCGCCATTGATTCAAGATCGCCTGCCAAATTCGCATAGACGATTCCTGACCGGATATTGCGGCTTTGAGTTGGTTGTAATTCAAAACATCACCTTCAATGATATTCATATTTGAAACGTCAGCCTTACCTAACCGGTTTTTGTTACGAAGAAACAAGGTTAAATTGACATCCTCATTTCTGACTAATATTTCGGTAACCTTTTTGGCAATATTACCGTTTGCACCAAGTATGATTATTTTTTTTCATCAGTCCTCTTTATAAATAAACAAAGCTGGCTCAAATTGAGCCAGCCTTATCTCATTAGTTATTAAGTGAAGCCATGTCTATCACAAAACGATAATGGCTTCATCGTTGGGGAATAATTTGCTCATGGTTCCTGACCGCGGCTGCCGTTAACTTTATCTTTTCCATGAGTAGGTTATGAGAGGGCGTTATATTCTTCGTCGGAAACACGTTCCAGCCATTTTACAGAACCTTCAGGTGAGTTGTTGGTAATTACGATATGCGTAAAGCTGCTGTCTTTAGCAGCGCCATGCCAATGTTCTACGTTAACAGGGATAACAACTACATCGCCCTTGGCCAGTGACCTTGCCGATTGGTCTCTTTCCTGGTAGTAACCATTGCCATCTGTAACCAATAATATCTGTCCTGTAGCGTGGGTGTGCCAGTTATTACGACAACCCGGTTCAAAAATCACATTACCTACACTATAGGTGCCGGTTTGGTCTTTAGGCACCAATATATTTACCCAGGCAGTTCCATTAAAGTAATCTGCGGGGCCTTGATTCCCTTTAGAGAAAATTGCATTTTCAATTGTGTTCATATAGTTAGTTTTTTAATCTTTTATAATCCGGTCATTTTCTCAGACGCTTCGGGGTAGCGATCTCCCTGAACCTTGATTTTTGAAGCCGCGGCATCGATCTTCTTCAAATCTTCAGGAGTCAGGTCAACTTCAGTAGCGCCGATGTTTTCTTTCAGGCGTTCCAGTTTAGTTGTACCGGGGATTGGTGTTATCCAAGGTTTTTGTGCCAGTAACCAGCCTAATGCGATCTGTGCTGTGGTCGCGCCTTTTTCTGTCGCCACCTTATTCAGCAAGGCAACAAGTGCCTGGTTCGCTTTTAATGCTTCAGCCTGGAAACGCGGGTTACCGCTGCGAAAATCACCGCTTTCAAATTTGGTATCAGCACTTATCTTACCGGTAAGAAATCCCCGACCTAACGGGCTGAACGGCACGAAACCGATGCCCAATTCTTCCAGTGCAGGAAGAATCTCTTCTTCCGGTTTACGTGTCCAGAGTGAATATTCGCTTTGCAATGCAGTAACGGGCTGAATAGCGTGAGCCCTACGAATGGTTTGTGCACCAGCCTCTGACATCCCAAAGTGTTTGACCTTGCCTTCGGCTATCAATTCCTTTACTGTTCCGGCCACATCTTCTATAGGAACATTGGGATCTACCCGGTGTTGGTACAGCAGATCAATGACTTCAATGTTAAGGCGTTTAAGCGATGCTTCCACTACTTCACGAATATGTTCCGGTCTGCTATTTACTGCAATCTGTTTAATGCCTTCAAATTCAAAGCCGAATTTAGTAGCGATAACCACATCTTTTCTAAACGGGGCCAATGCTTCACCGACAATCTCTTCATTAGTATATGGCCCATATGCCTCAGCTGTATCAAAGAAAGTAATGCCCTGTTCTACGGCGTTCCGAAGCAATGCAATGGCATCTTTCTTTTCCATGGGCTGGCCATAAGCAAAGTTCAGCCCCATACAGCCCAATCCAATTGCTGATACTTCTAATCCGCTGTTGCCTAATTTTCTTGTTTTCATTTTGTATTTGTTTTGTAGATAGTATTATTTGACGGATACAAAGGTCAGTTCTTATTTCCGTCCAGATGTTATACAGATCACTGGATTACCTACCAATATCACTGGTACTTAACGACGACTACCAATCCACTTTACAATAGCGGGGTCGCGGTGGTCAAAGAAGACACTTGCTTTCTCGTCGAGCATTTTAATCAACGCCATATCGTCCTCAGCAAGTTCAAAGTCAAATACATTAAAATTTTCTACGACACGCTCTTTGGTTACTGATTTTGGAATTACAACGATATCACGCTGTATCATCCAGCGCAGCACGACCTGAGCAATTGATTTATTATGCTTTTTACCAATAGCCGCCAATAATTCATTTTTAAACAGGTTGTTTTTACCTTCAGCAAACGGGCCCCATGATTCCTGTTGCACCTTATTCTCCTGAAGAAATTGCTGCGTTTCGATTTGTTGATGGAAAGGGTGAGTTTCGATCTGATTAACGGCGGGCACCACTTTATTAAAAACGATTATGTCCATTACGCGATCCGGTTGAAAATTACTGATACCTATCGCACGAATTTTACCACTTTCATACAGTTCCTCCATGGCCCGCCATGAACCGTGCACATCGCCATAAGGCTGGTGAATCAGATAAAGATCCAGGTAATCCAATTGAAGCTTATTCAATGATTCCTCGAACCCCTCCTTGGCTTTTTCATAGCCAGCATTCGACACCCACAACTTTGTAGTGATGAAAAGATCTTTACGGTTGATGTCACTTTTTTTAACTGCGTTACCTACTGCTTCTTCATTTTTATAGGCAGCAGCGGTATCAATGGAACGATAACCCGTTTCAAGTGCGGTTAATACACTTTTCTCGCATTCTGCAGCATCAGGGATCTGGTAAACGCCGAAACCTAATATGGGCATTTTAACCCCATTATTTAATGTTACGTTTTTCATGTTAAGGAATTGATTGTTTAATCTATTTTACTTGAATTATGTAGTGCAAAGTTCAGGCCTCTTTTCAGTCTTTCACTTATACAGATAACTGTATTACCTACCAATATCACTGATTGACCTTTTGAGATAGTGAAAACAATACATGAAGCGTTAACTTTAAATCAGTTAAAGTACAAAAAGATGGAAGAGGTAATAAAATTTGATACAATTAGCCAATATAACGCATTCAATAACAACGAAACCTTGCACCCGCTTGTGAGTGTAGTTGACCTTTCAAAATCAGATAGAAGGTATAACGCCCGTCAGAATTTCGGATTTTACACAGTATTTTTGAAGGATGTTAAATGTGGTAATCTTAAATACGGCTGCAATTATTATGATTACGAAAAAGGCACCCTGGTATTTATCGGGCCGGGACAGGTGATAGGTATTGAAAATAATGGAGAAAGTTTCCAGCCGCATGGTACTGCCTTAGTCTTTCATCCAGACCTGATAAAAGGTACAGCTCTTGCGCGACATATTCAAGACTATACTTTCTTTTCCTACGAAATACACGAGGCCCTTCATTTGTCTGAAAGTGAGCGCAAGATTATCTTTGATTGTTTATCTAAAATTAAATTTGAATTAGAGCATGCTATTGATAAGCACAGCAAAACACTAATTGTTACCAACATCGAATTGTTTCTTAACTATTGTGTACGTTTCTATGATCGTCAGTTCATTACTCGTGAAACTGTGCATAAGGGTATTTTACAACGATTCGAGGATTTATTGACTGACTATTTTAAAACTGATAAACCGCAAAATTTAGGGCTACCGTCCGTAACCTATTGTTCTGAACAGTTAAATCTTTCTACCAATTACTTTGGTGACTTGATCAAAAAAGAAACTGGTAAATCGGCGCAGGAATACATCCAATTAAAATTGATGGACGTTGCTAAGGAGAAAATCTTTGACAAGAATAAATCGGTAAGCGAGATCGCCTATGAATTGGGCTTTAAATATCCGCAGCATTTTACGCGCGTGTTTAAACAGCGAGTGGGTTATACTCCTAATGAGTATCGGATGCTAAATTGATACATTTTTTGATAACATATTAACCTTGGAAAGTTATTTGACAACAATTAATATATATGTGAGCGAAATTGACGCCGCAGTTATTCTAGATTTTCTATACTTGCTTGTATTAGGAAGACTAAAATAAAACCCCAATAGCCATAGGGGAATCGAACCCCAGCTTAAATTGTAGCAATGCTCCCTGATTTACCAGGAATTAGTTCAAAAAGTACAATGCCTTTACTAAAGTGGCTTTAAATCATTTAAACTCAGATTTAGGTGTTCAAATCTCGTTACGGTGTTGTGTGACCCTATGTGACCTTGTTTTTTACGGCTAATTACAATTTCGAACAAATTATTTTATTCAAATTAAACAATTTGTTTTCCTTTTGACTTTCGTTATATAATAGTGCTTCTAATCGCTTGTCTTGATGATAAACATCGCGATAATTGATTACTATACCTTCTCTTACAATTAGTGTAAGATGTACTTTTTTACCGGTTGTACTTATCCAACGCAAACGCTCCATATTAATAGCCATTTTATGAATTAATCCCGGGGGAATTACATAACAATCTCCGCTACGCTGGCCAACCAGCAACCGCATGTGATCCTGCAGATCAAAATATAATTTAGATTTTGGTTGTACGCTATTTATCACTCTATCAAAGTCATTACTATTTAACGCCAGCATCAATACAGCATAGGCTTTAAACTTTGAGTCCTGATCAATTTTTCCGGCAGTATAAACCGAATTCAATTTTCCATAATGCAAATCATTAATGAACCAGATAATGGCATCTGTTAAAAAAATATCATACAAAGCTGCCGCTTCATCTTTCTTATTTTGTTGGATGAGTTTATGTAATTCTGGATACAATAACTGTTTGGGATGATAGTCTTCGTGATTTAAACCGTATTGTCTTACACAATCCAATAACATCATGGCATCCCAAACATGCGTTTTAATAGTATTGGCTGCTATCCAGGCTAATTTATAACCATTTGATTTATAAAATTTCTCTACAGAATGCGGGTAATACAAGCTTGCTCTGCTCCTTTTTAGGGCACGAGAAATTGTTGTGTTGCTGGCTACCCTTAATTGAAAAGGTGCCAGCAACATAACAAACAACATTAGCTTAACCACGATGATAGTGTTGTGGTTCTGCTATTTCAAGCACAACACGTCCTTCAATCTCGCCTTTTTTCATTTCGTCAAATACGGCGTTTATATCTTCCAGTTTAGTTGGGCGCACCGTTGCTTTAACTTTGCCTTCTAAGGCAAATTCTATGGCTTCCTGCATATCTTTTCGGGTACCTACAATTGAACCGCGAACAGTATAAGCATTGATAACTGTTTCAAAAATCGGCAAATCAAAACTTCCTTTTGGTAAACCATTTAAGGCAATGGTACCCTTGCGCCTTAAAGCTGATATGCCTTGTTTAAATGCGATGGGTGATGGTGCGGTTACTAATACCCCATGCATGCCGCCGGTTTGTTTCTTCAAAAATTCTCCCGGATCTTGTTCTTTAGCATTTACTACCAATTCTGCTCCCAGTCTTTTAGCCAGTTCTAATTTATCATTTGAAATATCAATGGCGGCTACATGCAAGCCCATGGCTTTGGCATATTGAACAGCCAAATGGCCTAATCCTCCGATGCCCGATATGGCTATCCATTCGCCCGGCTTAGCTTCTGTTTGTTTTATGCCTTTATAAACGGTTACACCGGCACAAATAATAGGCGCCATTTCGGTAAAATTGATATTTGGTGGGAAGTGCGCTACGTATCTGGAATCAGCCACAACATATTCAGCGAAGCCGCCATCAACACTGTAGCCGCCGTTTTGCTGTGTATCGCAAAGCGTTTCCCACCCGGTAATACAAAACTCACAGCATCCACAGGCGCTATAAAGCCATGGAACACCAACTATATCGCCTTCTTTTACATTTTTAACGCCGCGGCCTAAAGCAACTACATAACCTATTGCTTCGTGCCCCGGTATTAGCGGCATTTTCGGTTGTGCAGGCCAGTCGCCTTGTACAGCATGCAGATCGGTATGGCAGACGCCACAGGCAATTACTTTTACCAGTATTTGGTTTTCACCCGGTTCTTTAACCGGCATTTCTTCAATGGTTAGCTGGCCTCCAAACTCGTGGACAACAGCGGCTTTCATAGTTTTAGGTATCATAATATATTTTTCATTTTAAGGTGGAACAAAACGGTTAATTGGTCATTGGTTTTTATTATGCCGCCCAATTTATGCGGTGGGATAAGATCGAAATCAGAGAAATTCAACTGTTTAGATCCGATCAAATGCACAACTTTAGCCGTGTCGGAGATCTGGTAGTTGACAGTATATAACTTCTTCACTCCTGCTATCTCAATTTCAACCTGCCCGGTAATTTTAACCGGCCTGATAGAAAGATTTGGCAACTCGCTTAAAGACAAAAAGCGAATATGGAGCCTTGGGTATTGTTTAGCTTTTAATGTTTTACGCAAATCATGCGTCATCATAGCTTTATGGCAATCAAAACTCAATACAGCCGGGTTAATACTCCCGGTAAGATTAAGGCCATTTTCGCCTTTCCAAACCGTTAACGTATCTGCCTGGTCGCAGCTAGCGATATCACAGGAGAATTTATTAACGTTGGTGCTGCCATTTACACTCAGGCTGCTGCTTTCGCTGATGAGCCATTTAGTTTGTGGCCTTGCACCAAGGCTTAGTAAGGTCAGTATGATTATTATCTTGCCAGTCATGACTAAAATCCGATTGAAGCTTCCAACACTGCACCATGAAAGTTGCCTCCGTTCAAAATATTAGCAGCCGGATAACCTTCATAATTTTGGTTTACATATTCGGCCTTAGCCATTATGTTTTTGGTGATGAACCAACCTAATGAACCTGCTTCACGGTTGATGGTAATGTTGGATGTATAACCCTGTAGTAAAGCGGTTACGGTATTGTATCTAAAGCCAACCCAAAAGTTCTCTTTACCCTGCGGGAAACGATAAATCAAGTCTGCGGCATATTGCGTCGCTTTACGTTCCTTTACTTCTGTTATTGCACGGCCTTTAGCATCTTCGGCTGTGCCAAAAAACTCCAGGCCTTTATATTTCAGGAACACGTTACCCATAACGGTATTTACTTCTTCACTAAACCCGGGGTTTAACCTACCTGAAAATGGACTGTAATCATTTTCATCAGATAGCGTTGTGCCATTGGCTATGTTTTGATTCTCCATTACATTGAAATAATGAGAGCCGGTACGGTCGCCACCAAAAAGGGTGCTACTGTTAGCGCTATGTATGGTATAGCCTGAGCCGGTAATCCTTACCCTAAAGTCTTTATTTACCTGTTTATCAAACCCAATTTTTCCGTGAAATGCAGGATCAAATTGATTGGGTTGATGGGTGGCAGAATCAATTTTAGTACCAGCAACAACTGTGGCATCCAGTTCGCCATTGGTCATTCCGCCCATTACAAAAAATCCGGAGTTGGTATGGATATAAACCTCGGCACCAATCTCGGTAGCAAACTCATCCATAATATAGTTTTCTACAAAAGGATTATAGATTGTATTACCACCATCAGATCTCCTGAAATGCTGATCGCCGTAATCCACATCAAACTGCCCCACTTTAATGGTGATGTTTTTCATCAGCATATTAACAATATCACTTTTCAGAAATAGCAGTTTATCAAACTGGATATAGCCACCTTTTACCCAAGTGTCTTCATGGTGGCGGGATGCCAGGTACATGGTGATGTTCATCCGGATACCATCCGCTAGCTGGGCATCAACATTAAGATTAGCCATTGGTAAGTCAAAACCATTGGTTAACTTTTCGAGGCTATTAACGTTGCCTTTAAAACCGGTTTCAGTTAATGGTGTAGCCGTATTAAAGTTTCTTAATGCCTGGAAAGCCATTTCGAAATTGCCACCAACTTTTACTTTTAAATCGGTAAATGGAATAGTATCAATTTTTGAGGTTTCAAATACATTAACACCCTGTTGGTTATTGGGACGAAAAAATTGCATTTCCTGTGCTTTAAGGCTTACAGGTAATAATGCCGCGGCTAATAAAATATATAAGATTTTCATGATTATTTCTTGTAGATAAGGTTAAACTGGATAGTAAGATCGTTTGTCACCTTCATGGTGCCTAACATAAAAGTGGGTGGCTTAATGCCGTAATCTGTTAACTGGATCTTCTTTGCACCTGTACAGGTAATCACGTTATCAGCACCAATAGTTGCAGTTACTTCCATACTGATTGGCTGTGTAGCGCCTGCTATGGTTAAGTCACCTTTGGTTTTAATCAGGTACTTGTTCCCCCCTACTGATGTAACTACTGCCGAGGTAAGTTTATAGCTGATGTTTGGATACTTGCTGGCGTTAACAGATTTATAGGTCCTGTCATCCATAGAAGCATGGTCGCTATGAAGGCTTTTTACTGCAAGGCGAAAGCTAAAAGATTGCAACCCCTGCAGTTTATCGCCATCAACAATAAAATTGCCCTGGCTTTCCATTGCGGTGGATGTCATAGTCCAATCATGTACGTTTGAAGAACCAAGTACCTTAATGGTTACATCAGGGCTTTGAGCCAATTTGTAAGTTGCTTGTGCTGTTGCTAATTGCGGCACGGCTAAAAAAATGATTGCCGCTATGATAAGCTTGACAGCGGCAAATGGGTGGGTTAATTTTTTCATAGTATGTTTTTGTTTAGGTCAAATGTATTGCTGATAGCACGTGTAAATAGTGATGAGGATTAATGGGAAATATGATGTAAATCAATTAATTACATATCTTGATAATGATCACGATTTATAGTTAAAAAAAATGCCCACCCTCATAATCGAGGATGGGCATTTAAATAAATCGATATGTTAGTTTAAAATACAGTAAGTGTTTCTTTTACTTTTGAACAAGGGAATATAAGCAATGGCTTACCGGGATGCTCGGCTAATTTTTGTGTTACACTCCTATTAAACACCTTTTGAAAAATACTGCGCCTTTGATGAACCAGTACCAATAAATCAATATCTATATGCGTGGTGAGCCATTTTAAACTTCGGGTTACATTGTCACCTTTTATATTATGGTAGATGATTTTTGGATAGGTTATTTTTAAAGGGATCTGGTTAAAAAACTGCCTGATCATATTTTCTTCTTTTTTATCGTCTGAATGTTCATCAGCAACATGTGTAAGCAATATTTCCGAATCAGAATATTTAGCTAAACCGGATAAAGATTCCAGTACGTTTATATCTGAATAATTCATGGCACTGGCAAAAGCTATCAGCTTATAATCTTTAAACCTAACCTGGTAAGGGATAACCATCACCGGGAAAGCGGCATTTTCAATAATACTCCAGGCATGGTTAGTTTCTAAAAAATTGGTGAGATTGTTAGCGCTGTGCATACTGATTACAGCTAATAATACTTGATGATTCTCGGCTAACTCATTCAGCTTTTCGCCAACTAAGCCTTCTTCACTGCATTGTTCAATATCAGGTTTAAAGCTTGTAACACTTTTCTCTTTATCCAATTCAACCCTTAAACGCATAGCCAGTTCGCTCAAATCGTTTATGCTATTCTCTTCACAGGCACGCATAGGCCATGTTTTACGATCTGAGTTTTGTTCATCAGCAGGTGCTTCATATATATTGCATAACAACAAGTTGGCTTCTATCTTTTGTGCCAGCTTTAACGCGTAATGCGCAACGTAGTCAGCATTTATAGAAAAGTCGGTTAATACTAATATGGTTTTCATGCTGTAAAGCTCCTGTTAAAATACGGTGGCCCGAATGACGCGCATCAGTATTTATGCTGACGTTAATCACTTGTTAAATTAAAAAAGTGACCACCGTCACTTTTTGGTCTGAATTTGATCATCTATTACAGTTTAGCAATGCTCATATTTGATATATGGAAAATGCCGCACTATTAGTTGCCATTATTGAAAACGCTATTGACGGTATTATTACCATTGATGAACGCGGAAAAATTGAAACTATCAATCCGGCAGCGTGTAAATTGTTCGAATATATACCCGAAGAAGTGATCGGCAAAAATGTATCAATGTTAATGCCACCACCCGATAAGGAACAGCATGATGAATATTTGCATCGTTACCAGCAAACAGGGCACGCACATATTATAGGCATTGGCCGCGAAGTAAAAGGGTTAAGAAAAAATGGTTCGATATTTCCTTTCCGTTTAGGTATAAGCCAGGTTCAGTATTCGGGACGAATAATATATACCGGATTCATCCATGATCTGAGCCGTGAAAAAGAAGCAGAGAATCAACTAAAGGAATATGCCGCGCATTTGGAAGAATTGGTGGTAGAAAGAACACAATCGCTTAATGCAACTGTAGAGGCTTTATTAGTGGCAAAAGAAGAAGTTAGCTTATCTCTCGAAAAGGAAAAAGAGCTGGGCCTGTTAAAAAGCAGGTTTGTATCAATTGCATCGCATGAGTTTCGGACACCTTTAACATCTATCCAGCTATCCGTATCCTTAATTGAAAAATATGCCGAACCTTTTAACAGTAGCAATATTGTTAAACACGTAGGCAAGATTAAAGGCGCGGTTGGTAATTTAACTTCTATATTGAATGATTTTCTTTCGTTAGAAAAGTTGGAATCAGGTAAACAGGAACCCTCCTACCATGATTTTGATTTGGTGAAATTTGCTGAAACTATTACCGAAGAAATGCAGGTACTGGCTAAGCAAAATCAAAATATTATCTACCAGCATACCGGTACAAGAAGCACAATAAGATTGGATCAAAACCTGTTGAAGAACTGTATCGTAAACCTGGTTAATAACGCCATCAAATATTCGGGTGAAAACTCGTTTATAGGTTTCACTACCGAGATCAACGAACGTGAATGTGTTATTACCATTAGTGATAATGGTATTGGTATACCTGAAGCCGACCAAAGGCATTTATTTGAAGCATTTTTCCGCGCCCATAATACGGGGAATATTCCCGGTACCGGGCTCGGATTAAACATTGTTGCCCGATATACCCATTTAATGAACGGTACAATCGCTTTTAAGAGCGAAGTAAATCAAGGCACGTTATTTACTATAACCTTCCCAATATCATGAGTAAAAAAGTACTGATCATTGAAGACAATGACGATATACGCGAAAATGTAATTGAAATATTGGAGCTTGCCGGTTACCAGGTTTCTAGCGCAAGTAATGGCAAAACCGGCGTTGAACTGGCTTTACAGGATACCCCGGATATTATTCTTTGTGATATTATGATGCCCGAAATGGATGGTTATGGTGTTTTGTACCTATTATCTAAACGCCCTGAAACCGTTGCGGTACCATTCATATTTTTAACAGCTAAGGCTGAACATTTTGATCGTAGAAAGGGTATGGAAATGGGCGCAGATGATTACCTCACCAAACCTTTTGATGACTTGGAGCTTTTAAGCGCTATTGAAAGCCGGTTGAAAAAGAAAGAAGGGCAACAGGCTTTTTATAGTAAATCATTAGATCGGTTAAACTCATTAGTTGCTAAAAATGGTGGTTTAGATGCTTTAAAAAAGATTATCGAGGAACGTAAAGCACGCTCTTTTAAAAAGAGCCAGGTTATATATTACGAGGGTGATAAAGGGAATGGGCTTTACCTGGTGATTAGCGGAAAAGTAAAAAGTGTTAAACTGGCCCAGGATGGGCGTGAATTGATAACAGGTATTTATTCGGCTGATGATTATTTGGGTATTAACGCAATGCTATCCAACGAACCTTATGCTGATACAGCCACAGCTTTGGAAGATAGTTTACTATGCTTAATACCAAGGGAGCAATTGGAGCAGTTATTAAATATGTACCCAGAGGTTGCCCGGGAGTTTATTAAGTTATTAGCAAACGACATCCGTGAAAAGGAAGAGCAATTGTTGCAGATGGCCTACCATTCCGTAAGAAAAAAAATGGCGGAAGCATTGCTGAGACTACATCGCCAACCGGGTAGTACCGAAGATACCTTTAAAGTTGCCCGTGAGGATCTGGCAGCAATGGCAGCGATGGCTACTGAAACGGTGAGCCGTACCCTATCCGATTTTAAAGAAGAGGGCCTGATAGAAAAGAAAGGCAGCACAATTACCATCCTCGACCTGAATAAGCTGACCAAAATGAAAAATTGACCAAAGTCATTTTTCTATTTGACTATGCTCATGGTGCAGGAATGCCTGTAACACTACTATTGCAGCATGAAAGTAGTAGCTTATAGCGTAAAACCTTTTGAAAAGGAACACCTGGCCAAGGCCAATCAAAAAAAACATGATATTACGTTGATCTTTAATTCGCTGAGTTTAGAGACGGCGATTTTTGCCGCTGGTAAGCAGGCCGTCATTGTATTTTCTACGGATGACCTTTCAGCTGAAGTGATCAATAAATTGGCAGAATTAGGCGTTAAATACATTACCACCCGTTCCACCATTACCGCTAATATTGACAGGGTTGCTGCAAGCATACATGGCATTAAATTAGCCAATGCTCCCAACGAGCAGGATATAGCAGGCCAAACAATCAGGAACCTGGATATGTGGGAGATGAATAAATGTGTAGGCAAGGCCTGTATTTGCGCTAAGGCCTGTAAGCAATAATCAATATAATAAAAAAGCCTCCGGAAAATATTGTCCGGAGGCTTTTTTATATATGTAAGAAACTATCTAAAAACAAATCGTCATTGCCGCGCTTCGCTCGCAATGACGATTTGTTTTTAGATAGAGCCTAAGGGGTATTAAAGAATATATAGCGCTAACATGAATAAATTTACCAATATGGTAAACATGAAAAAGCCAATCACCATCCTGATGCCTGAACCACCCATGCCTACAATTATATTAGCCAGGTATAAGCCAAAAGTTATTGGCAACACAATAATTGGTGCATTGTAATAATACATCAACACGGCGGGTATCGGCAGAAAAAGCACACCCTGAAAAATTAACGAGAACAAGAACCAAACAGTTTTGTGTTCGGACTGGCTGTCTAATTTTACCATTAAATTTGCCCATACATTGGTTTCTTTAACAGTTAACCAATTGTGATCTTCTCTTACGATTGATGTGTTTATTGCAGTTTCCATTTTGATTTGTTTTTGCACTACAAATCTCCTGTAAATGAACAGCTTAAAGCATGATGACCATCATTCTAAAAATGATTTTCGACACTAATTAAATGGATTATGAGTTCTATAATAACGCTTAACTTTTATCCTGTAAATATCAGACAGCAAAGTAAAAGCTAAAATAGAAAGTGGAATAAGAAAGGCATGAAAACTAAAATAGCGAAACAGATATGCCCCGCACAAAGCACCACACATAAAGAAAAAGATAATAACCGAACGCAGTTTGATCCGTGCTTTTAAAGCTGGCTTATCTGCTGTATTTTGCTGAAACACCTGTCCTAACTCAATCCCAAGATCGGTGAACGTTCCCGTAAGGTGCGTTGTTCTGACTACTGAGCCCGAAACAATAGATACAAGGGAATTTTGCAGTCCCATTGCAAACAATAAACTACCCGCGAAGATTTCCTTTGCAACAAGGCTATAATTATACCGATACCCAAATATAGATACGCCAAGCAATACAGCCATCTCAATCAGTATTGGAATAACATAAGAGAAGCGCTGATTTCGGCCTATAAAAGAAACGATTAAACTCGACACAAATGCTCCTGCCAAAAACAGGAACATCCACAATGCTACCACCCTGGCGGTTTTCCAATCCTGCATAGCAATTCGCTCTGCAAATAGCGCGGCATGCCCGGTTACGTTTGTAGTTAATACTGAAAACCCTAAAAATCCGGCGGCATTTACAAAGCCAGCTGTTACGCAAAGCAGCGAAGCCAATTTAACGTTATGCGCATATGTTCGTTTAGTACCAAGATGCCTTAACATTGATAATTATAACAGTTAAGTTAACAGTGTTTTAGCGGCATCGAACAGTACGCCTAAATGATTTACGCCTTTGTATATCGGGGGCGGTTGTTTGTCTAATCCTAATAATGAATACACTGCGGTTTGCGCGGTTCTAACCGAATATTCTACAGTAAAAACAACATCCTCAGACACTTCGACAAACTGGCCGATAAATGCCAGGTTGTGCGATACTTCGGGCACTACCAATGGGCGGTCGCCTTTTTCACGCACTAAAAACTGGCTGGTGATGTAAGGCAGCATACATGGGATGCAATTACTGGTTTTTAATATTTGATCTGTTACATTATCAAAGTGCAGATGGGATAGTAATTCAGTCATGATTTCGGCCCCGGTACAGTCTGCCATTCGTTTTCTCACGAAGTTGCCTTCCTTATTTGGGAATAATCCATAACCCCAAAATACAGTTACATCATTAGGCTGACCGATAAAATGCGGCTGATGCGGTAATACAATTGACATTAACCAGTTAGAATCTTTAAAGGTCACCAAACCACCGGTACCCGCTACATTGCCTGTGAACTTTTCCATCAGGTCGAAAAACTCAGTCCCCTTACAGGTTACAGTAAATGACTCCCATTTGGATTGGTCAACGTGGCTGTCAAAAACCGTCGGATTACCAAACTGAGCATTACGTTCAGCAATATTATGCCATAACTTCCAGCTGCCGCCTGCTTTGTTTAAAATTACATCAGGTGGTGTTTGCATCGACCCTAAACTTGAATCCGCGGTCATGGAGCCAATGGTTACCAAAATCAAATCATGCGTACTAAGTTCTAGTTCTTTCTTAACATTGTTTTGTTTGTAGTGGATGCGCTCAACTCTTTCCTTGTCATCCAAACGCCTGAAATCAAGATTGGTTACCTCCGCTCCCATTTCAAATTTCACACCTTGCCCCTGCAACCATTTTATTAACGGCCTTACTAATGAATCATACTGATTATATGGCGTGCGGTCAACTCCAGCAAGGGTATTTATCCGTTCAAATTCGTGTATAAAGCGATGCAGGTAACGCTTAAACTCAACCGCACTATGCCATGGTTGAAAAGCAAACATAGTATCCCACATATACCAAAAATTGGTCTCGAAAAAACGGGGATCAAGCCATTGGTTTATTTGCTTTGCTTCCAATTTCTCTTCGCTAATTGCCATCAATTCAATCAAGTCGAGCCTGTCTTTATAGCTAAAATCCATCGAGGTAACATCAACAATATGTCCGTTTGAAATAACCCGGGCATTGGCATGTGTTTTTATGTTTTTGTTGAAGGCCATGATCTCGTCATAAACTGTTATAGCCGGATTAGTAAGTGACGGAATAAAAGAGAGAAGATCATAGGTACATACGTAACTAAAGTTAAGCATCCTCCCACCACGTAAAACATATCCGTCTTCAGGGCAGCCCGAACCGTCCAAACTACCACCCATAAGCGGCTGTTCTTCAAATATGGTTATTTGATCTCCCGGAATTTTTCCATCTCTGATAAAATATGCGGCGCTGGCTAATGAGGCTATGCCCCCACCAACCAAATAAATATTGCGATAGGGATTTGTTTTGTTTGAAGTTTTCATGGGGAGATTTAATTTGAAGGGAAAACAAGTAATGGAATAGCAATATGTTTAGCCATTTTTTTGGTATGGCTACCGTTAATAAGCTCATTGAAAAAATTATGTGAACGATGAACCATTCCCATTATATCTATGGTTCCATGGTCGCACAGCCAGTCTAATCCCTTATCGGTATGCTTCGTATTAACCACGCGGTAGTAGATGTATGGATAATTAACTTTGTCACTTATGCCAACCATAAATTTATTAACACGATGTTTGAATTCAGCATCATGCCCGCCTTCATCAACTATATGTGTGATTAATATTTCGGCATTTAGCGGCCGGGCAAGCGTTATTAATGTTAAAATACATTTCAGGTCGTGATCCGGGTTTTTAAAATCTGTAGCGAAAGCTATTTTCTTAATCGGAATAATATCGGCTGATGGTGGGATTAATAATAATGGCTTTTTTACAAAGTCGATTATTTTACTGGCATGGTTACCCAATAACAAAGTTCCTAAACCGCTGTTGCCGTGCGTACCTGCTATTACAAGCTCGATATTATGACTGTGGCTTACATTATTAATAACATCGGTTACAGACCCGGCTTCGCTTATGCAGCTAATAGCGGGATTAAAGCTTATTGTTTCCTCTTTATCTTCCAGGTATTGTTTTAAAATATCCAGTTCATATTTACTATTTTTTAACAGTAAATCCGATTCTTCCATTGGCCAACTTACCATTCCCGTTTGGGGAATTTCTGCAGGCTCAATTATCGCATTACAAATGATGATATTGGCTTTTACATGCCTGGCAAGGCTATAGCCATAGGCCAATACATATTTTGAATCGGCTGAAAAGTCGGTGGGGAAAAGGAATGTTTTCATGCTGATACAAAGTTGCCTATAGCTACTCGCCCAAGGAATGATAACCGTCATTATTTAAAGTGTTTATCATCATTTCATGGTTGAGTGCTATTGCTGAAGTTTGATACTATGTTAGGAGAGTTAAACACAGAACAAATTGAGAGTTTGTTAAAAGAACTACCTGTTGGGCGTATTGGCTGCCATGCTGATGGTATTACCTACATTGTACCCATAAATTATGCGTATGATGGGATTAACATCTTTGCCCACTCTGCAAAAGGAACGAAAATAGATATGATGCGTAAAAACCCTGAAGTATGTTTCCAGGCAGATGCCATTACCAGTCTGCAAAACTGGGAAAGTGTCATTTGCTGGGGTAAGTTTGAAGAGATAACCGATATGGTGGAGCGTGAACATGCCATGCAAAAGATAATTGATAAAATTATGCCATTGATGCAAAGTATAAACGCACAACCTTCGCATGGGTTTACCTCGGCTGCAAGTGATGTGGGGTTTGATTTGGAGTTGATATTGTATAAGATTGTTTTGAATAAGAAGACTGGGAGGTTTGAGAGGGATTAAAAAGATATCATCAAAAATCGACTGTTTAATTAAAGGTCAGAATGTTAAAGCTGCTTATTTAGCTTGCCCTTTTCCACAATATTAGCCGACTTATAATGTATCTGTATATTCGATTTTTTTGTACCACTATATCTAATAACCCTTCTATCGTTTTCATGCTTTCGGCTTTATTAGGCAAATCAGCAACTCTTGCTTCCAGCATTCTTAAAGCTTCGTTCGATTCTGATTTGATTGCTAAAGGCACATTATATTGAATCGAATCTTCATAATTCTTAAAATCTGTTTTTTAAATATTACTGAATGATTGCCTTACCTGCATCAATTACTTCAGTCATTTCAGCTAATTCTACAATACTTCTCAATTTATAGCTTTTATTAGTTTTTAAAATTTTTAAAAAGTTTTTTAAATTTTAAAAAAGTTTCCTACATTAGTTTACAGAACTTTAACAATTATCCACGTTAAGTAAACCAATTATTAGCCATTAGGGCTATGAAATTCTATTAGGACTATTTAATTAAAGTTCGAAATAACGCAGATGCAGTAGCATCATGATGGTATCGCTATGTTTTTTTGAAGGAATTAATTATTAATCAGCAAACATAAAACAATCAAATATGGAAAAACCGACAGAAAACTAAACTCAATTATCCTAATTAACACTAACCAATCATCAAAATGAAAAAAACATTACCACTCATCTTATTAATACCTTGTATTGTATTTGGGGAAGTATCCGCCCTATTCGCAAGCAGCAAGGCCCCCATTACAGTTGCAAGTACCAAACGAGCAGAAAACGATATACTGGTAAAAGGTACTGTGCGCGATGAAGCCGGCGCCCCGTTAGTCGGGGTGACTGTTATAGTAAAGGGAACAACAAATGGTACACAAACCGACGTAAATGGTCGATTCAACCTGAGTGTGTCAACGGGCAGCACCTTAATTATCAGATACATTGGCTACGACCCGCAAGAAATAGCCATTGGCAAAAATACTATGTTCGCTATTACCCTAAAGAAAAATACGGGCGCGTTGAATGAGGTAGTTGTAACCGCCCTCGGTATAAAGCGCGAAACAAGATCGTTAGGTTATTCAGCCCAGACTGTTTCAGGGGCTGATATGGATAAGGTAAACCCACCGAATATTGCCACAGGCTTAATGGGAAAAGTAGCAGGTTTGAATATTACTCAGCCAAACGGAGTTGAAGGTGCCTCTACCCGTATAGTGATCAGAGGTAATAACAACCTCCTTGGAAATAATCAGGCCTTAATTGTTGTTGATAACGTTATAATTGATAATGAGCCGGTACAACCAAAAGGAGCTGTTCAATCTTTTACTGATGCCTTAAGCAAGGGAACTACTGATGTTTCGCAACCGCCAATAGATAATGGCTCTTTTTTAAACAGCATAAACCCTGACGATATAGAAAGCATTAATGTATTGAAGGGGCCAACCGCGGCAGCCTTATACGGCGCGCGCGGAGCGAATGGGGTTATTCTTATTGTTACCAAAAAAGGAAGCAGAAAGCAAGGGTTTGGCGTTGATTATGGTTATACATTGCGTATCAATGACCCATATCGATTTATTAAAACACAGGATCAATTCGGTAACGGTATGACGGAAGATCTTTACTCAGCCAATCCGCAATTCTATACAAATAGTAATGGACAAAACAGGGAGGAGCAAATAGAAGGTGACCCATACGGATCTATGGGAAGTATACCGGGAGCTTATGTGAGCCCGGGAGTTACCAGCCCTGCAGGCGGACCATTTTATAGCTACATCGGTTTTCCCGGCGATGGAGCATCATGGGGCCCAAAAATGGAAGGCCAACCACTGGTTTGGTGGGATGGCACAACCAGGCCATATACAGGTAATCCGAATACTTTCCAAAGCTTTTATCGAAAAGGCAATACGCAAACCGAAAATATAGCTGTTTCAGGAGGAGGTGATTTGGGTACATTACGTATATCATATACAAGGTCGACAAATGAAGCTATAACCTATAATAGTAATAACGCGACCAACACCTTTAATATAGGTTCATCTATTAATGTTAGCCCTAAAGTGAAGGTTGACGCGACAGCAAGCTATATTAATCTGAATAAATTTAATCCGCCAAACATATATGGGGAAAGTGGCTCTTCGGGTAATATTGGTGTTGGTTATATGAGTATATATGATATACCAGCTGACTATAAGCCTATTGAAAGAGGCCTGACAACATTACCGGACGGTTCGCAAAATAGTACTGTATTGTCGAAAGCTCCATGGGGGTATGGGCAGCAATATTACTGGTGGAATACTTTTAATGATAATAATACCCTTACACAAAATCAATTTGTGGGCTCCATTTCGCTTAGTGCCGAAATCACCCCCTGGTTAAAGGCCGTTGGAAATGTTGGACTGGACTATTATACTAACCAGTATGTAACTCAGGATTACCCTACTGACGCGGCAGGATTACTTGGTTCATATGGCTATGACCTCGCAAGAACATCAACCAATAACCTGGATGGCCGTTTAATTTTCCATAAAGACAAGCTGGTAAAAGACATTAATGCCAGTCTTTCGCTGGGTGCAAGGCATTACTATACCAATATGTATGATATAGCGTCAAATAACCCAGGGCCGTTTAACTATCCATTTGTTTTTAATCTGACCAACTATAATGGCAACTCGACAACTGCTCTTAACCCGACAGAGAACAGATATGTGCAGGAAATAAACTCCGTATATGGCCTGCTTAATCTTTCATATAAAAATTATCTCTTTTTAGACTTATCCGGAACTAATGATTGGTCATCTACAATACGCCCTTCAAACTGGAGCTATTTTTATCCTTCAGCGAGTTTGAGTTTTGTATTTACCGATGCATTTAATATGGGTGCTATAAAAGATTGGCTAACCTATGGAAAACTAAGGCTCAGCGAAGCGGAAAGTGCCAACGCTTACTTGCCTTATCAAAATGGACTTACTTACAGCCCTAATACCACACCGGGTTTTACAACAGGTTTGAATTTGCCGAGTACATTTCCTACGAATATACAGCCGCAACGTTCTAAATCGTTTGAAATTGGACCTGACCTAGGATTTTTTAATGATCGGTTGAATGTAAATTTCACTTATTACAATACCTATTCAGATCATCAAATACTAACTGTTCCCACTGCCGCTTCATCAGGTGTTAACGGTGTTCTGATCAACTCTGGAGCCTTACGTAATCAGGGTATTGAATTAACAGTTGCTGGAAAAGTAATTAAGACGAAGGATTTTTCGTGGGACATAACCGTGAATGCGGCGCATAACCAAAATAAAGTTGTGGCATTGGAGCCGGGCATCAATTCTCTGCAATTGGGTTCATGGTTTGGAAGCGATGGTGTAACAATGAAGGTTGATGTTGGCGATAATTACGGCAGCATTTACGGCTATGGCTACAAATATGCACCGAATGGCCAAAAAATAGTGAACTCTGTGTATGCAAATGGTTACAATACCGGAGATGGCCCTGTACTTGGTTCGCAATATGCTACCTCAAATAATATTGTTAAATTAGGCGATGCAACACCAACGGTAACGGGCGGCATTTCCCAGAATTTCCGCTACAAAAACTTCAGTTTGTATGTTTTAACTGATTTTAAAATTGGTGGGCAGATCTGGTCGGGTGACTACGCGACCATTATGGGACAAGGCCTGGCCCCTGAAACTGTTTATGAAAGGGATGGCAATGGGCTACCATATACCTACCCCGACGGAACCAAAGCCAATGTGGGTGTAATTTTACCGGGAGTTGTACCTGTACCGGGCACTTCACCAGTTCAATATGTGCAGAACACAAACGTTGTAAATGCATGGTGGAAATATGCCGGTAATTATCAATCATGGGACAATGACCCTATAGTACGTGCCAACTCCATATTTAATGATTCATGGGGAAAATTGCGTGAGTTATCCATTACTTATAGCCTGCCAAAAGAATTTGTACAGAAACTCAAGGTGTTCCAATCCCTATCGTTCTCATTAATAGGGCGTGACCTGTTCTACCTGTTTACCACCTTACCAGACAAGATAAATCCTGAAAGTATTGTTGGCACCGGAAATGTTCAGGGTATACAATTTGGCGGTTTACCAGGCGTACGTTCTTATGGTTTTTCTGTAAAAGCAGGATTTTAATATAATTTCTAAAAAATTAAAAAAGATAACATTATGTTAAAGTATCATAATATAAAACAATGGACAGCAATAATAACCGTTACGGTGTTTACTGCTGCAATTCTTGCGTCGTGTACCAAGAATTTTCAAAAGGAAAATGCCCCCTACAGCGGTCCGGCATCGGCAACCCTGCAACAACTTTATACAGGTATTGGGGCTAATTTGGATATTGCTGCTGACGTAGGAGACAATGCTTCAGCAAGATGGCTTTATCCTATTACACAACTGGGTGCGGTGTATGCAGCTTCCGATTTCTCCTTTATAGAAGGAACGAGCTGGACCGAATTCTATCAAAATTTACCAGCCATGAATCAAATGCTTAGCACCATGGCAAGCAGCCCCGATTCAGCAACTTACACCAATGCCATAGCTATGGTAAAGGTGCTTAGGGCATACGAAGCTATTGAATTGTCGAATTTTTATGGTGATATGCCTTATTCACAAGCAGGAAAGGCATTTTCCGGTTCTACCGCTGACCTTAAGGTACCTTACGATAAACAACAATCAATTTATTTATCGTGCTTAAGTGACCTGGCTTGGGCGGTAAACCACTTTAATACCGGCGGTAATCAATTTTCGTTCGGATCGAGCGAATTCCTTTTGGGGAATAATATTAACCAATGGAAAAAATTCGCCAATTCGCTACGGTTACGTTACGCGCTTACCATATATGACAAGGACAATGCGGATGCCGGCCCAATAATAGCCGACGCCCTAACTAAACCATTGCTAACCAATCCGGTTAACGATGAGATAGGCCTTAGCCAAACATACATTCCCAATATATCTTTTGACGGCGGTAGCGCATCTGACGGGCGAGGTTTCTTTTTCCGACAGGAAAGCCGCGCAAGGATGGGAAGCACCCTGTGGAATTTATTTAGCAATAATAATAATACTGATGGTAGCGGGATATTCGACCTGAGGGCTAAAATATTTTTCGAAGTAAATGGCGATACAACTGGCAACAACGGTATCGGTAGGTGGGTGCCTTATCCACAAAACCCGGTTACACCTATTACTGACGGCGGCCAACCATATAATATCCAAAGAGATCCCAGCGATTCGGGTTGGATGGCAGAGAAATCGGGTAATTTATATTCAGATTACAATTATTACTGGGGAAGAGATGGAAACATTGCCGGGTCAACCGGCGCATGTCCTGAAATCTTCATGTCTGCAGCAGAAACAGATTTTTTGGTAGCTGAAGCCTATGCCAAAGGTGCAGGTGTTCCTCAAGATTATAGTTTAGCGCAAACAGCATATACGTCAGGCGTTACCGCTTCCCTTACTTTCTGGAAAAATATGGCATTTACCTCTTCCGTTTGGGTTGTGAATAAACCTACCTCGGGTACTCCAACCTCAGCTGAGCTAAATTCGGTATTAACCAATTCGAAGGTTGCCTTTAATAACGGCAGCGCACTTAGCCTTATCTATGCACAGGAATGGATCGACCTGTTCCGTCAACCCTGGGTAGCCTGGACCTTGTTAAGGAGGACCGGTGGCGCTACCCCAATGGACACAAGCAATCCCGCAGGTTACAAACAAAATTATGGAACCCTGCAACGCTATCAATATCCAAGCGACGAATCGCAGTTAAACAATGCCAACTGGCAGGCGGCAACTGGTGGCTCAGACCTTACAAGTACAAAAATTTGGATAACGAAATAATTTTGAATTATATAGTTAAGCTGTTAATGAGTGCTTAGGCAACTATAGTGATTGCCCTTATTTTATTAAGGGCAATCCTTGGTTGTTATTAATAATTGTTAAGTCATTCAATCATACGTGTAATAAGTTTGTGTATTGATATGATCTTTTCAAATATTTCGTTAATCAATGCATTGAATATAAGCCGCTCATAAAAAGGCGAACTGCAAGATGCGAAATAGTGTGTTTATTTATTAAAAAATAAAATCTGAGAAGTATACCATAGCTTAATGAGACTTGAACAATGAACCGAAATTCCGCAAATCATTTAGCTATTATAAAGGAATTGTATTACCTTAACAGAGCCACATGCCTTGATTTAAGTAAAGCAACCCGGACAAGCATACCTAATGTTGCCAAAAACATTAATGAGCTTATTGAATCTGGTTATATAATCGAAAATGGCTTTGCCTCATCAAAAGGTGGAAGAAAGCCATTGACGTATTCGTTGGTAGCCAACAAAAAATACATTCTTTCAGTTGCATTGGATCAGTTCTTTACACGCATGTGTATTGTCGATCTGCATAATAATTTTTTTACCGATATTTATGAATTTCCGTTAAATCTCACTACTCATCTTTGTGCTGAGAAGGAACTGGCTGATCAGATCAATTATTACCTGAAAAAAAACCAGATTGAACATAATAAAATTTACGGTGCAGGCATTGCTATGCCAGGTTTCGTGGCGCCCGAAAAAGGGATTAATAAGACTTTTTTCAAAAGTGCTGAACCAAATATCCAAAATTTTTTAGAAGAGCAGACTGGACTAAATATTTTTATTGACAACGACTCGAGTACTATTGCCCTGGCGGAGCTAAAGTTTGGTGAAGGGCGGGTGAAGAATGAAGTAATGGTGATTAATATAGGCTGGGGTATTGGCCTGGGTATGATCGTCAATGGCGAGATTTTCAGGGGAGCAACCGGGTTTGCAGGTGAATTTAGCCATATACCGCTTTTTAAAAACGAAAAAAAATGTTCATGTGGTAAATACGGGTGTTTGGAAACAGAGACCTCCCTTATAATAATAGAAGAGAAAGCTAAACAGCTATCTGATACTAACTACGCTGATGCCAACGCAGTGCTAAATGCGGCCAGCAAAGGGGATGCATTTGCCATTAACATAATCTCTGAAGCAGGGTATAATATCGGACGGGGAATAGCGGTATTGATCCATATCATGAACCCTGATGCTATTGTACTGAGTGGCAAGGGTATTAAAGCGGGTAAATTATGGCTGGCCCCTATACAGCAAGCAATTAATGAGCTGTGTATACCCGAACTGATAAACGAGGTTGAAATAAAACTTTCTTCAATGGATATGAACGCCCAACTGATCGGCGCAGCCGCGCTGACAATAGAAAAGATAAATGAATCGTTTTTCGAGACAAACGCATAAGGGCTTCTACCCGAAGCCTTATTCGAAATACCGAATCGCACACAATCACCATATGATATAACTTTTAAGTATAAGTTAACTAAGTATGATAAGAGTCCTTTAACAAAAAATTACCATATATGGGCTCAATAAAAATCTTGGGAAGTTGCCAGATTTTATCTCTAACTCCCCAAGTTAATTTATTTTTAATGAGGCCTGAACACTTAAGTATCAAAATTTATATTCGAAGTAGCTACGTACAATTCCATATCGAATTCGTTTAATTCTTATAATATACTTTATACTTTCAAAATAGTAATTACCAAATTGAATTACACTCTATTATAGTCAAATTACCGATTTTTAATTTATCAGGTGTACTTATACTCATCTTATTAAGATGTGTGTTGGGAAAGTAGATTGCCGTCATCATAGTTAACCCATTGTCAGCAAAAAGCTCAACTGAGGTTTTATCAACAACCAGAGTAATATCAGATTGTGCTGAATTACTTAACCGTGGCGCGGAAACCCGCCCTGCAAAATCCTTATTGAAATTGGTTTTGCCAGATTTTGAACGATCAATATAATATTGTTTTTTTTCAGCATCATACCCTATGATCAATTCTTCGTCCTTTTGATTTGATAAGGTTATGATATAACCCTTAATGTCTTGCATATCCATTTTTAGAATATATTGGCCTGGTAATATGCCAACTTTAACCGTTAGGTTGAGTTTTTTATTTACTGCAATATTTTTAAATGCTTGAGCTTTGGCATAGTTGCTTTTTAACTCAGCAACAGGTTCCGATGCAAGCAGTATATCGCCATTTACGTCATTTAATTTTAGTTCACGGGGAATAGTCATCGCGTTCCGCCATTTTTTAGTTGGCACCTGGTTTGCATACCGCCAGTTACTCATCCATCCTAAAAATATCTTACGGTTTCCTGTATTATTCCAGGTTATACCTGCATACTCGTCAGGGCCATAATCAACCCATTTTGTTTTAGTTTGGATAGTTGTAAATTTATTACCGTCAAAGTCCCCCACAAAGTATTGTGTTGCCGATCCTCCATTCGGACCTCCAGGATTTACATTTACAATCAGAACCCAATAAGTTTTCCCATTTAGCTTTAGCGGAAAAAGGTCTGGACATTCCCATACACCGCCATGCGCTCCCAATTCCTTGCCAAATTCACTTTCCTTTGTCCAGTTTTTTAAATCGGGCGATGAAAAGAAGGTAATATGATCTTGGGTAGCTAATGTCATTATCCACTTATGTTCAGCAGCATACCACATTACCTTCGGGTCGCGAAAATCCCTGATACCCGGATTTTTCAAAACGGGATTTCCGCTATATTTAGTCCATGTATTACCGTTATCTAAACTGAAAGCCAAGCTTTCGTTTTGGAAATTATTTTTGCCCGCTCGCTCCCCTTTAGGATCGTGATTAGTAAATATGGCTACCAGTGGTATTTTACCATTTTTACCAAAACCCGAAGTATTGTGATAATCAACAACCGCGCTACCCGAAAATATATAGCCTAAACTATCCGGGTATAAGGCTATGGGTAATTGTTTCCAATCAATCATGTTACTGCTTTCAGCATGGCCCCAATGCATGGGCCCCCAGGTAATGCCATCAGGATAGTACTGAAAAAATAGATGATATATTCCGTTATAATAAACCATTCCGTTTGGATCATTCATCCAATGCGCAGCGGGTGAAAAATGTAACTGCGGACGATATTGTTCGTGATACAGCAGCGTGTCTTTTGTTTGTGCTTTTAATTTGAGTGAAATTAAAGCCAATACCAATAATAATTTTGTAGCTTTTTGCATGTGTTTAAATTGATTGCTTAATTGCATTATCTCTAATTATTCAATATTAGTGAAGTGTTTTATCAACCTTTTTTACTGTTAGGTTGGTGAAGTTTGCAGTACCACCGGTTGAAAACAAGGATATACCACCTTTTGCCTGTGTCGGGAATACAAGATCGGTGATTGTATATTCGCCTTGGTTTATAAATACTTCAACAATTGATTGGTCGACTAAAATACGGCAAGTTAGGTTAGTAAAATCAATATTATTCATAGTTGCTGATTCCACGCCGGAGAATTGACTGCTAAAATCATTTCTTCCGGATTTTGTACGATCCAGCGAGAGACGTGATTGCGACTTATTGAGAGTAATGGTTGTTTGTTCGGTACCACTTTGTAAAATATTTATCCCGGCAGTTGTGGCATTTGCCATTGAAAGATTAAACTGAATATCCAAAGATGTGCCTGAAACAGAATCTAATTTTAAGGTACTATTTACATTTATGGATGGGTTTGAATAGGCATTTGTTTCGTGCTGGGTTATTTCTGCCACAGGTGTTTGTAATAGATGATAGCCATCAGCATTATTAACTTTTCGTAACGACAGGCTCCGTGGTACAGCATATTGCCCGCGATAACCAGATGTCGGTATGGTACCGGCATAACTCCAGTTATTAGCCCAACTTATCATAACGGTACGGCCGTCGCTGTTTGGGATATTGTTATAAGTAACGCCCGCATAATAATCTTTGCCATAGTCTACATACAAAGGGTAATTGTCTGCATTAGCGGTGAATTTGCTTCCATCAAAACTTCCGATGAAATATTGCATGCCGCCGAATCCATTTTCAACACCACCACCAGAAACAGATAGCACCCATTTTTGTGCAGAAGTTCCCTCAACAGTTAACTGATAAAGATCCGGGCATTCCCAAACTTGGTTGGTATTGCCAATAGCGCCAAAATCGCTTTTAAAAGTCCAGTTTCTCAAATCGGGCGAATTGTAAATCCTAACGGAATCAACATCAGGTTTTGAAACAAGCATTACCCAAGTTTGTGTGGGGGTATACCAAAATACTTTTGGATCGCGGAATTGGGTTGAACCAATATCTAAAACAGGATTTTTAGTATAAGCTGTCCAGGTTTGGCCTTGGTCAAGACTGTAAGATATACACTGCGTTTGGGATATGGCGTTGCCGCCTGCACCCGTATTATTTACAGTATAAACAGCAACGAGCGGAACCTGCCCGGTCTGTGTTGCAAAACCGGTTGTGTTCAAATTGTCAACAACAGCGCTTCCGCTAAAGATCATTGAAGTTTCGGTATCTGTGGTTATTTCAGATATCGCAACACCGGTTTCCTGCCAGCTAAACAAATCGCTGCTTAAAGCCTGATCCCAGTTCATGTTTCCCCAAACATATCCCAATGGGTTGTACTGCGAAAACAAATGATAGCTACCATTATAATATACCAATCCATTAGGATCATTAATCCAGTTTGTAGTGGGTGTATAATGAAATAGTGGCCGGTATGATACTGATGCAACTGTTGTATCGCCACCGTTCAGATTTGTTACTGGATTAACTACTATTTTTTTGCTACAGGAAGCAAATAAAAATAAACACACACAGTTGATGATTATTATCTTTCTCATATATCTTTAATTTTATACAGTATTAGAACTCTACTTAACAAGAGTTGCCGAGTAATAATGTTGATACCCGGCAACTCATTATTTAAATAGTACTACCAGCCTGGGTTTTGCTTGTACAAACCCTTACTAAAGTTGATTTGGTTTTCAGAAATTGGTAGGTACTCATCACGATTTTTAGTAAAGTGTGCGCCTACGAGGTGACTTGTACGGGTAGTTTCAACTGTAAAATAGTTATTCAAGTAGTCTGCAGCAATACCCCAGCGTACCAAGTCAAAAAAGCGGTAGCCCTCCATTGCAAACTCAAGCCGGCGCTCAAACATTAGCGCTTGCAAGGCATAAGCATTGGTCCAGGTACAATTTACTCCTGGCTTATAGATGTCCATATGATAGTTTGATGTAGGTGCCCCATTAGCCTGTACCAATAAAGCAGTACTGTTCATAGCTCTTTGACGGACCATATTTATGTATGGCAATGCCGCCGTTTCTTGTCCCATTTGGATAAGCGCTTCGGCTTTCATAAGCAAGACATCAGCATACCGGATAACTTCCCAATCCTTAGAGCTGGACATAAATGGCGGAAATCTGGTGAAAGAGGGATCAGTATAAGCAACTGTTTCCTTTATACTTAACAAGGGGCCATATACTTGCGGATCACGCGCCCACGAGGCATTGTAAACCAAACCCGTTTGATATTTATACGGATGGCCGGGAATAGCTGCTGTATGATCCAGGCGCGGGTCAAATGTATTGGTTTGGTAATCGCCTGATGGCACAACATCCGTATTGTTAAAAGTAGTGAACTCAGGCAAACCATTAACATCGGTTTTAAAGGCATTTATCAAGTTATCACTTGGTACGTGAAAACCGCAGCAACCATACTGCACATTCATAGGGTAATCCAAACAGTGCCCCGCATCAATCCTTCCTACAGGGGTTCCGTCATTATTTGAATATTGTATGGAGAACACAGATTCGCCAGAATTATCGTATTGTGGTAAGAAGTTATCTGCAAAATCAGCATCAAGGCTGTATTTGCCCGAATTAATAACGCTATCACATTCCGCGCTTACTTGTGTAAGTTTTGTTTGATCGATACCTGTTACGTTGTTATTAGCATCCTGCGTATAGGCCTGGTATAATAAAGTTTTTGCAAGATAAGCTTGCGCTGCCCCTTTAGTTGCCCGACCAACATCTGATTGATTTACAGGCAAATTAGCTGACGCAAATTTAAAATCATTTGCAATATTAGTCCATAACTGATCGCTTGTTAATGCCACATTAGAGACAGCGCCATAACTGGCAGCGCTCTTTTGGATAGTCTCATCAATCCACGGAATGTGATTAAACAATATTTTTAAAAGGAAATAAAAATGCCCGCGCAAAAATTTCAATTCTGCTTCCCTTTCAACTTTCTGCGGATAATTTGCTAAAGATTGTCCTTCAACTAATTGCAAGGCCGTATTTGCCCTGGCTACACCGACATATAACTGATAAAACACATCGTCCCCTGAAACGTTTGTTATCGTATTGCTTGAAAATCTTTCAAACTGATCATATTCATTAACATCTCCAGGGCCGCCACCTCCTTTATAGGCATCTCCGCTCCGGATGCTACCATAAGCCCACATGCTGCTATATGGATAATAATAATAATCGTTACCCAGGGATGAATAAGCCGCGATAACCATTGCGTCTGTATTAGCGGGAGTAGTTAAATCAGCTGTCGAAATTACACCCTGTGGCGTGGTATCCAGGTATTTTTTACAGGAAGCGGCAGTTATGCAAAGCAATAATGCCACTATATATTTTATATTTTTCATCTTGTTGATTTTAATTGGTTAGTAAGAAAAATTAATACCTATAGTTGTAATTACCGGTATCGGGTAAGCGTTCCCCGGGTTTTCAGGGTCAGGAGCCGTATATGAAGAGCTCTTGAAGGTGAGCAAGTTACTCGCCTGGATATAAACCATAGCGCGTTGTAGTTTTAATTTTTTTATTGCATTTTTTAAGTTATACGATAACTGAATATTTCTCAACTTAAGATAAGACCCGCTTTCCAAAAAATAGGTAGATGGGCGGCCTTCATTATTATTGTCGTTAAGGGTTAAAGCCGGTATAGTCGATTTATTGTTAGTCGGCGTCCAGGCATCTAAAACCCTGGTGCCCCAATTTGAACCCGGTGCAAGCGATGTAAAATCAGTTAAGGTTTTATAAGTATTGTCGACTAAACCACCTTGTGAACCCTGGAAGAAAAATGTGAGGTTGAAGCCTTTATATCCCACGGAAGTATTTAAACCATACACGAAGTTAGGATCAGGGTTGCCAATAAATGTTTCATCATTCTGGTCAATTACCCCATCATGGTTCAAATCTTCATATCTCAAGCGTCCAACACCTTTTCCGGGCTGTGCTGCTGAATTATTAACTTCAGCCTGGTTTTGAAATATCCCCTGTACAACATAACCATATTCCGAATTGATATCGCGGCCTAATACAGTTTGTGTGGTACCATTACCGGCATAGGCGTTAAGCACATCGGATGGTAATGAAAGTACTTTATTACGATAACCGGCAATGTTACCCGATAAATTAAAGGTGATATCATGCGAAATATTGCCGCTGTAGTTTAGTTGTAGTTCTAAACCTTTATCCTGCATAGATGCCCCATTATAGGTTTCGTTTCCACCCTCGCCAAGTACAGCAAGATAAGGCGGCGTGATTAAAATATCTGTTGTTTTTTTGATATAGTAGTCTGCAGAGCCGGTTAGCTTATTGTTGAAAAAACCGAAATCCAATCCAAAGTTACTTTGCGTGGTGGTTTCCCATTTTAGCTGTGAGTTACCTGTTTGAACAGCAGTAAAACCAGAAGGGAGTGAACCCGAAGTTTGACCTGAAATGGCATAAGCGCTGCCACCATCACCATTAAATGCAGCCCTATTGCCATAAATAGACTGGTAGAGTGAATAAATACCATTATCGCTTATGTTTTGGTTCCCTGTTTGGCCCCAACCGTAGCGCAGTTTTAAGTCTGAGATAAAAGGAGCATTGTCTTTTATGAAACTTTCCTGGCTGATCCTCCAACCTACTGATCCGGCGGGAAAATAGGCATAACGATTATCTTGTCCGAATCTTGATGACCCGTCTCTTCTTAAAGTCGCTGAAGCCAGGTATTTATCGTCATAAGAATAGTTTACCTTCGTAAAGTAGGAAAGTAATGCATCGCTGCTACCTGCCCCTGCTACCGCATAATTAGTGGTGCCCGCACTCAGGTAAGCATAATCTATATTGCTTAATGTCAAGCCTTGTGCACTTGCATTAAAATTTTGGTTTTTATCCTTAACATTTTCTTCGCCTAACAAAAAGTTGAATTTACTTTTACCTAAGCTTAAATCATATGTTAACTGGTTTTGCCAGGTTTCTGTCAGTTCATAGTCGGTCGATGCCGCAGCTATCGTACGATCATCAGACAAGAACCCAGCTACATAAGGAATTTGTACTGATCTTAGATAGTTACCTGCAAAATCAGCAGCATAAGTGGTTTTGAAATTCAGGTTTGGTAATATGGCATAGGATATATAGGCATTACCAAATACCCTTCCAAAGGCGTTTACGTTTTGTTGATTGTCTATTATTTCCCTGTACGGATTATCACGATCATCCATCCCACCTACCGCCCCCCCCCAGCCACCAGTAGTCGTATAAACCGGTATTATTGGATTTTCAATTAATGCGAGCGAAGTTATACTACTAACTGGTAAAATTGGATCACGCATGTAGGTTCCGGATAGCGTTTCACCTATTTTAAGTTTACCATTAAAAAAGCTATAATCGTTGTTATACCTAACGTTGTATTTGGTATCCCTTGTATCTTTAATAATGCCCTTGTTATCAAAATACCCTACGGAGAATAAGGAATTTGAATGATCGGTACCACTTGAAATCGTCAGGTCATACTTTTGTTGTATCGAAGGTTGGGATATTTGATTGAACCAATTGGTATTGCTTGATAGCATCGTCATGTTTGGCGTATCCAAATATTTACTCACATGTACGCCATATAATATAGGATTACTATAATTATGGTTCCAGTTAAAAGTATAAGCGCCCCCAAATTCCACTGGATTAACAGGGGTACCAACATTTGGCCCAAATTCATCATCATTAACCTGTGCCTGCCAATAAGCCTGGCCATGCTGTATGGTGTTAAGCGCGGATATTTTACTATTATAATATTGGATAGAGGTAGAAGCGTCAAAATCAATCCGCTGTCTGCCCTCTTTTCCTTTTTTTGTGGTAATAATAATTACACCGGCAGCAGCCCTTGATCCATATATGCTTGATGCGGAGGCATCTTTTAAAACTTGTATGGATGCAATATCATCCTGGTTAATTTCCTGCAAACCACGTTGAGTCGGAATACCGTCGATAATATATAGCGGGTCATTATCATTAAGGGTAGTTATGCCTCTGAGAGTTACGCCAACCGCTCCGTTAGGGTTTCCGCTATTCGCAATTTGTAATCCCGGCACTCTGCCTTGTAACGCCTGCATCGCATTACCGGTAGGCACATCCTTTATGTCATTGATGTTTACTACGGTAACGGCACCTGTTAGATCTCTCTTCTTTTCTGAGGTATAACCAGTTACTACTACCTCATTTAAATCGGTAAGTTCCTGAGTAACTTGTATGGTAACTTTAGTGATTTTTTCACCGATCTTTAAATTAACCGGCTTATAACCCACATAGGTAAATTGAATTATTTGACCCGTTTGAGCATCGATGTTGAACTTGCCTTTATTATCAGTTATGGTTGCTTTTTGCGTTCCCATAACAGTTACAATAACTCCAGACAATGGATTAGAATCCTTGTCGGTTACTGTTCCGCTTATTTGGCGGGACTGCGCATATGCTCCGCTCGCAATTAGTACAAGCAAAGAACAAAAAAGTAATAGTTTTCTCATTTAATTGGTTTTAATTGGTTGGTTTATTTATGATATTTCAAACATTTCTTTTCTAAACTTTTTATAGTCGAACACATTATATTCCGGGCAACCTCCTTTCTTTGTAGCTATAAATGCGCCCATCGCTATAGCATTTCTCAATATTTTTCCAGGTTCCTCATGCAAGTAATGCCCGGCTAAAAGGGCCGCCAAAAAAGAATCGCCACTACCGATTGTATCGATAACCTTAACTTCGGTCCCCCACTCATGGTACGATTTGTCTTTATTGTAATATGAAGCGCCAAATTCACCTTTGGTGATGATCACCTCCGGTATATTAAAATAATCCTGTATAAATTTCACTTGCGCCGCCTCGTTATAAGATGAGCTTTTGAAAAGCATCTGGGTCATTTCCAGTTCAGCCTGGTTGAATTTTACAATATTGGCCTTGTGCAACAGTGCCTGTAATAAATCCTTGCTGATGTAAGGCGGGCGCATATTGATGTCCAATACCTTAATAACATCACTTTCTAAAATCTCAAACAATGTTTCCCTTGAAGTATCATTTCTTGATGCCAGGCTGCCATATATAAAATAGGTTGAAGCATTTAGATGCTTTACTATCATTTCTGAATTACTGATAAAATCCCAGGCTACCGGAAAGAGAATTTCATAAGAAACCTCGTTACCATTATTCATTTTGGCGATAACCTGGCTAGTTGGATATTCCGAATCCCTTTGCAGCATATGCTTTTTAATGCCCCATTGGTCAAGCAGACCTTCCAGTTTGTCGCCATTTTGATCATTGCCTATTTTACTTATGATACTGGTAGACACCCCCATTTTATTTAAATGGTAGGCAACGTTTAAAGGTGCTCCCCCCGGTTGAGGGCCATCTGGCAATACATCCCATAAAATTTCACCATAACAAATAGCTGGCGTTGCGTAATTATCCATTGGTTCCATATTTCTCATAATTAATGCATTACTACCATATTGGCTTCAATTTGCTCAAGCGATGTGCCTTTGGTTTCGGGCATAAAAAACCATACAAAAATCAATTGCAAAACCATCATAAAACCAAAGAAGAAAAAGGTGATTGCCCCACCAAGCGACTCAGCCAGATATGGAAAGCTAAATGCGATAATTGCAGCCATGATCCAATGGGTTGAGCTGCCTAAGGTTTGCCCTTTAGCACGTACCTGATTTGGGAAAATCTCCGATATGAATACCCATATAACCGCGCCTTGCGAAAAAGCGAAAAAAGCTATAAACAGCATCATGTAAACAGGAATAGCGAAGCCGCTTAAATGCCCTGAGTAAAAGGTAAAAGCTACCAGGAAAAGTGAAACTATTAAACCCACCGATCCCACTAACATTAATACCTTTCTGCCTACTTTATCAATAATGTTTATTCCAAGCAATGTGAAAATAAAATTTATCATGCCGATACCAACAGTAGATAGTAATGATGAATGTGCACCTAAACCCGCCATCTCAAAAATTCGTGGTGCATAGTAAATTATAGCATTGATACCCGAAACCTGATTAAAGAAAGCAAACAGCATCACCAATACAACCTGCGTTTTATACTTACCTGAAAACAGGTTCTCTTTACTACGCTTATTCCCCGAAGTATCGAAGTTTGATTTTTGGATAGAAACCAATTCTGTTTCACAATTCAGGGGATTAATGATGCGTAATATCTCTAATGCCCGTGTAGTATCTCCCTTTTTAAGTATAAGCCAGCGCGGGCTTTCAGGGATGAAGTATATAAGGCATAAAAATATAAATGCGGGTACCGCCTGTACGCCCAGCATCCATCGCCATGAGCTTTCGCCACCCTGGCTTAGCAGATAATTTGACAGGTAGGATATTAAGATCCCTAATACAACATTAAACTGAAATAAACCAACCAGTCGCCCGCGGCGGTCGGCAGGCGAAACTTCGGATATGTATATAGGCGCTGTAACTGATGAAGCACCAACACCTAAACCGCCTAATAAACGAAATGCTAAAAATATATACCAATTATCGGTAAGCGATGTACCTAATGATGAAAGCAGATAAGCAATTGCTACAAAATAAAGTGTATTCTTTCTGCCAAAAAAGTCAGAAGGCTTAGAGCCCAGCAGCGAACCTAAAACTGTACCTATTAAGGCTATAGATATGGTTAAACCGTGTTCAAAAACTGATAAATGCCAAAATTGCTGGATAGATTTTTCGGCTCCTGATATTACCGCGGTATCAAAACCGAATAAAAACCCACCAAGGGCAACAACCATGGACCAGGCCATGACAGAGTGTTTTCTCATAATAAAAAAAGGTATTAATTGGATTTGTAATTCCAAAGATGCCCGAATCAGGCTATCGGCTGTTATCAGTTTTATAACAAAATAATATAAAAATTAAACATTATACATCTATCTTATAATCAATTATTTACGATAATAAAATTTAATATTTTAAATAAATAGTTTGTTTTTGTTACCTCCTATTTATGGTTATGTTTCATTGTTGAAATTATAACAAACTGTGTGTTTTACTTTATGAATGTTTTTATTGGTAGTTTTGATACACCTGCTACAGGCAGGGTAACCAATTAAATTATAACCATTTACTAAACTCCATTTATTAATAAGGCTGATGACCATAAACATTAAGCTCTATATTAAAATGCTGTTAACAGCATTCTTAATATTATTTATAAACAGCTGCAAGCAAGCTGATACAAAATCACAATATACAATTGGGTTTTCCCAATGCGTTGGATCTGATTTGTGGCGGCAAACTATGCTGGATGAGATGAAAATGGAACTTTCATTACATCCGGGCGCGAAGTTTATATATGCTGATGCGGAAGGTAACAGCGCGAAGCAGGTTGAGCAGGTAAAACAGATGTTGGATAAAGGTATCGACCTGCTGATAATTTCTCCAAATGAGGCACAACCACTTACTGGTATTGTGGAGCAAACCTATAATAAAGGGATCCCCGTTATAGTAATTGACCGTAAGACATCATCAACATCGTATACCGCTTATGTAGGAGCAGATAATTACCAGATAGGTAAAATGGCCGGTGAATACATGGGCGCTTTGTTAAAAGGGAAAGGCAATGTACTTGAAGTTATGGGCCTGCCGGGCTCATCGCCAGCAATTGAACGTGAAAATGGCTTTAATGACGGTATTAAAAAATATACGGGAATTCACATCATATCAAAAGTATATGGCGATTGGCTAAAGGAAAATGCAAAAAAGCAACTTAACCAGATACGGCCTGAATTGCAGAATATAAATGCAGTTTTCGCCCATAACGATGTAATGGCTGCAGCATCCAGAGATGTACTTAACGCCCAGCAAATAAAACAACAGGTTAAAGTTATTGGTGTAGATGCCTTACCGGGCAACGGCGGTGGTATACAAATGGTTAGTTCTAAACTTATTGATGCGAGTTTAGTATATCCTACCGGGGGTAAGGATGCTATAATGACGGCCTTCAGGATATTAAACAAGGAACCCTTTTCAAAAGAGACCATTTTACAATCCGTTGTAATTGATTCAACTAATGTGCAGCTAATGAAACTCCAATGGAGTAAAATTAATAGCCAGCAAAAGGATATTGAACGGCAGCAATCTTTGCTCGAAGAGCAAAGGCAGGTTTATAACAGCCAGCAGATTGTATTAAACATCATAGTAATAACCCTGGTACTGGCCATTGTATTCGGAGGGCTTGCATTTTATTCCCTAATGGAAAACAGGAAAATAAATAAAAGCCTTGAAGCTAAAAATGTAGAAATTTTAACGCAACGGAATCAACTGATAGAGATGTCGGTAAAAGCGCAGGCCGCTACTGAAGCCAAATTTAATTTCTTTACAAACATCTCGCATGAGTTTCGCACGCCACTAACGCTAATCCTGTCACCTGTTGAGGATATGATGCGGAATGAGAAATTAAACATCGTTGCCGGAAAAAGCCTAAAACTAATGCATAAAAACGTCTTCAGGCTACTGCGACTAGTTAACCAATTGATAGATTATCGCAAAATAGAATATGACAAACAGCAAATTAGTACCTCACCCAATAATATTATAGCCTTTTTAAATGACATTTTGGGCAGTTTTCAGCACACTGCGCAAAAACGAAACATTAACCTTAACGTTACCTCGAAAGAAGAAAATATTGTTGTTTGGTATGATGTGAACATGCTGGATAAGGTATTCTTCAACCTGATATCAAACTCACTAAAATTCACTAAAAACAATGGATATATAACCATAACCGTTACAAAAAGTACTGATGTTATAACCATAGCTATTACAGATAATGGTATAGGCATGGAGCCACACGAGGTTGAGCATGTATTTGAACAGTTTTATCAGGCAGATAATGGTTCATCAAAAGGATCAGGGCTGGGGCTTTCCTTATCCAAAGAAATCATCTTATTACATCAGGGAAGCATTGAAGTAAGTAGTAAAAAATGGCAGGGAACAACTTTTACTATTCAGCTTCCATTGAGCAACGAAAATATAAATGGCCTCACAACTTATTCAGCCGCAACATCTGCAATTGATGAAAATGCACAACTTTATACTGCTGACCTTGAGGATTATGTTGCCAATAATGAAACGGCCGTATTTGCACTACCTAAGGAACAATCTATATTAATTATTGAGGACAATACCGATCTGCTTTATTATTTAAGCGAGAAATTGGGCGATAGTTATGAAATATTCACAGCAGATAATGGCCCGAACGGTTTAACTGAAGCTTTTGAGAGGGTGCCCGACCTGGTTATATCTGATGTTGTATTACCCGGCATATCCGGTAAAAAGATAGCGGAAAGCCTTAAATCCGATGTAAGAACATCGCACATACCCATTATATTATTAACCGCACAAAGTAGTATTGAACAACAAATTGATGGTATACGCAGCATGGCTGATGCTTATATTACCAAGCCATTCAATTTTGATTACCTGCATGCTGCTATCAAAAATTTGATTAAAAACCGGGTAATATTAAAAGAGCATTTTATAAGTGACGTAGGACCGGGAAAAATAACGGTTTCAAAAAGCCTGGATAAAAAATTCATGAGTGATTTTTCGGGTATTGTAGAACAAAATCTCGCTAATGAAAACTTTAGTGTTGATGACATTTGCAAATCAATAGGTATCTCACGAGTACAACTTTATCGTAAGGTAAAGGCATTATTGGGTTGCAGTATTACTGATTACATACTAAACCGGAGGCTTAAAAAGGCCAAATACTTACTAATTAATGAAAGTTATTCTATTTCCGAGATCACCTATATGGTTGGCTTCTCAAGTCCTAATTATTTCTCTACAGTTTTTAAAGCCAAGTATGATTGTACCCCAAGTGAATTTAAGCGTAAGCAATATTCTTAATACAAATATTTGTTTTACACGAGGTAAAAACGATGAACAGCAATAGTAAAAAGTAAACTTCGTTTCGTAAAATATGATTTATTAGTTATTTGAGAATATAGGTCTTTTTGTCTACCCCAACACCTGTTATGATTAACGATTTCCATTGCGTGGGTAATTTGCTTTTTACTTGTTTTATGCCTTCTGGGGTGATATCCAAACCACCAAAGCCCATTAATAAGCTTTGAATGATGCCACCTGCCCCCGTAGCAAAATAAGGATTTGTACCACCTTTAGTTTCAGCAATAACCCTGAACGGAGGATTTAAATTTGGCTGATAAGCATCAGTAAAGAAATGATAAGCTTTATCACCATCACCCAAACGGGCGTATAGTAAAGCAAAAATCCCTTGTGTCATGGCAGGTGTACCGGCGTTAGGTATACGGGTGTCATAATACTCCAGGTCTTTTTTAATCTGGGCGGCATCGGTTATAGTATGTAGCGGATATGCCAGAAGGTTCACGTCAGCTTGTTTAATACCTTCGCCATTATAACTGTCAAATTCCCTGGTAACCCCGTTTGGCAATTTTGATAGCGGGATATTTTGCGCAACCAGTTCCCATTCGGCAGCATATTTAATACCAAGTAATTTAGCTGCTGCGATGGCATCATTCAAATTTTCGATAGCTGCCGCGTTAGTAAAAGCATCGTTATCAACATTTTCCGCCCATTCATCAGCGGCTACCACATCTTTAATATCATAATGTCCCGCACCGTTGCGCTCAACCCTGCTAGCCCAAAAATCTGCGGTTGCTGATAAAATCGGCCAACCTTTTTCAAGCAGCCATTGCTTGTCCTGGGTTACGCAATAGTAATTCCATGCCGCAAGTGCTACATCAGCTGTAATGTGATGTTCAAAAGGCCCACTTAATGCCCAAACCGGCGTTTCTTCTACCCCCTTATCAGCGCTTTCCCATGGGTACATGGCGCCTTTGTAGCCGCGTGTGAATGCGTTTTGTTTGGCCGCATCCAGCCGCTGAAAGCGGTACTCCATCAATGATTTGGCAATTTCAGGATGCAAAACCAATAAGGCCGGGTACATCCACAAATCAGCATCCCAAAATACATGACCGTTATAGCCCAAGCCAGATAGTCCCATTGGCGATGGCGACAAGGCAGTACCTGCACGGGAAAATGAGTATAAGTGATACAACATGCTATGAACATCCTGCTGCGCCTGTGGATCGCCTTCAATTTTAATATCACTACGCCAAAGAGTATCCCAGGCTTTATTGTGATTTTGGATCAAACGATCCATTCCTTCTAACTTGGCGAATATGGTTAGACGTTCAGCCTGGTTTAACGGATCGGCATCATGGGCTGAAGTAATAGACGAACCGGCAACACCATAGCGGTAGGTTTGCCCGGTAGTAATGGTTTTGCTAAACTTCATCAGGTGCATGTTGCTATCCCACATTTCGTGGATAATGCGCGGCTCAGAGCCATGCAACTCGCTAAATAAAAAAGTATTGGAAGCGCATAGTTGCAATTTGCCTGTCGGGCTTTTGGCGGTGGAGGTGAGCAGGCTCAGCGTTACGTGCGGCCTGTCTATCTCGTTATAATAATTCTCAACTTCTTTTAAATCATCCGGCGCTTCCAAAATGCTTGCTGCCGTTACATTTATTGGTCTTTTCGCGGTGATTTCAACATCCATCAACACCGTAAAGGGCAACTGACGCAGCGAATAGTAAGTGTATTTTACCGTTGCCTCGTCGCCATAATCAAAGGTGGTGGTGAAAGCCGCATGTTGCATATCCAGCTGCTGCTTAAGATTGCTGATGTTTGCCGCACTGATGCGTGTACCGTTTATTTCAAGGTACATATTAAGCAGGTTAAAGCTGTTCAGAAAATTACTTACCCTCCCCCTGCCATACAGATCATAGGCACCTGCAAGCACCACATTTTTCACCTTAAATGGTTCGGGCGATGACACAACGCCAATCATCCCGTTAGCTACGGTAACCCCATAATAATTCGCTGGATCAATTTTATCAGCTTTTATTATCCATTGATCCTGGGCGTGTAAGGTAGTCTCGCAACAAAATAATAGGCCAAGCAATATTAGTTTTAATTTATTCACTATCAATTATTTTTGTGATTTACTGATCATTATAAAATGGGATACATCAAGCGAAACTCAACCTCGCTATCATCACTTACTGGTAAATTACTTATAAATACCTCATCAGGGGAAGACATCCCATGAAGGTATCTATCCTGGATGTATCGTCCCATTGCGGCAAAGGCCTTTTGTTTTTCGCTGTATTTCCCTTTAAAATCTGTTAGTAATACTTTTGTAGGTGGTATTTGCATGTACAAAAACCCGTTGTCAGTTGTAATCTTCTTATTAACAGGAATGCCTATCGTTATTTGTATTGAGTCTCCGGCTTTGGGGATGTATTGTACCATAACCTGGCCTGCTTGTATTAATTGCTTCGATAAAATATAATTGTGTAACTGGTTTTGCAGAGCAGAAGTTTCGGTATAAATTTGTTTTTTTAAAACGGTTTTTCTGTTTACTATAACTTTTCTTTCCTTTAAAAGAGCAGATGTTATAACATAGCCATAAAATGATTTTGTATCTTCCATATATTTCTTAAAATCAAGTATGGCAGTCTTTCTTAAATCATCCTTTTCTAATGCCAGGATGAAATATTTTATGACGCTACTTTTAAACGTAGCTATTACATTAGTAGTTAACACGTTAGCACCTGGAATAATTATATAGCTATAATTAAAATCATTGCCATTTATAACCCTCTTTACCAAAATATTGCCGCTGTATTGCATCTTTACATCAAAATATCCATTGGGTATAGTAAGTTTGAAGCCTTTTGAAGTATTATTCAATTTGCATAAAAGAGAATCATTACTAACCACCTTGTTTATATCGGGGTTCCATTTTTCCCAGCTTTCAGCTTTACCTAATTGCTGGTAACAATTAAAATATGAAGCGTTAATTTTTACAACAACCTGTTTGTTAAAGGGAATTAAACCAATAATAATGATTGTTATAAACAGCAATAATACGATGGTTAATATTCTTTTCATACAAAAAGGTAATTCCCGGTAGAATCCGAAACTAATTAAATTTATAGTTATAAAGATCATTAAACAATAATGGAACAGTTAAAAAGCCGTTCCATTATTGACAGATCAATAAAGTGCAATTCTTAATACCCCGGGTTTTGCTTTAACAAAGGGTTAGTAGCTATTTGTATACTTGGTATAGGGAATAAAAATGTATGCTGATCAGCATCAGCGCTTTTATTTGGTACACGCGCACCAGTATAATAAGGTGTTCCGGTTGCTTTTTCAAACCGGATCAGGTCATTCCTTCTCCAACCCTCCCATGCAAACTCATGCCCGCGTTCCATCAACAATTGATCAAGTGTTATAGTTGTAACAGGTGGTAGTCCGGCCCTTGCCCTTATTAAATTCACGTTGGTTACAGCAGTTGCCCCATCCCCCATCTCCAAAGCAGCTTCGGCCGACATCATGTAAGCATCTGCAAGACGAAACCGCACACCATCATTACTCGTACCCGCGCTGCCGGTACCTGGCTGCGGTTGGTATTTGAGACTGCGTGCCCCTGCATAAACAAAGCTATCGGCAGGATTACTTAACTGAAGCACATACTTGCTAAATATAGCACCCGCTATGGGCGCACCTGCCGCCGTATATTGCTGGCCAATTGCCCACATTTTATTACGTTTATCAGCTGCATCAAATGAATCGTAAAAAGCAGTTGGTGCACAAAAACCATTATAAGGCTGACCGGTTAAGTTATAAGTTAACTGGTTATTATAGTTAAGCGTGTACATCTCGATCACATTGCCCGGTATTGAAGGAAAATTGAATGGAATAACAAAAATGTTTTCGGTTGAACTTTTATTGGTATAAGTAAAATTATCGAAGAAATTGGGCTGTAAACTATATTGACCCGAGGCAATCACCATGTCTGCATATTTTTTAGCATTAGCCCAGTCGGCTGTACCGGTATATACCTGTGCATTTAAGTATAACTTAGCTAATAGCATATAACCACCCCATTGATTAAAACGCCCATAGTTGGCCGGAGTAGTTATACCGTTGTTTACGGATAATAAAGGAATGTTAGCCTGCAAATTGGCTACCAGGTATTTATAAATGGCAGCCTGGTTTTGCGGAGCTAAATTCGGAGATCCGCCATAGGTGGTTATCAAAGGGATATTACCATACAAATCCATCATCAAAAATATGCTGTAATCTCTTAAAACATTAATTTCTGCTATCACTGCTGCATTGTTTGCCGGTTTGCTTGGTAAGTTGGTCAGAAAATTTATAACAAAATTAGCTTTGGTTATACAATTTGTAAGGTCTGTCCAACCTCCAACATCATTTCCATTCAACTCATCAACAGCATGTAACCATAACTCCTGATGTTCACCACCATCATACCAATTGTTACCGCGAGTAGGGATAATCATTTCATCGGTAGTAACCTCATTTAATTGGAATACGCTTTCTGTTTGTAGTGGCGTTAAGGCAGCATACGCCGACTCTACTACTGCGTTTATTTGTGCAGGTGAAGTGGAATAAGTAGCGGAAAGGCCAGAACTGTAAGTATCCTGCGGCAGCTTTTTGCACGATTGGATAAGCGCACTACTGGTTATAAGTAATCCAAGCAGGCTCAATATTTTTTTAGTCTTCATCTATTTAAAATTTAACTGTTACTATTACTTGAATGAAACATTAGTACCAAATGTAAATGACCTAACAGGAGGATAATATGCATAACCTCCATAGTCGGCATCGATATAGTTTTGATTAGGACTAGTTGACGAAGCAACATTCACTTCAGGATCAAGCCCTCTATATTTGGTAATTGTAAATAAGTTGTTGGTTGCAACATAAATCCTTAAAGTATTAAACCCTTTAATATGGTTAAAGGTGTAGCCTAACGATGCATTATCCAACTTTAAGTAAGATGCACCTTCCAGCCACCTATCTGAAGCTACCGGCCCGCTGGTCACGCCGTTGGTTAAGGCCGCTTGAGTGGTATTGGTTCCAGGTAAACGGGTTACAGTTTCATAATCTAACAAGGTATTATTAAATATTTTTTGTCCGTAAACTCCGCGTAAAAAGAAGCTTAAACTCCAGCTTTTGTAACTAAAACTATTGTTTAATCCATAGTTAAATTTTGGACTTGGATCAATATAGTGACTTGGAGGCACACCGCCTGTCTGTGCCGCCCACTGAGCAACAGTTTTTCCGTCAAATTCTTCAACACCTTGTGCATTTACACCTGTATAGTGAGGAAGGTAAAATACATATGGCGCATATCCGGGTACAAAACGGGTTATTGGATTTGAACTTAAGCCCTGCCCCTGTGCCAAGCCAACATTTATAAATGGTGTATTTATTGCTGTCCCATCAAGCGTACCTGATAAACTTTGTATCCTGGTTTTTAAGAAATTTATATTTCCAGAAGCTGTCCAGTTAAGGCCATCTCCTGTTAATATCTGGCCGGTAAGCTGAAGTTCAAACCCTTTATTGGTCAACGAACCAATATTCGCCTCGGTTGTAGGATATATATTAGGTGGTTGAGGCACTGACACGGCAAATAGCAGATCAGTAGTCTTATCATTGTAATAGTTCATATTACCTGATAGTCTATCATTAAATAAAGAGAAATCAAGCCCTACATTCCGGCCTATCCTTTTTTCCCAGCTTAAATCAGGGTTAGGGTTTTGCAGAGGAGTAACAAATGGCAAATAACCACCTGATGCACCGTTGTAATATTGTGTATTATTGGTACCTGTAGGTGGCCCAATCAGCGCTAAATTTGTATAGGGCCCAACACCATTGGCATTACCTGTTTCGCCCAATCCGGCTCTTATTTTCAAATCGTTTATCCAGTCAACGTTGCTTAACAAATCGCGTTTTAATCGATAGGCTAAATCAAACGCCGGGAAATATCCTGTTTGATGACCTTGGCTAAACTTACTCGACATATCACTTCTGATAGAGGCGGTAGCATAAAAACGGCTATCGTAATTATAATTTATACGTGCAAGGTAGGATTGTATCTCGTATTTATCCTTGTATGAACCTATCGGCACAGCTACAGGCGATGAACCGGTGCCCAGGTTATTATCCAGACTTAAAGGATTAAGCAAGCCCTGTGCTGACGCAAAAAAGTAATCAGTATAGAAAACGTTATATTCATCTACGACGGTGGCACTGAGAGAATTTTTACCAAAATGGGTATCATAATTAAGATGGATATCCCCTTTGTAAGAATTTGTATTAGTTGTCGTATCTGAAGCCTGACTGAGATTTTGTTGCGTTGTGAAAGATGGAATAAACAGGTGTGTTTGCACATTATTACGGCTTGTTGCACCTGTTGCACCCAATACAAGCCCCGGAACAATGGTATAATTAATTGTAGAATTTATATTTGTCAGATACTCATTGTGTCGATCATAAGTATCTGTTAAATATTCAACAGGGTTATAGGCCTGGTAACCGGCACCGAAATCGTTAAACGAACCATTTGAAAGCCTGACAGGAATGGTTGGCAACGCGTTAAACACGTAACCGATATCAGAATAATTCACCAGGGAGCGATTTGTATTAACATTTGATATCCCTAATGTAATATCCAGTTTATTGTTCAGGGCCTTTTCTTCGCCATTAAACCGTACGCCTAATTGTTGCTTACCGCTATTAATAATGACACCCTGCTCATTCTGATAATTCAATGATGCCCTATAATTGAAACCATCCGAACCGCCGGATATGGCCAGGTTATTACTGTTTGTAAATGCTGTACGGTTAATGGCCTTTTGCCAGTTAGTGTTAACGTTGTCTGATTCTCCTTGCCCGGTTTGAGGGTTTGCCTTTGCCTGCGGCGTGGCAAGATATTCAGGTGTGGTTAACAGGTCATAGTATTTGCTCTGGTTTCCTACACTTACATAACCGTTATAATCAACAGTCGTTCTGCCGGCTTTACCCTTTTTAGTCGTTACAATGATTACACCGTTGGCGCCGCGCGAACCATAAATTGAGGTAGCTGACGCATCTTTTAGTATATCATAGGATTCAATGTCGCCGGGGGCGATATTCTGGAACTCCTGGGCATTATCTAACGGCACGCCGTCAACAACAAATAGCGGAGATTGATCGCCGCTAACCGATGTTTGGCCCCTTAAACGGATAGAAGAAGCCTGGTTAGGGTCGCCGCCGCCTGTAGTGATCACCACGCCAGCAACTTTACCCTTGATTTGATCAAGCGGGTCAACTATACTTCCCTGATTGAAATCTTTGGATGAAACGTTTGCCACAGCTCCGGTAAGATCTTTTTTACGTTGTGTACCATAACCAACACTCACCACCACAACTTCATTCAGGTTAGATGATGAGGTTTCAAGCTTAATGGAAACCGGTACTCCGTTAACAGCAGTGATCTCCTGAGTGTTGTAACCAATATAGGATACCACCAGGATCGTAGTTGATTCGGGAACTGAAAGTTTAAACGTACCATTTGTATTGGTGGTTGTTCCAAAATTTGTTCCTTTTGCTAAAATAGATACTCCCGGAAGCGGGGAACCATCTTTAGCATCGGTAACCTTGCCCGAAACTACTTTATTTTGAGCCATTGCTGGCAGTGTAAAGAAGAAACATAAAATGGCAAAATAACTTACATTAAGTAAAAATTTTAGTTGCATAATTTTAGGTTTGAGATTTAATTGGCTTAATAAATTGAATTTTAAATTCAATAACAGTAAATAAAAAATGATTTATAAATTGCTGGTTAATCCGGCATACTACTTAAAGTGATTTAAGATTTTTAAGGTGGTGTGTACTTGTTTTTCAGTGATTTAAGCATCCTTGTTAATTTGATATAGGTTTATATAAATACAGGCAAACCGGCACATACCTAAAAGGCACACAGGTTTTAAATGACAAACTGCTTGCAACAAATGCACACTTGTTGTCAGGTCTTCAATAGTTTATTTATTCTTTATTTGGTTTATAAGCTCGTAAGCGTGAGATCAAATCACTACAACAATAAATTCAATGTTTTAGTAGCAGGCTTATTGATCCTTGTACAAAGGAATAGGTAGCTAGGGGTATTACATATTTTTTTATTAAAAATTTAAAAAAATATTGCCATTTTAAAATATAAGTATCTAATAAACAATTATTTAAAAAACAATCACTAATGAAAAATATAAACTTAATTTAATACTTTTAATATTGTTTCTCTTTTTCAAGAATGCTTTTGGGCTTGATGGATACATTAGATCAGTAAACGTTACGAAACATGTGAGGGTTTACACTTTATTTAAAACATCAACTGCTTTTATATCCATTATGCGATTATCAAATTCATCTCCTTGTACCAAAGCTTTGGCCTTTATACGCATTTTGTAAACGTAAATTGTATTTACAGAATACTCCAAAATAGCAGCCACGGTTTCATTATCATTAATGCCCAATCGCATTAGTGCAAATATTCTTAAATCGGTTGTTAATACTTCGTTCTCTTTTGGCCATATTTGGTCCTCCTTTTTTAATAACGAATTAAACTGAATAACGAATTTTGGGAATATTTTAATAAACACATGATCGAAGGTATAAAACAAGGAGTCTCTTTCCTTTTTGATATTGATCTCGTTCATAGAGATTAACAAATCCTCGTACCTTTTGGTAAAAACCTTCTTTTCAATATTACGTTTGATCTTCTCCAGCTTTAAAATGTAGGTTGATATCAGGTTAAAAAAGTAACCAATGTATTCTTCTTTAATATGAGCATCCTCTAAAAGCTTATCATTAGTTTTCTCAAGCTGGGCATTCTTGTCCCTAATAATATTCTCTTTAACCTTCAGTTTTTTCAGCTGGATAAATACAATAAATGAAATAGCTACAATTAACAACACTACAACCAGCATCAATAAAAGATAAATTACCAATCGGCTCTTTTCTTTTTCCATGTTGATGTTAATAGTTGCAGCTACCGTAGGCAATACTGCTGCAATTTTTATTTCTCGTAAGCGTGCTCCATAATATTGCGCATCGCTCAATGCATACTCAATAAGCAGATAGGCGTCGTTAACATTGCCCTCTTTATATAACTGTTCGCCAAGTTTAAAGGCGGCCAGTGTTTCTTTGGTAGATGAGCGAACATCATTAATTGCTGCAACTTCTAAAAGATATCGACGCTCCTCGGCTTGCTCGGGCCGGGTATAAAAAAAACTTAAACCTGTTGCAGCCATTGCCCGCTGATGATAGGTAAGCGGATAATACTTCAACAATTTGATCAAATAAATTGATGGTTGGGAAATATCGCCTGAAGTGATCTGTTGATTGCTCCGGGTTACATATTGATCATAGCTATCTTTTTTACAAAGCCTAAGTGCGGAATCAATGTATTTTAATGATAAAGCATTGTCTCCCGGTGTAAAATATTTATTGGCGTTATAATTGGCAAGGTCTGAATAAAGCCTCGCTTTTAAAGTGTAATATTCAATTTTAGTACTGTCATTTACCACATGGATATTTACCTGGCTTAAACAGTTAAAGCTTTCATTAAACATACCCGCCGAAAGCAGTATAAAACCATACTTAATTTTGGTATCATTAATTTTTGCTGGATCATTTAATAAATAACTTATATTCTCCAGTTTACGTGTATAAACATATGCCGAATCAAACTGGTAAACTTTGTATTCTTCATACAATTTACTGTCTATCTTGTATTGCGAAAGAATATCGGTGGCGGCTACATGGGAGAGTAAAGTCCTGAGCTTATTTATCTTAGTCTCCTTTTGGTCATCATATATCTTTCTGCGTGCAATTTCTGATTTTAGAACGGCTAAAAGGCTATCTGTTCTTGTTGAAGCAAAAGTATTAAAACAGCAAAACACCAGGAATAGTGCAAGTAAAGGTTTCCTCATATATTGGTTTTCAATGATTGATTCATAAAACTACGCTTTATAAAATATAGTTATAGTCAATATCCGCTATTTAACGATCAATTCTAAATTTGGTTTTAATTAAGCAACCGATACTGCCGCAGAAACTACTAATACACCACTCAATTTTATAGCATCCCGTATGCCCCGCAGGTATATTTCCTGCCAATATTATATAAGGGTTACCCATGATGGGCCATGCCAGTCATCGGTATAAAAAAAAGCGATTCCACCCTTACAAAAGGTGGATCGCTTTGGAATGACATCTCTATTTTCAATAAAAAATTGTAGACTTACTTAGGATTTTATCTTTAATGCTATTGTATTTTAAGTACCACAGCCTGATAGGGCTTAAGTGTAACTTGTTTTCCGCTAATTGCTAATGATCCATCCGAATAATTATTGATCATTTGTTTACTGCCTTTTACATTAAAGCCAATATTCGTAGTTGAAATATGCTGGTGGAAGTTTAGTAAAACCAGATATTTATCATGATTCAATGTCCTGGTATAAGCATAAACATCAGGATTAGCTTTGTCTATCAGATCATATCTGCCGTACACAAAAGCGAGGTCACTTTTTCTAAGTTTGACGATCCGTTTAAAGTAGTTTAATACCGAATTGCTATCCTTTTCTTCCGCCTCTACGTTAATGCTAATGTAATTAGGGTTAACCTTTATCCATGGCGTACCTGTAGTAAATCCGGCATTTTCAGAACTATTCCATTGGAAAGGAGTACGGCTGTTATCGCGGGCTGATATTTTTTGGGCTTCTATAAATTCATTCAAATCGCCGCCATTGTTTTTAACCTGCTTGTACATATTGATGGATTCGATATCACGATAATCCTCAATCTTATCAAACTTAATGTTGCTCATACTCAGCTCATCACCGAAATAATAGTACGGTGTAGCACGCATGGTCATTAAAAATGTAGTCAGCATTTTGGATGATAGCTCACGGTATTCTGGTACATCATTACCCCAGCGAGTAACCATGCGTGGTTGGTCGTGATTACCCAAATAGATTGTACCCCAACCTTTATATTCAAAAATGCTATCCCATTTAGAGTATATCTGTTTAAACTTAATTAGACTGTAACCGTGTGGATCCATCTTTTTAAATCTATTGGGTATATAGCCTAAGTTTACCCCTTCAAAATGATACAGCATATTTAACTCATGCCTGTCGGCATCTACAAATTTGTGGGCTGTGGCAGCAGTAACGCCAGCTCCTTCGGCAACACTCATTACGTTATATTTACTGAGTACCTGGGCGTTCATTTCCTTTAAGTAGTCGTGCAAATGCGGGCCACTTGCCATGTACTGATCCCAGCCGCCATTGTAGTTTTCGTCCAAATCTTTTTTAGTGATAACTGGGAAGCTTGTATCCTTTGCAATAAAAGGTATCACGTCCATGCGGAAACCATCCACACCTTTATCCAGCCAAAACCTCATCAAGCTGTAAACCTCTTGCCTTACTTTAGGGTTTTCCCAATTTAAGTCCGGCTGTTTATAGCTGAAATAGTGCAGGTAGTAAGCATTTGTCAGCGAATCATATCTCCAGCCGCTGCCATCTACCTCAAATGCTCCCGGCCTGAATGGCGGTTTACCCTTTTCGGCAGGCCACCAGTGGTAGTAATCACGGTATGGGTTTGTGCGCGAGCTGCGGCTTTGTTTAAACCACTCGTGCTCATCGCTTGTATGATTAACCACCAGATCGAGCACCAGTTTAATCCCTCTTTCGTGAAGTCCTTTTAACAGGGCATCAAAATCATCCATTGTCCCGAATTCCTTCATGACTGAACGGTAATCACTAATATCGTAACCATTATCCGCGTTTGGCGAACCGTACATCGGGTTGAGCCATATTACATCAACACCCAAGCTTCTAATATAATCCAACTTTGATACAATGCCTTTTAAATCGCCAATACCATCGTTATTACTATCCTTAAAACTGCGGGGATATATTTGGTAAACAACGGCTTCTTTCCACCATTTACGATTGTTATTGGTTACCGTCTGCGTTTGGGCATAGCTGCTATTGACTAAAACGCAGCACATCAACAGAGCGGCCAACAAGCAGGATAATCGTTTTCTCATAGTGGAATTTTAGTATGGTATTATTTAATTTGGTTATTAATTCAATTGATAAACAATAGCCTCATAAGGCCTTAAATGGTTTTGGTTAATTGGCGTGTTATAGTTTTGTATTAAAACCTGTGCTTTTGATAAATCAATACCGCTTGTTACGGTTGCATCTTTAGCAGTAAAGTTTAACAACACCAACATTTTTTTACCGTCAAGTTCGCGGGTATAGGCATATATGTTGGGGTTATCCGCATCTACTAAATTATACTTACCGTAAACCAACACCAGATTACCCTTACGCAATGAAACTATCTTACGGAAGTAATTCAAGCAGCTGTTTGGGTCCTTATCTTCGTCGGCAGCATTTATGGTGATGTAGTTGGGGTTAACCTTTATCCAAGGTGTACCTTTGGAAAAGCCTGCATTTTCCGAACTATCCCATTGGAAGGGGGTGCGGCTATTATCGCGCGATTTCACCTTAAGCTCTTCCATATAATGCTGCACATCGCCACCGGTGTTTACCACATGTTTATAGCCGTTTAATGCGGCAACATCGCGGTAATCCTTAATATCCGTAAACCCTATGTTGGTCATTCCCAATTCATCACCGTTGTAATAATACGGTGTGCCGCACATGGTCATTAAAAACGTGGTCAGCATTTTGGATGACAAGTCCCTAAACTCCGGACTATCGTTCCCAAAATTGCTTACCATTCGGGGATTATCATGATTGGCCATAAAGATTGCCAGCCAACCTTTATCTTCAAAATCTTTGTCCCATTTGGTGTAAACCTGCTTCAAATCCAGCAAAGTATAACCGCCGGCTTTATTGGTAATATCTACGCCTTCAAAATGGTAAGCCATATTCAGTTCATGTCGATCGGCATCGACCAGGTTATGGGCATCTTCCAGGGTACTGCCAGCACCTTCGGCAACAGTCATAATATCGTATTTGCTGAATACATTGGTATTCATTGATCTTATATAATTATGTAAATGAGGCCCCATGCCATAATATTTATTGATGTTTCTTTCATATCCCGGAGGAAACACCGGAAACGTGGTATCCTTGGCAACATATTGAAAAGCATCCATACGGAAACCATCAATACCTTTATCCAGCCAAAACTTCATAATATCATCAACTTCGGTACGCACTTTTGGGTTCTCCCAATTTAAATCGGGTTGCTTACGCGAGAAATAATGGAGGTAATAGGAATTGGTTAATGAATCGTATTTCCAGGCATCGTTGTTTACATCAAAAAAACTGTAGCGCGGGGTTGGTTTACTTTTTTCGGCGGGCCACCAATGGTAATAATCGCGATATGGGTTTGTACGTGAGCTACGGCTTTGTTTAAACCATTCATGCTCATCGCTCGAGTGATTTACTACCAAATCCATTACCAGTTTGATGTGCCTGTCATGCAATCCTTTAAGTAATGCATCAAAATCACCCATGGTACCGAAAACATCCATAATGTTGCGATAGTTGCTAATGTCGTAGCCGTTATCATCATTAGGCGAACTGTAAATGGGGTTAAGCCACACTACAGTAACACCCAAGCTTTTTATATAGTCAAGTTTGGATATAATACCTTTTAAATCACCAATGCCATCATTGTTGCTATCCTTAAAACTGCGCGGGTAAATTTGGTAAACCACCGCTTCTTTCCACCATTTACGGTCGCTGGTGTCAGTATGCGACTGAACAGTTTGAGCAAAGGCCATTTTGCAACAGATAAGGGTAAGTATAATAAAAATGGGCACTGATTTTTTCATTGAATTAAGCAATTAATTAGATGGGGTTAAGTGTAAGTTGACTGAGGGTTGTTGGTAATGATCGAGCAGATTAAGTAATACGCCGTTCGTCCAACCGAAACCATCCTGCAAAGGATATTCGCCACCACCGGCCTTTATGTTGGTATCAACCACATTATATTTTTCCATTAATTTACCGGTGGAGTTAAATACATCAACATTGGTTTTCATCCAATTTTGGGCAATGGTAGCGGCCAGTGCTTTCTTATGGTAATTATTTAATCCTTTTATCGCCATATATTGTAAAGGTGCCCAGGCATTGGGGGTATCCCATTGCTGACCCGAACGATTTACAGTGGTAACCAGACCACCAGACTTTAAAAACTTCGCTTTTAATACGGCTGTTTCCCTATCAGCCTGTTTCGGCGTAGCAATCTCAAACTTCAGCGGAAATACACCAGCCAATGTTAAGTTTGGCGTTGTGTGCTTAAGTTTCCAATCGTAATCCATAAACCAGCCTTTACTTTCGCTCCAGCAGTATTTTAATATGGCTTTTTTGCGTGCGAGTGCTTTATTACTATATAGCAAATACTCCTGGTTATTGCCTTGTAAATAGTATGATCGGGCGATGGTCAGCTCTAGATGATATAACAAACAATTCAAGTCCACTGGTACAATATCTGTTGTGCGGATAGATTCCAGCTTACCGCTTTCATCAAACCAGCGGGTACTGAAATCCCAACCTGATTCTGCAGCTGCGCGGATATTACGATAGAAATCGCCGGCTGATTGGGTGGTTAATTTAGCGGCATCCACATCTTTTTTGAAAGATTCTTCGCGGGGCAGATCTGATTCGTCCCAATATCGGTTCAATATCTCGCCGCCGGGCATTTTAACTGAATTGAAACCGGCCTGCCCGACTTGCAGACTATCGGCACCACGCATCCAGAATTTATATTCTTTAATCAGTTCAGGTTGATATTTGGTAAGTACCGCGTTGCCATCATCCTTGGCCAACAATTCCACCATCATGGCGAAGAATGGCGGTTGCGAGCGAGTTAAATAATAGGTACGGGTACCATTGGGTATAAAACCGTATTTGTCTATCAGGTAAGCAAAGTTATTGATCAAACCTCGGATTAACTCCGTTTTGTGGCTTTCCTGCAACCCAAGCATGGTGAAATATGAATCCCAATAATATATCTCACGGAATCGGCCGCCAGGAATTATAAAATCATAAGGCAACGGTAACAATGACGAATACCTTGGTGCGGTATCTCCCTTACGCGATAATATTTGCCATAAGGTATCTATATGTTTGCGAATGCCAGCTGAAATATCTGTTTTGAAAAAATTACTTGGCGGAGCTGGAATGGCAAAATTATCATTCACAAATTGCTTCAAATTAAAGCTGGGTTTATCTTTTTGATTATTGTAATCTTTGATAATTAACTCCGGGTTACGGTTCGGGTTGGCATCTACAAAGGTTTTGCTGTCCGGAAATATATTAGATAACTGGACTGCCTCGAACAAGCCGGGGAACAATTGCCTTGGCGTAGAAATTTGTGCAGAAGCAAAACTACAGGTACATAACAATTGCAGAAATAAAAAATATTTTTTGATCATATAAAGACAGTAATGGGCTACGGCTATATCAACAAATTTCTTTTACTATAAAACGTCGTAGAGATCCACGAGCTTACTCTACTGTTGATATTTTCAGATGAAAACTTACAGCCCTGCTTTGATCGCTTATCCGTTCTAATAAATTAATTGGTTTATAATAGCTTGTATGTGATACGTTGCTCTTACAAAGTAAAAGGTACCGTATACCATTAACAATTTATATAATAAAAATATAACGAAAAAGTCACCTTCTAAAACCTAATTACCTGATAATAAAATATTAAGAAAAATAAAATACGTTTCATATATAACTTTTATTCGGAGGTATTTTTAATAATATCTCAACAAATAGTCTTTCTTAATCGATTTCTAATGTTCTATAAGAGTCAAAACACTTCAGCTTAATGAATATCAACAACCAGTTGCTTACCGTCAAAATTGGCTTACAATTATCATAAAAAAGGAGCCGTCAATCTTTGAGAATGATAAAAAAACACTCTTATATCACCTATCACTCAGCATGGGCCATATCTGCTATAGTCGTGCCGGATAATATCTTCAATTCCTCTTCCCATACTTTAAAATAAAGCTTCTTGATACTACATGTAGCTTCATCAGTACATTCCTCACAACTATGGTAGTGATATTGGCTGACACAGGAAACTCTGGCGATCGGGCCGTCAATTAACCTTACTACGCCCTCTAATGAAATTTCGCTAGCCGGTTTCCTTAAACCATAGCCCCCTTCTGTACCTTTCTTACTGAATATATAACCGGCATTTTTTAATTCCAGTAAGATTCCTTCCAGATATTTTTTAGGAAATTTTCCGAGTTCGGCAATTTTTGAAGCGTTCAACGGCGGCCTATCAATATTTTTAGCCAGAAGTATTAATGATCTTATCGCGTATTTTCCTTTTTTAGATAGCATTATTCAATTAGTGATTTTACTCTTATGCGCCCCCCGAACTCATGACCGTGAGTCAGGGATAGGCTGTTTCGATGAGGGTCAGGACGTTTCGGGAAATGTGTACACTGCTGGCAACCCGACCCGGAATTACCTAACCCAATCAAATTAAAAACCTTCATCCGTTAATGCGTCACAATAGATGACCAGCAATGGCCGAATACCACTACCGACAGGGGAAGTACCCCAAGGCTATGTTTACCCCAACACCGAAAGTAAAGAAGTGACATTTGACAAGTGGTAAAGGATCCTCTTTCTCGAATAGAAGAAATAGTCATTGTTTTTTAAGACTCTTCAAATATAGACATAAATGTCTATTAAATTTATAGACATTTATGTTTTTATTGTATTGGATCTTATTACCAGAGAAATTTCACAAATCATTCCATATTTTGAATGATCATATGGTTCCTCGCTACGTGGTTTAATTGAATATAAATAATCATGCAATCGATTGCAATTTATTTTATATTTGCTATAACCAATTAATTACCGGACCCTAAAATCAATGAAAACGACTATCAAATCCCACCTAAAACTAATTATGCTGGCCGCCGCCGCTTTGTTTAGTATTCACCAGGTATCAGCCCAACAAAAAGATGAAAAAATAAAATATCTTTCCGAACCGTTGATCAAAAACATTTATACAGCTGACCCTTCGGCTCATGTATTTAATGGTAAAATATATATTTATCCTTCTCATGATATTGATGCCGGTATTCCTGAGAATGATAATGGCGACCATTTCGCGATGCATGATTATCATATTTTTTCATTGGATTATGTCGGCGGACCTGTTACCGATCACGGTGTCGCGCTGGATATTAAAGATATTCCATGGGCAGGTCGCCAACTTTGGGCACCAGATGCGGCTTACAAAAACGGCATTTATTATTTATACTTCCCATTAAAGAATAAACAGGATGTATTTCAGATCGGTGTGGCGACCTCCAAGCATCCTGCAGGCCCATTCAAAGCGCAACCGCATTCTATTCCGGGTAGCTTTAGTATTGATCCGGCAGTTTTTGTAGATGATGATGGCACCGCATATATGTATTTTGGCGGTATATGGGGAGGCCAATTACAACGATGGAAGGATGGGAAATATGATCCTAATGGTTCTAAAACAGATTTGCAAGATGATAATACACCTTCGCTAAATTGTAAAGTGGTTAAACTAAAAAACAACATGCTTGAGTATGATGGACCTGTTCATGATGCACTTATTGTAGATAGCGCCGGGCATCCACTTCTGACAAAAGATCATGCTCGTCGTTTTTTTGAAGGCTCATGGATGCATAAATATAATGGGAAGTACTATTTCACTTATTCTACCGGAGACACACATTTCCTTGCATACGCTATAGGAAAAAGTCCCGAAGGCCCATTCACTTATGCCGGGCACTTTATGTTGCCTGTTCAGGGTTGGACAACCCATCACTCTATTATAAAGTTTAAAGGCAAATGGTATATATTTTATCATGATACCGAACTTTCGGGCAGGACAAGCTTAAGAAACGTTAAGATGACCAGGTTATATCATAACCCGGATGGAACAATCCGCATGATTAACACTTTCACAGTACAAAAATAGTGGCCAAACCAGGTTTATAAAACTTATCCGCCAAAAGAGGCTGTCTCAAAAGTGAGGCGGCCTTTTTTTATTTTAAGACGATTTTCGTAACTTAAAGTCATGGGAGCGAAAGTAGTTTTTAAGCCATATGACCCTGACCAGTTAACGGTGCTGCCGTA